>CXWL01023322.1_pt1 | contig 11917 bp, 8 predicted proteins | sample 590931 | NCBI WGS metagenome assembly CXWL01 (sample SAMEA3498368, study PRJEB10139) | groundwater metagenome | biome: water well; material: biofilm material | place: Germany | collected 2015-04-27
TGCTATCCGCGAGGGCGGCCGCACGGTGGGCGCCGGCGTCATCTCCGAGATTCTGGAATAAGAACTACGAAACCTTGTTGAAAAGAGATACTGGCAGTGGCACGAGAAAGAATTACCCTAGCCTGTGGCGACTGTAAGCGCCGCAACTACGACACGATGAAGAATAAACGGTTGCATCCGGACCGTGTGGAGTTCAAAAAATTCTGCGCGTTCTGCAACAAGCATACGTCCCACAAGGAGACGAGATAAAAAGAATGACCGAGGCCAGTAGCTCCAATGGTAGAGCGCCGGTCTCCAAAACCGGATGCTGGGGGTTCAAGTCCCTCCTGGCCTGCCAAATATAACTGAGGAAGCGAACGGGTCCGTGGAAAAGATCAAACAGTATTTCAGAGACACTTTGGGCGAAATGCAGAAGATGTCATGGCCAAGTAAGGATGAGTTGATCGGCTCGACTATCGTGACGGTGGTCGTTTCGGTGATAATCTCGATCTTTATCGGTGTGGTAGATCGCGTTTTGGTTGTTTTCATGCAGGCGATCTTCGGCGGGGGAGTGGGCGGTTGATGGCGCTACGCTGGTATGTTGCTCATACATATTCCGGACACGAGCAGAAGGCCAAAACCTATCTGGAGTCGGCCGTGATCAATGCCGGTCTGCAGGATCGGTTCGGTAAGGTGTTGATTCCGACCGAACAGGTTACGGAAATGAAGCAGGGGAAGCGTGCGACCTCGACTAAGAAGTTTCTGCCGAGTTATATTATTATCGAGATGGATATGGACAAGGTGACGCAGAATCTTGTCGTTTCGACTCCGGGGATCACGAACTTTGTTGGTGCGGGAGGAAAGCCTCAGCCGCTGAAGGAAGACGAAGTGACGAGGATTGTCGGTCAGATCGACCGCAGTCGCACCGAAGAAGTCGCCGATGTTCCGTTCCAAGCTGGCGATCCGGTGAAAGTGAACGACGGGCCGTTTGCTGATTTCTCGGGAACGGTGTCAGAAGTCAATCTGGAACGTCGTAAGATAAAAGTAATGGTTTCGATATTTGGCCGTCCAACTCCGGTGGAGTTGGATTTTCTGCAGGTTGAATTGGTGAGGGCCAAAATCTAAGAGCGCGAAAACAGCGTGAAGTGGAGATAGATTAGTCGTGGCAAAAAAAATAACTGGATACGTCAAGTTGCAGATACCGGCCGGAGCGGCCAATCCGGCGCCGCCGGTTGGTCCGGCGCTCGGTCAGCGCGGTGTGAACATCATGGAATTCTGCAAGGCGTTCAACGCCCGCACTCAGGCAGGCCAGGGTATGCTGACTCCGGTGATCATCACCGTGTTCTCAGATAAGTCATTCACCTTTATTACAAAGACGCCGCCAGCTTCGACGCTACTTGTGAAGGCGGCGAAAATTCCCAAGGGTTCTGCGGTTCCCAACAAGGATAAGGTGGGGAAAGTGACCGCGGCTCAGATAAAGGAGATCGCTCAGTTGAAAATGGATGATCTCAATGCGGCGTCTCTTGACGCGGCTATAAAGATGGTAGCGGGGACGGCTCGCTCCATGGGTATTGAGGTAGTAGGATAAAAATATTCATTCGTTTGTACCCTGTTGGTGACAGTGATTGCCAAGCAGGGGAGAATAGGAGCATATGAAACATTCGAAGAAGCAAGAGACCTTTCGGTCAAAGGTGGATCGCCAGAAGCGGTACACGGTGGCTGACGCGGTCAAGGTTCTAAAGGAAGGGCATTATGCCAAGTTCGACGAATCAGTCGAAGTGAGCATGCGGTTGGGTGTCAATCCCAAGCATGCTGACCAGATGGTTCGTGGCACTGTCGCTCTTCCGCACGGAACTGGTAAATCTGTTCGTGTTGCCGTGTTCGCCGCGGGTGAAAAAGCGGCGGAAGCCAATGCCGCTGGCGCAGATTTTGTCGGAGCCGAGGATTTGGCTGAAAAAGTAAAGGGCGGATGGACCGACTTTGATGTCGCTGTCGCCACCCCCGATATGATGCGTTTGCTTGGCCAGTTGGGTAAAGTACTCGGACCGCGCGGTTTGATGCCGAACCCAAAGACTGGCACTGTTACTATGGATATTTCGAAAACGGTTCGTGAGTTGAAGGGTGGTCGTATCGAATTTCGTGTCGATCGTCAGTCCAACATCGCCGCCGCGGTCGGGAAAATATCTTTCGATGAGCAAAAAATTGTCGAGAATGTCCGTGTGTTTGTCGACGCCGTAGTGCGAGCCAAACCGGCCTCGGCCAAGGGGGCGTATATGCTGTCAACGACCCTCAGTTCAACCATGAGCCCGGGACTCAAGCTCGATCATGCCGAGTTTGAGGCCAAGAAGTAGTCGTCAGGAGTGAGTATGGCAAAGAAGTCTGACAAAATACAATCAGTCGCGGATATCAAAGATCTGTTTTCGCGCTCCGAGGCGTTTTTCTTTACCGATTATCAGGGACTTAATGTCGCTGATATCACGGTACTTCGTAAGAACCTTCGCCAGAAGAATGTCACCTTTTTGGTGGCCAAGAATACGCTCATAAAAATTGGCGCCGCTCAGGCGGGCGTGACCGGTATGGACAAATACCTCACTGGCCCGACGGCAGTTGCGTTCGCGCATGAAGATGCCCCTGCCGCCGCCAAGATTTTGCACGACTCGTTCAAAGAAAAGAAATTGCCACGAGTCAAAGCATTTGTTATAGCTGATCAGATGCATCCTGCGGAGAACCTCGAAGCATTTGCGTCGCTACCGTCCAAGGAAGTTCTTTATGGGCAGGTAGCCGCAATGGTTCAGGCGCCGTTGCAGGAGCTGGTTAATACAATGAACGGCTTCTTCCAACCGTTGGTCGGATCAATCGACGCGCTTGCTGAGAAGAAAAGTTCAGCGGCCTAAAGGGATATTGAAGGAAAAACCGGTTATTGGAATAATCTGTCGCCCCAGCTTCTAAACGGATGGACTTCTCCCTTCCGTTTGGGTGTGACCGACCTCTGATGATCGAAGTAAATAGAGAATTAAGAGAACCATAATAGCAGGTGAGGTTAGTACAGTGTCAGCAATCAATGAAATAGTCGACAAAATCGCCGAACTGAATGCAATGCAGTTGTCCGAGCTGTCAAAGGCAATTCAGGAAAAATTTGGCGTGACCGCCGCCGCTCCCATGGCGATGATGGCCATGCCGGGTGCGGGCGCTGGTGGCGCCGCTAAGGCCGAAGAGCAGACCGAATTTACGGTTGTAGTCACGAGCGCTGGCGACAAGAAGATTCAGGTTATCAAGGCCGTTCGCGAATTGACCAGTCTCGGCTTGAAGGAAGCCAAGGATTTGGTTGAAGCGGTGCCCGCCAAAATCAAAGAAGGCGTCTCCAAAGAAGAGGCGGCTACTGCCAAGGCGAAGCTCGAAGAGAACGGTGCGACTGTCGAGATCAAGTAGTCCAGTCCATGCAGGCTTGAGCCGGGAACTTGCAGGTTTCCGGCCAGTTACAAGTCTGGAAGGTGGAGGGAATCTTAATTTCCCCTGTTTGTTTGTTATTTGATTTGGTGAATTGACTGCATAAACGGCTCTCCGAGGCACAATGCCCGGGAGCATAATGAAAAAGATGACAGGATCACCAATTGCTAAACATAGCTTTGTGTGACGGAGGAAACTACCGAATGGGTTTTTCTGCCCAATCGGGGTTTGTCTGCTTGTAGGAGGGTACTATTTTGGCGAATTCCGGTTCTATAACAAGGAAGAGTTACGCATCGATTCCCGACTCTGTAGCGATGCCGAATTTCCTTGAGGTCCAGATCAAATCATACGAAGAGTTCCTGCAGGCGAACGTCGCTCCGAGTAAGCGAGCCAAGCAGGGACTGCAGGAAATGTTCATGGATATCTTTCCGGTAACGGATATTCACGAAAATTTCTCGCTTGAGTATGTGCATTTCTACCTCGGCCCGACCCGGTACTCAATCGAAGAATGTCGTGAACGCAACATGACCTTCGCCGCTCCGCTCAAAGTAACCATGCGGCTTATCAGCCGTAAGGGTGAAGGGGATCAGAAAACGGTCAAGGATGTCATGGAGCAGGATGTATATCTTGGTGAACTTCCGCTGATTACCGAATGGGGTACGTTTATCGTCAACGGCGCCGAGCGCGTGATTGTCAGTCAGCTCCACAGATCCCCGGGCGTATTCTTCGACGACGAGATTCATCCGAACGGTAAAGTTCTGTATTCGGCGCGTGTAATTCCATATCGAGGCTCGTGGGTCGAGTTCAGCTTAGATATCAACGACATTATGTGGGTGTATATCGACTCCAAGCGCAAGATGCCGATGACGACACTCTTGCGGGCGATAGGTATTTCCACCGACGAAGATCTCGTTAACCATTACTACGACATCACCAAATTCACTCTCTCAGGCAAGAAAGCCAAGGATTACGAGGGGAGCTTCTTAGCCGAAACGCTTGTCAATAAAGAAACTGGTGAGCTCCTGTATGGTGTCGGCGAGCCGCTAACTGAAAAAATAGTCGGTAAAATCACCGATGCCGGTTACCGCGCGATCAAAGTTATAGAGCCTCAAGATAAGCGCGAGGCATATGTCATTCTCAACACCATAGCCAAAGACCCTACCAAATCGCGCGAAGAGGCACTGCTTAAATTATATTCGCTGATGCGTCCGGGCGAATCGCCAACTGTTGAAATGGCTCAGTCGCTTCTTGATAAGCTCTTCTTTAATGACAAGCGGTACGACCTTGGCGAGGTCGGCCGGTATATGATCAATCAGCGCCTTCACCTCGATATCCCGCTTGAAAAAACGGTGTTCGACCTGAAGGATTTTCTGGCCATTACGAAGTACTTAATCGGCCTGCGCAATGAGCAGGGATTCACGGATGACATCGACCATCTGGGCAATCGACGCGCCAGAACAGTTGGCGAATTGCTGTCAAATATATTCTCAGTTGGTCTGTCGCGTGTGGCGCGAACGATTCGCGAGCGGTTGTCGCTTAAAGATCAGGAAAATGTTACGCCACAGCTTTTGGTCAATGCCCGCACAGTTTCCTCGGTGGTTGAATCATTTTTCGGTTCATCACAGTTGTCGCAATTTATGGACCAGACCAACCCGCTGTCGGAATTGACCCACAAGCGGCGTCTGTCTGCTCTTGGCCCAGGCGGCTTGACCCGTGAGCGCGCCGGATTTGAAGTCCGCGACGTGCACCACACCCACTACGGCCGGATGTGTCCGATTGAGACTCCTGAAGGTCCAAATATCGGCTTGATCACTTCTATGGCGACATTTGCCCGTATTAACAAATACGGATTTTTGGAGACGCCCTATCGCAAAGTGGTCAAGGGAAAAGTGACCGAGGATATTCAATTTCTCTCGGCCGACGAAGAAGATCGTTATTATATAGCTCAGTCGCACGAAAAGCTCGACAAGCACAACCGCTTTGTCAACGATCACATCGTGGCACGCCGTCGTTCCGATTATCCCTTAGTGCCGGTCGACGAAGTGCAATTTATGGATGTTTCGCCGCGCCAGATTGTTTCCGTGGCGGCCTCGTTGATTCCATTCTTGGAGCACGACGACGCCAACCGTGCTCTCATGGGTTCGAACATGCAACGCCAGGCAGTGCCACTTTTGAGGACCGAAGCTCCAGTGGTGGGAACCGGCATGGAAAGTAAAGCGGCAATCGACTCAGGAGCTGTCGTTGTTGCTCGACGTCCAGGCGAAATCGTCTATGTCGATGCCGACAAAGTGGTGATTCGGCCGAACGTCAAAGTTCGCGCTGGGAAACTCGGATATTTTGAGGATGATGAATATCGTCTCACCAAGTACCGCCGCTCCAACCAAGATACCTGCATCAACTATAAGCCGGTCGTGCGTGTAGGTCAGGATGTCAAGGAAGGTGATATTTTAGCGGATGGTCCCGCCGTCGATCGCGGAGAACTCGCGCTTGGTTCTAATTGCCTTGTCGCGTTCATGCCGTGGCGAGGATATAATTTTGAAGACGCCATTATCCTTTCCGAGCATTTGCTTCACGAAGATATCTTTACTTCGATTCATATCGAGGAATTCGAATTGCAGGTTCGCGATACTAAACGCGGATCGGAAGAAATCACCCGCGAAATTCCCAATGTCTCTGAAGAAGCATTGTTGAATCTCGACGAGCAGGGGATTGTCCGGATCGGCGCTGAAGTCGAGGCCGGAGATATTCTGGTCGGTAAGGTGACTCCCAAAGGCGAAACCGAATTGTCTCCTGAAGAACGCCTCTTGCGGGCAATCTTCGGGGAGAAGGCCGGCGACGTCCGCGATGCCTCTTTGAAAGCGCCGCCTGGAATGAAGGGCGTGATCATTAAAACCCGCGTATTCTCCCGCAAGGAACGCACTGAAGCGGCCAAGAAGCAGGAGAAAATCGACATTGCGTCTGTCCGCAAGTTCTTCAATAAGAAGATTCAGGTGATTCAGCAAATGCGTGCGCAACGGTTGCACGATCTGCTTGATGGGCAAACCTCGAGCTTGGTGCGCTCGGTGGCTGACAACTCAGTTGTCATTCGCTCGGGACACAAGTACAAGCAAGGGTTCTTTGAGAGTTTCGATATAGACAACGCTGTCGCTCCCGACGGTTGGTGTCAGGAATCTTCGGTAAACAAACATGTTGAAAGCATGCTCGCCGAAGCGGCCGAATTGCTGAGAGTGAAAAACGCCGAGTTGGAAGTCGAACTTGACAAGATTTCCCGCGGCGCTGAGCTTCCACCAGGCGTCAAACAACTGGTGAAAGTTACGATCGCCATTCGCCGCAAGATTTCAGTTGGAGACAAAATGGCCGGACGTCATGGTAACAAAGGCGTCGTGTCCAAGATTGTCCCGATCGAAGACCTCCCGCATATGAGCAACGGCGTGCCTGTCAATATGATTCTCAATCCGCTGGGCGTGCCTTCGCGTATGAACATCGGCCAGATTTTGGAAACCCACTTGGGGTGGGCGTCACAGCATCTTGGTCAGCACATCGCGACCCCGGTATTTGACGGAGCCCGTATTAGTGATATTACTGATAAGCTTCGTGAGGCAGGTCTGCCCGAATCCGGCAAAATGGTATTGTACGACGGTCGCACCGGAGACGAGTTTGATAATCCGGTGACTGTTGGTTGTATCTATATGATGAAACTTTCGCACTTGGTTGATGATAAGATTCACGCCCGCTCTATCGGGCCTTATTCGCTCGTGACGCAACAACCGTTGGGTGGAAAAGCCCAGTTCGGTGGTCAGCGCTTCGGCGAAATGGAGGTCTGGGCGCTCGAGGCGTACGGCGCGGCTTTCACTCTGCAGGAAATGCTGACAGTGAAATCTGACGATGTGACCGGCCGTAGCCGGGTGTACGAAGCAATCGTTAAGGGCGAGAATCCACCCGAACCGGGATATCCGGAGGCGTTCAACGTCCTCATCAAGGAACTCCAGGCACTCGGTTTGGATGTCCGATTGATCGAGAAGCAGTAAGAACAGAAACGGCGCGTTGCCTAAAACATCGCGCTGTAATCGAATAAAGGAGCGTACTGTGGCCGAGGTATTGGCGAGAAATCAAGTTCCGCAGAAAAAGCCCTCTGATTTCGCCGCGATTCAGATTCAGATTGCGTCCCCCGATGTAATCCTGTCCTGGTCATACGGTGAGGTTACCAAACCGGAAACGATCAATTACCGGTCGTTCAAACCGGAGCGTGATGGCTTGTTCTGCGAACGCATTTTTGGTCCGGTAAAGGACTGGGAGTGTAACTGCGGCAAGTACAAGCGCATTAGGTTTCGTGGAATCGTCTGCGACCGGTGTGGCGTTGAGGTTACGCAGTCAAAGGTCCGTCGTGAGCGGATGGGGCATATCGAGCTGGCGGTTCCAGTCTCGCATATTTGGTATTTCAAATCACTCCCCTCACGCATCGGCCACATGCTTGACCTGTCGATTCGTGAGTTGGAAAAGATTCTCTACTACGAATCGTATATTATGATCGATCCGGGCAATTCATCCTATGAACCCGGTGACGTACTCACCGAAGAAGAATTCAATGATCTGGAAGAGGCCGGCAAGAAATTCAGCGCCCGTATGGGAGCCGATGCCGTCCGTGAATTGCTCAGTAAGATTGAAATAGATGAAATGGTCGCGGAGCTTCGCGCCAAGGTCCGAGTCGAAACCTCGGTCCAGCGCAAGAAAGATATGCTCAAGCGACTACGGATATTCGAATCGTTCCGTCAATCACAGAATCGACCGGAATGGATGTGCATGAACATCATTCCTGTTCTTCCGCCCGACCTTCGCCCGCTTGTGCCGCTTGAGGGTGGCCGGTTTGCGACGTCGGACTTGAATGACCTCTATCGTCGTGTCATCAACCGCAATAATCGACTTAAGAAGCTGATCGAGATTCAGGCCCCCGAAGTCATCTTGCGCAACGAAAAGCGTATGTTGCAAGAGTCAGTTGATGCCCTTTTTGATAACGGTCGCCGGACCCATTCGGTTCGCGGCGATTCCAAGCGGCCGCTCAAATCTCTCTCTGATTTGCTCAAAGGCAAACAGGGTCGGTTCCGTCAAAATCTGCTCGGTAAACGTGTCGACTACTCCGGTCGTTCGGTGATTGTTGTCGGTCCGGAACTCAAACTGCACCAGTGCGGTCTGCCCAAAAATATGGCGCTTGAATTGTTCAAGCCGTTTATCATTCAGAAACTGGAAGAGAAAGGGTACGTGCAGACCGTTAAATCGGCTAAGAAATTGGTCGAAAAAGAACGCCCTGAAGTTTGGGATATTCTCGAGGAAATCATCGAGGATCATCCGGTCATGCTAAACCGTGCCCCTACCCTTCACCGTCTCGGCATCCAGGCATTTTATCCGGTGTTGGTAGAGGGAAAGGCGATTCGCCTGCATCCGCTTGTTTGCGCGGCGTTCAACGCTGACTTCGACGGTGACCAGATGGCCGTCCATGTTCCGCTATCATTTGAAGCCCAGCTCGAAGCGCGCATTCTTATGCTCGCAACAAACAATATACTTTTGCCGTCGTCAGGACGTCCGATCGCGATTCCCTCGCAGGATATCGTGCTAGGCTGTTATTACCTGACCAAAGCGCGCAAGGGCGCCAAAGGTGACGGTCATGCGTTTATGTCGAGCGCTGAAGCAAGAATGGCGTACGAATTCAAAGCGATCGACATTCACGCGCTTATAAATGTTCGTATCGACGGTCAGATGCTTAATACGACTGTCGGACGGCTCATTTTCAACTCAATCCTACCCAAAGAACTTGGCTATATCAATGAGCCGACTGGTAAAGGGAAGCTCGAAGAAATCGTGTCCCGTACCTATTTGCTCTGTGGCCAGCCGGAGACGGTTGCTCTCCTTGATCGGATGAAAAACACCGGGTTTGAATACGCGACGCGCGCCGGTATGACTGTGTCGATATGCGATCTTCTCGTCCCCGATGAAAAGGATGAGTTAATTACTACCGCCCGAAAAGAAGTTGCCAAAATTCAAAAGAGATACGAAAAGGGCGTCATTACCAACGGCGAACGTTACAACCAAGTGATTGACACATGGACCCGCACCGGTAACGAGGTCGGACAAATGATGTTCAACAACCTGGCCGCCGACGACCAAGGTTTCAATCCAATCTATATGATGGCTGACTCCGGCGCTCGTGGATCAAAAGAACAAATCCGCCAGTTGGCCGGTATGCGTGGTTTGATGGCCAAACCGCAGAAGAAAATCACCGGCGGTGTCGGCGAAATCATTGAAACGCCTGTTATCTCGAATTTCCGCGAAGGGCTGACTGTGCAGGAATATTTTATTTCGACGCACGGCGCTCGTAAAGGTCTTGCCGACACGGCGCTCAAAACAGCCGACGCCGGATATCTGACGCGTCGACTTGTCGACGTGGCGCAGGATGTGATCGTCCGAGAAATCGACTGCGAAACCATTCTCGGTCTTGAAGTCTCCGCCCTGAAAGAGGGTGAAGAAATCATCGAATCATTGCGCGACCGTATTTTGGGTCGAGTAACACTCGAAGATGTTTACGATCCTATCGACGACAAATTGCTCGTGGCGGCCGGCGATGAAATCAAAGAAGATGAAGCCGTGGCCATTGAAGAGGCGGGTATTGATTCAATTCACATTCGTTCGGTCTTGACCTGCGAATCCAAATTTGGCGTCTGCGCAAAGTGCTACGGTAGAAATCTCTCCAACATGAAGATGGCAGATATCGGCGAAGCCATTGGTGTGATCGCGGCCCAGTCTATTGGCGAGCCGGGTACCCAGCTTACTCTGCGTACCTTCCACATCGGTGGAACGGCCGCTCGTATCGCGGAACAGTCGCGTGTCGAAGCCAGATACGACGGATCGGTCAAGTTGGAACGAGTGACTTTTCTCGAACGCGAAGATGACACGCCAACCGGCGGCAAGGTAATGACTCACATTGTGTCCAGCCGTGACGGTATAGGCGAAGCGCATATTGTCGACGCTAAGGGGCGTGTCCGCACCCGGCTCAAGCTTCCGTATGCCGCCCATCTATTTGTGCAAGACGGACATGAAGTCAAAAAAGGCGACCTTCTCTTAGAGTGGGATCCCTATACCGGAACGATTCTGACAGAGCATAGCGGTACAATTCAGTTCGAACATATCATCAAGGACGTGACATTTCGTGAGGAAATCGATGACCAAACAGGACTCATTCACCAGAAGATCATCGAGCATCGCGACAAGACGCTCTTCCCGACCGCGCATGTGGTCGGACAAGGTGGCAAGAAATTGGCGAGCTACCGGATTCCGACCGACGCCCAGCTTCACGTGTCCGACGGCGCATCCGTCAGGGCCGGTGACGCGCTCGTCAAGATTCCGCGCTATATCGCTAAGTCGCGCGATATCACCGGCGGTCTCCCGCGTGTGGCCGAGTTGTTCGAAGCGCGACGGCCGGGCGATCCCTCGGTCATTTCGGAGGTCGACGGGACGGTCGAATTCGGAAAGATCGTTCGCGGTCAACAACAGATTCTCGTTAAAGGCGAGCAAGAGGAAACGCGCGAGTATCTGGTTCCGCACGGCAAGCATTTAATGGTCCACGACAGCGACTTTATTCGCGCCGGTGAGCGTTTGTGCGAAGGATCAATTGACCCGCACGACATTCTCAAAATCCTCGGCGTGTACGCGGTACAGTCGTATCTGGTGAACGAAATCCAGGAAGTATATCGTCTGCAGGGCGTGAAAATTAACGACAAGCACATCGAAATTATTGTGCGTCAAATGCTTCAAAAAGTTCAGGTAGAGCATTCGGGTGATACCAATTTCCTCGAGGGTGAAAAGGTCGATAAGTCCAAGTTCAACGAGGAAAATGCGCGTGTGATCGCCGAGGGTGGCGAAAATGCCACCGCCACACCGTTGCTTCTTGGCATTACTCGGGCATCGCTGTCGACCGAGAGCTTTATCTCGGCCGCCTCATTCCAAGAGACAACACGTGTGCTTACCGAAGCGGCAATTACCGGCAAACTCGATAAATTGCTTGGACTTAAGGAAAATGTCATTATCGGCCATCTGATTCCGGCTGGTACTGGTATTGAGAGATATAGGAATGTTACTATAGTACAGGAAGAGACAGGGGAACCAATAATTCCTCAAAGACCTTCAGACCCTTCGCCTTTGGTTGACATTTTCAAAGAAAATGCTTGACTTTAGGGCGGTTATGGGTAATTTAGCCGTCTGCCTTTTTGGCGGATAAACTTTTTGGATTACGGGAGTTAGATTGCCGACGATTAGCCAGCTGATCCGTAAGGGTCGCGAATCGATTGTTGAAAAGACCAAGACACCGGCGATGGGCCGGTCACCACAGAAACGTGGGGTCTGTACGCGAGTCTATACGACTACCCCGAAAAAGCCGAACTCGGCTCTTCGGAAAGTGGCGCGTGTGCGACTAACCAATCAAATTGAAGTGACCGCTTATATC
>CXWL01015622.1_pt1 | contig 11912 bp, 8 predicted proteins | sample 590931 | NCBI WGS metagenome assembly CXWL01 (sample SAMEA3498368, study PRJEB10139) | groundwater metagenome | biome: water well; material: biofilm material | place: Germany | collected 2015-04-27
CAAGTCCATTATTTTGTGAACGGCGCAAGTGGAATTCAGCATGTCGGGCAGCGTGACATCGCGTGGATCCGCATTTCGAATGCCGCAGCAGATAAAGGCTTTAGTCTTGAATCGTTTGGCAAAATCCTGCACGCAAGATTCCATGAAGACTTCGGCGCAATCGTGGATAAAGTTCAAGTCACCATTGTCACCGAACCCGCCCTTCATGCTGAATGGCTGGAGAAAGCGCGCACCGCGTATGATTTCCGCAACAAACGCCTCGCGGATTTGACGGATGATAAAGTGGACGAATTTTATTCCTGCACACTCTGTCAATCGTTTGCGCCGAATCACGTCTGCGTGGTCTCGCCCGAACGACTCGGCTTGTGCGGCGCGTACAACTGGCTGGACTGCAAAGCCTCGTTCAGCATTAATCCAACGGGACCGAATCAGCCGATCAAACTCGGCAAGTCTGTGGACATGCGAAAAGGCTACTGGGAAGGCACGAACGATTACGCCAAAATGGGATCGCACGGAGTGGTCAACGAGGTTGCCATGTACTCGATCATGGAAAACCCGATGACCGCCTGTGGATGTTTTGAGTGTATCGTCATGCTCATCCCCGAAGCCAACGGTGTGATGGTGGTCAGCCGCGAGGATACAGCGCTGACTCCCGCAGGCATGACCTTCTCCACTCTGGCAGGCATCGCAGGCGGCGGGATGCAAACCCCTGGTGTGATGGGCGTCGGCAAATTCTATCTCATCAGTCCAAAATTCATTTCATCCGACGGCGGATTCAAGCGCGTGGTGTGGATGTCGTCGGTGCTGAAAGAGACCATGTCCGATGAATTCAAAGCTGTCTGCGAGCGCGAAGACGACCCTGACTTCATGGATAAGATCGCAGATGAAAGAAGTGTAACTTCGGTCGAAGATTTACTCGCCTGGCTCGAAGCGCACAATCATCCCGCCATGGCGATGGAGCCGATGTTCTAAAACAAGTTGGATGGTTGAAAGTTACAGGTTACAGGTTTGCCTCCGCGTTCAACCTTCAACCTTCAACTTTTCAACCTTCAACTTTCAACCTTCAACATGAAACTACTACTCGTCCGCGATCTTATGACCGTTGGTGTTCCCACTTGCAAGCATGATGCGCGTGCAACTGATATTGCCCGCTTCCTGCTGGAGAAAAACGTGGAAGCCATGTGTGTTCTTGATGCGGAAGGTCATGGCATCGGCGTGGTCGGCGTAGATGAGTTGGTTTGGGCATATGCGCGCGATGGATATGAAACACTAACCGCGGAAGACATCATGAGCGAAGGCGTGCCCGAATTGCCCGCGGACATTTCCCTGGCGTTCGCTGCGCTGATGATGAAAGATAAAGGCATTCGCATCGCATACATGCTTCACAACTCTGCGGGGATTATTTATCCCGCGGCGTACATTTCGTATCATCACATTTTGCGCCACATGGCGGCCAAGAATGAAAAGGATTTAAAAGATTTAGGTCTCGCGGCGGAGAGAAAATCGCCGATCGAGCAATTTATTGAAAGAAGAGATGAAGCGAGGAGGAAGGCAGGAATAATGTAATTATCCACGAAGGACACGAAGGTATACAAAGGAAAAACAAAAGAAAATCTGTGTGCAAAAGACCTTCAACCTTCAACTTTCAACCTTCAACCTTCAACTTTCACCAAGGAGGCACACATGCCCATCGAAATTCCCAAAGACAAATGGACTGGAAGCATTCGCGCGGTCACCATTGGAGCGACGAGCGCGGAGGGTGGCACGCGCGCGAAATCCATCACCATTGGCGGGCAGGCTGCAATGCCTTATTTGCATTACGATGCGCCGACAGCGAACAAGCCTGTCATCGCTATCGAGATCAAATCGCACAAGCCCGATGACTGGTCACCACTGCTGGCGGACGCCTGGGGCGACGCGATGGCGGACCCCGCTCAGTGGGCGAAGAAAGCCGAAGAAGCAGGAGCAGACCTCATCGTTCTCGCGTTGACGTTGGCTGATTCTCCCGAAGACGCAGTGCGAGTCGTCAAATCCGTATTAAGCGCAACGGGACTCCCACTTATCGTCTGGGGGCCGGGGCAGGCGGAAAAAGATAACGAGTTGCTCGTGCCTGTTTCCGAAGCGACCAAAGGCGAGAAGATCGTGCTTGGCATTTGCGAAGATAAAAACTATCGCACCATCGTCGCCACCGCAATGGCGAACGGACATCTCGTGCAGGCGCGCACGCCAATGGATGTAAACCTGTCGAAGCAATTGAATATTCTCATCAGCGACATGGGTATCCCCAAAGACCGCATCCTGATGGACCCGACAACGGGGGCGCTGGGTTATGGAATTGAGTACGGCTATTCAGTGATGGAGCGTTTGCGATTAGCCGCATTGCAAGGCGACGCGATGACGCAACTGCCGATGATCGTCACGCCCGGCTTTGAAGCATGGAAGACAAAGGAATCCAAAGTCGGCGAAGGCGTGCCGGAAGGCTGGGGCGATTGGAAAGCGCGCGCCATCAATTGGGAAACGCTGACCGCGATTGCATTGGTCGAATCAGGCGCGGATGTTGTTGTGCTGAGGCATCCTGAGTCGGTGAAGCGAGTCAAGGACGCAATTGGCGAATTAATAACTGCATAATTCGTATTGCGTGTTGCGTGTTCCGTAAAGTGCGCCTCACGTAACACGTAACACAAAGGAGAACAACATGGCATTAAGCGGCATCCAAATTTACAAACTACTTCCTCAAACCAATTGCAAAGAATGCGGCTTTCCCACCTGCCTTGCCTTCGCGATGAAACTTGCCGCCAAGCAAATTGAACTCTCGGCTTGCCCTTATGTCAGCGACGCATCCAAAAAGCAACTGGCTGAGTCTGCCGCGCCGCCGATTCGCCTCGTCACGCTCAAGGCTGGCAGTGAAGTCAAAGCTGGCAATGAAGTGGTGATGTTCCGTCACGAAAAAACTTTTTACAACAAGCCTGGCTTGTTCATTCGCGTCAAAGCCTCCGACCCAGACCTTGCCAAAAAAGTTGAAACGGCTGACGCATATAAAGTCAATTATGTCGGCATGGATTTTACGATTGACGGTTTCGCGGTCGAGGCGGATGGCGGGGACTTTATCAGCGCAGTAAAAGCAGTTCGGGATGTGACCAAGCGTCCCTTAATTTTGATCGCAAAAGACGCCGCGCTTCTTGACTCCGCCCTGAGCCTGCTCGCTGGCGAATCGGCATTGATCTACGCCGCAGAATTATCCGACTATGAACCGTTGGCTGATCTTGCAAAGAAGTACAAAGCCGCGCTCGTCGTCAAAGCAGATTCACTTGATGCCCTTGCAGACTTGACTCAAAAGATTCAAGCCAGAGGCGTCGAAGACATGGCGCTTGACCCTGCCGCAGCGACATTGAGCGCATCCTTAACACGCAATACACAGCTGCGAAAACTCGCGCTTAAGAATGTGCGTTCCCTCGGTTATCCCATCATCGCTTTCCCCTGCGACGCGAAAGATGAAGGTGTCGCCGCCGCGCAAGCGATCGCAAAATATGCAGGCTTTGTTGTGCTAAGCGAGTTCAAATCTGAATTGCTCTACCCATTGCTTGTTTTGCGCGAAAACATCTACACCGATCCACAAAAACCAATTCAAGTCCAACCTGGTATTTACGAGATCAACTCACCCAAGCCCGAAAGCCCAGTATTGGTCACGACTAATTTCAGCATCACCTACTTCTCTGTTGCCAATGAAGTCGAAGGAAGCGGCTTGCCTGCATGGCTGGTCGTCACGGATGCGGAAGGCATGTCGGTATTAACCGCGTGGGCGGCAGGCAAGTTTGACGCAGAAAGAATCGCGAAGGCGATCAAAGGTTTTGACGTAGCCAGCAAGGTCAGCAAAAAACAGATTGTCCTGCCTGGTCACGTTGCCGTTCTTTCAGGTGAACTCGAGGAAGAACTCCCCGATTGGGATATCCGCGTTGGTCCGCGCGAGGCGGTGGACCTGCCCGCGTTTATGAAGCAGGCGTTGAACTAACGTGTTTCGTGTTGCGTGTTCCGTTGCGCTTACAAAACGGAACACGCAACACGCACCAAACCCATGCAACACACCATCACCTTCACCCACAACGATAAGCAAACCTCAGTAGAAGTTTCTACAGGAGTTCTGCTCTCCGACGCTGCGCACATTGCAGGTATTGACATCGGTCAGCCGTGCGGCGCGCAGGGACGTTGCGGGCGTTGTGCGGTGCAGGTGACGGAGGGAAATGTCCGCCGCAGAAGCGCCTTGCGGCTCTCAGAAGTTGATATTGATCAAGGTTACGCCCTCGCCTGCCAAACAGTTATTGAAGGTGAAGTTTCGATCTACATTCCACCGCAGGAGAAGATCGAACGACGGCTGACCACCGACCGTGTCGTTGCCGAAGTCACTGTCCCTGCGGACTATGAATATCTGCAAGACCAAACTGTCCGCCGCGTGCATTTGCGGCTCAATCCGCCCACGATGGAAGATCAAACCGATGACTGGGCTAGATTGCAGAGGGCATTTCGATTGCAACATAAGATGGAGCGTGTAGCGTGTTCCGTTAGTTTGTTGCGGGAAATGGGACAGGTATTGCGGGAGGGGGACTGGAATGTCACTGCCATCATTGAGACTAGCCGACTAGCCGACGAGCGGACTAGCAGACTAATCCAACTGCAACCCAATCTTGTTGACGAATATTCGCCGCTCTGGGGCTGCGCGATTGACATTGGCACAACCACCGTTTCAGTCTGGCTGGTGGATCTGGTGAGTGGAAAAGTGAGAGCGCAAGTTGCAGAATACAACGGACAGATCGCGCGCGGCGAAGATGTCATTTCCCGCATTATGTATGCAAGTAAAAATGGCGGCGGGGACGAACTCCGTCAGCGCGTGTTGGATACGGTCAATGAATTGATCGAAACGGCGTGCAAGCGAGTCAAAGCCAACCCTGAGGATGTGGTCAAAGCCACGATTGCAGGCAACAGCACGATGATCCATTTGCTGCTCGGCATCCCCGCATCCAACATTCGGCTTTCGCCATTTATCACCGCAGTCAATCATCCACCCTTGATGATCGCGCGCGAAGTTGGGTTGAAGATTCACCCTGAAGCCAGCGTAGATTGTCTGCCAGGTGTCGCATCCTACGTTGGCGCGGATATTACGGCGGGCGTGCTTTCATCAGGTTTGGATGTTGCAGAAGATGTGACTCTCTTTCTGGATGTCGGCACGAACGGCGAAACAGTTTTGGGCAACCGCGACTGGCTTGTTACCTGCGCTTGCTCGGCGGGACCAGCCTTTGAGGGCGCGGGAGTCGTGGACGGGATGCGGGCAACAACTGGCGCGATTGAAGAAGTGTGGATCAACAGCGAGACATTTGAGCCGACCTATCGCGTCATCGGCGGAGGCAAGCCAAAAGGCATCTGCGGTTCGGGATTGATCTCCCTGCTGTCGGAGGCTTTTATAACTGGGATCATTGATAAGGCTGGGAATGTTAATTTAATGGCGACCAGCCCAAGGGTCAGGGATGGGGCGCACGGCGGGGAGTATGTCGTCGCTTGGGGCGCAGAATCCGAATCAGGCGCAGACATTGTATTATCCCGCGTGGATGTCGATAACCTGTTGCGCGCCAAAGCAGCCATCTACGCAGGCTTTACGGTTTTGGCGGATACGGTCGGAGTCCCGCTTGAGACAGTGAATAAGGTGTTGATCGGCGGGTCGTTTGGAAAATATATCAACGTCGAGAAGGCTGTGCAAATTGGCTTGCTGCCCGACATGGATTGGTCGCGTTTTGAGTTTCTTGGCAACACAGCAGTGAAGGGCGCATATTATGCCCTGCTCAATTGGAAGAAACGCGAGCGCATCACCGAGATCGCAAAGCGTATGACTTATATCGAGTTGTCGGCGGATAACAATTTTTATGAAGCGTTTATCTCGGCTTTATTTTTGCCGCATACGGATATGAGCAAGTTCCCATCCGTGGAAGCGGCGTTACACAAAGCATGAAACGGAACACGATACAAGAAGCATAAAGTGCGTGGTGCGTGTTCCGTTCACCAACCACTGGAGGCACATAATGTACATCATAGGCGAAAATATTCACATCATTTCGGAGAAGGTCAAGGAGGCATTGACCAACCGCGACCGCGAGTTTTTCATGGACCTGGCTGTCAAGCAAGTGGAGGCGGGTGCGAAGGCGGTGGATATTAATTTGGGCCCGCGCAAAAAGGATTTTGCGGAAGTCTGGCCATGGATCATCGAAACAATCGAGACGGTGGTGGATGTGCCGCTCTCGATTGACACCACCAACGTGGACGGAATGGAAGCGGCCTTGCAAAAAATTACGAAGGCGCAGCCGATTCTTAACTCGACCTCGGCTGAACCTGAACGATTGGAAAAAATTCCCGCGCTGGCAAAGAAATATGGAGCAAAAGTCATTGCGCTGACCATGCGCTCGGAGGGTATCCCTGTCGAAGCGGATGCGCGCGTGAATATCGCTGTCGAAGCATTAATTCCGCGCATGATGGAAGTTGAACTCCCGATGGAGAATCTCATCATTGATCCGCTCGTGCTGACCGTTTCAGGCTGCCAGCAATACTGCCCGCATTTGATTGAAACCGTGCGCACATTGCAATTTGCCTGGGACCCCGCGCCCAATATTTCAGTGGGCTTGTCGAATGTATCGAACGCGGTGCCAAATGAAAACCGTCCGCTCATCAACCGCGTTTATCTGGCAATGTTAATGGGCGTCGGTTTGCAGATGATGATCGCGAATCCATTCGATGAAAAGCAGAATGATGTCATCCGCTGGATAGAGACAAAAGATACCGGCAATCCGCTTGCCGCGGTCTACAATAAAATTGCAAGCCGAATCACAACTGGCGAAGAACCGCAAATGGAAGACTTCAACATGTCTGATTCCGAACAAGCCGCGATTTGGAAGACAACGCAGATTCTGTTGAACAAGGTCATTTACGCGGATTCGTATTTGATGAATTAACATGCGTCATTGCGAGGGCGGTGTTCGTCCGCCCGAAGCAATCTCCTCGCAATGACATAGGAGTGCATCATGCCTGGATTTACCCCTGGTCGTCGCTGGCAGCCGCCGTACCTGCCCTTCAAGCGCGAGCCGTTTAGTCGCCGTGCGCTGGCAACAATCGAAAAAGCCATCAAAGGCCCGCTGTTCGGATGCCGCATGTGCGGCAACTGTCTTTTGCAGGAGACTGCCTTCATCTGCCCGATGGAGTGTCCCAAAGGCGAGCGCAATGGCCCGTGTGGAGGTTCCACGAAGGCACATTGTTATGTGGACGAGACCCGCCCCTGCATTTGGTACAAAATTTATGAACGTTCCTTCAAAATGGGGCGCGAGGAAAACCTGCTCGAAGTCCTGCCGCCTCTGGATTGGGACAAGGTCGGCACGGAACAATGGAGCGGAGTGTTGAATCGAGTAAAGGAAATCGGCACGGGCAAAGTTGTCAGCGGGCTGCTGTTGAAACCTGCTGAAGTCCGCTACCGAACCTGGGATGAAATCTTCCGCACCATCCGCGAACCTGATTGGTGGCAGGGAGATAATCAATATCACGCGCCGAAATATACGGAGCCTGTCTCTGAATTGGAACGCAGACTCAAAGCGGGTGAATTCGTTGTCACCGCCGAGGTTGCGCCGCCTGTCTCCTGCAAGACCGACAAGATGTGCCAGCATATCGAGAACATCAAGCCGTATGTGGCGGCCATCAACTTCACGGATAATCCGTCCGCCACGCCGCGCACGGCTTCATGGGCCTGCTCGAAGATGGCGCTCGAACGCGGCGCGGAACCTGTCATGCAGATCGCGGCGCGTGACCGCACGCGGGTTGGGCTGCAATCCGAGGTGATGGGCGCGTATGATTTAGGCATCCGCAACATTCTTTGCATCTCTGGCGATTCGATGAAGATGGCTCCTTCTCCGCGCGGGCGCATGGATGTGATTGACATTGACTCCATTCAAATGTTGTGGATATTGCGCCGTATGCGCGATGAAGGCCGCTACATGGACGGGCGCGAGATCAAGACCCCGCCGCAATACTTCCTCGGCGCGGCGGCTTCCCCATTTGCATCTGAGCCAAAGTTCCAGGCGTTGCGCGAACATAAAAAGATCAACGCGGGCGCGCAGTTCTTCCAGACGAATCTTGTGTACGACATAGACCACATGGAAATCTGGCTGAATGAACTTGCCAAGCGCAACATTCTCGACAAGGTTTATATCTTGATCGGCATTACCCCGCTCAAGACCTTCAAGATGGCAAAGTATATGAATGACGAAGTGCCGGGCGTAAGTATTCCGTTCATCCATTTGGCGCGCATGGCACACGCCGAAAAGGCCGGCAACGCCCAGCAGGAAGGTGTGACGATTGCGCTCGAACTGATCGAGAAGATCAAGAAGTTCGAGGGGCAGGGCGTTCACGGTTTGCACATCATGGCGGTGGGCTGGGAGGATATTGTCCCGCGCATTATCAGCGAGGCGAATCTTTTTACAGCAGAATCAGCCGTCGCCGCCGCCCTGAGCGAGTCAAAGGGTGAGAGTGAGGCGGAGCCAGTCCCGGCATAAAGCATGAATCCCAGATCATCCCTGCGGGCGCATTGCCAAGGAGGCAACAGCCAGGCTGTGCGCAAATGCCGGGCCTGTTTTGAATGCGATGTGTCCATCGAAAACGAATTGGATATCCCGTTATACCCGTCACGGTCACAAATTGCGCTTTCTTACGAGTAGGAATGCGCAATTTGTGACCGCGGGCATTATACAAAAAGGTTTGTGGCGCAAGCAGGCCGCGTTAAGCGCCCATTTATGGATATGCAACGTGATAGTCGCGCTGGAAAAATGACCTACAGAAAGGGTATATTTTATTTTCATATCCATACGAACACCGTCCCGACACTTGCGCCGCGCGCCAGTGCGGTGAGGTTTATTTCGAGTAATTTGAGCGCCGGATGGCAACCCTTCGACAGGCTCAGGACAACGCCTTCGGGACGTTTTTTCTAATTACCGATAAAGTTTATTTTATTTTCATATCAACGTTTCAATGACGCCAGGCGGGATAAACCCATAAGGTACAATCCCTGCCATGCTCTCCCCCCTTGAACAAGCCATCCGAAAAAATTTGAAACACAATGTAACCGTCAACCTTTGGGATGGCGGTCTTTTTGGTGTTGCGCTTGGCTTTGCCTCCTTCAGCGCCATCCTGCCGCTCTTCGTCGCCTCCATGACCGACTCTGCCACCCTCATCGGTCTTGTGCCTGCCATCCACTCGGCGGGCTGGTTATTCCCGCAACTATTCACCGCCAGTCACGTGTCCCGTTTGCGTCAGTACAAACACACGGTCTTGATGACAACCATCCACGAACGCGCCCCGTTTTTTGGTTTCGCCATCGTTGCCCTGCTCTTGCCGTTTATCGGCCTGAACGCCGGGCTTATCCTCACGATGCTTTTGCTCATCTGGCAGGGGCTGGGCGGCGGATTCACCGCCAACGCGTGGACCTCCATGATCTCCAAGATCATCCCACCCGAAACACGCGGCACGTTTTTTGGGATGCAGGCCGGGCTTGCCAATCTTTTCATCAGCATATCCGCCATTGGAGCGGGATACCTGCTCGACTACCTCGCCTCTCCCTGGGACTTTGCGGCCTGCTTCTTCCTTGCAGGCATTTTCTTCGCCTTATCCTGGTTCGCGCTCGCGCAGACGCGCGAGCCGAAAGACACCGAAAAAATAATCCCCGAAGAAAAATCCCACTTCTGGAACGATGCCCAAAAAGTCCTGCGCCGCGATAAAAATTTCAACTGGTTTCTGGTTGTGCGCGCCCTCTCCCAATTCGCCACCCTGGGTTTCTCGTTCTACATCATCTACGCCCTGCGCGAATTCGACATGGACACCGTCACCGCAGGGTTTCTCACCGCGGCGCTCGCCATCTCCCAGACCATTGCCAATATCGGCATGGGCTGGATGGGAGACAAATGGGGGCATCGCGCCATGCTCATCCTCGGGGGCGTCGCCGCATTCCTGAGCGCATTGCTGGCCTGGGGCGCAACATCCTTGGCATGGTTCTATCCCATCTTCATTTTGACGGGCATGGCAAACGTCTCGCTTTGGACGATCAGCATGACCCTGACGGTGGATTTCTGCAGCGAAGCGGAACGTCCCATTTACATCGGTCTCTCGCAAACCTTCACCGCCCCCGCCACCATCCTCGCCCCCATCCTCGGCGGCTGGGTCGTGGATACGGCAGGGTTTATCCCAACATTTTCAATTTCAATTGTGCTTTCTATTGTGATGATCGGCATCCTTATATTTTTGGTAAAAGACCCACGCACGTACAGGCTACAGCCAATTGCGCGAGGTATTTAGGCGGGCCATAACGCGAGATCGCCCTGCCAAAATAAAACCAATCTTTATCGAAACAGAATCAGCTTGCAGTTTGAAGAGAAGCGGTTTTTCATTCAATCATTGGGTTTTATCAATAAGGGTCTGTAAATAACTCACCCATGTGCATCAACGTAAGGATGGGTCGAGTAACATTTGGTAAGTACAAGCGAGATTTGCATGTTTGCCAATGCGACAAGATTTTGTGTAACAATCAGACAAACGTTGCAACGTTTCGATAAGCGCATTCCTGTTGTCGAGGTTGAAAAGAATGCTGGTGATATATTTTTGAAATATCTTGACAGCTTTGAAGAGGCTGCGATCTGGATAGTTCCAAAAGTCAAACAAGGTGGTCCAATGAAAGAGCAGCGCAATCAGGAGCTTGGCATAAATTTCAGTCAAAATGCGCCAGGGGTTCTGGCTGTTCCATTCATCAATTGAGAGGTATTCTTTCCAGAGTTTGAAGAGGATCTCGATTTGCCAGCGAACTTTTAATAACCGCAAGGCTTCCTGCAAAGAGAGTTGAGACGCCGAAATGTTGGTTAGCACGATTGTCCATTGAGCCAGTTGTAATAATTTTTCAGAAGGCTGGCGACCATTTTTTCGATAGGCATCGCGGATGCGCTGTCTGCGTTGATCTGCTACTTCTTGTGGAACACGACTGGCTAACAAACGACAAGCGAGTTGTAGTCTGCCACCAACCCGGACAGGCAGATCAAGTTGCTGTTGTGTTTGCACCGCTAAAAATTCTACCAAATCCAAGAGCTGGTCGGTTTCGTCCCAGAGGGTCGTCTTGAATTTCCAGCGCGTAATCCAAAATACACCTCGGGCACTGTCACGCGCTAGTTTTTCAAGTGAAAAATAACCTAAATCACCGATGTGTAATGCTCCGGCTGGCAATTCCATGTTTTGATACGGAGACGTTTTATCCTGGCAAAATCCGTCTTGCAGAAAAATGCCGTCCAACGCACCATGACTGTACTCCCAGGAAACTTGTATTTTCAACGCCGCACTCTCTCCAGTACTATTGCCACTACCCTTCCAGATTTCTTTGAGGCTGGCTGGCAAACCAATCGTACTGCTGTCGCGCAGATGCACACCCTTGAATTTCTCCAACAAAGGAAAAGCTGATTGAGTAATACCACTCACTTTTTCTTTGATCGCAAACTCTAAAACCGATTTCATGAATTGCGCTGAGTTTGCATTCAACCGTTGCTCCAGACCTTGGGCGCTCATGGGCATTCCCAGACTACTGGCAGATTGGCTGATCTCACTATAACTGGCTGAACGCTTGGCTTGAAATGCCATCACCAGCGCTTGCACAAATCCACTTCCGCTGACCATTACCTTTCGTTTTATGAAACCACTTTCTCGCGCCAAAATTTCAATCTGCTCACCAAATACTTTTTGGAGGGTTTCTGCTACTTGTGTTATAGTCGCCATGGGGATCCTTTTGTCATGTTTGGGCTTGAACACCACAATCATGCCAGAGAATCCCCTTTTTGTGTCCTTACGTTGATGCACATGGG
>CXWL01137228.1_pt1 | contig 11911 bp, 9 predicted proteins | sample 590931 | NCBI WGS metagenome assembly CXWL01 (sample SAMEA3498368, study PRJEB10139) | groundwater metagenome | biome: water well; material: biofilm material | place: Germany | collected 2015-04-27
GGCCACGGCAATCGGTCGCGCGCTGGTGGCGCATGTCAATCAATGGTTCGGCCAGCACCTGCGCGAGACCTTCGATCTGGACAACGCGCTCGAACTGCAGTTCGAAACCCATTACCGGCGTTTCCTTATGCCGACCATCCGCGGCTCCGAACAGGGCAGCAAGAAGCGCTACGCGGGCTTGGTGGTGCGCGCCGACGGCAGCGAAGAAATGATCTACAAGGGACTGGAAACGGTGCGCAGCGACTGGACCCCGCTGGCGCAGCAATTCCAGCAGGCGCTGTACCTGAAGATCTTCAAGGGTGAGCCCTATCAGGACTATGTGCGCGACTACGCCAGGCGCACCGCCGCTGGCGAGTTCGATGCGCTGCTGGTGTACCGCAAGCGCTTGCGGCGCCCGCTCGAGGACTATGTGCGCAATGTGCCGCCCCATGTGCGCGCGGCGCGCAGCGCCGACGAATTCAACCGCCAGCAGGGCCGGCCGCTGCAATACCAGAACGGCGGCTGGATCCAGTACGTGATGACCACCGCCGGCCCCGAGCCGCTCGAAGCGCGGCGCGCACCGATCGACTACGGCCATTACCTGGAACGCCAGCTGCAGCCGGTGGCCGACGCCATCCTGCCCTTCGTGCACGACGATTTCGCCACCCTGACCAGCGCCCAGCAAACGCTGTTCTGAGTCTTAAGCCTGGCCACAGCATCGGCATGCCATGCTGGCGCCCATGACACTCGCCCACCTATCGAACATTGGACTTCACATCGGCGCCGGCAGCATCGCCATGGCAATCGGCTTCTGGCTGCTGGCTACGAGCAAGGGCACGCCCGCGCACCGCCGGACCGGGCGCGTATTCGTGTTTTTCACGCTGCTGGTGTGTGCCACGGCCGCAATCGGCAACCTGGCGTTTCGCTTCACGCCCTTGTTCGCCGTGCTGACGGTGCTGGTGCTGTACCAGCTGCTCAGCGGCTGGCACGTGATCAGCACCCGCGCGGCGGGACCGGACCGTATCGATGCGCTGCTGGGCGTATGCGCCGCCGTGGGCGGCGCCGCACTCCTGCCGTATGTGCTGGCAAAAGGCGAAAGCGCCGCACCCGTCATCTATTCATCGCTTGGCACGCTGCTGCTCCTGCTTACCTACGACGCGCTGCGCTGGCTGTTTCCGCGTGACTGGCATGCCAGACTATGGCGCTACGAACATATGTACAAGCTGCTCGCATCGCTGTTTGCCATGCTCTCGGCCGCTGCCGGCAACCTGCTGCCGCAGGCCCAGCCCTGGTCGCAGCTGCTGCCGTCCGCGCTGGGCATTGCCTGCATCGCCTGGTTCTTCTGGCGCGAGGCGAACGGCAACCCTGCTACAGGGTCTTGACCGTGATCTCGGCCAGCGTCTTGCCGTCGGCACTGGTGACGCAGCGCGCCTGCATGGTGTAAGCCATGCCAATCTCATTCTTTGCCGAGAAATTGATGCGCGCCGCCAGTTGTCCCTTGCCCGCCGGCGCCACCTCGACCTGAAGGTAGTTGACCGTCTTGCGGTTGATGGCGCGCGCTTCGATGGTGTCCTTGCACGTACGCAGCGCGGCCTCGTGCAGCGGATCGGACGGCGTCTGCGATTTGCCGCACGCGGACAGGGCCAGCGTCGTCAGCAGCAATGTCAGAAATTTCATGGTTTTCCTTCAATTTTTTGGGAATCATACACTACACTTCCTTACCTCAAAATAAGGAGCGCGACCATGCGACGTATCGTACTTGCCCTGGCCTTGCTGGCCGCCACACCCGTGTTTGCCGGGCCCGGCCAGAACCCCGCCCTGCACCAGCTGTTCGCCCAGGAATGGGAACGCGGCCTGCGCGACAGTCCGGAATCGGCCAGCGCCCAGGGCGACCGCCGCTTCAATGACCGCTGGTCCGACATGAGCCTGGCGGCCATCGCCGCGCGCGAGCAAGCCGACAAGGCGGCGCTGGCGCGGCTGCGCAAGATCGCCCGCAAGTCGCTCTCCCCTGCCGACCAGCTCAATTACGACACCTTCGAGTGGCAACTACAACAAGCCGTGACGCGCCAGCAATACCGCGAACACCTGCTGCCGATCGGCATGTCGGGCGGCGTACAGACACTCGACAACATGATCGAATCACTGTCGTTCGCCACGGAAAAGGATTATCGCGACTGGCTGGCGCGGCTGGCGGCGCTGCCGGCGCTGATTGACCAGAATATCGTGCTGATGCAGCAAGGGGTGAAGGAAGGGATCACCCCGCCCGCCGTGCTGATGCAGCGCGTGAGCAAGCAGATTGCGCGCCAGGCCGTGGCGGACCCGCAAGCGAGCGCCTACTACAAGCCGTTCATCACCATGGCCGACACGCTGAGCGACGCCCAGAAGGCCGCCCTGCGGCGCCAGGCACTGCAAACCATCGGCGACCAGGTGGTGCCAGCCTACGCCCGCCTGGGCGCCTATTTCGACGCCGACTACCTGCCGCGCGCGCGCACCACGATTGGCGCCTCGGACTTGCCCAATGGGCGCGCCTACTACGATTTCCTGGCCGCCTATTTCACCACCACCAGCCTGTCGGCCGACACCATCCACGCCACCGGCCTGGCCGAAGTGGCGCGCATTCGCGCGCGCATGGAGCAGGTCAAGCAGGAAGCGGGCTTCAAGGGCACGCTGGAACAGTTCTTCACCTTCCTGCGCAGCGATCCGCAATTTTTCCACAAGAGCGGCGCCGAGCTGCTGCTGGCCTATCAGGCCATGAGCAAACGCATCGATCCGGAGCTGGTGAAAGTGTTTTCGGTGCTGCCGCGCCAACCCTACGGCGTGCGTCCGATCCCTGACAATATTGCACCTGACACCACGACCGCGTATTACCTGCAAGGCGCGGCCGACGGCACCCGGGCCGGCAATTACTATGTCAATCTGTACAAGCCCGAAGTGCGTCCGACCTGGGAAATGATGGCGCTCAGCCTGCATGAAGCGGTACCAGGCCACCACTTGCAATTTGCGCGCGGGCTGGAACTGGACCAGTTGCCCATGTTTCGCAAGACCGCCTATTTTGTCGCCTATGGCGAAGGCTGGGCGCTGTATGCCGAACAGCTGGGCTACGACATGGGCCTGTACGACAATCCCTATGATAAATTTGGTCAGCTGACCTATGAGATGTGGCGCGCGGTGCGGCTGGTGGTCGATACCGGCATGCACGCCAAGGGCTGGAGCCGGCAGCAGGCGATCGATTACTTCAAGGCAAACGCCCCCAAGACCGAGCAGGACATTGTCAACGAAGTCGACCGCTACATCGGCTGGCCGGGGCAGGCGCTGGCCTACAAGATCGGTCAGCTGAAGATTTCGGCGCTCCGCACGCAGGCCCAGCAAGCGCTCGGCGCGCGCTTCGACCTGCGCGCTTTCAACGATGAAGTGCTGGGCACCGGCTCGATTCCGCTGGCAGCGCTCGAGACCCATATGCAGGCGTGGATCAAGCGCCGCCAGGCGACCAAATAAGATCTGCGTACCCGTTCCCGCGCTTTGTTGCGCGGGCGCTACGAACGTCAAATATTTTTCCTCCAAGGAACATATTCCATCGCCAAACCGACCGTTTTGAGCCACCATGATTCACGCCTGACCTAAACCACGTCGTGCAAATAATTCCCGGAATGCCTCCAGCTTGCTTCCCGAATCTATTTGACAATGATGAGGTCTACCATGCAAAACGCAACACGCGAATCGACTTGTGCCGAGCTCGACGTCCAGGCAATCAACACGGCCCTGAACCGCGTCCAGGCGGTCATCGAGTTCGAGCTCGACGGCACCATCATCCACGCCAACGACAACTTCCTCAACACGCTCGGCTATGCACTGGACGAAGTCCAGGGCAAGCATCATGCCATGTTTTGCGAGCCGGCCTATGTGGCCTCGGCAGAATACAAGCAATTCTGGCTCAACCTGGGGCGCGGCGAGTTCGACCGCGGCGATTACCAGCGCGTGGCCAAGGATGGCAAGGAGATCTGGATCAACGCGTCGTACAACCCGATCTTCGACGCCGACGGCAAACCCTACAAGGTCATCAAATTTGCCACCGATATTACGGCGCAAAAAAATGCCGCCGCCGAGTTCGAAGGCAAGCTCAACGCAATTTCCAAGTCGCAAGCCGTGATTGAATTTTCGCTGGACGGCGTCATCCTGTCGTGCAACGAGAACTTCCTGACGGCTACCGGCTATCAGCGCGACGAGGTGGTCGGCAAGCATCACCGCATGTTTTGCGAGGCCGGCCATGCTGCCTCCGACGAGTACCGCGATTTCTGGAAGCGCCTCGGCGCCGGCACCTACGATACCGGCGAATACAAGCGCCTCGCCAAGGGCGGGCGCGAACTGTGGCTCAACGCCTCCTACAATCCGATCCTGGATGCCGAAGGGCGCCCGTTCAAGGTCGTCAAGTACGCCACCGATGTCACCGCTCTCAAGCTGCGCAATGCCGAATACGAAGGCAAGGTCAGCGCGATCGGCAAGGCCCAGGCGATCGTCGAGTTCGACATGGCCGGCCATGTGCTCAGTGCCAACGACAATTTTCTGAAAACGGTGGGCTACGAACTGGACGAGATCAAGGGCGAACACCACCGCGTATTCTGCGAAGACGACTACGCCGCCAGCGCCGAGTACCGCAAGTTCTGGCAAAAACTCAACCGCGGCGAATTCGACACGGGCCGCTATCGCCGCATGGGCAACCATGGCAGGCCGGTCTGGCTGCAGGCCACCTACAATCCCATCCTCGACCTCAACGGACGCCCGTACAAGGTGGTCAAGTTCGCGGTCGACATCACTGACCAGGTCAACCTGGAAACGTCGGTTGCAGCCAAGGCTGCCAGCGACAGCAGCAAGGTGGAACAGCTGCTGGCCTCGGTGGACATGGCCGCCCATGGCGACCTGACCGGCAGAATCGAGGTGGCCGGCAGCGAGCCGATCGACCGGCTGGCCGACGGCATCTTGAAAATGATTAACGACCTGCGCGCCGTGATCGGCAATGTCGTCACTTCCGCCAACGGATTTTCCGGCTCCTCGCGCTCGATTGCCGACCGCTCCAACGGCGTGGCCAGGGGCACCCAGGCGCTGGGCGCGACGGTCGAGGAAATGAATGCCTCGATTGACGGCCTGACCGGCTCGATCAACACGATTGCCACCAACAGCCGCAGCGCCGACCAGCTGGCCAAGGCCACCCAGGGCGAAGCCGAACTGGGTGCCAAGGCGGTGGCCAAGTCGATCGAAGCGATGGAAATGATCAACCGCTCGTCCGAAGACATTGGCGAAATCGTCAAGGTCATCAGCGAGATCGCCAGCCAGACCAATATGCTCGCCTTCAATGCAGCCATTGAAGCGGCGCGTGCTGGCGAACACGGCCTGGGCTTTTCAGTCGTGGCCGACGAGGTGCGCAAACTGGCCGAGCGCTCCTCGCAAGCGACCAAGGAAATTTCCAAGCTGATTAACGAGTCGGTCAAGCGGGTGGCGGCGGGCAGTGACATTTCGCGCCAGGCCAGCGACGCCTTCGACAAGATCGTCTCGGGCGTGGCCAAGACCACCGAGGCCATTTCCGGCATCTCGAGCGCCACCAACGAGCAGCTGATCACGGCCCGGGAAGTGAGCGCGGCAATCCAGTACATCGCCGAGGAAACCGAGAAGTCGGCCGCCTCCTGCGACAGCATCGCCCGTTCGACCGAAGGCTTGAACAGCAGCGCGGAAGAACTCAACAAGATGGTTTCGATGTTCGTGGTCTAGCATGGACGCCGCCACACAACTGGAACCGGACACGCTGGCCGCCCTGATCGGCCTGGTGCGCCAGCACACGGGCATTGCCATGAACGAGCGCAAGAGCGTGCTGCTCGAGGGCCGCCTGCGTCCGCGCATGCGGGCGCTGGCACTGTCACGCTACGAGGACTACCTGACGCTGGTGCAAGGCGGCGGCGCCGAAGTGCAGCTGTTCATCGACATGGTCACCACCAACGACACCGTGTTCTTCCGCACGCCGGCTGTCTGGCAGTATGTGCAGCACCAGTTCCTGCCGGCATGGTTCGCACAACACGGAAGCGCCTGCCTGCGCATCTGGTCGGCCGCGGCCGCCAGCGGCGAGGAAGCCTATTCGATGGCCATGCTGTGCGACCAGTTCCAGCAGCGCCATCCACAGTTTCGCTACCAGATCGTGGCTACCGACATCAATACCGCCGTGCTGGCCACGGCGCAGGCCGGCAAATACACGGGCCGCTCGGTCGAGCGTTTTGGCGCCTCCCATCCGTACCTGATGCAAACCTATTTCAAGCGCGACGGCGACACCCTGTGCGCCAATTCGGCGCTCAGGCAATACGTGCAATTTAACGTGCACAATCTGTTCCAGCCGATGCGGGCCCAGGCCCCGTTCGCGCTGGTCTTGCTGCGCAACGTGCTGATCTATTTTGACGAAGACAACCAGCGCCGCGTGCTGGCCCAGGTGCAGCAGCAGATGGCGCCTGGCGCCCGCCTGATCCTGGGCGAACAGGAATCGATCACGCGCCTGGGCACCACGCTGGCGTTCGAGCAGGCGCACGTGTATGCGGCGGGAACGGCGCCATGAGCCAAACCATCCTGCTCCAGGTCGGCATGGGCGAATTGCAGCTGGCACGCGAAGGCGAAGTGCTGTCTGCGCTGCTGGGCTCATGCGTAGGCATCGGCATGCTGTGGCGGCGCAAGAATAGCGCGGCGCTGGCGCACTGCCTGCTGCCGCAGTCGCCCGACGTGGCCGGCCGCCACGGGGCGCGCTATGTCAACCAGGCCGTGCCTTCGCTGCTGGCCCTGCTGGGCGTGCGGCGCGATGAACGCGCCGAAATCGAAGTCATCCTGGCCGGCGGCGCCAGCATGTTTGGCCCGGCCGGCGTCAGCAGCGGCGTAGGAGCGAGCAATATTGCCGCTGCGCGCCAGGTACTGGCCCAATTCGACCTGATGGTGCACCACGAAGCGACCGGCGGGCGGCGCGGCCGCACCCTGCGCCTCGATAGCACCGAACACAGTTTTTCGATCGTCAAGATCGACCGCCAATTTGAGGAAGCCGGCCATGCAAGTTTTTGAACAACGCAGCACAGCGGCTGACGTGCCCGTCTCGCTGGACTCGCATCGCGCCGCAGCACGCGCGCTGGAAGTGGCGCGCGCCTCGTCCGGCGCGCTGGAACTGTTTGGTTCGTTCATGCTGGACGACGAGGAATTCGCCTTGCCGGCCAGCAGCCTGCGCGAAGTGGTGAATTTTCCCGACAAGATCACGCCGGTGCCGCTGGCGCCGCCGTTCCTGGAAGGCGTCTTCACGCTGCGCGGCCATGTGATCCCGGTCATCAATTTGCAGCGCATCTTCGATCCTTCGGCGCCGCGCGCCCAGCCGAGCAACAAGATCGCCATCATCGACCATGACGACATCCAGCTCGGCATCCTGTTCCACAGCACGGGCGAAGTATTGCGCGTGCGACCCGAGCAGCGCAGCCTGCTGCAATACCAGTCGGGCGACGCCGGCGGCGTGATCTGCGGCACCATCGTGCTCGATAACGGCACCCGTTTGCTGCAAATTCTCGATGCGCACGCGCTGGTGCACATTGAAAATGTGCCGCACGTGCAAGCGCTGCGGGCCGCCTGCCGCACCGTTGCCAAACACAATTTCCAGCAGCTGGCCGAACGGCGCCAGTGCGTCGGCTTTACCGTGGGCGGCACCGCGTTTGCGTTCGACATGAGCGCGATCCGCGAAATCATCATGGTGCCCGAGCTGAAAAGTTCGGTCATGGCCGGCAAGCTGTGCCTGGGGCGGATTCACTTTCGGGGCGAAGCCGTGGGCGTGGTCGACCTGGCCGCCCTGCTGCAGTTCGAGCACGCCACGGTGCAAGGCAAAGCCGAACAGCGGATTTTGATCGCCCGCGTCGGCACCACGCTGGTGGGCCTGCTGGTCGACTCGGTCGACAGCATTTTCAATATTTTTGACGACGATATCCTGCCGATTCCGTTGCTGAGCAAGACCCGTTCGGGCATGTTCGGCGGCTGCGTGACGCGCGAAGGCACGGGCGACATCCTGTATCTGAACCACGCGCAAATGTTTTCCCAGGCTGAGCTGCTGGAAATTGGCGCAGGGCACGTCAACCTGTACCAGCAGGAAGCGGCCAATGAAACCTTGCAGGCCAAGCTGGTCCAGTCGCGGCGCGAAGTCTACATCGTGTTCGAACTCGACAGCGGCTGGGCGGTCGATATTGCCCGCCTGCGCGAAGTGATTCCCTACAGCGGCGCCATGGTCAAGCCGCCCGGCATGCCGGCCTTTGTGCACGGCATCCTCAATGTGCGCCAGCAAATGATTTCAGTGATAGACCTGCGCAGTCTGTATGGCAAGGCGCCGGCCGCCTCGCGCACCGAAGCCAAGATCCTGATCATCGAGCATGGCGACGAGCGCTACGGCCTGATCGTCGACAAGGTTGACAACATCATCCACATTGCCGCCCATGAAAGGCGCCATTCCCCGCGGCTGGGCGCTTGCGGCGAACAGATGCTGGCGCTGGACGTGATCGACTATGCCGGGCCGGATGGCGCCAGCCATACGCTGAGCGTGTTCGATACAGAGGCGTTTATTGCCCGGATGGGGGAGCAGCTGTAACGCGGATCTGGTTGCGCCCGCCTTCCTTGGCGTGATACAGCATGGCATCGGCGCGCAGGAACAATTCGTTTTCGCTCTTGTATTCCGGATAGGCGGCAACCCCGCCGCTGAACGAGAAATGGCGCAGCTCGCCTGGCTTGACTTCGAACGGAATCGCGCCGAAGGCCTGGCGCATCGCGTCCAACCGCTGCCAGCCTTGCTCGAGCGTGCAATCCCAGAACACGACGACAAACTCCTCGCCGCCGAAACGGCTGAGCAGATCGCGCTCGCCGATATGGGGCGCCAGCGTCAGCGACAAGCGCTTGATGACGATGTCGCCAAAATAGTGGCCCCAGGTATCGTTGATGGTCTTGAACTTGTCGATGTCGACAATGCCGAAGGCCAGCGAACGGTTTTCCTGGGCCGCCTGGCGGATCAGCTCCTGGGCCTTTTTTTGCAAGCCTATCTTGTTGAGCAAGCCGGTGGCGCGGTCCTTGCCGATCAAGTCCTTGTTGACGCGGATCTTGTTGGCGCGGTTGATCAGCTGCCCGGTCAGCACGTCGGCGTCGGTCTGCATGATGATTTCATCGAAGCCGCTGGCCAGTGCGCTGCGCGTGAGCGCCGGATTGAGCTGGCTTTGCAGCATCGTGATCTCGCGCACGGGATCGGCTTCAATGTTTTTCTTGAGCACCCGCACCAGCGATTCGGTGCGCTCGTATTCGGTGTCGGTGATCAGGACTATGTCGGGCAGCAATTCCTTGACGCGCAAATGCAGCGTCTGCGCATCGGCGTGGTGGATGACCTCGACCCGCCCGTCCAGCAGCGCAGCTTCGTCCAGGCCGCTTGGTGCACCAAGGCAAATCAGCCGCACCAGGTCACCGCGCTTTTTTTGCACGAACAGCGTGAATAATTTGTCGACCAGCACGTCGTTGGCGATCGGCTTTTCCGCATACGCCAGGCAATTGCTGTCGACTAAGCGCTGCTGCAGCAAATAGCGTCCACCCTGGCGCACCGTTTGCAAATAAACATACGATTGTTCGCTCGGCAGGCGCTGCAGTAATTCGCCCAGCATCAGCGTCTTGCGGCTGTCGAGCATGTCGGCCTGCATGCTGTGCAAGGCATCGAGGTCGATGACGAACAAGGCGTTGCCATGGTCATTCTGAACGGCCATGACGAAGTCCTGCACTTCGTTGAAAAAGAGAATGTCGAAGTCGTATTTATGCGCGCACAGCAGCAGCTCGGCCTGGTTATCCTTGATGAAAAACGTCTGGGACAACAGCATTACCTGGTTCTTGTAGAGCGGCGCGTCGGTGGTCATGTTTTTGGGTAGCTTTCTATGCCATGGGCGGTGACTGTGCTGCTAGCCTACCATAGACAAGAAATTCCCTCCGCGCCGCGCTATGGCAAGTACCTATTTGGTCACGGTCATCGAATAATTCCCGGCGCCACTGTACGAGTACACGGTGATGCGGTAGTAGCCGGCGGGCGCCGGATACGCAATCGACTCGGTCGACGTCGGCGAGGTGCTCTCCGCCACTTTCAGCCACGCACTATTGGTCCAGCGTTCCAGCTTCAGTTCGAAGTCGGCCGTGGACGGGCCCGTCAGTGTGGCCTTGATGGTGCCGCCCGCGTACTCGAACCATGGCGACGGCTGGATCACCGAGCCGCCGGCAGCCAGATAGCCGCCGTAGGTCTGCCCCGGCGCGACCACGCTGCCCACGTCAAAGGCGACCGTCTTGGCAGGCACGCTGATGTTGGCCAGACGCAAGCCGGACGCGTAGCCGTTCCACCACTTGGAATTGGTGCCGCGGCTGGTCAGCGCGTTGGGCAGGGTGTCGCTAAATTCGCGCGTGGCCACGCCGTCGTACAGGTCGGTCGCGTCGCCGCCATTGGCCCGGTATTCCGGATCGCGCCGGCCGTCCGCGTGTTCCATCTGCACGTAGGGTTTCCATTCATTGCTGTTGTTGCCGCTCGGATCAACGTGGAACACGGCCAGGCCTTCATCGGGCTGATACAGGTTCTGCTCGCTCTTGTGGATGGCCTCGACGTAGAACGCCTCGTTCAGATTGGCAGGATTGCTCCAGCGGTACAGCGAATGCGAGCCCGAGGTATGGGCCAGGCGACCGGTGGGCGCGCTGCGGTTGACGGCAGGGTTGAGCTCGACGGCCGTATCCCAGCCGGCCAGGTAGCGGAAGAAGCCGTTTGGCGGCGTCGGACGGAACTTGCTCTGCTGGCCAACGCCGCCATAGCCCATCAGGCAGAAGCTGCCCAGCGAGCCTTCCGAGCTGCCGTCGTAGTCGTACAGATCGGGCCATTCCATGACCAGGTGGCCCGATTCGTGGACGAAAGTGCCAATCGACATCTGGCTGCCCATATTCGTGATCTGGTACGTGTTGGTGCACACGCCGTTCGAGCAGAACTGGGGCCAGAGCGTGCTCATGTGCGGCCACAAGCCTTTCGACCAGGCGCTGTCGGCTTCGCCGGCGTAAAAGAAGTTCAGGCCGCGGATGCGGTTATTGCTGTCGCGGCTGAGCGTGGAAAAATCGAAGTTTTCCGACGTCTTGAGCCAGTTCAGCGCTTCGGTGATCAATTCCTGCGAGCGCGTGCCCGCGTCCAGGCTGCTGTCAGCGTAGTAGGACTTGACGTTCTTGGCGCGGTAGTAGCGGGTGACGGTGTTGCTGTAGTCGAGCTTGTTGCCCGAGACCGACAGGAAATAGCCGCGCACCGACTGGGCGTTGCCAAAACCGGTGTACTGGGCGTCATTCAGGAACGAGGACACCTGCGCCTGGCTGATGGTGCCCGGCACATTCGGAAAGTCGATGATGACGGTCAGGCCGCGGATCTGGCCGGTGGCTGCGGCCAGCGGCATGATGCCGGCCGACGCCTTGCGCACTTTCTCGTTGGCAGCTTCCGGTGTGTGGCCATGAAGTTTTTCAAAGCGCTGTTTGGCGCGCAAGGCGCGCGCTTCCTTGCTCAGGCCCGCTTGCTGCTTGGTGGCCGTGGCAAAAGTGCGCGTGCGCGTGTTGGTGGCCAGTACGCCGGTCGACACCAGCTGGTCGCCGGCGGCGTTGACTTCGGCGTAGCAAAAGCCGCGCTTGGCAGCATCGTAGACGATCAGCGAGCCGTCGGCCGTACGCTCCTCGGCATAGTAGTTGTTGCCGTCGACGCGGACCTTGAGCACTTCGCCGTTGGGCTGCTTGTAGTCGTAGCCATGGTTCTTGAAAGGGATACCCGCTTGCGCGGCTACGCTGGCCAGGACCAGCAGCAAGCCTGCCAGCAGGTGGTTTCCGTTGTACTTTTTCATCGTTGTCTCCGATTATT
>CXWL01000684.1_pt1 | contig 11909 bp, 12 predicted proteins | sample 590931 | NCBI WGS metagenome assembly CXWL01 (sample SAMEA3498368, study PRJEB10139) | groundwater metagenome | biome: water well; material: biofilm material | place: Germany | collected 2015-04-27
CAAGAGGGTGGAGACGCACTGCTGAACGACCCGGTCGACCGAGTGGTGGCCTGGGGAGTTTTAGGAGTGACCTTTACTTTGATCGCGATTGGTTTCTTCACTACGGACCACTCGTACCCCTACACCGTACCTCTCCAGGCCGGTGAACCGAAGATCAAGGCAACGCATTTGAAATCTGACCTCACGATGAAGGTACTCGCAGCTGACTACGATGTTCCTGGTCGCGCCCTGCGTATGACGCTCCAGGTCACGAACAGCGGTGAAACACCTCTCAGAATCGGTGAGTTCACGACAGCAGGCATCCGGTTCCTCAACAAGGTAGGTGTGGCCAACAACCTGGATCCAACCTACCCGGCAGAGATCATGGCTCAAGATGGCTTGCATATGGAAGATGAGTCACCGATCATGCCAGGGGAAACCAAAGAAGTGAAGCTCGACTCCAGAGACTCGCTCTGGGAAGTCCAGCGGTTGATGGACATGGTCAACGATCCGGAGCAACGCTTCGGTGGCTTGGTGATGTCTTGGGACGAATCAGGCAATCGTCACATCAACAGCATCGCTGGCGCCATCATCCCCGTCTTTACGAGGGCTGCTGGCTGAGCTAGTCGTTTAACAGGTCCGTGAGTAAGGCCGATCCGCCTCCCATCGCAAGACGGGACGGCGGATCGGCTTTTTTATGGCCAGAGAAGAATGAAGTGGACCTCATGCTCGAACACCAATGGCTCACCCGAAAACCCGGCAGCTTCACCCAAGCGTCCGGTGGCCACTGACGTGGTCTCATACGAGAGGAGCGGAACCAGGAAGTGATCAACGTACTGGGAAGCGCCGCTCGTGCACGCGATCAGCCAAGCCCACACCGATATCCCCGCCAGCGATCTCTGTCGGCAGCTCAATGTAAGTGCTGCCGCATGCTACGCATGGCACAGGAGGTACGCCTATCTAGGCTTGAGCGAGCGGCGCCTGCTTCGACAGGTGGGCATTGAACCTTGTTGACGGAACAGGTTGAATACCGATCTCTCGCTCAACCAGCGGCTGCCACATCGGTCGAAAGCCGTACGAGACCACGTCTACGACCAGCCAGCGCGAGGGTGAGGTAATCTTCTCTGTGCAAAAGACGAAGGGTGTAAGCTGGGCTACTGTCGAAGGCGAGCCCATTCCACTGAAGGAGGCTTACACCCATGCAAACGCTAGCACCATGGACCCAGCAGTGGCAACATTTCACCTCCGAGGTCCGGGAGCAGTTCTGGGGCGATCTCGCCNNGCTCCGATGCCCGAAACGGGTTTTATGAGCGGGACTTTGTGACGCGGCTGGAGACCGTGCGGGTGCGCGTGGCTCGGACACGGCAACGGGCGTTCTTGCCGGCAGGTCTCGTGCGCGTGGAGCGCCGGGCGGCGGAGGTGCTGCTGCTCATTCGGGAAGCCTTTTACACGGGCTCAGTACGCGGACCGTGGGGCGGGTGGTTGCGCTGATCACGGAGGAGCCGGTCAGTGCCGCCACGGTGTCACGGGTGACACGGAATCTCGACCAGGCCGTAGCCCAGTTTCACCAGGCGCGACTGACCGATGACTGGCGGTACCTGTTCCTGGATGGGGTGAGTCTGCGAGTGCGGCGCCCCAGAGGACGGAAGCGGGTCCAGCTCTTAGTGGCCTACGGCGTTCGGACGGATGGCACGCGCCACCTGCTCGGGTTCACTCGGAGTTCGGGCGAGAGTCAGGTAGCCTGGGAGGGTCTCTTGCTGGATCTCTATCGGCGCGGCCTGGAAGGCCACCAGCTCCAGCTCGTCGTAACCGATTGCTGTGTCGGATTGGTGGCAGCGCTGCAAACGATCTACCCGCGCGTGGCGCATCAGCGCTGTTGGGTGCACAAGCTTCACAATTTGCTGGAGGCGGCTCGGCGGCGAGATCATGCCGCCATGAAGACCGATGCCCAGGCCATCTATCAAGCGGCCGGTCGGACTGAGGCGGTGGCCCATGCGCAGGTGTTCGCCCGTCGGTGGCGGGAGGGGTACCCGCAGCTCGTAACCCGGCTACTCCGGGATCTGCCCGAGTTGCTCGCGTTTTTCCAGTGCCCGCGGGCGCTCTGGCGCAAGCTGCGGACGACCAATGTGATTGAGCGGTGCTTCGTCGAAGCGCGCCGACGGACCCGCCTGATGGTGTGTTTTGTGAACGTGCAGAGCGTGGAGCGGATTATCTTCTTCTCCATCTTTAACCAGTTTAACCTGGAGTGGCACCCGCGCACCTTCGCCAATTTACACACGTCGCGCGACCTTACCACTAAGGAAGGGATTGACTTGAGACCACGCAAGATGAGATATAATATTTTGCTGTTCGCCTTCTGGTGTACCTGTTAGAAAACGCCGTCCCCATGGCCGCAATCAAGGCAACAACTACATTCTATGGTGTATGAAGACGATGCGGAAACTGGCTTCGGATTGATGGTTTATTCCTGCAGCGCCACCCAAGCACAATCGGCGTACGTCATGGGAGTACGATCGCGTCATGTATAAGCGANNTTCTCGCGGTTTGAAAAAACTCGATGTCATGTTCGTTGCGTTCATCAATTTCGCGTGGATCGCGGACCGTTGATGGCTTGCATTAGTGTGAACATGCTCTAGACACATGGAAAGCGGACTTGCATGAAAAATCTTGTCCTGGTTGCCTTAAAAAGGCCCTATACCTTCGTGGTGTTGGCCATCCTCATCCTGGTGTTTGGGGCGCTGACAGTGGTCAAGGCACCGACCGACGTCTTCCCAAATATCCAGATGCCCGTCAGTTCCGTAGTCTGGCTCTACGATGGCTTGATGCCGCAAGAGACCGAGGGGCGAGTCACACGTGTGTTCGAACAAATGTTGACTCAGACGGTCGAAGGCATCAAGACCATCGTGAGCACTTCTTATTTCGGTCACTCCATCATCAATATTTTCCTTCAGGACGGAGTCGATCTGGCCGGCAGCGAGGCCGATATCGTGGGGATATCGCAGACCTCCGTCAAAGCACTACCGCCGGATGTTGCCGCGCCCATGGTTATGCGGCTGTTCCCCTCCCAAGTGCCAGTGGCCGTACTACAAGTCGACTCCGATGAACTGACACCGGCGGAGCTCTATAATCTCTGCGTCATGCGAATTCGACCCATGCTCGTCACGATACCCGGTGCGATCCTGCCGCATCCCTACGGGGGCCAGGACATGCAGGTCATGATCAATGTCGATCAGCAGAAATTGATGGCCCGTCACCTCACCACGGAGGACGTGCATCAAGCGATCGAGAGACAGAATCTCGTGCTGCCAGGCGGGGACATGAAGATCAAGGAAACCGACTGGCTTGTTCTGACGAACGCATCCCCGTTGAAGATTGAAGAGTTTGACGACATCCCGATCAAGCGAGACGGTAACGCCTTCGTCCATCTTCGCGACGTCGCTACGGTTCGCCTGGCTGGCCGGGTACAAACGAACTCCGTGCTGGTCGACGGCAAACAGGCCGTCATCGTCGTCGTCATGAAGAGCAGTGAGGCTTCGACCATCGACATCGTGGATGGAATCAAAAAAATGCTCCCACGCATCGCGGAGGTCGTGCCTGCTGATGTGAAAGTGAGTCTCCTCAGCGATTCCTCGGAATTCGTCAAGGATGCCATCGCCGATGTGGTGCATGAAATGATCATCGCCGCCCTGCTGGTCGGCTTCATCGTGCTGCTGATGCTCGGCTCCTGGCGCCCGACGGTCATCGTCCTCACCTCGATCCCACTCTCCATCCTCAGCTCCATCATCGCCCTCCATCTGCTCGAAGAATCGATCAATCTTATGACCCTGGGTGGATTGGCCCTGGCCGTCGGCATTCTCGTCGACAACGCCGCAGTCATGATCGAGAATATCGACACCCACCTTGAGATGGGTAAGCCGTTAGAGGAGGCGATCATCGATGCCGCCAATCAGATCATTCTCCCGACGTTCGTCGCCACGCTTGCCATCACAATAGTGTGGATTCCACTGTTCCATTTAAGCGGCATTGCCGGTTGGGTGTTCCCGGCAATGGCTGAGGCGGTCATCTTCGCGATGCTGGCTTCCTTTATCTTGACCTACACCCTCGTGCCGACCATGGCGAAGTATATTCTGAAGGTTCATCACGCGACCGCATCGGGAGGCGGTGTCTTCACTCGCTTCCAGCAGGGATTCCAGAATTCCTTCGAACGATTCCGCAATGGCTATACCGCACAGCTTGAAAAGGTGATCGCCCATCGCGTGGGTTTCGTCGTCATTTCCATTGTCCTCTCGTTGGGGTCGCTCGTGCTATTTTACTTCAACGGCCAAGAGTTTTACCCCCAGATCAAGGGTGGATTGTTGCAGATGCACATGCGGGCGCCGCTTGGGATGCGGATCGAGGTCGCAGGGCGTGTTGCGTCCCTCGTCTCAAACGACATCAAGGAAATGCTGCCCGGTAACGTCGAAACGATTGTCAGTAATTGCGGGCTCCCCGTCGGAGCGCATAACCTTGCCTTCATTCCAACGCCAACGATCGGCACTCAAGATTGCGATCTGACCATCGCGCTGAAGGATCAAAGGTCGCCGGTGTGGGACATTCGGAACCTTCTCCGAAAAGGTTTGTCGGAGCGCTATCCAGGAACGGAATTCACGTTTCAGCCGGCTGATCTGACCGATAAGATTCTTAATTTCGGCTCGCTCGCGCCCATCGACCTGCAGGTCAACGGGCCGGACCTCTATGCCAATTTCGCGTATGCTCAAAAATTGGCGAGCAAATTCCGCCAGATCCCCGGCGCCGCCGACGTATATATCTACCAGACGATGTTTCAGCCGACTATCCTGGTCGAAGGCAACCGGACATTCGCCCTCAGCATGAATCTGAACCAGAAGGATTTTGGCTTCAACATGCTCCTGGCAACTGCCGGCAGCCAGCAGATCGATCAGAAATATTGGCTCGACCGTTCGACGCAGCAGTCGTATCGACTCAATGTCTATACCCCCCAATCACAGTTGACGAACATTCAAGATCTCCAGACGCTCCCGGTCGCTCCAGAAATGCACGAGCAGCAGGAAGGTTCGGGTGAGGCCCTGCCAATGCTCGGTAGTATCACTAAAGTCTCCCTGGTCGGAACACCGGGTGTGGTGACGCACCGGAATCTGCTGCCGATGATCGACGTCTTGGTGTCGGCGGAGGGACGCGATCTCGGTGGTGTGCTGGCGGATGTCCGGAAGATAGCGGAGAGCATGAAAGGTGAGCTGCCGCGCGGCGCGGAAGTTGAAATCCATGGCCAGTCCGAAGTCATGCACGACGCCTACGTCGAACTATTCGGCGGTCTCTTTGTCGCCATTCTGCTGATCTATCTACTGATCGTCGTCAATTTCCAATCCTGGCTCGATCCGTTCATTATTATTACTGGCTTGGTGGGCGCGTTCGCGGGCATTGCGTGGGCACTGTTCGCCACCCATACGTATATTTCCGTGCCGGCGCTGACGGGGGCCATTATGACGATGGGCACGGCCACCGCCAATTCAATCCTGCTCGTCGCATACGCCCGTGAGCGGCTTGCTGTCCACGGTGACGCGCTGCGCGCTGCGGTCGAGGCGGGGAAAGGCCGTATTCGTCCGGTACTCATGACCGCTGCGGCTATGATCATCGGCATGCTCCCGATGGCGATGGCAAATTCCCAGAATGCGCCGCTGGGTCGAGCCGTCATGGGGGGATTGACAGTTGCGACCCTGTTCACGCTGTTCTTTGTTCCCTGCGTCTATGCCATGGTTTACCACCGGCGGACTGTTCCCCAAAAGGAGCGTGAATGATATGAGCAGCCTAGGTGGGAAAGCCTTTCTGATTCTAGCCGTCATTGCCGCGATCGTGGTTCTCGTGTTCCGCTTTAGCGAGAAACAGATCGAGGCGACCGCCTTGGAGAAGGGCGCCTCGGAAAGCGCCATAACCCCGGTGGCCATCACGCATGCCAAGCAGACAGCGCCGACCTCCACCATTACGCTCCCCGGTAATATTGCCGGGTGGAACGAGGCGCCTACCTATGCGCGTGTCGAAGGCTACGTGAAGGCCTGGTACAAGGACTACGGCGCTGAGGTGAAGAAAGGCGATATCCTTGCCGAAATCACTACGCCGGATCTCGATGCCGAATACCGGCAGGCTGTTGCGGATCGGGAATCCGAAAGTGCCAAGAATGAGCTGGCTGACCTGACCGCCAAGCGCTACCTGGCCATGCGAGAAAGCCACGCGCTCTCCGAGCAAGCCATCTCAGTACAACTCGCCGAGGCGAAGGCCCAGGCGGCGAAAGTCAGGGCAGCAGAGCAAAAGGTCAAGAACATTGAGGCCTTCATTGGGTTTAAAAATATCAGGGCCCCCTTCGACGGCGTGGTGATCCAGCGGAACATCAATGTCGGTGATTTGGTGAGCAAAGAGGGCAATCTCAGCACCCCCAATGCAAAAAACAACCTCTTTACCGTAGCCGTAGTCGATAGGTTGCGACTCTTTGTGAATGTGCCGGCGTCCTTCGGGGCCTTCCTCAATCCCGGCCTGACGGTCGATGTGACCGTACCGCAATTCCCCACTCGCCATTTCACTTTCAAGTTTCTGACTGTGGCGAAGGGGTTCGATGTGAACACACGCACCGCAGTTGCGGTTTTTACCATTGATAACAAGGACCGAGTGCTCTGGCCCGGCTCCTACGCCAACGTTCATCTGACCACTAACGTGGAAAAAGGGGTGTTGACGATTCCGACGAGCGCGTTGGTATTTCAGGAGAACGGTACGCAGGTGGCCATCGTGGGAGAGGATGATCGGCTTCACTTCAAACCGATCACCGTTTCCAAAATCTTCGACAACTACATCGAAGTAACTGAAGGCGTCTCCGAGAGCGACCGTATTGTGAATAATCCGAGCGCCGCGTTGCTCGAAGGAGACAAGGTGCGAATCGTGACGCCAGCAGTTGGGTATGAAGCCCAGAAACCAACAGCGAGTCATACCGGAGGCGATACGAATCATCCAGGAGGCAATAAATGAAAGGGATCCGCATCGGAACCGTTATGGTCATGTCTCTCACCTCCAGCCTCAGCGATAGGGCCGCTTTTTGGCAATGGGTTCGGCAATGACAGACACCTGGCCTACCTGGTTACGGCGGAGTGGCTTCTTGCTGGTCATCTTCAATCTGTCGGCTTGCAGTTGGTTCCCGGCTGTTGATCTGGCACCGAAGTATGAGCCGCCCAAATACGTCGTTCCTGACTCCTGGCATGGCTCAAGTCCCTTCGTGAAGGTGAACCCGTCGGATAATCAGCTCCGGCCGGATTGGTGGAAGCTGTACGGCGATCCAGTCCTGGACAGACTGATAGAGGAAGCTATTGCTGCTAATCCGGATCTTCAAGCCGCAGCCGAACGTTTCGTGCAGGCCCGCGATGAGATGATGAAAGCCCGGTCGCAGTACCTTCCTCGGCTCGGCACAGGTTTCGAGGCCTCACACAATAGACAGTCGGATCACAGACTCTTTCGTCCTGAAGGGGAAGGCGTTCACACCCAAGAAGGCACTCTATTACTTGGAGGCCTTGCAGCTTGGGAGCCAGATTTCTGGTCGCGCCTCCGGAATGCCACACGGGCGGAGATCTATCGCGCCGAGGAACGTGCTGCCGATTGGGCGCTTGCGCGCCTGAGTCTGCAGGCGGAAATTGCCTCGAATTACTTCATGGTCCGCGGTCTCGACGCTCAGGAGGCGATCTATACCCAGTCGATTGAGCTCTACAGAGATACACTCAAGCTGACCAAGTCCCAGTACACCGGGAAGATCGCATCGGCGCTCGACGTCGCCCGCATCGAATCGTTGTTATTCAGCACTGAGACAAAATTGGCGCAGATTCAAGGTCAACGCCAAGTGGGTGAACAGGCCATCGCCATCCTGCTCAATAGGGCGCCTGGTAGCTTCACGCTTGAGCCGGTGCAAGAGCTTCGAGCCGCGACGTTCACGATTCCTGCAACGCTCCCTGCCACCTTGCTTGAGCGCCGGCCAGACGTCGCCGGAAGCGAGCGACGAATGGCGCAGGCGAACCGCAGCGTCGGTATCGCCCGTTCCGCGTTTTTCCCCAATGTTTCATTCCGTATCAACGGCGGACTCGAAGACGGCGTCAGTCTGCTCAAGCTTGTCAACAGCTTCTGGTCCTATGGCTCTACTCTCGATCTACCGGTCTTTCAAGGAGGCTACCGACGCGCTCAATTACAACAGGCATGGTCGGCCTATCGCGAGACGGAGGATCTGTACCGTTCGACCGTGCTCAACGCTTTTCGTGAAGTCGAGAACGGTTTGAGTCTGACGAACCGGCTGACGGTCGCTGCAGAACGGCAGGGCGCCTCAGTGGGGGCGAACCAGAAGGTACAGCAGCTCACTCTTGAACTGTACCGGGGCGGCTTGGCTAACAGCCTTGAAGTGATTTTTGCCCAGGTCAACACGCTCCTGGCACGCATCGACTTGGTGCTGATCAAGACAGACCTGCTGAGGTCCTCCGTCGCTCTCGTTCGAGCCTTCGGTGGCGGATTTGATCGAAATCAACTCCCTTCCGATGACCAGATTCAGCCGTTCAATACGTTTCAATTTACTGACCTCGACAAACCAAAGCCTGTGGGGGGGATCGACGTCAATGCAGGTGAATCAAAGCCTAACAATGATCTGACGAAACCCCTTGTTCCCTGATTAATCGCTCGCAAACCTCGAATGCGTTTTTATTCGCACCATGACGGATTGCCTAGCCGCCATTTCATCTCGGTGGCTGGAATTGGTAATGACGATCCTCCGGCTTACATTAACCAGACTGCCACGCGCCATAAGCAGGAAGAGGTAATCATGAAATCGAAGGCCAGTCTCACAGCGATCCTAGCGATCGTTCTTTATTTGTTCCCGGTGATAGGCCACGCAGCAGACGTGCCTGGTGTCCCCCCAGAAAAAGTCGCAGAATTTATACATACTGTGATTGAAAGCCACCGTGCCTTTTACACGCTTCATGTCGTCGAACGGTTAGAGGAGCAGGGAGGAATCAAAGCGGATGGAGAATGGCGCACGCATAAGAAGACGTTACCGTTACCACAGCAGTTCGTTATCGAATCGAGCAACATGTTCGCAACATTCACAGGGCTCCGTTACCGATTGATAAGTCTATGGCCGATTAATCCCAAAAATGGCCCCCGCGATCAAGTGGATAAACACAGCCTGGAAGCAGTGGTTGCGAGACCGGAACATCCTGTCACTCGTGCAATCACGGTCAATGATCAAACCTTCTTTCACGCGATTTATGCTGATGTGGCTGTTGGTCATGCTTGCGTTGCCTGCCATAATACTCATCCCCACAGTCCTAAGAAGGATTTTAAGGTTGGTGACGTTATGGGCGGCTTGGTCATCGAATTCCCGCTGGGAAATCAGTGAATCCCACTCATTAAACAGGAACAAAACCTCCGTGATTGTGAAGACGGATTCCTTGTGCAGCAAAGACAGACCAATCGTCCCTTCCGGGAGACCGAGGGTGTCAGGAACCATTATTTGTGGCAAACAATGGTTCCTGACACCTTTACCCAANNTACCCACCCGCCTACAGCAAGCGTCACAAAGGGATCGTCTGGTAGCCCCAACGGCTTCATCGGTGGTCCCTATTATGGAGGAGCCAGAGGCCGGGAGGCGTCCGGTATCCCTAATCTTTATCATCGATATTCCATGGCTTGGGAAGGAGAAATGGAACGTACATGAAAACTCTACTCATTGTAGCCCGGGAGTCTATGTTAAGTGACTTGGAGGAGGTCCTGCAGAGTAATGGTATTACGGCCTATACGATAATTACCCACGTCATGGGTAAGGGTGTGACTGGTAGAGTCTTGGGGACCTTCCTCAACCCTGACATTAATGACATCATTTTTGCAGTTCTTCCCTCCGACCAGGCAGACAGGGCGATCAGCGCGCTTAAAACCTTTCACGCAAGACATAAAAATTTTTCACATGATGACACACCTATCCCTCTCAAGGTGTTTTCATTTCCTTGTGAAGAGGAGATATAGCGCTATGGACTAGACCGTGCCCTGTGTCTTCATACCAGCCTTGCATCCTGTAATCCCTCCCGCTAACACGGATTTTTCAGAGCTGCCCATAGGCAAAGAATGCGATCCTATGACACAGATTGATCCGAGCATGGGNNGGTCAGGCGTCTGGCCGTAAAGCGCCTGATGCGGTCGGGTCTGATTATAGAACATCAGCTAGCGTTCCAAGCCCTGATGCGCAGCGCTGACCGTTTCGTAGGCATGCAGATACACCTCCTCGTATTTGATGCTCTTCCAGAGTCGTTCCACAAATACGTTATCCCGCCAGCAGCCTTTTCCGTCCATGCTGATCTGGATGCCGTGGTCTTTCAGTAATCCGGTGAACTCCTGGCTGGTGAACTGGCACCCTTGATCGGTATTGAAGATGGCTGGGGTGCCATACCGGGTGATCGCCTCCTGGACAGCATCCAGACAGAAGTCGGTGGTCAGCGTGTTGGACAACCGCCACGCCAGCACCCGGCGACTCGCCCAGTCCAGCACGGCGAACAAATACACGAAGCCGCGCTGCATCGGAATATACGTGATATCCGCCGCCCAGACGTGATTCGGGCGCGTGATCTCCAGATGGCGCAACAGATAGGGATAGACTGTGTGGGCGGGATGCCGCTGGCTGGTGCGGGGCTTGCGCTACACCGCCACGATTCCCATGCGCGTCATCAGGGTCCGTACTCGCTTGCGCCCAATCGTGTGGCCCTCTCGCCTGAGCAGGTCCCGCAGCATGCGGGCTCCGGCAAACGGATGGTCCAGATGGAGCTCGTCGATCCGACGCATCAGCGCCAGCGCTGTTGCCGACACGGGCGTCGCCTGGTAGTACGCAGTCGCCCGCGAGAGTTCCAGGAGCTGGCATTGCCGCACGATAGGCAGTTTGTGAGTTCGGTCGATCATCGCTTTGCGCTCAGCAAGTCCGTCTTGATGAGCGCGTGTTCTAAAAAATCATTCTCCATCGCCAGTTGTCCGATCTTCGAGTGGAGGGTCTTGAGATCCGGTGTGTCTGACGTCGGTTTCGTCCCGCCAAACACGTCCGAGGCCCGCGCCAGCAATTGCTGCTTCCCTTCGGTGACCTGGGTGGGATAGACGCTGAATTGCTCGGCCAATTCGGCCAACGTCTTGTCGCCTTTGACGCCCACCAAGGCCACCTGCGCCTTGAAGCTCGCTCCGTGATTCTGTCTCGTTCTTTTCATCGCCTCGCTCCTCTGGTTTGCCACCACCCGGTGGCTTCGGTGAAGCCAGGCTACCACTTATCACACTGTCAGAATTTCCGAGACCCCTTCTGAGGGAGAGGCGTAGCCTCTCCCTCACGCGGATTACACTGGGACAACCTTCAGAACCTTGATGCCCTGACTACCACAAGCTTCGAACCGCTATGTTTTTAAAGCACAGTGGGAACCTGTCTGTGCATTACTTCAGGAGATTCTTGTAGATCTCCGGTTGCTCTGCGCCTTCCACCTTGATCAGGCCAACGGCACCCTTTGCAATGCGGAAGATTGTATGGTCAACATCGATGTAGGTACCAGGGACTTCGACCTTAACCACTGCCATGGATGAACCACCAGCCGGCACCACGGAGGGTTGGATGTTCTACAGCGGTGGCACAGTGATAGAAATAGAGGCCGGTATTGAAACTTGGTCTGATCTGGTTACGGGGGGCCGGTCACAGGCTCATTTTGGACTAACAAAGGGCTTGACTCTTAACCGGACACTCCGATATACACTGGGAAATTCTGCTATGTTATTCTTTCCCTCACACACAGACAAAGTGCCAGTGCGACCCTCACATAAGAAAAGACCAGTTGCACATTTGCCTGGAGCAGTTCGCCCAACCATTTCAGAGAGGAGTTCAA
>CXWL01115790.1_pt1 | contig 11908 bp, 5 predicted proteins | sample 590931 | NCBI WGS metagenome assembly CXWL01 (sample SAMEA3498368, study PRJEB10139) | groundwater metagenome | biome: water well; material: biofilm material | place: Germany | collected 2015-04-27
GGGCAGGCGACAGTGCGGCGCCGGAGCGGGTTACGGCTGCGAACACCGATTCGAGCGAGTGGCACAGGTATTCCAGGTCGCCCAGCTCGACCGACCGGGCCGCGCCCTTGAGGGTGTGCAGCGCGTTCAGCACGGCAGCGACCAGTACCGGCGCGCCGGTCTGCTCGAGCGCGGACAAGGCGGCGCCGATCTGCGCCAGGTGGCCGCGCGCCTCGTCGGCAAAGATCGCCAGCAGGCGCTGTTCGAATGCATCGTCCAGTTCGTTCATTGGGCTTTCCTCGCCGGGACCGGCGGCCGTGAGAACGGGCTAGCCGCCAGGCTTCATCTTGCTGTTTTACCTTGCAGGTTCGGTGACGACCCCGGAGTCTGGTGCGCGGGGATGCGACGTTGCGACTTGATGGTACCGGACAAGTGCTTACAGGAATGTTGGCAAATCGTCCGGTGCGGGTCGGCGGGGCGCGACATTACCTCAAGCAAGTTATTGCAAGTTATTGATTTGAATAGGTTTCCAGGCGAATTTGGGGAAAGCGCGCGGACCGCCATGTCGCACAATCAGTGCGCGGCTGTCGCAAAATTAGCGACAGTAAATAAATTTCAAATGTTGCGAAAAATGAACATACATGATTCCCGTTCAGCTAACCAGGCCGCTTTTGAGCGCGTAGCGGATCACGGCCGCATTCGAGGCCAGGCCCATCTTGCGAAAGATCCGGTTGCGGTAGGTGTTGACGGAACTGACACTGATGCCGAGTTCCGCGGCCACCTGCTTGACCTGCATGCCGGCGCCGATCAGCGCGACGATTTCCGCTTCGCGCGGCGTCAAGTTGTGGTGCGACGGCAGCGGATCCGGATCGAGCGCCTGGCGCGCCATCAATTCGGCCAGGCGCGGACCGATGTAGGTGCTGCCCGCCATCACCTGGCGGATCGCCTTGACCAGTTCCTCGGCCGCCATCGCCTTGGTGATGTAGCCGGCCGCTCCCGCGTGCAGCGCGCTGATCGCATAGCGCTCCTCGGCGTACATGCTCAGCATGACCACGCGCTGGGTCGGGAACCGGCTGCGCAGCGCGGCCAGTCCTTCCAGCCCGTCGTAATCCGGCAGGCTGATGTCGAGCACCAGCACGTCGGGCGCGTGCTGCTCCACCAGTGCGATGGTCCTGGCCAGGTCGGCAGCTTCGCCGACGATGCGGATGTCGGCGCACGAGCGGATGATCTTCTTGACGCCCTCGCGAATCAGCTCATGGTCGTCGGCGATGACGATACGTATCATTTTATTCTTCCTATCTTGGGCGCGGCGCCGGCCGCGGCCGCGCCGCTGTTCATCGGAATCAGGGCCGACACCAGCGTCCCGCACGGTTTCAGCGGCCCCACCCGCAATTTGCCGTTGGCCAGGGCGGCCCGTTCCTGCATGCCGGTGATGCCCAGCGAGCGCACGGTGCGCGCGTGTTGGCGCGCAATGCCGGCGCCGTCATCGCGCACGCGCAGCAGCAGCGCGTTGAAGCGGCGCTCGACGCTGACCCATACGTTGGCGGCATGCGCATGGCGCAGCACATTGGTCATCGACTCCTGGAATATCCGCAGCAGCGCCTCGGCCGCCGCGCGCGACGGCTGCTCCAGGCCGGCGCCCTGCTCGACCTGGACCTTGATCCGGGTGCGCCGCTCGAAGTCGCGCGCATGCCATTCGATCGCCGCGTACAGGCCCTGGCCATCGAGTTCCGGCGCGCGCAACTCGGTGGCGATCTCGCGCACCAGTGTCATCGCGCGGTCCAGCGTCGCGCAGGCCGAATCGAGCTCGATGATGATCTTTTCCGGCGCCAGCGCGGCGCCATGCAGCCGGATGTCGTCTTCCAGCAGCTTGACATCGATCTTGGCGGCCGACAGGGTCTGTCCCAACTGGTCGTGCACTTCGCGCGCCAGCGCGGTGCGCTCGGCTTCTCGCACAGTCTGGAGCCGCTCGTACAACACGTTCAGTTCGTCCTTGGCCGCGCGGCGCTCGGCCTCGACCCGCTTGCGCTCACTGATGTCCGTGGCGATCTGGACGAAATAGCGTGGCCGCCGGTGCTCGTCGCGAATCATCGACACGAAGTTGTGGGACCAGATCACGCCGCCGTCGGCACGCCGGAACCGCAGCTCCATCTGGGAAGAATCGATGTCGCCATCCAGCAGCGCGCCCAGCTGGGCGGCCGCGGGCGGATAGTCGTCCGGCTCGGTGAGATCGGCCATGCCGCGCCCGGCCAGCTGGGCCTCGGTGTAGCCGACCAGCGCCTGGAATGCCGGGTTGGCGCGCACGAAACCGCCATAGGTGTCGGTGATCGCGATGCCGCCCGGGGCGCGGTCGAACACCGCGGCCAGCAGCTGGTTCGCGTGGCGCAGTTCTTCGGTGCGCCGCTCGACCCGCCGTTCCAGTTCCGCCTTGGCGTTCATCAGCAGCCGCTCCGCCTTCTTGCGTTCGGTGATGTCGTTGGCGAAAACGATCAGGCCCTGCGGCGCGGGGAAGCAGCGCACGTTGAACCAGCGTCCGGAGATGCGATGGAATTGTTCGACCGTTTCCAGCTTGCCGCCGGCGAGCGTGGAGCGCATCGCCTGTTCCAGCAGGCTGCCGGCGAGGTCGGGCACCAGCTCGAGCAGGCGCCGCCCGACCAGTTCGCGCCTGGGGCCCAGGTCGAACGCGGCGGCCTCGTTGAGCGCGAGGATGCGCAACCCGGAGTCGAGGCTGACGAAAGCGTCGCTGGTTCGTTCCAGCACGCTGGCCAGGTCGTTCCGCACCACTGCGATCTCGCGCTTCAGTTCGATCTCCTGCTCGATCGCGCAACGCCGGATCCGCGCCATCCGCACGTGCGAGCTGACGCGGGCGACCAGTCCGCGCCCGCTGAAAGGCTTGCCCAGGTATTCGTCGGCGCCGGCCGCCAGCGCATCGAGGCGCGCATCGGCCCCGGCGCGCGCCGACAGCACGATGATCGACACTGTGCGGATGGCCGGGTCGGCGCGGATCGCGCGCACCAGCTCGAGGCCGTCCGCGCCCGGCATCATGACGTCGACCAGCACCAGGTCCGGATTCGACGCGCGCACCGCCGCCAGGCCGCTGGCGGCGTCGTGCGCCCAATCGACCAGGCAGCAATCGTCCAGCAGGCGCCCGATGTAGTGGACGATGTCGGCGTTGTCGTCCACCACCACGACGCGGATCTTGTCGCCCGGCTGCTGCAACGCCAATTCGGCGCTGACGGAGCGCGCCGGCGGCGCGAACGGCCGCGGCATGGCGCCGGCGATCTCCGCGAACTCGCTGAAGGTTTGCGCGTCGCGGCGCGCCGGACTGGCGGGCGCAGGCAGCACCGTGGCGGCATCCGCCGGCAGCCATGGCAGGGTCACGGTAAACGCGGCGCCCTGTCCCAGCTCGCTGTCGACTTCGATATTCCCGCCGTGCAGGCGCAACAGTTCGCGCACCAGCGCCAGGCCAATGCCGCTGCCCTCGCTGTGGCGGCCATCCATCCGGCCGCTGCGATAGAAGCGCTCGAACACGCGCGCCAGTTCGTCGGCCGCGATGCCGATCCCGCTGTCGCGCACGGTCAGCCGCAGCGCACCGGCGCCGACCTCCAGCGCCAGCTCGATCCGTCCGCTGGGGGTGAACTTGTAGGCGTTCGACAGCAGGTTCAGCACGACCTTCTCCCACATGTCGCGATCGACCAGCACTTGTCCCGCGGGCAGGCTGCTGCGGACCGACAGGCTCAGGCCGGCCGCTTCGATCGCGGAGCGGCACAGGCTCGCGATATCCGCGGTCAGCGCGCCGATGTCGACCGGCTCGAGCAGCATCGGCAGCCGCCCCGCTTCGATGCAGGCGAAATCCATGATCGCATTGACCAGCTTGTGCAGGCGCTGGGCGTTGCGGTGCGCCAGTTCGATGTAGTCGCGCACGCCCGGCGCCAGCTCCGCATCGGGCTGTTCCAGCAGCTCGGCCAACGGGCCGAGGATCAGGGTGACCGGGGTGCGCAGCTCATGGCTGGCGTTGGCGAAAAAATGCGATTTCGAGCGGTCCAGTTCCGCCATCGCCTCGGCGCGGCGGCGTTCGGCCGCGATCGCGTCGATGCCGGCGACGGCGGTTGCGACCAGCCCGCCCACGGCGTCGATGAACTGGCGGTAGGCGTCGTTCAGCGGCGCGCGCGGATTGATCGCCACCAGCAGGAAGCCGCGCGGCGCGGCATGGCCGGGCCCCATGAACGGCAGTGCGAGTATCTGGCGCGGCGGCTCCGGCCAGACGCCGCAGGTGTCCGCGTCGGTCAGCAGCTGGCCGGTTTCGTACGCCTGCGGCTCGCCCGAATGGGCCAGGCGCGACAGCCGATGCGCGCCGTCCACGCCGGCGTCCGGCCACGGGATGCGCTTGCCGATCCCGGGGCAGCCTTCATGCAGGCCGGTGCTGAACACCTGTTCGGCATGGTCGGCGCCCGGTTCGGCCAGGTACAGTGCGGACAGCGGCACGTCGTGCACATTCGCGGCCAATGTGTCGCGTACCAGTTCCAGCGTGCACGCGTCGCCGCGCCGCAGCGCGACCTGGGTGGCGAGGTCGTTGAGCGTGCGCTGGCGCCGCTCGCTGAGCACACGCCGGGTGGTCTCCATGGTCGTCACGAACACGCCGTCGGTGCTGTGCGCATCGGCCCGGATCGGGCTGTACGAAAACGTGAAGTAGCATTCTTCGGTAAACCCGGCGCGGTTCAACAGCAGCAGCAGGTCGTCGTGGCGGGTCGCATTGCCGGTCTCCATCACCGAAGTGAGCATCGGCCCGATGGTGGGCCACGCTTCGGGCCAGACGTCGGCCACGCGCCGGCCCAGCGCCCACGGGTGCTTGTCGCCAAAAATGGGCACCGTGGCGTCGTTGTAAATATAGACGAGGTCGGGACCGGACAGGACCGAGATCTGGAAATTCGAATTCAGGCTGATGCTGACCGCGGTGCGGATGCTCGCCGGCCACCCGGAAACCGGTCCCAGCAGCGTCGCGCTCCAGTCCTTCGCGTGCACGGCGCGCACCATTTCGCCCTCGCCGGGGAAATAGCTGGTGGCCGCACTGGAACTTTCATCATCCATGTATGCTCGCTTGAAGTACCAGCTGAAACGCTAACTCAGTAAGAGAATTGATGGCGCGGCAAGCGCGGCCGGCGCAGCGCCGCGGATTCTACAGAGTGGCGGCACGCGAATGCAAACGCCTGCGAACGGTGCGCAAGGCCTGGCCGCGTGATCAAAAATGCGATTCCTGTGACATTGTTTGATAACAAGATGTCGCTCGGACAGCGGTCAATGTTGTTGGGTGGCAACATATTGCAGGACGTTGCCCTGTGCTTCGGGCCTGCTGCGATTACGCCAAAAAGCCTGGTTTGACAATGTGGCTCGTAAGCCGATCATTATACATTAATCAATCTTTCCTGTCGAAAGTTAAATAATGATCCCGGTAAAGGCGGGCGGCCGGGTCATCCCAGGCGGCTGGGGTGCGGGCGAGGGTCGACGTTGTGTTTTTGCAACATAGCCTGCATGACAACCATCCGATCGCGCCCGCCGCCACACGACGGACGGTGCCGAGAGAGGCCGCCGCAACTGTTTTCGTAACCGATAGCGGAAAACCCGTGGTGATAGTCAGTCATACCAGCAGATGATGGCGCTGCCGAACTTGCCAATGCCCAGAAACCCTGTATCGTTTAATCAAGTTCAAGGCGCTAAACCGCCGCTACAGCACTTCCTACTGGGCCGCACAGCACGACTCAACTTCTGGATACGATGCCCCTTCCAACCATTTTCGATACATCGCGCATGCACGCCGCGCCGCCCGCTCCTTCCGCCCGGCGCGCCGAGGCGCTGCCTGAATCTGCCGGAGCGATCGGGCAGTTCGCCGGCTGGGAGGTGGACCTGCCCGCGCGCGACGCCTGGTGGTCGGAACAGGCGTTCGCCATGTTCGAGATGGCGCCCGGGCCCAGCCCGTCAGTGGCAGCAACCATCGCCTTCTGCGTGCCGGAATGCAGCGCGGTTCTGCGCGACCGGTTGGAAGCCTGCGCGCGCGACGGCCACCCTTTCGACGAAGCCATCGAAGTGACGACCGCGACCGGGCGCGGCAAGCGCGTGCATGCCAGCGGCCGGGCGATCCGGGCGCCCGACGGCGCGATCATCCGGATCCAGGGCGCATTCAAGGAAATCGGAACGTCGAAGAGGGCCGAGGAGGATTCCCCCAAGCTGGCCGCCCGGCTTGCCAATACGCTCGACAGCATGAGCGAGGCATTCTTCACCATCGATTCCGCTGTCCGGTTCACCTACCTCAATCGGGAAGCGGCGCGCCTGCTGAACCGGCAACGCTCCGAACTGCTCGGCAAATTGCTGTGGGAGGAATTCCCGGATGCCGTCGGAGGTGAATCCTATCGCGAATACGGACGGGCGCTGCGTGAACAGTGCAACACATCGTTCGAGGAATTCTATCCGCCGCTGAACCGCTGGTTCGAAGTTCGCAGCTATCCGACGGAAGACGGATTGGCCGTGTACTTTCACGACATTACCGAACGCAAGGAAGCCCGCAACGCGCTAAAGCAGGCGCACCGGGCGCTGCAAATGCTCAGCCGCTGCAACCACGTGGTGGTGCACGCCAAGCGCGAACGCGAACTGATCGACGAGATCTGCCGTATCGCCGTCGAGGTGGGCGGCTACCGCATGGCCTGGGTCGGCTATGCCGAGGAAAATGAAACGCGCTCGATTTCGATCGCCGCCCACGCCGGGGCGGTTCAGGACGTCGCCGCCCTGCGCAACTTGCCGCTAGGCTGGTCGGACCAGACCTTCGCCGGCCGCGGCCCGGCCGGCCTGGCGATCCGCAGCGGCAAACCGGTGATAGTGGAGGACATGGCGCAGGACTTCCGTTTTGCGCCATGGACGGCGGTCGAAGCGGCGTTCGGCTACGGCGGCGCCGTCTACCTGCCGCTGCACGACGGCCGCCGTTCGTTCGGCCTGCTCTCGCTGTACGCTCAGGACATCGTGGAAGGCGACACCGACGAGCTTCGGCTATTGCAGGAACTGGCCGATAACCTCGCGTTCGGCATCAATGCCATTCGCGTCAGGCTCGAGCAGGAACGAATCCAGGCTGCGGTAACCAAGATTGCCGCCAGCGTTTCCACCACCACCGGCGAATATTTTTTCGAACAGTTGGCGTTCACGATGACCGAAGCGGTCGGCGCCTATGGCGGATTCGTTGCCCGCCTGCTGCCGACCACCCCGCAAACGGCGCGCACGGTGATCGCCGTGATCGATGGCAAACGCATTCCCGATTTCGATTATGTAGTGGGTGATTCTCCCTGCGAGCTCGCGCTCGAGCACGAGCATTACCTGGTGCCGGATGAAGTCAGCACGCTGTTTCCGAATTCACCGGCGGCCGCGTTGGGCGCCCGCGCGTACGGATGCTGGCGCCTGCACACCTCCTCAGGCAAGCCGATCGGCCTTGCGTGCGTGCTGTTCCGCCACCCGATGCCGCGTTCGGACTTCGTCAACTCGACCCTGCGCATTTTCGCCGCGCGCGCCGCCGCGGAACTGGAACGCCAGGATGCCGACGCGAGCCTGCGGACCCAGGCTTCGCTGCTGGACAAGGCGCAGGACGCGATCATCGTACGCAGCATCGACGACCAGGTCGTGTTCTGGAACAAGAGCGCGGAGCGCATGTACGGCTGGACGCGCGAGGAAGCGCTGGGCCGCAAGATCCAGGATTTGCTGAGTGACGATCCGGCCCAGATCCTTGCCGCCAAAAACGCCACGCTGGAGACCGGCCATTGGATCGGCGAAGCCGAGCGCCACTGCAAGGATGGCGGCATGGTGACGGTGCAGGTGCGCCTTAGCCTGATCAAGAATGACGCCGGCGAACCCGAGGCCCTGCTGTCGATTAATACCGATATCTCCCGGCATAAGGCGGCCGAACGCCAGATCAAGCGGCTGGCCTTCTACGACCCGATCACCGCCCTGCCGAACCGGCTGCTGCTGCTTGACCGGCTGCAGCACGCACTGACCATCACCGGCCGCAGCGGCGTCGCCGGCGCACTGCTGTTCATCGACCTCGACAACTTCAAGACGGTCAACGACACGCTCGGCCACGACAGCGGCGACCAGATGCTGCAACAGGTCGCGCAGCGCATTCGCGCATGCGTGTACGAGATCGATACCGTCGCCCGCCTCGGCGGCGACGAATTCGTGGTCCTGCTCGAAAACCTGAGCAAGGACCGCAACGAAGCGGCGACCCAGGCCAAACATATTTGCGAAAAAATCCTGCGCGCGTTCAGCGAGCCGATCATCCTGGACAGCTTCGTGCGCCACACCACCGCCAGCATCGGCGTGACGCTGTTCGACTCCCTGGCATGCGGTCCGGGCGAGTTGCTCAAGCAAGCCGACCTGGCGATGTACGAAGTGAAGGCGGCGGGCCGCAACGGCGCGCGCTTCTTCGATCCCGAGATGCAGACCGTGGTCACGGCGCGCGCCGCGCTGGAGACCGACCTGCGCCACGCCTTGCGGCACGACGAGTTCCTGCTGCATTACCAGCCGCAGATCGACCGCGACGGCAAGGTCACCGGCGCCGAGGCGCTGATCCGCTGGCAGAGCCACGTGCGCGGCCTGGTTTCGCCGGGCGCCTTCATCCCGATCGCCGAAGACACCGGGCTGATCCTGCCGATGGGGCGCTGGGTATTGGAGCAGGCGTGCGCACAGCTGGCGCGCTGGGCGCGGCAGCCCGGCTTGTCGGCCCTGAGCATTTCCGTCAATGTCAGCGCGCGCCAGTTGCGCCAGCCGGGCTTCGTCGAGGAAGTGCGCGCTGTGCTGGCGCACGCCGGCGCGGCGCCGCACAAGCTCAAGCTCGAGATCACCGAGAGCCTGCTGGTGGACGACGCCGAAACGACGATCGGCACCATGAGCAGCCTGAAGGCGCAAGGGGTCGGGTTTTCGCTCGACGATTTCGGCACCGGCTATTCATCGCTGAGCTACCTGAAGCGGCTGCCGCTGGACCAGCTGAAAATCGACCAGTCGTTCGTCAGCGATGTGCTGACCGATCCGAACGACGCCGCAATCGCGCAGACGATCCTGGCGCTGGGCCGCTGCCTGAATCTGAATGTCATCGCCGAGGGTGTGGAAACCGCCGAGCAGCACGACTTCCTGATGCAGCACGGCTGCCATGCGTTCCAGGGCTACTTCTTCAGCCGGCCAGTGCCGGTGGAGCGCTTCGAGGAATTCGCCGTGCAACGGGGCGTGGCCGCCGCAATCACTACGACCGGCGCTTGAGGACGCCGGCACGCGCGCTGCATCTCAATGTCGAGGCCGTGTCCGAATGTCGGCACTGACCCCAGGGGGAGACCGCTTCGTCCCACACATTATATGTTTTGTGCAAGTGTTGCATGATAGTATGCTTTGAAAAACTTTTCCCTTTGTCGCCCCCCCCAGGTGCGCGGCGCAATCCGGATCGGCCGCAGGCAGGGTTTGGACCCTCAGCCCGCGGCAGCTAACCATCTCTGCAGACGCAGGTTGACTTCCCTCCTCCGCGAACTAAACTTGAACTTTTCGGCGCCGAATCCGGACGGCCGAACAGATAGCGATTGGACGGGCGCACCTGCGCATTTGCTCTTCGCGACGGTATTGCCCGAATTCTTCTTTGTTTTCAATAATAAAGGCAAATCATGAAAACCAAAGTATTCGCAGTGACGTTGACCGCGGCTGCGCTCCTGGCTGCCGTATCGAATCTCGCCGCCGCTGGAGCGGCCAAGGAAATCATCGCCACCAAGGACGCCCCGGCTGCCATTGGCCCTTACTCGCAGGCGGTTCGCTCCGGGAACATGGTCTTCGTCGCGGGCCAGATTCCGATCGATCCCAAGACCGGACAACTGAATACGGGCACCGATGAAGAGCAGGCGGCGCAGGTATTGGAAAACATCAAGGCGATACTCGCCGCGGATGGAATGACGATGGACAATGTGGTGTCCACCACGGTGTTCGTGCGGGACCTGAACAATTTTGCGAAAATCAACGCCGTGTATGGCACCTACTTCAAAGACAAGCCGCCGGCACGCGCTACCGTGCAAGCTTCAAGATTGCCACGCGACGTCGCCGTGGAGATTTCGGCCATAGCGGTGAAGTAACCCTTAAGCCCGATGGCGGCCCGCGTCGGCCCGCGCAACGGCTGCTGCCGGCGTTCCGGGCGAAATACCAGGATCACGGCAGGGTGAAGTCGATACGCTTCGCCGGCGTCAACCGGGCCGGCTGGGATATGTACCGGGTCGAGCACGAATACGGTGTGCTTACCTGGCACCTCTGGATGAACTCGAGCGGCAAGGTCAGCGAAGCGTTTGTGCTGGACGATACCTCAAAAAGGAATCCATAGTTACGCCGAGGGCGTCAGGAACATCGCCGCGACGGCGGCCGCCATCACCGCGGTGCACAGCCAGCCAATGACCTTCAGGCGGCGCGTGATGACAAGCCGGCCCATGATGTCGACTCGGGACGCCATCAGCATCATGACCGCCATGATCGGTATCGAAATCACTCCATTGATCACGGCGCTCCAGTACAGCGCCTTGATCGGGTCGATCGGCGCGAACACCATGCCGACTCCCGCCAGCGTGGCCACCACGATGATGCCGTAGAAGCGCGGCGCCACTGCCGGCTCGTGCTCAAGGCTGCTCTTCCACTTGAAGGCGCCGGACATCGCATAGGCCGCGGATCCGGCCAGCACAGGGATCGCCAGCAAGCCTGTTCCGATGATCCCGAGCGCAAACAGCATGAAGGCGAAATTGCCCGCAATCGGGCGCAATGCGGTGGCGGCCTGGGCGGACGACTGGATCTCTGTGATGCCATGCATGTTCAGCGTCACTGCGGTGGTGAGCATGATGAAGAACGCGACCAGGTTCGAGAATCCCATTCCGATGTAGGTGTCGAGCTTGATGCGGGTGTAGTCGGCGCGGGCCTCGCGCGGCGCGTGCTTCAGCGCGTGCGCGTTGTCATCGGCGCGCAGCTCCTCGACTTCCTGCGACGCCTGCCAGAAGAACAGATATGGGCTGATCGTCGTCCCGAACACGGCGACGATGGTGGTGATGAAGGCCGGCTTCCAGGGAAAACCGGGCAGTACCAAACCTTGTTTGGCCACCTGCATCCAGGGAATATGCACGACGAACACGGTTCCGACATACGCCAGCAAGGCGAGGGTCAGCCATTTCAGGACCCGCACATAGCGGCTGTATGGAATGAACACCTGGAGCAGCACGGACACCAGGCCGAAACCGACCGCATACAGCTGGGCCGGGCCGCCGATGACCAGTTTGAGCGCATCGCCCATCGCCGCCACGTCCGCGGCGATATTGATCGTGTTCGCCACCAGCAGCAGTCCCACGATCGAATACAGCAGCCACCCCGGATAGTGGCGGCGGATATTGGTCGCCAGCCCATGGCCGGTGACACGGCCGATCCGCGCGCTGACCATCTGGATACCCACCATCAGCGGATACGTGAAGATCAGCGTCCACAGCATCCCGAAGCCGAACTGCACCCCCGCCTGCGAGTACGTGGCGATACCGCTTGGGTCGTCGTCCGCGGCCCCCGTGATCAATCCTGGACCGAGCTTGGTCACCCACGATTCCTTGGCGTCCAGCGAATCGTCAGGCTTCGATATTTTTGTGGCGTGCATGGTTCTCCAGCAAGAGCGTGTGCGAATAACCCTACTGTGGACGCGGCGCCCTTCCCGATCTGTGCGATGGATAACGAAATGTGCGAAACACGTCGACAGGCGCGGAGCAACACGTGGCTTTCCGCGCCCGCAAACAAAGACGCCGCGTTCGCTAGTGGACTGTAACGTATGAATTGGGAGCGAAGGACACGTGCATGCGGTGCAGGGCAAGGCGCAAAGCGCAGCGATAGCTGGCTATCGCGAGCATTTGCA
>CXWL01009925.1_pt1 | contig 11901 bp, 13 predicted proteins | sample 590931 | NCBI WGS metagenome assembly CXWL01 (sample SAMEA3498368, study PRJEB10139) | groundwater metagenome | biome: water well; material: biofilm material | place: Germany | collected 2015-04-27
TATTAATTCTGTTAGAATAACCAGCAGATAGGACTTGAACTTTCTGGTTTCAACACCATCCTACACACTACCAAAACGAATACCGGGGACGATCTGGTTTCGACGTGGGTTGCAAAGCAGCGCAGGGCATACCGAGGATCAGTCTACCTCGTAAATCCATCTGAAAAAAAATAGTCGCAAACGACGAAAACTACGCTTTAGCCGCTTAATACGGCTAGCCTCTGCACCGGTGGGCCTCAACGCCGGGTCTGGCAACAGACAGCAGAGTCACTAACGAGGATCGCGTTCTGTAGGGTCACTTTGCAGAACGCTAAACGCAAGGTGACTCGCCTGTCATCAGCCTGCCAGTTGGCGGTTGCCAGGTTAAATTAAATAATATGGCTAAGTATGTAGAACTGTCTGTAGAGAGCTTGCGGACGCGGGTTCGATTCCCGCCGTCTCCACCAATAATACCCCCAGTAACATCCAACACCGTCCAAAAGACGGTGTTTTCATTTGTATTATCACATATTAGTTATCCATTAAAATTTTTTACGATCCGATAAAATCCGTGCATAATGGGGGTATTGTTGGGGGTATCGATTGAAATTGAACGGAGGAATTTTGTATGTCTGGGGGTATCGGCGGAAGGTTGACAGATAAGGCTTGCAAGGCATTCGTTGCTCAAAAGGCGCATGGCAAGAAGCTTTCAGACGGCGGAGGGTTGTATCTCTTTATTACATCTGCTGGCGGAGCACTTTGGCGCATTAAATACCGCATTGATGGCAAAGAAAAAATTTACTCGATTGGCAATTATCCTGCCGTTTCCTTGGCGGCGGCACGTGTTGATCTGGCAGAAGTTAAGGCACTACTCCGGGAAAATAAAGATCCTGTGACGCAGCGCCGCATCAATCGCGCGGAATCCAGTGCCGCAAGTGATAATACTTTTGAGGCTATCGCTGCGGAGTGGTTAAAAATGAAACAACGCGAATGGAGTGCCGGGCATTACACCAAGTCAGCACGAGCCTTTGAACGCGATATTTATCCCGCCATCGGCAAATTGCCTATCGCCAGCATCACCCCCGCCATTGTTGCAAAAGCAATTGAAGATATTCACAAGCGTGATGTACTTGAAACCGCCACCCGCATTCTCCAGCATCTGAACGGTGTTTTCCGTTATGCGCAAGCGAAAGGATTATGCCGCGATAATCCCGCGCTCCCTGCCCGTGAAATACTCCCCCGCAAGAAAGATACCGGAAGAATGCCTGCTTTGCTGGAGTTTGCTGCATTGGGTGATATTTTGCGCCGTGCGGATATGGCGAGAACTTCACCATCAGTACGCATGGCGCATCGCTTATGCGCTTTTACCGCGGCCCGGATAGGCAACATCATCAATGCCGAATGGACAGAATTTGATCTTGAAAGTGATCAACCCATCTGGAACATTCCCCGCACAAAGATGAAAGTCAAATCACGGCTTATTGATCACCGCATCCCCCTGTGCCCTGAAATTGTTTCTGAATTGCATCAATGGCAATCAGTTTTTGGCAGCAAAGGCTATGTATTCCCCTCCCCCACTGGAAACAAACACATCGGACGCGAATCCATTGAGAAAATGTATCGCGTTACCTTGGGATATTGGAAGGAAAACATTCCCCGCATGGCTGGCGTAGTTCATTTTCTACTTTGGCACGCGATAATGGAATTGCACGTGACGTAGTAGAACTCGCACTTGACCATGCTCACGACAACGAAGTCGCACGCGCTTATGATCGGGGAGAACGGTTTGAAGAACGCATCAAGTTATTCAATTGGTGGGGAGAACAGCTTACTGTTGCGCAGCGCGGTGCAACGGTTATTCCGCTAACAACCAAAGTGGCTTGATGTACTTACTTAGCTAAAGTCCATCACCATCTGCAAAACGTAATAGCACTCTCGAACAGCATCGTGGTTTTCTTTGGTTGGTTCAAGCTGACCATGAACCAAAAGGCAACGCATTTTGTAAATTATCTCCAGAAGGCAACTAAAAATCTTCTTGCGATCCGAAATGAGAACTATCCGATCATCAATACGGATTCGTGCTTCTTCGGCCTCACTTTTTGTTTTTGGCCTCGGTATTTCTTCTACAATGGAAAAATAATTCGTTGGTTGAGTATTGTGCTGCATACAACTCCGGAAACTAATTATCTGAGCGCCTTCCTTATCTTCCCATTTCAGGCCAGCAGTATTAAGGGCATAAAACAGACTTTCCAAATGCCCCAAGAAGGCCAGCCCTCGTTTCGATTTATCACCGAGCAACATATCCAATTGCTTATATAGCTTATTCCGCCCTGTGTTGTCATCATGTAGCGCATTGATGAAATCCCTGTCTTTCTTGCTTTCGATTTCTCCGTAATGGGAGCGATACCAAGAATTCGTCGATAACCACAACTTTGCACGCGACACTGACGCAACTCAAGCGATTCTTCCAGTGGCTTGCGTGGCAACCGGGTTACAAATCACGGCTACAGTATTCCGATGCGGAGTATTTCAACCTGTCCGATAAAGATACGCGCATTGCCACAACACAGCGAGAACAAAAAGCGCCGACTCTGGAACAGATCAAACATGTGATCAGCACCATGCCGCATCAAACGGATATTGAAAAAAGAAACCGTGCTTTGATCGCATTTACGTTGCTGACCGGTGCGCGGGATAGCGCAATTGCTTCAATGAAGCTAAAACACGTTGATTTGATCGAAAACTGTGTCAATCAGGATGCGCGGGAAGTGAATACAAAATTCAGCAAGACCTTCAACACGTACTTTTTCCCGGTTGGGGATGAAATTCGAAAAATTATGGCGGAATGGATAACTTACCTGCGGAAAGAAAAACTTTGGGGCAACGACGCTCCGCTATTTCCGGCGACTCGAATTACACTGGGCACATCCATGCAGTTTGAGACAGATGGCCTTGATCGTAAGCACTGGAGTAACGCTACACCGATACGCACAATATTTCGCAAGGCCTTTACGGATGCTGGCTTGCCGTATTTCAACCCGCATACCTTTAGAAATACCCTCGTTCGGCTTGGTGAGGAAGTCTGCAAAACACCGGAACAATTCAAAGCTTGGAGTCAGAATCTTGGGCATGAAAAGGTATTAACGACTTTTCTGAGTTATGGCGGAGTTGCTTGTCAGCGGCAAGGTGAGATTATCCGGGACTTAGCTGAATCTAAGCAGGCTACGCAGTCTGATTTCAAGGAGCTGGCAAAAGCGATTGCTCGAGAAGTGCGTGGTTTGACTCGATAGTATAATTGGTGGGAGATATGTGATAATTCTTGATGATCAATCGAGGCTTTCTCCATCACACCAAAAATTAACTAGCTTTTTCTTTTATCCGCGGAAACGCGAGTAATTCTTAAATATAAGGAATAACAAGTTGCTTTATAAAGCATTTATTTCATACAGTCATGGAGCCGATGGTAAACTTGCACCAGCACTTCAAGATGCACTACACCGATTTGCAAAACCTTGGTACAAAATGCGTGCCTTGCGTATATTTCGAGATGAAACAAATCTTTCCGTTACTCCAGAACTTTGGGGATCGATTGAAAAGGCTCTAAATGAGTCTGATTATTTTATCTTATTAGCTTCCCCTGAAGCTTCATCGTCCCGATGGGTTCAAAAAGAAGTGAGTTTTTGGCTTCAAAATAAATCAGCACAAACACTACTTATCGTATTAACAGAAGGCGATATCATATGGAATAGTATAACAAACGATTTTGATTGGAGTTTAACTACCGCGTTACCAGAAAATTTAAAAAAAACCTTCCCCGAAGAACCCTTATACATCGATTTTCGAAAACAGAAGGAAGGAAACCAGCTAAAGTTGGGTGATCCACAATTCCTTAATGCAGTAGCAACTATTGCAGCATCCTTGCACGGTATATCAATGGATGAAATTGTTGGTGAAGATATACGCCAACATCGAAAAACTAAATTTTGGATCTGGACTAGCAGTACCATTCTTGTCGTATTGCTAGTTGCAACAATTATTGGATTTTTAACTGCGATAGAACAAAAAGATATTGCAATTGATCGTCAATTATCAACATTAGTTGAAAAATTTCATATTCAAGCTATTTCTGCTATAGAAAATCCAGGTGATGTGAATGGATATCCAATTCATGCTCACTTGTTAGCAGCACAAGCCTATAAATTACAGCCCGATAACCCTACCGCTCATAAAAACTTGTTATCTACTTTGCTTTCGTCTCATAGCAATCAGTATTTATATGGACATAAGAAAGATATTAAAAAAGTAACTTTTAGTTCGAATGGTAAACATCTAGCCAGCGCTGGTGATGATGGTTTAGTTTTATGGGAAATACATCAGGATAAAGCAGTAGAAAAGTGGCGAGATTTTTCAAGCGGTGCAATTAATGCTGTAGCCTTTAGCCCAGATAATCAGCAAATTATTGGAGGTGGTACAAACGGTACTCTAATATCATGGCGTATAGACAGCGGAAATAAGATAGAGCTCACAAGGGAAAAAGAAAATGAAATAACTCCAACCAGTATCACAAGTGTAGCTTTTAGTGCAGATGGTAAGCTAATTATTAGTAGTCAAGCAGGCGGCCTATTGAAATTATGGAGTACAAACGAAGGGAAAAAAGTAAAAGAATGGCGAGGTCATAATGGCGGAAAAATCGAAGCAGTTTTCCGTCCTTCACATGATAATCAAATTATTAGTTATGCAATCTATAATGGCGATCAATATGACTCTAAGTTAGCCGATCGCCATATAAAATTATGGGACTTAGCTACTTTAAAAGAAATAAATAAATGGCAAGTGCGGTCTGAAATCGCCGACGAATATACGCACGTATATTTTACAGTCAGTCCCAATGGCGAATTTTTTCTTAGCACTGATTATTATGAAAACTTACTCATGTGGAATATGAGTAAACACGAAAAAACCGGACAAAAGTTAATCGAAAGTGGGCGTGGAAGTATTAATAGTGTAGCCCTTAGTAAGGATGGGAAACAGTTTGCCAGTAGCTCGACAAGTATGCTAAGAGGTATTTTTAGAGTATGGGATTTTGATAGTAATAAAAACAAGATCGAGGAAAAAGTAGAATGGGGTGAAGCTAGAAACCTCAACAGCATAGCCTTCAGCCCCAATGGCAAAAAAATTGTTGGGGGAGGCGAGAATGGCGCATTGGTGATATGGGATATATTTGCTGGCGATCGAATAAGCGAGCCATGGTCAGAATTAATAGACACAGAAGCAGATGGAATCTATCCAGTTTCTTTCAGCAACGATGGCAAACAGTTTGCTACTATAGAAGAGGTCGGCTCAGGTATGAAAGTATGGGAATTTGATAATGATAGTAGAAGATTTGTAGAGAAGTGGCAAGCACGCAGTAATGAAATTTATATTCAAAGCATTGCTTTAAGTTCGGACAAGAAAACGTTACTGGCAGGAGGGAATGATGAATCGGCAGCTACAGTAGAAATATGGAATGTAGCTTCTGATGAACAAAATAGTAAACCGTCGAAGACACTTAAAATTTTAGGTGGATCAGAATTTATGCACGTGGCGTTCAGTAAAGATGATAAACAAATTTATGGTGTAACACACGAAGGCGTATTAGTGTCCTGGGATAGCGCTACTTTCAAAAAGAAAGAAACGCCATTGAAAGGAATTAAAAATAATATTAGAAGAGCGGCCTTTAGTCCAGATGGGCAGAAATTATTAACCGGAGATGGAAGTGGCGGATTGAAACTATGGGACATGAATACTGGAGAGCTCATAAGAAATCAGCCGGGGCACGAAGAAAGTGAAATTAGTGGAGTAGCTTTCAGTTCAGATGGAAAACTAGCTGTCAGTACCAGCACTGCTGCCACGTGGGTATTGTGGAATGTTGAAAGTGGTGACGTAATAGGCAGAAAGAGTTTTGACATTCAGGATCTTAACATAGGTTCTGCTTATTTTCGTCCAGATTACAAGATCCTAGTTTATCTTTATGGTGGACAAGATCAATCCGCTTGGATGTTATGGGATGTAAACCCAGTAAGCTTAGCCTCGCATGCATGCGAAATAGCAGGTCGTGATTTCACTCGTGACGAGTGGGAAAGATTCATTGGGAATAAATTTGTGGATTATGATGAAAGAGCATGCATACAAAGCTCCAATGCAAAGTCATAGCGACAATTTATAATAAACAACTCCGTGGCAAGACCACGGAGTATTAGAAAAGCCCAAGCTGGCGCAGTTCTTCTTTTGATTTTCCTTGACTTTTTACATACCGCTCAACTATACCCAATCCGCTCTTTCCCCTACAGTTGCAACATAATAGCCATCCAACAAATCCAACTCCGTCAACGTAGAATTGAAGACTACGAGCCGCGCTATTGATGAGGAGTTACGGAATAACGGTTTGCTGCATGGCGGGATCTTTGATTGTGTCTAACAAGTTTCTGGGTCTGGTACAGATTCTAGTTTCAAACTTAGTTGATAAAAATACCTGCTTCATCATAAATATATCAATTTCAATCTTAATTTGATGCTCGGCGCAGATTGGTTTTTAGGATGCCACAAATCTCCCAATAAAAATGACCTAATTGAAATGAATAATCTAGGCCTTCATGAGTAAATCATGATAGTAAATATCATCACTCCCCTTATGATTCCAGGCTTTATACTGTGTAAAAAAACAAATCCAATAACATCCACTTACCTTGGGGGTATTATTGGGGGTATTTTATTGAATCGTACCATTAATTTTTATACTAATAGCCAATTATTAACTTGATTTAATGGACGCCGGTTCGATTCCCGCCGTCCCACCAATAAGCGGTCTAATCCAGACCACTCAATACCAACCAAGATCCATATAAAACAGGGTCTTAGTTCCAGTTTCACAAATCCCACATTAGTCTCTGTTGGTCTCCAAAGGCCTCGGTTGTGGCACAAAAATGACACAAATTTGCCACAAGTCATTTATGCCGATAACTTCACGGAAGCGTATGGAACAGAAAATTGCCGCCGCATTCGGCAGCACATTTTCACTGAGCTTTCCCCGATTGCCGGAGATTTGACAAGTCACTATGTTAAAACCGCTGAGCGTTCCAGTTTCGAGCAAGCAAACCATGCGTTGATCAAGAAGAACTGCTCAATGCCGCCAAGCACTTCGCTGAAAAGTGCTATCGGCACGGAATCGAACAGAAAATTCGTTAGAAGCTTATCAAGCCTGTCTACGAATCGTCGATCACTACAAACTGACCACATCAAACCGACTGCCAGCATGATCAGAGAATGGCAAAATAACCTGCCCTGCTCCAGCAAGCGCAAAAGTAATATTTCTACGCCGCTACGTAGATTGTTCGATGAAATGTTTCTGGATGGAGTCATTGATAAGAATCCTCTCGCAAGAGTAAAGAATCTCCCAACCAATACACGAGAACCAGAGCCTTTCACACAAGAAGAAATCGCTAAAATTATCAACGAACTGACAGGACAAGAAAAGAATTTGATCCAGTTTGCTTTCTGGTCAGGACTGAGAACTTCTGAAATAAATTTGCTCCGCGCGCTCTGCACCTATCCCCGCGGCAAGACTGCGGGGTATTACGGCGCAGAAAACCAAAAACGGCGCGCTACGCTGACTTCAAAAACACAAACTATAATGTTCCCCGTGGCAAGACCACGGGGAATCACAAGTTGATCGCCTTACGATGGCAGGATGTTGATTTTGAACAAAACCGGATATTTGTCAAAACCGCTTATGTTCGCGGTCAATTGAAAGACACCAAAACAAAATCAGGAAAACGGGAAGTCACGCTTCAACCGCAAGCCAGAGAAGCCCTACTCAATCAGCAAACCTATACCGGGAGGCTTAATGAAGCTGTTTTTCATGATCCCCGCACTGACAAAACCTGGAAAGACGATCAGCCTATCCGTAAAAATGTTTGGACTCCGGCACAGAAAAGAGCTGGCATAAAATACCGCAATCCTTACCAGACCCGCCATACCTTCGCATCAACACTACTTTCAAGAGGCGAAAATCCGCTTTGGGTAGCTCAGCAAATGGGACATAAGGATTGGGGGCAGATCATAAAGATTTGTGGACAATGGATTCCTCCATCAAAATAGTTGCCAATGTCCCATAATGGGACTAAACTTTCACCCATGAGAATCATCGCTCTGTCGACCTTGAAAGCATTCTGGGAGGATAACCCGTCTTATACCGATGCAATTCAACCGATGCTTGCTTGGTACCGGCATGCATTAAAAGCAAACTGGGCATCCCCTGCGGAGGTAAAGGCAGACTTCAAAAATGCCAGTATCCTCAAAGACGGCAGAGTCGTATTTAATATTGCCGGTAATAAATACCGGCTGGTGGTATGGATTAACTATGCTTATAGCGTAGTGTATATCCGTTTCATAGGCACCCATGCCCAATATGATCAAATTGATGCACAAACTATTTAATTCTGGAAACAACTGATTATGGACNNTTCATTAAAGGAAGTTGAAACACTTATGACCGCCGAAGCCAATACACCAGAAGGTGAAAAACTGGATGTTCTGGTGACACTGATAGAATCTTTTGAGCGCAAACACTTTCCCCTTGACCTACCAGATCCTGTAGAAGCCATCAAGTTTGAAATGGAGCAGAAAGGCCTAACAGTTAAAGATCTGGAGCCGATAATTGGAAAAAGTAATCGCGTCTATGAAGTTCTAAACCGCAAACGCGCACTAACGCTAAGAATGATTCAGAAACTACACCAAGAACTAGGCATTCCTGCTGAATCTTTGATAAAACACTCCACCTAAATCTTCAATACATTAATCACCGTGCCAATTATGATTTGTGCCCTTAATGGCTCACCAGATCGGACAAATCTGGGCACAACTTTATATTTACTTATGGGAACTTCTGGGCTTACACCGCCAAGGCCCTTTATTTTTGAAAGTCGTTCCACAACGATGTCGACGACTGCTACTAGATAAGCTGCATAAATCGCCATATACTCCAAAGCTTCACCATTTCTTTTCATGTGATTACCTTGAACGACTGAAATTCAGATGCGGAGCGAAGCAGAGTCCTTTGGAACAATTTGTTGGGCATATCATAATGGCATTACTTTAACTATGACATGTTGTGCCGATGGATAACACGAAATAATGTGCTTATTGGCAGAGAAATCAAACACGACAGCCCCAAGACTATTTGAAACTGATTTAAATCCTTCATCCACCACGCAATATGGATCAAAAACTATTCGATCTAAAGAGTTCAATTCTACTTCTGCGTTACCGCTCTCGTCGAGTTGAATTTGAGTATCATTTAGCATCAAATTAGGTTGTAGTTCATCCGACATATCCACGTAAAGTACAGCTTGTCCTTCACGTATTAAATCTGTCCATTGCAATGGTGTAACCTTATAAACGTTGTAATCCCAGTCAATTCGGAAGATTCCCTCTGCTGCTCGAATCTGTGCTCCGGTGCTGGTCGACACCATGTCGAATATTTCTATTTCATCATCGTCTTCAGTCCCTATCTCGATCATATGATTGTAGTACGCTAATTCAGTCATTTCTCCCCCCTGATAGCCGTAAATGGTGCTCGCCGGGAAATCGGTTCCGATGTGGGTAGCTGCAACCAATGATCCTGCAACTTGAATCGCAATTGCGCCGATGCTAAATTTTATAGGCCTAAGGGGGCGGTAACTCCATCCTTCATGCTTAGCAAACATGAAAAATTCGTCCTGCGAATGTCCAAATCTGAAATAATCCTTTCTTAATTCTTCGCATTTAAATGTTTGCTCTGGGGTTATGAGTTTTCGGCGATCCATATATCTAATAAGTAGGTCGGTTATTTTTCCATCTCTATCGAGGTCAAGAGCGATGACTTCCATAACACAAACAGGATTTTGATGATAATTAGAGGAAAGCTTAGTCGCCGTAGAGAATTTGAGCACATCACTTTTTATAAACTGCGACCATGTCCATTCAGTAACCGTGACGCTAATCTCTTGATAGATATCCGAAACTTTCTGAATTTGTCCTCCGATAGTTAATAGAGCCCCAAGCACCACACTGACCGCTAGTAGCTTTGTCCAGATTTTTCTTCCTACGCCCTTAACCGTTCTTTCCAAATCAGGACGAGCGAGAGGGCGCGACGGCTTTTTGTATCTTCGAGTCACATTTTCCCCCTCAATGCCCAACGTAATATATACGACAAAAAATATCTCATCGTCATAAATAGAATGTCGAATAGCATGGCTAAGTGTTCCTCATTACTTTTAACTCAATTAACTTCAGAATAAAAATATAAATTGTGAGAATCATTAGAGTTATTTACAGATCGAAGAAAAAGTTTGTTAAGTTCGGTTGATCTAGCAATTACTGGATTTAATGCGGTTTAATAAAAAGGTTGTTCAAGAAGTTCTGATTGCTTTAAATTAAAAGAGTATCCAAATTTTTCTATCGAGCTAGACACCACCTCTAATAGCCAACTTGGTGCGAACGGTGAAATAATTACTTCAGACACTAACGAATTGAGATCGCACTTCAGTACTTTTCCGTCCACAGGATTCATAACATCATTTTTTAAAACAACTCTAATTTCTTTCTCATGGCTTAATGAAATTCTCTTTTGAAAAATTCGTTCATTCTGTATCGAAGCAAATGATCGTTTGAAATCCATATAATGAACTCTGCCTACTAGGGCATGATTCTCATGACTACAAATATTCCAAAGTTGGTCTACAGTTGTGCGGATTGCAACACCTGGAACAGGAGGCGGACAATATAAGCGCCAAAGAGCCTCAGATTCAATTTCGTTCCTGTGCCAGCAGCTTACAAGTGAATTTCGTAATTCCTTTGAGGAGGATTTAATACTTTGAAGAAGTCTTTTGGCTTCTGCTTCGACCACCTCTTTTGAAAGGCTCTGCATATTAACTCCTGGTGGGGGAGTAACGACAGCTTTGCGAAAAAATTCCAAATAACAATTATCCCACTCAGATTCTTTCCTCGCTAGCCCATATGCTCCTTCGAATGAGTCCTCTAGATGCTCTGCTCGTGGAAAATAAATCCCTCCCTGGTGCAATATTGCCAAAAACTTAGCAAGATCCATATATCGCCAAACAACCTCATTGTTAGGAACCGAAAGATCAAGGCTTCCACTCCAGTAGACTGGAGTTGCTAATTCATGAAGTTTATGTGCGCAGCATGCTCCTACGAAAAGAGGAATAGATTTAGAGTCATAACCTGCGAATAAGGGCCGTCCTTCATCTACTTGAATGTTACAAGAAACACATGTATTCCATTGTTGAGTCATTAATCTGCGTAAATCGAACGTAATTCGGCCGTTAGATTGTAGTCTGTCAAAAACAGATCTGTCTTCGGATAAGATATTTATTTGACCCATCTACATATTCCTAAATTTTTCAAAGTCCAGAGGTGCATTTTTGACTGCGACATGCTAACCCCCGTTCAAGTAACACGGCGAACTACAAAAACATTTCATTAGTAAGCTAACAGAAAATTAATGCTTTTGCCACGAATAACCATATGATTATATGTGACAGTACTCTTGATAAGCTTAGTATATGAGTTTAAACTTAACCACATTAGTATTTGTTTATCTTAAACTCATGAAAATGCGTTGAAATGACACGAAAATAGCAGAGGTGAACAATAAATGATTGATATATCAGACGTAGACCAAGGTTCGATTCCCGCCGCTCCATAATTTTAAATCCCAACCCTGATCGGTTGGGATTTTTTTTGCCAGGAGCGCCAATGTGCTCTACCGTACCGATTGAATATGGACATATATAGCATGATGAGAACTCATCAACTCATAATGAGGGCTGCTGCTATGACTTTCCATGAAGATAACAATAGCGTAACCGAATCAAGTAATCAGAA
>CXWL01059188.1_pt1 | contig 11900 bp, 10 predicted proteins | sample 590931 | NCBI WGS metagenome assembly CXWL01 (sample SAMEA3498368, study PRJEB10139) | groundwater metagenome | biome: water well; material: biofilm material | place: Germany | collected 2015-04-27
GTCAGGTTCCTTAGCGTGATCCTGTCCCCCACCAGCGGCAGCCGCCCAAGCCGGGCCAGGATAAGCCCCCCCACCGTGTCAATATGGGCGTCAATCTCCTGCACGCCGAATCGATCTGTCCATTCGCGAACGCTTAAATCCCCCGCGACCAGGTACGTGTTGTCATCGAGCCGCTCCGTGGGCGGCGCCCGCAGGCCCGCGTCTTCATCGGGTAGATCGCCGACGATCCACTCCACCGCGTCTTCGCTGGTCACCAGCCCCGCCGTGCCGCCGTATTCGTCCACCACGATCGCAATGTGCGAACGACCCTCCCGAAAATGTCGCATGAGTTGCGAGATGTTGATCTGTTCGGGAACGAATTGAACGGGCCTTACCAAACTCCACCAGGGCGTATGCGGAGAAAGGAGCACGTCGCGCGCTTTCAACAACCCGCGAACGTCATCCAGGTCCTTGCCGCACGAGGGGAAGACCCGCTTTTTGGAAGCCTGTACTTTCTCGCGCACCCTGGCGGGCTGCTCGCTGAGCTGCACCCACTCGATGTCCACCCGCGGAGTCATGATGTCGCGTACCGACGCCTCGGTCAGGCCTACGATCGCCTGAAGCATTTCGTTCTCCGCGGAATCCAAATGCCCGTGCCGCGCCGAATGCTCCACCAGCAACCGCAGTTCCTCCGTGGTGACTGTCGGCGACATGGGACGTGCCGGCGACATCAGCCGCGTGATGGGATTGACCAACAAGACCGAGAGAATCCACTGAACCGGACCAAACACCAACTGTATCAGCCACAACAAGCCCGCCGCGGCCGGCGCGATTCGCTTTGCATTGGCCAGTGCAACCCCCTTGGGTATCAACTCGCCGACAACAATGACGGAAAGAAGTACCGCCACACCCATGCCCGCCGCGGCCCCCGGAAACCGCCGGGCAAAACCCTGAATGGCGAGAATGGAAACTGCATAAAACGACAGATTGGCGACGGTGTTCGCCAGAAGCACCGTCATCAAAACCTTGTGAGGGTGACGCATGAGTCGCGCGGCCCTGGAATGCAGCCCGCCGATTCGCTCAAATTCCCGCAGGGTTTTGGGCGAAAGATTGAACAGCGCGGTCTCTGCCGCCGACACGACGCCCGACACGATCAACAATAGCAAAAGTGCAATCCAAACCATGCCCCGCCATTGTATTCGATATCGAAAGCCGCGCCTGTTGAACGGGCGGATGGGACATTGGAACCCATCTCCCTCCAAGGGAGAGGGGAAGGGGTGAGGGTGGGACGCTCATTCGCCCTGAACGCGCGTCCAACTAATGTTGACCACCCAATCCCGTACGATAATGTTTCGTAATTTCAGGAATGAGATACTCGCTGAATGCCCGGTCCACATCAAACCTGGGCTTCCAGCCCCAATCCCGGCGCGCCGGCGTATCGTCCACGTCGGCCGGCCAGCTATCCACGATCGCCGCACGCGATGGCTCCGGCACAAACGTAATAGTCGCTCGCGGAAACGCCGCCAACACGCGAAGCCGCAATTCGGCCGCGCTTAGGCTGAACGCACCGATGTTGTACACGCGCTGCGTTAACTTCTCCGCCGGTGCTCCGGCTAAGCGCAACAACGCCTCGATCGCATCGGGCATCACCATGAAAGGAATCTTCGCCCGTTCCGATACAAAGCATGCATAGGGCTTGTTCTGTGCGGCCGCGTGAATCATCTCCACCGCGTAATCGCTCGTCCCCCCCGTTGGCATGGTGACGGCGCTGATCAATCCCGGAAATCGCACCGAGCGAAAATCCACGCCGCTGGGACCGGCCTCCGCCGCAAGCTGTCGATAATAAAGCGAGTAATACCGCCCCAGATGCTCGCAGTACGCCTTGTTGCATCCGTACATGGTGATGGGAAAAACCCACTGCGTTTCGGATAGCTTCCCGGCCTTCTCCTTCACTTCCACTGAAGGCAGCCCGTACACCGCGATCGAACTGGGAAAAACGAACTTGACCGTGTGCCCGTGCCAGCGGGCCTGCTCGTGGGCAAACTTCAGAAGATTGAGCGTCCCCTCAACGTTGACGCGGTGTGCGGTCTCCGGCGTGTACTCGGCGCGAGTGCTGAGCAACGCAGCCAGATGGTAGATCGCGTGGATCTCAAATTCCGTGACCAGCCGTTGAAGCAGATTCGGATCGAGAATATCCCCGACAATCGCCGCTGAGCATCGCTCCCGGATCGCCGGAGGCAGCTCCTTCAAATCCAGCGCGATGATTTGAAGGTCGCTCGATTCCGGCAGCCGCCCAATCAGGCCATACCCCACTTCGCCGCTCGCACCCGTAACAAGTACCGCCGGTTTTCTCACTGTTTCCCCTTACGTCTGCGTTCGCTCGATTTGTTGCTGAATCCGCGTTTATCTGCGTTCATCTGCGGCCCTAATTGTCTTCCACCGGCACCAAATCCTCGACCACATCCTTATACTTCGCCCATGCTTCGGGCTTTTCGAAATCGCCGCGGCTCAATCCCGTATTGATCGACTTCTCCGAAAGATCTGGAAATTCCGCCGTGTTGATTTCCATCCCGTTATTTTTCGTCACCATGATCCGTTTGGGCAGATTCAGCGTGCGATGAACGTACAAATCAAGTTGATCGTAACGCCGGGCCAGGCGACTCGTGGGCTTGGGATTGCACACCAGATGGTCCGTATCGGGCGGATCGCCTCCGGTTGGCCCGGCCAGCCGGACGTCGAAATTCCGCAATATGTTCTCCTTCTTCTGTCCAAAAGGCATGGGAAACGGCGCTTTTTCAATGTCGAACAGATCAATTTCCTGCCCCGACCCCGCGATCTTCTGCCGCGTCACCTGCTCCAGCCGCTCGACGGCCTGGTAAAACCAGGTTCCGTCGAACAGATACCACTCCTGCCTGCCGCGAACCCCGTCCAAGTCGGTCTTGTCGAAATGCACAAGAAAATGTGCGTTGGGCTTGGTCACGGCCAGCGAAATCCGCCCGCTTTTCTTGTTCTTCGTGAGATTGACGCGGTCCTCGTCGGTGAAGCTGACTTCACAGCGGATGTCCGCAAGCCCGTCGCTGCGCTTTTGCAGCGCCGTAAGAATCCGATCCACTTCCGGGTTCGCGGGATTGGGCGCGGCATCCTGCGCCGCCCAAGAAATCACCTCCGGAATAACGGATAAACCAATGAACCATAGGAATCGCAACTTGGATTTCATAACAGCTCCTTATGCTACGATGTTATCGTAGAGAAGCAGGCAGGCTCAAACAAGAGAACAAACTTCATGATCGGCATCGTTCGACCATCGTTTCGCTCGCGCCAATTGCCAACTGCTTGCAGGTTCCACCCGTCACGGGTAGAACCAAGCCCCACTCAAGGTCCCGGGCGATGCCCCACGGGCCAGTTTGTCTGATGACTTGTATGGAGAGGTGCCCGAGCGGCTGATGGGGCTGGTTTCGAAAACCAGTGTGCGGGAAACTGTACCGGGGGTTCGAATCCCCCCCTCTCCGGTCTGTTGTGAGGAGATACGCGATTTGAACATTGTACTTCGCAAGGAACCAGTTCAATCAAATCACCCGGCAACTCCTTCGTCAGATTCTTGTGTGTTTTCGTCATTGCAAACGCCGTCTCGGTTTTTGGGCTGATCCGGAACCGCCCAAGCCCAACGCCGCCAAGCCCGTGAATTACGCCAAATGGATCAACGAGACCTTCGGTGTTCCAGGCAGCGCCGACGGAGATTACAAGGCCATTGCCGAGTAGTGGGAGCCGTTTGAGGGCGATCTCACACCCGTTCTCTTCGGCCCATGGAGCGGCAACGAGCCATAGTGAACTGGCTCAAGGCAAAACAAAGGCGCGCTGGACAAGTTTCGCGCGGCGGCGGAAAAGTCCGGTTTTTTTTCCACTACAACTCCCTCAATCTTTGGCGAAGCGGCCGACGCTCAGCCTCCACCCTTGCCAATGGGGGTCGGGCGGTCCACCTGCGTCTTTCCTGTTTTACCAGATGGCTTCGTTTGGAAAAGTACTCTTTTTTGATTGTATGTTTCCTCCTGCGTACACCATATATAGGGGGTGCGAATGACCCAGTTGCGCCAAATCGCCGCCGGACCCTCTCCGGCTATCACAACATTCATAACATCAGGGGCGCGCGCATTTTTCGTGTTGCTCGCAATCAGGGGTCAAGTAGGATTTCAATCCTGGGGCATTCGTTTGTGGAGACCGTACATGCAAAGGAAAACAAGCAAGTTATTTCTCGGGTGGATATCGCTTGGTATCGTGATCGCTTGCAAAGGCGTTCAGGATGTGCACTTGCCAACCTCCTGTGTGCGCGCTGAGACCGGTGATCCGGAAGCGCAGTTGCGTTGCGGCTTTTCGTATTTGGAAGGTAACGGCGTACCCAAGGATGAGAAGAAAGCCGTCGCGTGGTTTCGCAAGGCCGCCGAGCAAGGGGATGCTTTTGCGCAAGGCGCTCTCGGAAGCATGTACGCCGAAGGACAGGGTGTGCCCAAGGACGAGAAGGAAGCCGTCGCATGGTTTCGCAAGTCAGCCGAGCAAGGGAACGCTCTTGCGCAACTCAGTCTTGGAATCAGTTACGACCAAGGACAAGGTGTGGTCAAGGACGAGAAGGAAGCCGTCGCGTGGTATCGAAAGGCAGCCGAACAAGGGAATGCTAATGCGCAACTCAAGCTCGGACTCATGTACGACCTAGGACGAGGTGTGCCCAAGGACGAGAAGGAAGCCGTCGGGTGGTTTCGCAAAGCTGCCGAACAAGAGCATGCCGATTCCCAATTCCATCTCGGAATCAGCTACGACCGAGGACAGGGTGTGCCCAAGGATGAGAAGGAAGCCGTCGCATGGTTTCGCAAGGCCGCCGAGCAGGGGAATGCTGCTGCCCAGGGACTTCTTGGTGAATCGTACGCGCTTGGAACGGGGATCGCCAAGGATGATGTTATGGCCTACATGTGGTTCAACCTTGCAGCCGCCCAGGGTTTGGAACTAGCGAAATCCGACCGAACCCAACTAGAGAAAACGATGAGTCGAAGCGAAATTGAAAAGGCGCAGGCGTTGTCTCGAGAATGGACCTCAAGCCATGGAAAGTGATGACATTTGGAAAGCTGAATTCGGAATGGTGATGAAAAGTAAGGGAGTTCGCTCATTACGGAACATGCTCGACAATTTCGAAAGTGGTTACGATGGCTCGACCACCTCAAAAATGATCTCCAATCACTCCTGATTTCGCGTGAACTCTTTCGGGGAGTTCGCGATATAGTATTGGCGAACAAAGCCATTCAACAGCCACGAACTTTTCATGACTGGGCAAGCAATAACTATTTTGTTGCGTCCCTGGTAGGAATTCGAAGACTTATAGATATACGCGCGGACACGATTTCGTTTCAACGGCTCTTGATGGATATTGGAAAGCGATGCGACCTTGTAACACGAAAAGGATATGTCCGTCGCTATCCAACGTGGATGAGAGATGAGGGAATTGCTGATAAGGATTTCGACCAGCTTGCAGGCACTGGATCATGTCATTTGCTGGCGGCTACTCCAAAAGCAGATATTGATCATATGCTTTTGCAAGCAGGAAAAGTAAAAAGCTTTGTCAACAAGCGTGTCGCCCATTTGGATCGAAAAGGTGGAAAGCTGCGAATTCTGAAGACACCTGAGATTGACGCCGCGCTGGATGCGATCGACAAAACTGGCGTCAAATATTATCAATTGTTGACGGGAAGAGGTCTTCAAACAATGGGAGTAGAGGCTTGGAGTTTTGATTGGAGAAGCATCTTCCTCACGCCCTGGATTAACGATGCACCCTCAAGCCCCATCAATGGACATGGCATGGGGCCGGGTACGCGGTAGCCGTGTACGGTGCGACTTGAAGCACCTCTCTTCTGATCGTCTTTCGCCCCAACAGGGCGACGGGTTATAGCCACGGGTGGAGCGGCGGGAACGCGAAGCGGTCCGTCGCGGAACCCGTGGAAAATGGCGCCCCTATTACTCTCGCCCCGGCGGGGCGAAGGAATTTTCAAAGCCGACGAAAGGACAACGATGCCCGGGACATATTCTCAGGTTCTCCTTCACATCGTCTTCAGCACCAAGCACCGCGAGCCGTGGATCAAACCCGACATCGCCGAGCGTTTATATCCATACATTGGTGGCATCGTGCGGGCTGAGAAGGGTGTGTTGCACGACATTGGTGGCATCGAGGACCACGTACACATGTACCTGCGATGGCGGCCCGATCAGTCTGTGTCGGACCTGATGCGCACTGCGAAGGCACGCTCGTCACTTTGGGTGCATCAGACCTTCCCAAAGCTCGGCGCGTTTGCTTGGCAGGAGGGATACTCTGTCTTCTCAGTCAGCAAGTCGCAGGAAGAAGCCGTCAAAAGGTACATCACAAATCAGGCTGAACATCACAAGAAGGAAGACTTCAAGTCCGAGCTTCTGCGGTTACTTCGGGCTCACGAGATCGAGTTCGACGAGCAGCATGTGTTTGATTGATTCGTCGGACATCGCGGCACTTCCTCCGCCCCTCCGGGGCGGTTCCGTGAAATGAATACGACTTCCACGGGTTCCGCGTCGCTCCACCCGTGGCTACAGCCCTGCGCCCCGTCGGGGCGAAAGCGCAACGTTCGCGCGCTTCGTCGATGCGGCTGGCGCGTTCTGGTCATTTGGAAGTGTCAGTTACATGACACTGAGAAGTTGTCCCGCCGCTTGCGGCAGTACATGAGTACCAAAGCCGTGTAAGGTGCAACTTGATGCGCCCTCTCTGATCGTCTTTCGCATCAAATTGCGCGCGCCGCGCATGTCATTCCAACCGCATGGCGGCGCTTCACTTGGCCATGCCACCCGAAGAGGAACGTGCATTGAACCGCTATAAGCGCGGGGGAAGCCGGGAAGGGTGCATCGCCTTCAGCCTGAAAGGCTGACCTACAGTGGCCGTGGCCAAGCGCAGCGCCGCCCACGGAAACCAGCACATCACGATCATTCGACCCTGAAAAGGTCGTCTAAATGAACGACGATAGGCGACCCTTACAGGGTCGTTTTGTCTGGATCGTCTCAATTCCGGTGGCGTCGCTGCGCTTGCCGCCGGCTACTATCGTGCAGGCTTCCAGCCTGCGTCCCGACTTGGCCATGCCACGCGAGGATGATCGTTCATTGAACCGCTAGCAAACGCTAGATCAGCTAGTTTTGGCAACGGCCTCCAGTCACGACATCCTGAACGACGCGAAGGGTCTGATTGGGCCGAGATTCTTCGCGTTGCTCAGAATGACAGTTGTCCGAATTCTCCGTATAACTTCGCCGTGCCCAAACGAACGGACATCAAGAACATCCTCATCATCGGCTCCGGGCCGATCGTGATCGGTCAGGGGGCGGAGTTCGATTACTCCGGAACGCAGGCGTGCAAGGCGCTGCGCGAAGAGGGGTTTTCGGTGGTGCTCATCAACTCCAACCCGGCCACCATCATGACCGACCCGGAGATGGCCGACCGCACGTACATCGAGCCGATCACGCCGGAATTCATTGAGAAAATCCTCATACGCGAGCGCGAAGACGGGCGGTCAGTGCATGCGTTGCTGCCGACGCTGGGCGGGCAGACAGGGCTCAACTGCGCGATGGAGTGCCACGAGCGCGGCATTCTGGAGCGCTACGGCGTGGAAATGATCGGGGCCAAGCCTGATGCGATTCACAGGGCCGAAGATCGCACGGCGTTTAAGCAGACGATGATCGAAATCGGGCTGGACGTCCCGCGGTCGGGCATTGCGCACACCTGGGAGCAGGCCAGGGGCATTCTCGAATCCGTTCACCTGCCCTGCTGCATTCGCCCGGCCTATACGCTGGGCGGTGAGGGCGGTGGGTTTTGCCGCACTTCAGAGGAGTTTGAGACAATTGCACGGCGCGGATTGGCTGCGTCGCGGGTCAGCGAAATTCTGATCGAAGAGAGCCTGTACGGATGGAAGGAATTCGAGCTGGAGGTCATGCGCGACCGGGCCGACAACGTGGTCATCATTTGCGGCATCGAAAACATCGATCCGATGGGCGTGCACACCGGCGATTCGATCACGGTAGCGCCGATCCAAACGCTTTCGGACCGCGAGTATCAGACCATGCGCGACAGCTCGATCCAGATTATTCGCGCGATCGGCGTCGAAACGGGCGGCTGCAACATTCAGTTCGCGGTCAACCCGGCCACCGGGCGGCAATGCGTGGTGGAGATGAATCCGCGCGTTTCCCGATCCTCGGCGCTGGCCAGCAAGGCCACGGGATATCCGATCGCCCGAATCGCGGCCAAGCTGGCCGTGGGCTACACGCTCGACGAGCTGCCCAACGACATCACCAAAACCACGCCGGCGAGCTTCGAACCGACGATCGACTATGTGGTGGTGAAAATCCCGCGATGGACCTTTGAAAAATTCCCCGACTGCGACGAGACGCTCACCACGCAGATGAAATCAGTCGGCGAAGGGATGGCCATCGGGCGCACGTTCAAGGAAGCATTTCAAAAGTGCATCCGCTCGATGGAGATCCAGCGTTTCGGCTTCGGGCTCGACGATAACGATGCGTGGTTGAACGGAAGGCAACAAGGCAACAAGGCAACGAGGCAACGAGGCAACGCAGCGCATCATCGAGTTGCAACAATGGGTGGAACTTCGGCTGCCGAAGCGCCGCCGGATACCGAAGAGGAGCACGCAAAAGACTGGCCCATTCCCGCGAAACTCCTGCGAGAGAAATTGGACCGTCCAAGTCAGGGGCGGCCCTATTACGTTCGATACGCCCTGAAGATGGGCTGGACCGTGGAGGAAATCAACAAGCTGACGGGCATCGACCCGTGGTTTCTCGATCAAATGGCGCAGTTGATCGAAGAAGAGGCGACGCTTTTTGCTACTGGTGCACTTCCCGAATCGACACTCCTCCGGGCCAAGTCGTTGGGGTATTCTCATGTTCAGCTTGCCGCCGCGAGGAATCAGACTTCGACGGAAATTGCCGGATGGGTCAGCGGGCACAACCTGGCACCGAAATTCAACCTTGTGGATACATGTGCAGCGGAATTCGAAGCGCAAACGCCCTACTACTATTCTTCGTATGAAAACTGTCACCACGATCATGGAAAGAGAGGCGACGAAGGCGAAATCCGTGAATCGAATCGGGCCAAGGTGATCATTTTGGGAGGCGGCCCGAACCGCATCGGGCAGGGAATCGAGTTCGATTACTGCTGCTGCCACGCTTCGTTCGCGTCCCGCGATGCCGGACTCGAATCGGTGATGGTGAACTCAAACCCGGAAACGGTAAGTACGGACTTCGACACCAGTGATCTGCTCTTTTTTGAACCGCTTACTCACGAAGATGTGTTGAATATCGTTCGTCAGCTTGGATCGTCGAACGACTTAGCGGTTCCCAAAAGCAAACAATCGACCATCGACCATCGACCATCGCAAATCAAAGGCGTCATCGTGCAGTTCGGCGGGCAGACGCCGCTGAATCTGGCACAGGGATTGAAGAATGCCGGAGTGCCCATCCTTGGCACGCAGCCGGAGATGATCCACCTGGCCGAGGACCGCGAGCAATTCCAGCGGGTTTTGCGGGAATTGAGCCTGCTTCAGCCGCCCAACGGAATTGCCCGCGACCCCGTCGAGGCCCGCAAAGTCGCCACGGGGATTGGTTATCCGGTTTTGGTACGACCCAGTTATGTTCTGGGCGGGCGCGGCATGAAAGTGTGCAACAACCAGGGCGACCTTGATGAATTCCTCGCTTCCGCCTTCGCCGCGACGGACCGCCGCGGAAAACAAGTCGATAATCCCATCCTCATTGACAAGTTCCTGGTGGATGCCATCGAGGTCGATGTGGACGCGATTGCGGATTACCGACGCGATGAGATTGACCGATCAATCGATTCCGACAGGCCGGCACCTACGTGCATGGTGGCGGGGATCATGGAGCATATCGAGGAGGCGGGGATTCATAGCGGAGACAGCACCGCCGTACTTCCCCCCTTCTCGCTGGGCCAAGCGGTCATCGAGGACATTTTCCGATCCACAAAACGACTCGCCAAACGGCTCCAGGTCTGCGGCGCGATGAACATTCAGTACGCAGTACAAAATCGCACAGTGTACGTATTGGAGGTAAATCCGCGGGCTTCGCGTACTCTTCCGTTCGTTGCCAAAGCAACCGGAATCCCCTGGGCGCGAATCGCGACGCGGGTGATGTTGGGTGAGTCGCTCCAAAACGTGCTTGCGGAGTACGGAGTGGATAAGACGCCGTCGCCAGCCCACACCGCGATCAAGGCCCCCGTGTTTCCGTTCAGCAAATTCCCCGGCGTCGACGTGATTCTTGGCCCGGAGATGCGCAGCACCGGCGAAGTGATGGCCATCGCACCGACGTTTGGACAAGCGTTTGCCAAGGCGCAGATTGCGACCGGGCTGTCGCTGCCAACCGGCGGCAACGTCCTGGTCAGTGTGTGCGATCCGGACAAGCCGCGTATCGTTTCCATCGCCCGCGACCTCTACGATCTCGGGTTTCAGATTTTCTCCACGGTGGGCACACGAAACGTGCTTGAGGAAGCTGGGATTGCGACCACGTTGGTTTCGAAATCGCAGGACGCCGGCGGTGCGTTATTCCTGCTGGACCTGATCGCCAACGGGACCCTGCATCTGCTCATCAACACGCCGATTCGCACCGGTCCGGCATCGGCGGAAGGCCGCTGGCGTGCGGCCGCAACCGCAAAAAAAATTCCGCTGATTACCACGCTGGCCGGTGCACGGGCCGCGGTCTCCGCAATTCGATCGCTTTGCAAATCGGAGGAGGGGCACGAGCCGACTCCGCTTACTGTTCAGCCTTTGCAATCCTATTTCGCCGGTACCGCGCCATGATCGACGGCCGGGGGCTTGGGCGCAAAGGTCTTGGGCGGCCGGTCCATGAAGAGAGAGCAGCGCGCCTGGTCGGTGGGCGACAGCATTTTTTCGACGGCTCGCTTGTTGAGGCGCATGTCGGTTCGGCGGGTAGTGTGCGTAAGCATGATCTGCGAATTGGGCAGCGCGGCGAACACAGCCGGCAGATCGATGACGTGAATGTGGCGACCGGCTCGAGCGCGGTCGAGGTGTTCGCGTTCAAAAAACGTACATTCGAGCAGCACCGCGCGACTGTTGCGGACGAAGTCTAGCTCCAGAAACTTTCCAACCGCCGTGTCGCCCGTGTACGTGAGCAGCGTGATTTCGACGTGCTCCTCAATTGGCACCCCCTCTTTCTTCAGGGCCACGAGTTGCGGGCCTGTTTTTCCGAGAAATTCGGGCTTGAGCTTGTGCCGCTTCTCGATCAACGAGTATCCCAACGCTCCGGAACAGTGATTGACCTCGAAAGGGCGCACCACCAGTCCGCGGCGCAGCTCCACGTCCTCAAGGTGCTCGACGCCCAGAACGGTGCCCGGCGATGGATGGCGCTCGATCTCGGCCCAGATGGCCATCAACTGTTGAATATATTGTGCGAGGCTGCGGTGGATGATGACGCGACCGCCCGCAATGCCCAGGAATCCGCGTTGCGAAAAATAGTAGGCCACGCCGGCCGCATGGTCCATGTGTCCGTGGGTGATGCAGACATTTTCGATGGGGATGACCTCGCGCGGAGCGCGGCCCACGTCGAAGGCGACATTGTGCTCGGGCGCAATGAGTACGGACTCCTCCCCGCCCAGAGAGAAGCCCACGAGCCTGATCCCGTCCAGCGTCTTTTCGATGAGTCGCCCCACACAGCAGGTTATACCGCAACCAATTTGACACTCAACATCATGCGGTTAGGCTTGCGGCGGCCTGGGATCGGCCCCAAAAACGCGTCGGGGGTGGCAAATGCATGTCTCGACGCCTGCGACTTAAGGGTCATCGGAAAGTCCGAGCGAGCCTATGCTGTGTCCAAGCTGCAAGCATACTGAAAAC
>CXWL01004608.1_pt1 | contig 11896 bp, 23 predicted proteins | sample 590931 | NCBI WGS metagenome assembly CXWL01 (sample SAMEA3498368, study PRJEB10139) | groundwater metagenome | biome: water well; material: biofilm material | place: Germany | collected 2015-04-27
GATTTCAGTTTCGGTTGGTAGTGTCTGACTGTGGAGGGTTTGACCTTGCCGGTCGATTCGATCTCTCCCAGGTACTCGCTGGCAAGCCGCTCGACTGAGGTAGAGCCGTCGCCAGCCCCTTCGACTGAGCTTACTCTATCAATCCACCTTCTCGCCTGATCGTACGCCAGAGCGCCGGAGAATCGCTTCCGGTGGCGTTTGCCGGTGGAGTCTGTCCAGTCGGCGACATACCCTCGCCGCTTGCCGGATTTGTAGGCACGGGGCTCACTCATGCCCACCCCTTTCGAGTAGGTACTGAATCCACCACCAGAGCTCTGATCGCTGCGCCTCGGTCATATCCTCCCATGCTGCAAGGATCGCTCGTTGGTCGTCGTCCAAATCGTCCCGTGTCTCGTACATTTCGCCTCCTATGTTCGGAGACAATGAACGGGAACGGGGCAGGGAGTGGCGTCACGTGAGAATCATTTCAATACTGACAGGTTCTGACACCGTGCCAAGTGATGATCATGTGAGTCACATTCTGCGGCGCATGCGGAAAGCCCCAACCAATCCCAGTCCGAGCAGGAGTAGCGTCGACGGTTCCGGCACGACGTTGGCGGAGAAGGAGCCGGAGTATCGCGGCAAATGTCCTCCGATGTCATCGAGGATATCAGTCCGGTAAATCCCCTCTGCTTGCAAATAGACAGGGGCTTGGAACCAAATTCGTGACTCCCATGCGAACGACTTGCCTGCGAGATTCGCGTCATCGAAGAAATCGAAGCCGAATGACTTACCGAGTGTCCCGGCGTTCAGCGCTTCCCAACGCGCTCCCGACTGATTCTGATCGGAGCCCCAGTCGTTGAAGAAATTGTGAGCACTTGCAGGGCTGGACATTTCGAATGCTCGTAGGTAGGGGGTGTAGTGGCTTGTCAGGTACTCATATCCCGCCGGGCCTGTCGGTACGGCTATGCTCGCAATATCCCAATCCACATCGACCCTAAGCCGGTACGCGCCGGAGAGCTGCTTCGTGATGTGAGCCGACGTGACGTTGAACGTGCCGAGAGCTTGCGACTCCGCCGCGATTCCCGCGACGAGCGCGATTGCGATTATCATGTGACGCATGTGACCTCCAAAGAATGGTTGCGAAGTAGTAGACAGAAACCGTGCCGAGATTTATGGAAGCAATCATCTTGCACAGGGGAGGTGCTCAAGAGCTTTCCTGAATCCCCTGACATCAAAAGTGAATACTGAAATCTCCCCGCTATAGAATCTGGTTGAACAGCGCAATTTATCACCCTTGAGCATTTCACGAGCGAGTTGTTTCGCCCCCTGCCATGTTGATGAAGATTGGTAGTCTTGACTGCGCAAACATTTGATATTGAATACTGTCCCTGAGTCGACCCTGAATGAGACCATGTGGTCTTCTTCGTTCACTGTCTGCCCCCAATCGATACTTATGAAAAGTCCTAATTGCTCGCTGCAGAACATTTGCATGAATGATCGCTTGGATTGTCCTGAAGCGAATTGATCTGTTGTAAGAGATAGCCCGAAGAGCACTTGATCGGTCATCTCGTTCGTGTCTGTCATGAGGTGCCACTTCCCCAGTGAAGAATCGCTGAGGGGTGGTTTTAGTGTGAGAATGGAGTCCAAGCAAAGTGCTCGCTTTGCTGAGTCTTGAATCAGCGCACACTGGCGACATTTTTCAGCGAAAGCCGAATCGACGCTTGCCTGAACTACGGACGACATCACCAATCCGAATGTGAGAATCAAGTGATAGAGCTTCACCTACTCCCCCTTCTTCAATCGTTCTGCCATTTCTCGGATCATGGCGCGATCCGCTGGCGAGAGGCGTTCGAGTGCTTGGACAATTTGCTGGATGTCGGGGGGAACGGGGGGAGGGACTTTCTTCCCTGAAAGCTCATCAATTGTGACGCCAAGAGTTTGAGCAATCGCCAAAAGGTTTTGATGAGCCGGAAGTGTCCCCCCACGAGAGCCGGTGACATATCCGTGAACAGTTGCATAGCCCAGACCGCTCCTTATCGCTAACTGTCTAATAGTCATGCCCTTGCGGGACATGATACCCCTGAGCCGGACGCTGAATGTTTCTCGTTCTTTCACTATTCCGCCGGACTCTCTTTCAGGCGGAGAAAAATAGTTCAAAAAGGTATTGACAGGTTCTCGCACTTGTGATATATCTCTCACACAAACAGCCGATAATAGGCCTTAGACGGCCTCTTTTTTGGAGAAAGGTATCCAGTTGTGATAGTGCAGACATTGTTCGAGCTCAATCGGTCATTCATAAGAAATTGGGGTGGGTCTCTTGTTGTGACGATTCCGGTTTCTGTCCGACGCGCTCTCTCCCTCGATGCTGGACGGGAAGTCAGGATATTACGCGGCGCGGAAAGTGATGATCTCGTGATCCGTTTCTCTGATCCCTCGGCTCCTGCCGGTGAGGTCTCCGTGACGCCCGAACGGGCAGCCAAGAAGTTATCCACAAAGGGGAAGAAAGGCAAGGGGGGAAGATGACTCACGCCGAGTTACAAGAAATTCTCGTGGAGCATGCTAAATGGCTGCGCGGCGAAGAGGGTGGCACTCGTGCCAACCTGCGCGNNGCCGACCTGGGCGATGCCGACCTGCGCCGTGCCAACCTGCGCGGTGCCAACCTGCGCGATGCCGACCTGCGCCGTGCCGACCTGAGCGGTGCCGACCTGCGCGATGCCGACCTGGGCGATGCCGACCTGCGCCGTGCCGACCTGAGCGGTGCCGACATCCCTGTCGTGGAAAATCTCCACACGAAAATTTCTGCGATGATCGAAGCCGATCAGTTCGATATGAACGATTGGCACGGCAAGAATACTTGCGGCACGACTCACTGCCATGCCGGAAGTGCAATACATCTTGCTGGCGATGCTGGCTACGCACTGGAACAGAAGCTCGGCTCCCCAGTGGCCGGGGCGCTGATCATCAACGCATCCTGCCCATACCTCGAAGGCAAGGTCCCGGACTTCTACACCGACAACGTCAGTGCCAAAAAATTCATCCGTGACTGCGCAGCGAAAGAGAAAGAGCAGGCCGCCTCATGACCTCTGTCCGCCGCCGCCCGTCCCGCCCCCTGATCGACCGCCTGACGGTCCCGTTCCTCTGGATCGGCTACATCGGTCTGCTTTTCTGCATCATCAAACTGATCGCGCAAGGAATCGGAATATGAGCGAGCAATCTCATCCTGTTTCTCTTGCAGTCCCGTCTGCCGGGCTTACCACCCCGCAGCCGGAAAGCCCCTTATCCGTTGGACGGAGCGAGAGCCACCCGTCCAGTGTGTCCATAGAGGGGGACGGCTCCCTAAAAGCCGCCCCCTCAAAATCTCGCGTGATTGTCCGCCCGGGATCGCGGTCATCCTACTCACTCACGCTGATCGATGCGCAGAAACGGTACACGCTCATCGGTTTGTCTCGCGCTCTCGGATGCAGCGAGGCGACGGTTCGGAGAATGAAGCTGCGAACGGTCACGGGACCGCACGGCGAGAAGAAGTATCTCGGGCAACATGTCATAGAAGCCCTTCGGGGCAGTGAATAAACCAGCCAAACGTCGGAGGGACAAATGGCAAGATCATCAAAATCTCTGATGCGCTTCGAGGTCGTGATCGATGTGAAGAACATCAAGCACGTTCGGGAAATGGCGCAGCTCTACCGAATTCATCCGGCAGAGTATCTTGACACGGTTCTCAACTACGACCGGAAGATGTTCGAGGATGCGACTGAACTGCATCGTCGGCAGAATGCAGGAATCGTCGCGCAGCAATCGCCGGTTGTCTGCGGGGAAATGGTGGTGCGGACATGAAGCCGCAACTGCATCAATCAATGATCGGTACGCTGTCGCATTGCGGTATCCAATTCCAGCGTCGATACGGGAGCCGATTCAATGTCTGGCACGAGGAAGAAGTGCAGCCGCCGGGTATTGCACTCGTGACGGGGATATCTGTCCACAAATCAGTCGAGCGCAATTTGTCGAGCAAGATTGAAACCGGCGAATTGCTTTCTCTCTCTGAGGTGAAGCAGATCGCTCGTGATTCATTCGAGGCAGAGCGTTCCGGTGGAATGATGTTCACAGAGGAAGAAGCAATCGACCTCAACAAGACTGTCGGCGCGGCGATAGACCAGACGGTTTCACTCGCTGAAATCCATGCCATTCAGCTTGCGCCGACTCTCGTGCCGGTCGCAGTCGAAGAGAGATTCGTTCTCGAACTCAAGGACTATTCCTTTGATCTCGCTGGCACGAAAGACGTGCGCGAATCAGACGGCACTATCCGTGACACAAAGACAAAGGCCTCAACTCCATCGGCTGACGATGTTCTCAGTTTTCAAATGGGAACCTATTCGCTGGCGGAGCAAGTGCGCACTGGTTCACTGCCGCCGAAAGTTGCAGTTGATACTCTCGTGAAAACAAAAACTCCAAAGTTGGTGACGCATGAAGCGGTGCCGACAGAGGAGAACATTCGCCCGATCAAGCGGCGAATCGATCACTTTGCGCAGCTCATTGATGCGGCGCAAAAGGGTCATCAAGCTTTCACCCCAGCTGATCCGAATAGCTGGATATGTACACGAAAATTCTGCGGATACTCCGCAACATGCCCGTTTGCAAGCGGGAGATAGGCACGACAATGGAACAGACATTCTCGCCAACCGTTCAGACGGGGGCACTCCAGACGCCGACAGCGGGCGAATTGATTGCATCCGGGCAGACAGTCCAGCAGATCCAAACTTCGTACGCGACTGCCGTAAGTGTGCAGAAGCCGAGAAACATCTTGGCCGTTCAGGACAAGTGCCTGAATGAAGCTACTCTTTCCGGCGATAGATTCTTCTACCGCTGGGAGAGTGATACCGAAGACAAGTTCGGGAAAAAAAAGAAGTCCGTAATCATAGGTCCGTCATTCGACCTATCAATGGCGGTTGCCAGACTATTTGGGAATATAGCTGTTACTCAAAAACCAATTCAGGAAACAAGGGAGAGTTGGATATTTACCGCTGCCTTTGTTGACCTGGAAACTGGCTTTACTCTTGAGCGTACGTTTCGGATGAGCAAGAACTGGAAGGTCTACGGCAATTTCGACGTATTCCGCAAAGAGGACATTCGATTCCAGATTGGTCAGTCAAAGGCAATGCGCAACGTGGTAGTCAATGCGGTGCCGTCCTTCTTGGTAGACAAAATGATTGAAGCCGCATTGAACAGTGTGCGAGGCGAGATAGAGAAAAAGCTCGAAGCAAACAAAGGGAATATCGTTGCAGTCATCAACAAAGCCCTTGACGAATGTGAGAAGCTCGGGGTTACCCGAGATCGCGTTGTAGCGAAGGCGGGATATCCGATTGAGCAGTGGGGTATCGATGATCTTGTTGCCCTCGCTGGAGACTATCGCGCACTCAAGCAGGGGCGTGAAAAAGCGGACACTCTTTTCCCTGACCCTTCCACGTACAACGATTCTGAGTCGGATGCCGGGGCGACTCAAGAAACCCAACCCGACGACAAACCCTTCAACGCTACAAACGGCGACGCCGCACAGCATCAGGATGTGAAGTCTGGCAAAGCGAAGGGCGGTGAATTGTTCTAATGCGTATTACAAAAATCTCCATACTGAATTTCCTCGGGCTGTCATCTCTCAAGATGGACAGTCTCGCAAAGGTCACTCGTATTTCAGGCGGGAATGGTGTCGGCAAGTCGACCATTCTCAAGGCGATTGAGACCGCAATCAAATCGAGCGGGAAGTCGCCCCATCTGATCAAGCTCGATACCGACAAAGCCGAGATCATGGTTGAGATTGACGACTCGATTGTCGTCAATCGAACGCTGACGCCGACCGGCAACACGGTGCGTGTGACGGTGAATGATCAGCCGGTCAGTGCGCCGCAAACATTTCTGAACAATCTCTTCGGCCCGTTCAATTTCAATCCGGTTGATTTCTTTCTGGCAAAGGGGCCGGAGCGCCGCGAATTGATTTTACAGGCGACTCCGTTCCGGCTTACTCGTGCGCAGATCGCCGAAATGCTTGGTCCCGAATTCTCGGAGATCGATGACAGTATTCCCGCGCTCGATGAGTCAAAGCATGGTCTGGAAGTTCTGGAACAATTTCACGCGCTGGTTTATGACCGTCGCACCGAGCAGGGGCGGGATGTTACTCGGCTCAAGAAAGCATTGGAGCAGGACAAGCTCGATATCCCGGCGCACTTGAACGCCGAAAAGTTTGCCGCTTTCAATCTGGCAGATGCGACGCAGAAGCTGACCGAGGCGAAAGCACACAACCGGTCACTCGACGGAAAGACCGCTCAGCTCAATTCTCTCCGGTCAGAGGCACAGCGGCTTGTGGCTGAAATCGATCACACCGAGCAGGAGCTTGTCCGCAAGAAAGCTCTCCTCGTTGAAATAAGGGAGAAGGGGACTGCGCTCAAGGCAGAAGTCGAATCCTTCCAGTTGAAACCATTTGCCGACCTGGAAAAGGCGATTACTGAATATCAGAGCAATCAGCGATTGATGATGAAAGTTGAAGATATTGAACGCCGGAAGAAAGACATCGAACGAGAAGAAGCAGTTCACGAATTGCTTGACGTGATTGTGAAGCGTCTCTCGACTGACGTCCCGCGTCAAGTTCTCGCACAGATCAATCTTCCGATTGATGGCCTCGAAGTCAAAGGGGATGCGCTCTTTGTCAATGGTGTATCGGTCGACACGCTCTCGACCAGTGAGCAGGTACGACTCGCCGTTGTAATCGGTCGCTCTCTCTCCGGTGAACTCAAGGTGATCTGTATCGACCGTTTTGAATCGCTCGATGATGATGCGAAGAAAGCGTTCATCGCTGAGACAGCGAAGGATGAATTCGAGTATCTGATGACCTGCGTAACCAGTGGACCGCTCCATGTCGAGGGCGTGGCAGTTCCTGCGGCTGCCCCTGCAAAGGCGAAAGCAGGGAAGCAAGTCAACTCCGGTACAGAGGCACGAGTAGGATTCTAATGACCTTCGCCGTCTCCTACACGTTCCTGCGGCGGTATGTCGGCGAAGTGACACCGGATGAAGTGCCGCGCGAGAACAAGGGATTGAGTCGCCGCGATGCGGAGAGTTTAGCGGCAATGTTGAAAACACGTGAAGATATCCGCGACGTGAAGATCGTCGCGGAGAAAGAGGAAGTGGATGCCAATAGTATTTAAGCGAACGACCGTCGAAGAGGGGAACGAAGAGATTTACGAATCGACCAGTCACGGACTCGCTGCCTCTATCGGCGGCGGGAAGAGTGACAGCTACAAGATCACGGTGAACGTCAAAGCGGTCTCGCGCGAAATGTCGCAACGATTAGTCCGCGAATTCGAACCGCTTCTGCGGAAGATTCGCCGCGAAATGAAATACGACCCCAACCAGGTTGGATTGCCGCTCGATGAAGTGGACGAAACGACCGATGAGGAGACCGGCGAGATTACTGCCGTCGCATCGACCGAATCTAATAGCGATCTGGCGCAAAAGGTCGTTGACACGTTCAACGAAGGGCAGGTCAACAAGCCGCGTCCGGTGAAGCGTGCGACTGCGCTGAATAGCGCGAAATAGGCGAGTCGATGACCATCCTCGCGCTCGATCTCGGCACGAAGACCGGCTGGGCAACGAAGAACCCTGACGGGGTGTTCGTCTATGGTGTCAATTCGTTCAAGCCGCAGCGATTCGAGGGTGGGGGTATGCGATACCTGAGGTTCCGATCGTGGCTCGACGAAACAGTCAAGATGCTTGAAGTCGATGCGGTGTATTTCGAGGAAGTACGCGCTCATGCTGGCACTGATGCCGCTCACATTTACGGCGGGCTCATGGCGACTCTGACGGCGTATTGCGAGGCGCAGAGGATCCCATACGCCGGAGTTGGAGTCGGGACCATAAAGAAAAGCGCGACAGGTAAAGGGAACGCATCCAAGCAGCAAATGATCGCGGCGATGAAAGCGAAGGGGCATTCTTGCGAGGATGACAACGAAGCGGACGCGCTTGCGATTCTGTACTGGGCGATTGAGAGCACAAAGAAAGCAGCATAGGAAGCAATGTCGAAGCCGAGCATGGATGCTCAGTCACGAAAGCAACTCGAAGCGCGGTTTCTCGCCGTGCTTGCTGATTACTCAATGGCGAATCCATGCCCGCGCCCGATCCTGGCTGAGAAGATCGGCTGCGACGTGCGGACGGTGAGCGATCTCGCGGTGTCACTGGTCAAGCGATATGAGCCGGTCTGTTCATCGAACGACGGATTCTATCTCGGCAAAACAATCGAAGAAATAAGAGAGGGACGAAATTTCAAGATGCGACGATTCTTGGACTACAAAGAGCAATTGGATGCTTACGAATTTATGATCGACGTGAAGGCAGCAGCGAGTCAGGGGCGGTTGCTGTGAGTGCTTATGAAGCCTATCCGTTAGACTGGCCGACGGGAAAACCGCGTTCAAGGTTTCGTGAGCGAAGCCAATTTAAGGTCACGCTCGGAGCGGCGATCAAGAATCTCTCGATAGAGCTCAAGCGACTGGGTGCGAGCCATCAAGTTATTTCAAGTAATATCCCCTTGAGGCTCGACGGCTTACCATACGCGGGGCAGGGAGAACCTAAAGACCCCGGCGTGGCGGTGTACTTTGTCTGGAAGAAAAGCCAACGATGCTTTGCTTGTGATCGCTGGGCGACTGCGAAAGAGAACATGCAGGCCATTCGCAAAACAATCGAAGCATTAAGAGGAATTGATCGCTGGGGCAGTGGTGATATGGTTGAGGCGGCATTTAGTGGCTTTGTAGCCCTCCCTGAATCGACGGGCGCGAAGTGGTACGAAGTACTTGGCGTGAATCCGACCGCGACAAAAGATGAGATAGAAGCAAGTTATCGGCGGCTCGCTCTGACAGCCCACCCCGACAAGGGCGGCAGTCAGGATCGAATGGCTGAACTGAATGAAGCAATACGACAGGCAAGAGAGTCGAGAATATGACCATCACCCGCGCCGGAGTCGTGATATGGAGCGAGAGAGATGAGTGAAAGTTTTTGTGCTATTTACCACGAACTGAGAAGGGTCGCTTTTCTAAAAACAACTTCACAGAAAGACGCTTCGGTGATTTTTGAGGCAATGCAAATCATAGAGCACCTCACAGCCGAGAACGCCGCCCTGAAACAGCGGGTGGAAGAATTGGAGAAAAAGAAGTGAAGCCGAGTATTCTCAATCTTCTCACTTTCATTGTGGGGCTTCTGATCGCGTACTGGCTGACAGTTCAAGACTTGAAGAATGAAATGCGAATCAAAGAGATAGAGATTCGGGTAGACTCTATCGTACAAAACCCCGCGAAAGCGGAGAAGGAGAAGTAGGGTGATAGAACTAACCACTACCAACGTGATGTATGTTCGTGACGCACTTCTGCGACAGCATCGTGCCTACTGTGAACTATGCGTTGGGCAGGCATATACTAATTCGGACATTAACCCTGTCCATCTGCTTCGCGCCGAAAGACTGATTAGTCAAATGTTTGAAACTATACAGCTCCAGTCGGGAGAAATCCATAAACTAAAACACGAGATCGCCTCCGCACAGAATGAGAGGGAGAAGTGACACCGACATTGGCTCAGTGCCGCGATCTTGAGCGGCTGTATCCGGGACAGTGGGATAATACGGAGAAGGTGTGGGCAGTGCATGAGGTAGCATTGAAAAAACCAGATACACACTTACTTATCTCCCGTGCACACTCATACGCATACGCTAAAGTCCTCGCCGCTGCACCGAGCTTGGGGGAGATGGTGAGGGTGATAAAGGGGTCAAGTAGATTCTATGAAGCGTTCAATCTACTTAGGGTCATCCACGCCGAACATCCAGAGGAATACTTAGCAGACGTGATGATCCACGGCACCCGATTCCGAGAGAAAAAAGCCGCGCTCATTGCGGCGGGAGGTGGGTGATGCAAGATATATTAGAAGCAAAGGATGAGTTCGCTGCATGGCTACGAAACGGAGAGGTCGGTATCAGCAGTAAGGCAATTGGTTGCTGGATTCTTTTTGGAGAACTGGATGATCGTCACGGTAAGTTCTGTTATCCGTACGATCCCGACGATCTTAACCGATGTATTAAGCTACTCAATCGAGTCCCGTACCTGCGAGAAAGGTTTGTGATGATGGCTGCGGTTTGCCCAGCTTGGGCGAGACTGGTAGAGAATTGGGATGCAATCGAGAAGTGTTTCCTCGAAGAAGTTGGCATCAACTGGTGCGTCAGTCATGGTGGTAAAAAGACCTACAAGATGATGAGCGATGCTATCTATGATAAGCAAGCGGGAGGTGGGGAGTGAGTAGGCTACCAAAACTTGAGGTGAGCACAACAGTAGACGGCGGGATATTCCTGTACGCTCCCGATACAAAAGTGACGTACTCGCTTATATTCCGAAAGGTGTGGCACATCTACTTCGGCGGCGATTATGCGAAGGAGAATCTCGTTGGTCGCCGGAAGCAGCTATGGGATGCGCTGCGGCTCATAGAGAAACACCGCAACTGGCCGGAAGGGAGAGGGTGATGGTGTCAACCCTCACTGGCGATTGCCGCATCATTCTGCCGACGCTCCCTGAGAAGTCGCATCGTTGCTGTGTGACATCGCCGCCGTATTTCGGGCTGCGCGATTACGGGCACGCCGATCAGCTCGGGAGAGAGAAAACTCCAGACGAATATGTGGCGACGATGGTGTCGGTATTCCGCGAAGTGCGCAGGGTGCTCACTGACGACGGAACACTCTGGCTGAATATCGGCGATTCGTACAGTAATTCAGGTGAGCAACTTCGACCGTCCGGAGGGGAGCACGTCAAGGCATTGCATGGTGTCAGTGGCGTTGGTAGAGTATCCGTCGAGGGTGTCCCACCAAAGAACCTGATCGGTATCCCGTGGCTTCTCGCTTTCGCGCTCCGCGCTGATGGCTGGTTTCTGCGCTGCGATATTATCTGGCACAAGAAGAACTGTATGCCGGAATCGGTGACGGACCGACCAACGAAAGCGCACGAGTATCTTTTCCTGCTATCGAAGCGCGAGAAGTATTTCTACGACAGTGTGGCAGCGACTGAGCCGTCGATCTACGACGATGGTGTGACGTTTGCAAAATCGACGGCGGGACGAAAGTACCGAGCAGAGCAAGGACACAAATCAAACCCAACGAAAGAGATTAACGGAGTGCGCCCGGACAAACAGCGCGGTCATCCGCGCAAACACGCGGGATTCAACGACAGATGGGATCACATGACTCGCACCGAACAAAGCGCAGGAAGAAGAAATTGGCGGTCAGTGTGGCCACTGGCTACCGAGCCGAATAGTTTCCGTCACTTCGCCGTTATGCCGGAATCTCTTGCCGAGCGGTGTATCGCGGCAGGGAGCAAGCCGGGCGACTCCGTACTCGATCCGTTTGGTGGGTCAGGAACAACTGGCAGGGTGGCATCGAGACTTGGCAGAAGCGCGACGCTGATCGAACTCAACCCGAAGTACGTTGCAATCTCGGAACAGCGCACCGCGCAGACGGGGATGGTGATTGATGGCGCATAGCTATGGGAAGGTCATTCGTAAGACATGGGTGGGGCGCGACTGGCGAAAGCTGAACACGCGACTCCAGTTCGCGCTCATGTACCTTTGGACTTGTCCAGAGGGTGCAGGGTTCGGACCACTGTTCGTGGTTAGCCCTTGGAAGATCGCAGAAGTACTCCGCCTGGACAGCGTCGCCGAAGCTAATAAGGTCATCAATGACCTCGTTTCTGCCGGATGGATTGAGTACGACCACGACGTTCAACTGGTCTGGCTGCCGAGACAACTCGAAGAAGTTGACCTCTTGGACAACAAGAACGTCCTGATCGGGATGATTAAAAAGTGGCGAGAAACGCCGCGCTCCCCACTCCAACAGCGTTTCCTTGACGCGATT
>CXWL01021767.1_pt1 | contig 11896 bp, 10 predicted proteins | sample 590931 | NCBI WGS metagenome assembly CXWL01 (sample SAMEA3498368, study PRJEB10139) | groundwater metagenome | biome: water well; material: biofilm material | place: Germany | collected 2015-04-27
ATCGCCTTCCACGAGCAGGCCGCCGCGATTGTGCCCGGTCACGGTCAGGTCGATGATCTGGTCACGCATGTAAAGGTCTTTGACTTGAGCCCAATTGGCGGTGACTTTTTTCTCCGGGACAGCGTTCTTCGCCTCTTCATTGACCTCGGGCCTGTTCCCCAACGAACGGGCAGGAGTCTGCGCCGAAGCACGGTTCTCCTCCGCCAGCACAGACGCCCACCAGCCATCATCCACTTGCGGCATCGGGTTTTCGTATTTTCTTTTTTGGCCAGTCATGGCGGCCTCCTTCTCTTGCTTTTATTAATTATCTGTACCGCAAGATAAATCTTGCGGCACCGGGCTCTATTGATCTTGAAGGTTCGTTTCCATTTCAAAGATCATCCGGGCAACCGCTTCCACCGCCACGCGTTGTTTGCGGTACAAATCCGCTTCAGACATGGCAAGCCGCGCGGCCACGTCGCGCACTTTGCGTCCTTCGATGAATTTCATTTCGAGGATGTTGTACAGAATCCATTCGGTGGTGAACTTTCGGTCACCCCTCGGCTTCACCTGATCCACGGCGCGGCGCAGTAATGCGCGCAAGGCGTTGGCCGTGTTTCCATCATCTTTTTCAGCAAGGTCGCGCACCACTTGAAGTTTAATCAACGGGTTGTTGGTGAGTTTGGGGCCGCCCCAATAATGAGTCAGCGCATCCTTCACCCAATTGGCAAGGTCGGCTTCCTCGAGGGTTGGTTCGATCATCAAACTGGCGCGGGCGTCATACCGTCCCGCTGCGCGCATCCGCTGGATCAATTCAACCTGCGGCTGTATATCTGCGAGGGAACGAAAAACGTTTTGCTGTAGCTGGCGGTCTTCCAGGGCGAGGGCGGCACGGTCTGCCAAAAGCCACAAGGCTTCGCGCTGGTCATTTTCCATCACCTGCTTTTCATGTTTTGCCACACCCATCAAACCGAGCAGGGGGGGCAATTCATCCCGATCCAAATCCAAATTCCTGCGGCGATGCAGGGGCAGTACCCAGAAATTGCCCCACTGAAATTCGCGGCGGGTCTCGCCATTGACCTGTTGCATCGCTTCGATCAAACTTTCCTGGTCGAGCATGGCGCGGTTGCCGGCCACCACAATCGGGGACAAGGTTTCATCATCCAATGCGGCTACAAAAGCGGTCGGAGAACGCAAATGATCGCGCGCGGCGGCGAGCACCGCCTCAAGGAATTGTTGCAAATCACTCTGGGTGAGCAAACGCTCTTCGATGTTTTGAAGCAATTCCAATTCACCGCGGTCACGACCAAAAAACAGCCCGCGTTCCCACAGCGGAGCGGCAAAGGTGATGGCATGTTCCATCAGGAGCACAGTCGCTACCACGGTGAAAGGGACAAAGGCGTTATAAGGCGAGCCGAGCAATTCTCCGCTGCGGCGGACAATCGTCATCAACGCCAGGGCGGCGGAGGCGGTTACCGGTCCGCGCATGATCCATTTGAACAGGCGGCTTTTAATCACGCGGTCTGGCCAGGATACGCCGAAGAAAGCCACCGCGTAGGCCATCATAATCACCAACGCGCCGACCAACAGATTGATAACCGTTGCCGCTCCCCAAAAAAGATACTGGTGATTTGCGGCGATGCTATATCCAAATAAAAGATAAGGGTAGGAACCAAGCGCGGGGGCCGTGGCGCCAGCCATCAGGTACAACATGCGGCGGCGCCCGGAGCGTGTCAACATCAGGCTGTAGGCGCGCGCAAAATTTATTCCAGCCCACACCATCGAAGAGATGTAGAACAGCGTAAATATCTCCGTCCACAGGGTGCGCAGAAGATGGGGCGCCGGTTTGCCTTCGGGCACAATCGGGCCGAGCAAATATCCAAATGCAAGTAATACAAGGAAAAAGGTCGAGACGACATACATCCCGCGCACGGCAACCCGCCTGCGTCCGCGCGAAGGACGGCCTGCCGTGACAAGCAGCGCATCAGAAAGATGAAGATAGGCCGCCGGGAGAAAGACGATGCCAAACCATTGCAAGCGCAGGAATAACTCAATCGCCTCGATGGTCAGCGATTTATCCTGCAAGGCTTCGGCAGTAAAGACCACCACCACGCAAAGCAAAATGATCGCGAACGAACGCGCAACCCTATCACGCAAATTAAATGAAAGCGCATAAAGAAACAGCGAAAACGCTGTGATGGCGATCCCCGCCGTTAATATCTGGTTGAGCGTCTGGATCCCCGCCAGAAACGTTGCCGACCAACCGTTAATCATACAAACCCTTCCAATAAAATTTTAACAGCAATGCGGTCAGATTGCCGCTGTTTTTACTTTAATACCTTTGCAAAAAACAAGGCTACATCCTGGTTGAGATAGTGATGGTCATTATACCCGCAGAATTCATATCCAAATTTTTGGGCAAGGCGAATGGCCGGCAGATTTTTTGCCTGCATCTCGAAAATCAGGCGACGATGCGATCTGGACGCCGCCCAATCCTGCCCGGCTGCCAATAAGGCTGCTCCCACGCCTTTGCGACGGTTTGCCGAATCCACCACCAGGTCTGTGATCCAAACAACGGAAGCGCTCCCCCGCTCGAGGAGGCTGACATACCCAACGGGGTCGCTTCCTATAAAAGCCGTGTACATCATGGATTTTCTGACCCAGTCATCTGCGAGGGCGAATGGGTTGTGAGGGTAGGCCACTGTAATCATGCGAGGCAGGCGCACTTCACGAAAGATGGATGTGACCTGCCCGGACTCTCTTCGTAATTCCAACTGCCAGACCGAGTCGCTTTTAATGGAATGATCAAAGCCCATCAAACGGGAGAGGTCGGTGGCAAGGGTGGGACGTAATTCAATATCAGACATTTAAGATTCCAGGTTGGTTATTGCAGTGGAATAATTCGCACAGGCACAACGCAGGCTGGCAGGATCAGGCCCTGATTATCAGTGACGACGAGTCGTAATTGATAATCACCGGGTGTGAGGGCGGTTGCATCCCAACGTCCGAGGGAGCCGTCATTCACAACGGCGCGCCCGGCGGAAATGGTCGCCCAGGTATCGCTGCCGGCTGGGGCCACCTCGTATTTATAGAAGCCGAAATTTGGGATGTTTACCGTTCCGCTTAATTCGATGGCGCCTTTAATTTCATCCCCCGCTTCGGGAAAAGTGATCATGATCTGTCCGGGGATACATCCGCTGGTACTGACCGCAACTGCCTGCGGGGGCAGGCCTGAAAATTGGGTCATCATTTCAGGGGAAAGGGTGCCGGTGGGCGTCGAGATCAGGTCCAGGGTTGGGGTGGTGATGAACACTTCTGCAGGGAGGCTGGGGATGATAAAGGTTGCCATGAAGAATTCAACACAGAACAAGCTAACGATAAATATCGAAAATACGGCAGAACGCCCAAAGCGGCGGGACGAGAATTCCCGTTCCAGGCTGTAGACTGCAACCTGCCATTCACGCCAGGAACGCCATAGCCAGCGGAAGGAGAACATGCCGCCAATGACCAGCACGATATAGATCAGCGCCTCAAAGGAGGCGAGGAACTTATAGAATTCTGCCATTTGCGAAACTTATTTACATACCACGCAGCACACCACGGATGATCTTTTCCACCTTGGGGGTGATTACCTTGCCCGCTTCGATAACCTCTTCATGAGTTGTGACCGTGGAGCCATCCAGGTTGGCTTTGTTGCTGATGCCGGAAAGGCCAAGCACGCGCATATTGCCATGACGGGCAATGATTACCTCCGGGACAGTGGACATGCCCACCGCGTCTGCGCCTGCAAGCCGCAGGAAACGTAAATCTGCGGGGGATTCAAAAGAGGGGCCGCATAAACCAACATAAATCCCCTCGCGCAGGGTAATTCTATTTTCCTTTGCAATGCTGCGGGCAAGCTCGCCATAGGCGCGGTCATAGGGCTGGCTCATATCCGGGAAGCGCGGGCCGATCTCATCCAAATTGGGGCCCATGAGCGGATTCAAACCAGACATGCCCATGAGATTGATCTGGTCGGTGATGAGCATCACGTCGCCGGGTTCGAAATCGGGATGCACGCCGCCGGCGGCATTGGTNNACCTGCCCCATGGTGTAGCCTTCATAATAGTGGATGCGTCCCTGCATGACGAGCACGGGCTTGCCTTCGAGTTCGCCGATTACAAAGCGGCCAACGTGTCCATGAACCGTCGAGACAGGGAAGTTGGGCAGGTCGGCATAAGCGATGTGAACTGCCTTTTGGACGGAATCAGCCAAACCGTTAAGGCCGGAGCCGAGGATGATTCCCGCAATCGGCTGGATGGAAGTCCGACTTTTTATCGTTTGTACGATTTCGTCAATTTGAGCGAGGGAAATATAATTTTGCATTTATGAATACCTGTATCTGCGTTTTTTACAAATGGGTGCGCCCCCAACGATGGAGCCAATTTGCGTTCGGGATTATATCAGAAATCACAATTGGCTTTTCCGTGCTTTTGGGGTTTGGGGAGAGGTAGATAAAATCTGGTTCTTATGCTATCCTAGCGCATCATGAAGCAATCATTCAACCATGATCTACGCGCTTTCGCCTCAGGGATTTTGGGGGTTTTAGGAGCGAGCCTGCTGTTGATTCCTGCGGAATTAAAATTATTCAACGCGGATGAGGTCAACTGGCTCTTTATGCTGCTTGGGTTGTTAAGTTTTATTATGGCATTGTCGCTGCAGATCATTTCCGTGCTGGTGGTCAGGGAAAAAATCGCGTTCTTAATTCAAGGCGCGGCGGTTGTGTTGCTTTTCCTATTCACCGGGGTGTACTGGCAGGCCGGGTATTATCTTGAAAGCGAAATTGTTTTCTACACGGGGCTACTGTTGTTGATTTTGATCAGCCCGCTTGGGCGGCATTTGGAGCAGTCCAATCATGTAAACCTGGTATTTGTGATAATCGGCTTTTCAAGCGGTATCCTTTTGGCTGTTTCAAATACGCAGTATGCTCATTTTGACCTGGTGAATTACAAGACCCTTCTGGCAATTGGATTTCTGGTGACTGCCTTTGCGGGTGGAATTGCCGCCATCGTCCCCTCTTTAAAATACAACGGTTTGCTTGTGCGCCTGCAGATCATCCCCTGGCTGGGATGGGGTCTTATTTTCATATCGATTGCGCCGCTTGCAACTTTGTTTCTGCCTTTTTTGGGGATGGCGGCTTTGCTTTTCAATAACATCATGCCCTGGGGCCGCATCAGCATCGAGAGGGATGATGTTCTTGGGCATAGGGTTGTGATGATTGCGGCCACGCTGGAGTTGATCCTGTTGATCTTCCTGGGAGCCCTGCTCGTATTATTGGATCCTTCCCTGAATGAAAGAACGATTTCGATCATTACGGTGCGGGGTTCCACTTTTATATTTTTTTCGCTTGTGACGCTGGTCGTTTACTATGAGGTTTTTACGATTCTCATGACGATCAACGGGTTGATTCAAGAACTGGGGAAGACCGGGGAGGAGGAAAACCTCGAGCTTTTTGGTTTTGGTTCCTGGGGGAAACGGTTATCCCGCTATATTAAACCATTTATCTTAACCCGCGAGTTGGTGCGGTATCGCATTAATGCGCAAACAGACCAGATCGATGCGCTTACGCGCCAGTTGGGAAATGAAAAGAAACGCAACGCGCAGCTTACCCTGCTTTTGGAATTAAGCCAGCAGCTTGAAAACCAATTGGACCAGCCGGTTGCGGCGCAACTGGCCGTTAACACGATGGAACGCGCATTGGATTGTTCGCTGGTTTCGATCTATTTACACGAGCCGGACAAAAAGGAAATGATGCTTATGGCTGCGGCCGGGCATCAGACCAATCTGATCCCTGCGGGGTATCGTCAGAGTATTTCTGTCGGGGCGATTGGGCGCGCGATCCGTCAGCGGAAAACCCAGATCATCAATGATGTCCGGGAGGATGCCGATTATCTTTTGTTTAAAAATGAAAACAACCTTTCGGCATTGATCGTTCCCTTGATCTTCAACGGTCACACAAATGGCACGATAGTTCTTAATAGCGAAAAAGCGAGCGCGTTTGGCAGTATTGATATCGGGCTGGCAGAAGCGGTGGGCGCCGAATTAAGCCGCGCCTGGGAGCGCTCGGGATATCATCAGCGTTTGATGAATCTCATTCAATCGGGCAGCCAACTTTCGGCGATGGTGGACCCGAAGACTACCGCGCAGGAAGTGGCCTCCATCGTGCGGGGAATCCTGCAAGCCCGGTTCACGTTCGTTCACATCCAATTGGGGCAGGAACGGAATTTCACCCAAAGCGCATCATCTGGCAATGCGCCGGACCTGCTGGAGTCTTTGGTGGAATCGGCAAATTCTGAAATTCTAATTCGAATGTCTTTTCAGGCTACGCAGCCTTTTCGTATTCGGGATGTAAGAAAATATGCCACGACTTCCTTTCTGACCATCGATAATGCCGGGCTGAGAAGCATGTTGACCATTCCCATCCGCTGGCATCGAATGAACATCGGAGTGATTTTCGCCTTTGGAAAGCAGGATGAGGTTTTCTTTACGGAAAATGACGAGTCGCTTGCCGAGCTTCTTTCCATCCAGGCGGCGGGCGCATTTGAAAGCACGTGGCTGCAACAGGAATTACGCTCCTCCCTGCGAATCACATCCCTGCTTTATCGTTTGAGCAACCAGATCATCCAGGCTGAGACGATGGAAAGCGCGGCGGTGGATATTGCCCAAACCGCCCACAAGCTGGCAAAAGGCGTAACCACGGGTATTGTATTGTTTAATATGGAAGGCACGGTTGAAGCAGAAGTGGAAATTGATGAGACCGGGATGCACAACGGCTACCAGCACCCCATGGAACTTATCAAGGATGCCATGGACTCGGGACAGCTCATCCATTTATCGCAGGGACAGTCAGTGACCCGAACCTGCCTGCCCATCCAAACTCCCATTCGAAAATACGGCGCGGTATGGATGGACGTGCAGGAAGACCATGACAACAAGCCGGCGGCAAACCCAAATGACTTGCAGGCCCTCGTCAACCAGGCCGCCATTGCGCTGGAACGCTCGCTCCTGCTTGTGGAGTCGCGCCGTCAGGCGGTTGAGATCAAAGCCGCCTACGATATGCTGGAGGCAACTTACGACCAGACGCTCGCTTCGCTCATCTCGGCATTGGATGCGCGAGACCGGGAAACCGAGGGGCATAGTCTCCGCGTAAGCTACATGGCAACAAAGTTGGGGGAAACCCTCGGCTTCTCACATCAGCAACTAAAGGTATTGGAGCGCGGATCGCTTTTGCACGATATTGGCAAGATCGGCATCAGCGACACCATCCTGCACAAGCCTGGCCCGCTGAATGAGAATGAGTGGACCATCATGAAACGACATCCCGACATAGGCGCAAAAATCGTGGAGGGGATTCCATTCCTTCAGGATACCATTCCCCTCATCCGCCACCACCAGGAAAGGTGGAATGGCACGGGCTACCCAGGCGGGTTTGTCGGGGAGGAGATTCCAATTCTTGCCCGCATGTTCTCCATTGTGGATGCCTTTGACGCCCTGACAAGCAATCGCCCATATCGCGAAAAAATCTCAATTGACGAGGCGCTTCAATATTTGCGCGAACAATCAGGCATCTTATTTGACCCAAGTATCGTTCATGTTTTTGAAAACCTTGTCATGCAGGATGAAACCGGCTTTGTATTTAGTGAATAAACCATGAGCAAACGCAGCGGCAAATTCGGATACGGTCCCCAGGATAATCTCATCTCGATCCTGCCGTCGGTCATCGCAGGCATGGTCAGTTTATTCATTACGATCATTGCCTCCACCTTGCTCTATCCTCCAGCGAACGAGCTTCAAAGATACGGGATAATCGCGTATGGAATCGCAGGAAGCCTCTACCTTGGCTTTTATTACAGAAATTACACCCTCTCCCCAAACAAAACAACCTATGCCTGGATAAACGCCGTCATTGCCGGTATTTCGCTGGGTTTATTGCCGTATCTGATTGCCCGCGAACTCGATTATCTCACTTACACCTTAATGTTCATGGCCGCGCTTGCCACATCCGTTATTTCAAGCCGTGGACCGGCTTATTTTCTAATTCTTATCTTTTCCCTGATCCATTCCCTGAATTTTCTCAATGAAGTCATGCCGTTAAATGAGTGGATTACACATGCCGGATTGCTTATTGCTTCCCTCATTACCGTGGAAACCATACAACAGCTAAAAACCATCTCCAAAAAACAAATGAATCGCCTCGAGATCGTCAATGAAATCAGCAAGCAAATCGTCTCCACCCTCGATACCAAACAACTTCTCGCCCTGCTGGACGCAGAACTCCAAAACGTGCTGGAGGCAGATACCTACTACATCGGCACACAAAACGATAACCAGCTTCACATGGAGTTGTTTTACGATGATGGGGAATACTTCAACGGAACTGACTTTACCCTGGAAGGCGCCCTCTCCAACTGGGTGATTCAAAACCAGCAGGCGCTCTTCCTCGCCGACATGCGCACACCCATTCAACTTGAAGGCGTAAATTTTACCCTTGCAGGCAAGCCAAAAGCCTCCCTCTCCTGGATGGGCGTGCCCATGAAAGGCTTCCATGTAAACGGCATCATGGTAATCGCCTCTTACCGCCCCAACGCATTTGACCGAACCGACCTCGAACTGCTATCCAATATTACACAGCGCGCCGCCTTCGCCCTCGACAACACCTATCACCATGCCATTGTCCAGGAACAGGCCAGGCTCGACAGCCTCACCCGCGTGTACAACCACGGGTACTTCATTCAAAAACTACGCGATCAGGCGCAGGTTTGCAGCCTCGAAAAACAACCCCTCAGCCTGATCATGCTGGATATTGATTACTTCAAGCAATACAACGATTCATACGGCCACGCCGTCGGAGACGAAATCCTCGTCAACCTGTGTGACACCATCCGCCAGTACGTCAAAAAAACCGACGCCATCGGGCGCTGGGGCGGTGAAGAATTCGCCATCTCGCTCCCAAACTCAGATGGCCGCCGCGCCGCGCAAGTTGCCGAGCGCATTCGCGAAACCCTGGCATCCATCAAACTCAGCAACCATGAATACCCCACAATTCCGATCCCCACCGTCAGCATGGGCATTGCCGTTTTCCCCAATGAAACCATCGACATCACAAAACTAATAGACATTGCCGACAAGCGCCTTTACATAGCAAAAGAGCGCGGACGCGACCAGATCGAACCCGCAACATAAATCTGGACTCAAACAGCTTGCTGTTTGCTGTTTGAATTACCCCAAAATTTCCGCAAAACCCTTGATCGCCTTCTCCACCCCCGCATCATCCACCCAATAATGCGTCACCAGTCGAATGCGGCGCGCGCCCGCCCAATCCACCAGCACACCGCGCTTTTTCATTTCCTCGATGATTTGATCATCCGTCAACGTGACGTGATCGGCAAGGTCAAAATAAATCATATTGGATGAAGGACTCGCCTCCAGCTTTAATCCCCTGGCCTGCTTCAACCCCTCAAACAGACTCTTCGCCCGGGCATGATCCTGCCCAAGCCGCCCCGTCATCTTCTCCAACGAAATCAACCCCGCCGCCGCCAACACCCCCACCTGACGCATCCCCCCACCCAACATCTTCCGCAAATGACGCGCCCGCGCGATAAATTTTCTCCTCCCCACCAGCATCGACCCAACGGGCGCAGCGAGTCCCTTGCTCAAACAAAACATCACCGAATCAGCGGGGTCTGTCAAATCCTTCACATCCACATGCAAAGCCGCCGCCGCGTTGAAAATCCGCGCGCCATCGATATGAAAAAACAGACCGTTGTCTTTGGCGAGCTTTCCAACTTGCGCCGTGTACTCCGCAGTCAACGGAACGCCGCCGCAAACGTTCTGCGTGTTCTCGATGCAAATGAGTCGCGTAATAGTGTGATGCACATCCTCGGTCTGGATCGAAGCGCGGATGTTCTCCAAAGCCAGAGTCCCATCCGCTTGATTCGGGAGCGGGCGCGGATGAATCCCCCCCAGCGCAGACATCCCCCCCGCCTCGTTTATATAAATATGAGCCTTGTCCCCGACAATCGCCTCATCCCCGCGCTGGCAGTGGACGAGCAGCGCAAGCAAATTACCCATCGTCCCCGAAGGAACAAAAAGCGCATCCTCCTTGCCCAGCATCAAGGCCGCCTTCACTTGCAAGGCATTGACAGTGGGATCATCCATGTAAACATCGTCCCCCACCTCCGCCTCCGCCATCGCCTCGCGCATTTCGGGAGTGGGTTTTGTAACCGTGTCTGAGCGAAGGTCTACATATTCCATTTTATTCAAGTCTTCTCACTTCTTCCATAACCTTTTGTAACTCATCCGGCACATCTGCTTCAAATACACGCGGCTCTTTTTCGCCAGGTAAAATGATCTTTAATTTTGCCGCGTGCAAAAAGTGACGCTTGGTATCCACCGTAAAATTCCTTTTTCCATACACCATATCCCCCACGATCGGGCATCCTAAAAATTGACAATGCAAACGGATCTGGTGCGTGCGCCCCGTGTGCGGATGGAACTCCAAAAGCGTATGCTCTTTGAACGTCTCCAGCGTTTTATATTCGCTGACGGCTTCGCGCCCCTTCCCCGCAGGGACGATTGCCATCTTCTTGCGCTGGCTTGGGTCACGCCCAATGGACGCTTCCACGCGGCCCGAAGGAGTGGGCGGTTTACCATCCACAAGCGCAAGGTAGGTCTTCTCCACCTTTCGCAAACGGAACTGGTTTTGCAGCCAGTTATGCGCGCGTTCATTTTTTGCCAGCACGATCAAACCCGAGGTTTCTTTATCGAGCCGATGCACAAGGCCAGGGCGCTCCTCCCCGCCGATGCCTTCCATGTCCGGGTCATAACCCAGCACGGCATTCACCAGAGTCCCGGAAGCATGTCCTGCGGCAGGGTGTACCACCATCCCCGCAGGTTTATTGACCACGATCAAATCGTCGTTCTCGAAAATAATATCGAGCGGAATATCCTCGCCCGTCAACCCGCTTGGCACAGGCGCAGGGATTCGCACTTCAACTTCAAAGCCAGCGTCTATCGCCTGTCCTGATTTTTTTGCAGGAACTCCATTGACCAAAACGAAACCACCTTCGATCAATCCCTGCAAACGCGCCCGCGAAAACTCGGGCAGGTTTATAACCAGAAATTTATCGAGGCGTTCAGCTTTTCCCTCGTTGTTCTGGAATTTTTCGATTCGGTCGCTCATGAGATGGAACCACATAAACACGCGCAAGCAGACAAGCAAGCAGGTAAACAAGTAACCAGAGGGGCGTATTTCTTCATTATCCTTGTCCTGTTGTATTCGATGACTGCTCACTGCTCACGGACAACTGCTCACTGACCACTGCCTGCCCGGCAGCCTTTTTCTTTTCACTTCTTTCCTTGAGCCAGACCCCCAAAAGAAGAACAACCACACCCACCGTAATGGACGCGTCCGCCACATTGAAAACAGGGAAGGAACCGACGGAAACAAAATCAGTCACTTTGCCCATCATCAGGCGGTCGATCAAATTACCGCTCGCGCCTGCAAGCTGCAAGCCCATCGCCAGTTTCAACGTCCAATCTTCATTTTCCACGTGCGGAAAATAATAAAGAATCGCGCCGATCACAATGAAAGCCAGGGTCGTAAAAACCAGGTTGCCATTCTGAAACATGCCAAACGCCGCGCCGCTGTTATACCAATGCACAATGCGCGCATACGGGCTGAGCCATAACATCGGCTCAGGCAGCCACATCCCGCCAAACTCGATGTTCTCGCGCACCAGCCACTTCGTCCACTGATCCAGCGCAACAACCACACCCACCACTCCCAATAAGATCGAATAATTTTTTACTTTGGAATTCAACTCACACCTCATCTTCAAAATACAGAGCGCCGCATAATTTATTAACTCACCTTACG
>CXWL01014697.1_pt1 | contig 11895 bp, 15 predicted proteins | sample 590931 | NCBI WGS metagenome assembly CXWL01 (sample SAMEA3498368, study PRJEB10139) | groundwater metagenome | biome: water well; material: biofilm material | place: Germany | collected 2015-04-27
GTGAGAGTGCGCTCGGTCTTGGCGGCAATAGCCAAACGCGACACTGCAATCGGTCCACGCTCGTAGAGCGCGGCTAAGACGTGCTTCTCTTTCTCGTTCAATGGCAGGGTCTCAAAGTAACCGGCAAGGGGATTCATACTGCAATGATAGCATAGATAATTACAAGTGTGAAAACTATTTCACATCACTTTGATTTATTGAATAACAAGAATAGTCATTATTTACAACGTTTTATAAGTACTACTTTACTAAATTTCATTTCTATTGTGCAATGTTTAGAACTAAGGTATGATGGCAACAGATTAGATATGAGCATCGTCCGCGTCGCGGAGGACCCGTATCAAGATCATTGAAAGAAAATCATGACGAATATGAGTTATGTGGTTTTCCTTGGCATGGCAATTGACCTTAACTCGGGAAACAAAAAGATGGACCGGGCAATTTACGAGGCATTTTTGGAGCGCTACCTGAAAGATGGCATGGAAGAGCCGGTGGCAATCAAAAAGGCCCGGATTGAAACCATTCCGACGAAGACGGTGAACTGGAGCTCTGTTTTCTTCCGTGACATGGTAATTGCTTTTGATCCAAAGAAAACATCGCCGAACGAGGCGATTTGTCTGACCCTTATTGAGCGCTACCTAAAGGAGGGAATGGAAAGGCAGGCGGCAATCAAAAAGGCGCATAGCGAGAGTGATCATCTCCGGTGGCAAATCGCTGGTATCTAGTGTTTTGCCTTTACGTGGCCCCTGACATCGCTGTCGGGGGCTTTTCTTTTATTTGATGCAGAGGAGTACCATAGAGGGATGGAGCACTACTCCGCCCAAGACCCGGGAGGGCTACGAAGTGCACAGCCCCTCGCCGCACGGATACGACCAGAGACACTCGATGAGGTGGTGGGACAGGAGCATTTGGTGGGCAAGGGGAAGCCACTGCGAGTGGCAGTCGAGAAGAAGCATCGCTTCTCGTTTGTGCTCTGGGGACCGCCGGGGACGGGGAAGACGACCATCGCACGCATTTACGCCCGCGCGCTCGACGCCGAGCTCTTCGAGCTCTCGGCGGTCTCTGCGGGTAAAGACGATATCCGTAAAATCATATCAAAAGATTCAAACGACCGTAGTGAACTTTTGATACGACCGAAGGTGCTTTTTTTGGATGAGATCCACCGTTTTAATAAAAGCCAGCAAGATTTCCTACTCCCCTATGTCGAGAGCGGGGAGCTGACGCTCATCGGTGCCACCACCGAGAACCCATCCTTTGAGGTTATACCGGCACTTCTCTCGCGCTGCAGGGTGTTCGTCCTAGAGCCGCTCTCCGAGGAGGCGCTGAAAGCGATAGTGAAGAGTACGAAGATAAAAGTAGGCAAAGACGCCTTCGACTGGCTCATGGGGTATGCCAGTGGCGACGCGCGTAAAGCGCTCGGGATGATGGAGGGCGCGATGTCGCTCTATGGCGCCGTCACGGTGGAGACGCTTAACTCTGCGCTCGAGTCGCCGCACCTGCGCTACGACAAGAAGGGCGAGGAGCACTACGACACTATCAGTGCCTTTATTAAAAGCATGCGCGCTTCGCAGGCAGACGCCGCGCTCTACTACCTCGCGCGCATGGTCGAGGCAGGGGAGGACCCGCTCTTTATCGCGCGACGCATGGTGATATTCGCGAGTGAAGACGTGGGGCTCGCGCAACCGACCGCACTCGTGGTGGCTAATGCCGTATTCCGCGCCTGCGAGACAATCGGCTACCCCGAGTGCGCGATTAACCTCGCCCACGGGGTCGCGTATCTCGCGAGTGCAAAGAAAGATCGTAGTGCCTACAACGCACTGCGCGCTGCGCAAGCCGATGTCGCCGAGCACGGCAACCTCCCAGTGCCAAAAAAGATCCGCAATGCTCCCACCAAGCTCATGAAAGAATTAGAGTATGGAAAAGGCTACGAAATGTATTCCGATACCGAGTCCTATCTCCCCGATAAACTCAAGAAAAAGAAGTATTTAAAGTAGTGAGCAGGAGCAGTTTGCAGAAGCAGTAATACAAAGCAACGCGGCGCCAGAGGCGCCGCGTTGCTTTTAGCACAAAACCCTTTATTTCACTGCGTCCTTGAGTGCCTTTGCGGGGCGGAACTTCGCAGTACGCGTCGCGTTAATGTGAATCGTCTCGCCCGTGCGCGGGTTGCGACCCTGGCGCGCTGGGCGCGCCTTCGTTGCGAAAATGCCGAGACCAGCGATCGAGACTTCATCACCCGACTTGAGGCCATGCGTAATCGATTCGATAACCGTCTCAACTGCGCGCTCTGCATCAGCCTTCGTGCTCCCGAGAACACCGTGTACCTTGTCGACAATATCTGCTTTGTTCATAAATATATTTGTCTTAGTAATAACCCCACCTGTGCTCGGTCTCGAGTGGGCCGTGCCCTGCTGAAGTCGAGCTCCGAGCGAGGCGAAGGCGGGTATGCCATAAAGTATAGGAAATGCGCCACATTGCGCAATAGGGCTTTACAGACCACGGGGATAGCGCAAAATCACCGATTTGCGGTGCTTTAAAAAGCAGAGTAGTATCAAAATCGTTCAACAACTAAGGAGATCGTTATGTTTGTGGTTCTTTCCGCCCCGTTTCCACCCGGGCTCAAAGGGGTGGCACCTGGTCCTTTGTCGTGCCTTGCATACGCGAGCCACAAGGGTACTCGTATGGTCGTCGGAGCTCTCATTCGAGAAGTTGAGGACGGCACGAGGATGATCGACTGGTACACGGCGGTTGCCGACGACCTTAACAATCCACCATCACTGAATTACACCAGAACCATGCTCCGATCCATCGAGGAGACGTGGCGCCGAGGCGATGAGATCCGACGGAGGGAAAGGTACGAGCGCACCCACCCGAGGCCAAAGCATTTCGGCGCAGACTTCGGGCGACTGGACTTCTCGGAACCGGGACAAGGTGGTCACGGGTACGATGATGGCGATGGCGGCTATTGACGGTGTCATACCGCAAGTCTTGTCGAGGGATACAAATAGCAAGCAAAAAGAGCGACTCCGGTCGCTCTTTTCTTTTTGTGCTATGCTTTTTGTATGTATACGGCTATCTATAAAAAAGTGCGCTCTGGGTATGTCGCCTGGGTTGAGGAGATCCCTGGTGTGAATACGCAAGGAGTTTCGAAGAAAGAAACTCGCGAGAACCTTTCTGACGCTCTTTCAGAATTTCTCCTCGCGCGACGAGCATTAACTAAACGTGAGCGCGCTCGCGGCGGCTCAGTCGTGCGTGAACGGTTTGCTCTAGCGTAGCGCTTCGCGCCCCTACTTTACTGCCTCCATCTCCACAATCACACTACGTAGGAGCGCGTTCGCGTCGACAACTGGCGAGGTGTCTTGAATATATTTGAAAAATGAGAGGATCATTCGCTGTATCTCAGAGTTGCGTATCTCGATCACGAGCTCCTCGCCAAGCGCCATGAGGTAGATCGACTGTTTAAAGATAAACACTTGGCCCCCGTGGGCGAAGTAGTCAGCGTCTAAAACGTTTACCCGTGTGGTGCGGCCTTCAAAGTCCTTGGCCCACGAAAAACCAAGCTCTCGCGACTGCCGCTCGAGGATCCCTTCTTGCGCGATCATTTCGGCAATGATGTTATTTCTCTTCAACGCTAGGTTAAAGCGATTCGTCTCGGCGAGTGGAAATACTTTATTCCAAAATTCGACTGCAACATTTCCCATAAGCGCATAAAAGCGTTCGTTCTTATGGTTGAAGAGGAGTTCACCAAGCACTTTGCGTATTGCTGGAGCCCCGCGATGGACTATGACGGTCGCGTCAGAAAGTCCATGTAGTTCTTCGCGGCCTTCGGGAATCTGTAAAAGCGCACGCTTAGTCGCATAAAGCATCTCCTCAAGCTCTCGCTCACTCGCAAGCCGCCACTGCTTCTTACCGCTCACAATATGTGCCTCCGCGAGCCCACGCTTCTTTAAATTCAACAGAATCGCGTAGACAGCCGTACGCGAGACTTTTGTTGCACGTGCAAGCAAGAGGGGAGTATCTGCCCCCGCACGGAGCGCCATAAGCACTTTCTCCTCTTTCTTTGAGAGCCCGAGTAACCGCAGCATTTCACGTGAAGTCATGAGGTAAGGGTACCAAAATGCCCATTTCTGTCAAGTTTTTTAGACATATATAAAAGCTATATTAGCTAATATTTATAAGCTTATTTACACGTTACTAGCACCTCGACACGCTTACTTTTTACTGTCAATGCTTAAAAGCGTACACTATCTGAAGAGATCTTTGACGTGCGGCATCGCCGCCACCCACCACCTCTCTGGGTATCGAGAGGGTCGCAAGTGGAGGTCCCATGTGCGAAGCAGGTGCGAACGCCGGCTCCGCTGGGCGTGGTCGTAAGGCCACCCCGGCGAAGCGCCCCGGCAAGTAAGGCAAGGTCAGCTTCGAGCTGGCAAAAGGCGGGGACTCGTCCTCGCCTTTGTTATTTCCCTGTTAGCATATGGAGAACGACATGACTGAAAGAATTCACTTCCACGAGAAACCTCAACCTACGCCACTTTCTCCAGAAATATCGCTTCAGAGCGAAATTCGCGAGAGCGGCGAGTACGAATACGCACCTTCTGCGGCGCACTGGTATTGGAATATGGTCGACGGAACGCCGTTCGACGACATAACCAAGGCGAAAATGCTTCTTGCGATGAAAGAAGAGCGGCCGTATCTGGTCTCAGCTGTTATGGAGAGGGCGTGTAACTTGAGTTGCGCACACTGTCTCTATCAAGACGAGAAAAGTAGTGCGGCCGCATCACGCGAAGCGCACTTGGCAGAGGTCATTGAAGCCGCAGTCGCTTCGCTGCCGGCGAACAAGGGCGGAAAGTTTATGTCAGTTGGCAGAATTTTGCGCCCATGGCACCTCAGTGTGCTCACTCACCTGCGAGAGACTCGACCTGATGTAAAGCTCGGAGTGATCGACAATGGTACCTTCACAAAGCTGTTGCCGAAGTGGCCAGTGAGTTTCAAGCTCGACTGGATCGACATCTCGATCGACGGTACGCAAATGCACCACAACGAGCAGCGGGGCTCAGAGCACGCCTATGCCGAAGCAATAAATGGGTTGCACCGAGCGAGAGAAGTTGTTCGCCTTCGATCGGAAGGCGGCTACATTGCATCCCTGATGACGCTCACCAACATCAACGCAGGAGACACCGAGACAGTTGCAGACACTCTGCTGTCGAGCGCAGACGATGAGGCATTGGCCGACCGAATAAACTTCACCACCATGAGCCCAACAAACGCCATCAACAAGAATCTCGAGATGGATATCGAGAATTTCAGGGCGGCGTGGGAGGGACTCAAGCAAGCCTGTGCGAAATACAACACCCCTGGCAATGAGCGGATCCATCTCGGTCTATATCGCATAGAAGATGTGGAGAAACTTGCAGCAGTGGTGGGCGAAAGAAAGTTCCTAGAGTCTTTCCCGACCGATGCAAACGAGGCAGCCGAGCGAGTAACGTTTCGCGGTAACTTTATCGAGACGCATATCGACGGTGTTCCAGTGTCGTATCTGCCGATCTCGATCTGGCCTCCCGAGGAACTCCTGATCGACGCAGATGGTGCCTATCGTGTCGCATATGAGGGTCAGTTCACGCTTGAAGAGCTGCATGCAGGAAGAAGCAAGGGTGGGCGCGATACTAGCGCCTACACAGCTGCTCAACTCACTCCTAAGACTAACTTCGCTGCGGTGTATGAACAAGTTGTCGACCATTACTGGCAACACTTCGGCCACAAGAAGCTCGCAGACGAGTTCACTGCGTTCGAACGGATAAGATCAATGGCCAGATCCTGATAAAGAGCGACCGAAAGGTCGCTCTTTTCTTTTTGTCGAGCAAACTGCCGGTTGACGAGTAAGCACGTGGGTGTATACTACAAATACATTCGGCATTCGCCGCGACCAGCGCCCGCAAGGGTGCTGGAACATTTTATAGATACAGTTTCTTGAAACCCTCCTTCACTCTCCCAAAATCATCGTCATCGAGCTTGCCTAAACGTGAATATAGTCGACGATGATCGATCGTTCGGATCTGATTGAGACATACGTATTCATCTTTTCCTTCGAGCGAAGTTCTGACGTACCAACTACCTTCATGCGCTTGAGTCGTTGTTGGTGCAACGAGAAAGAATCCGTGTGCCAGCTTTTTCAAGATAAGTGCCGGTCTCGTGAATCGATCACTTTTACCATTCATTTCTGAACCAACATTTTCGCCGAGACTCACCCACCACATATCGCGCTCTGATACAAACGGGGGCTTGTGATCAGTGTCGTGTAGTCGTTCTTTGAGGCCTATCCATTCGAGAAACTTTTTCATCTCTCGATTCTACCACCAGAATTAGCGCGCGAATTCTACAACGCGGTTTTCGCGGATGATGTTGACCTTAATCTCGCCCGGGTATTTCAATTCTTCTTGAATACGTTTCGCGATGTCGCGGGCGAGCGTGTGCATCGCAAGGTCTGAGATCTTTCCAGGATTCACGAAGACGCGAATCTCGCGCCCCGCGGCTATCGCATAGACCTTCTCCACACCCTCAAAGGTGCCTGCGAGACGCTCGAGATCGCCAAGACGTTCGAGATACCGATCGACGGTGTCGCGGCGCGCGCCGGGGCGACCGCCGGAGATAGCGTCGGCCACCTGTACGATGATCGCCTCGGGCGTCTCGTAGGGGTACTCCTCGTGGTGCGACTGCATCGCAAGAATAATGCGCTTGTCGACACCAAACTTCTCAAGAATGCGACGACCTATCTCGACATGCGTACCCTGTACTTCGTGATCGACCGCCTTGCCGATGTCGTGAAGAAGAGCTCCGGTACGCGCAATGTTTGCGTCTGCGCCGAGCTCGGTCGCGAGCATACCGGCGATATGCGCCATCTCAATGGAGTGTTGGAGAATATTCTGTCCGAAGCTGGTACGAAAGTGGAGATGCCCGAGGAGCGTGATGAGCTTCGGATCGAGACCGACAACACCCGCTTCATACGCCGCCTCCTCGCCCTTTTGCTTCGTGAGCTCGGCGACTTCGGTACGCGTTTTTTCAACAATTTCTTCAATCTTTGCTGGTTGAATGCGACCATCGGCAATGAGCTTCTCGAGCGCAATCTTCGCGACAGCGCGCCGTAGCGGATCAAAGGAGGAGAGGGTAATACGGTCGGGCACATCGTCGATAAGAACGTCAACCCCAGTTGCACGTTCAAACGCTTTAATATTACGACCTTCTTTCCCAATAATTTTTCCTTTCATCTCCTCAGAAGGAATTACGACCGAAAGCGACATGACCTCAGCATTTACCGCGTTTCCCATCCGATGGATGATGCTGGTAAGGATGTCCCGCGCTTTGTCTTCAAGACGTTCGCGGCCGTTCGCGGCGAGTTTCTGAAGACGAAGCAGAATTGCTTCTTCGTGCGCGCGCTCGATTTCGGTAAAAAGTTCTTCGCGCGCCTTCTCTTCTGAAAAATTCGCGACTTTCGCGAGCTCTTTCGTACGCAGGACTGTAAGCTTCTCTGCTTCACTCTTTGTGTACGCTGCTTCCTGCTCGCGAGCGCGCACTTCATCCTCCTTCTCATCGAGATCTCTCTGACGTGAATCGATAAATTCTTCGCGTGTCGCGAGACGTTCCTCTCGAAGAGTCATCTTCTCTTCACGCTCCTCTATTGGCGCAAGGCGTTCGGTCTCGATAACGGCGCTCCGAAACTCGGCGTCAGCGAGGATCTTCGCCACTTGTTCCTTCGCTTGGAGCAGTTTGTGCTTGGTATCGAGCTCAACGGAGCCGCGCTGGGCAAGTCCAATGAGGACCCGGAGTACGTAGCCGAGTACGATGCCCCCGACACCCGAGAGCGCCAGCATGATGAGAATAATCTTGAGCGACATATATGGGCAGACTCTAACACAAAACCCTGCGCGAGCTATCTCGCGCAGGGTTTTGTGGCGTATTTCCTCAGTTTAAGAGCCAATCTATTACTTTAATATGGTCGTCGTTAAAAAATGCTTGCTCTGGAAAATCTTTCTTGGCCATCTGCATTATTTCTTCAAGATGATCAGCAATACCGCCCGTATTCGTCACAACTCCAACTCTTTTCCCTTCTTCGAGAGCAATGGCGAACTCAGAAAGGGTCCCCATTCTCCCATTCAGAACCAAAATACCGTCTGCATCTTGGAACATTGCAAGAGTACGCTGTGTAAAACCTCTAAAGTGATTAACCTCGTCGAAATATTGAAGATCAAGATTGTCATGCCGAGATGCGTGGAGATCTTTATTCTCATCTGGTGAGTACGCGGTGGTCTTTATACCTACTTCTTTTGCTTTTTGTACAATAAGACCGGGTACGCCATGAGAACCGCCTGTCATAATTTCTATATTGCCTATCTTGTGTAAGTAGTTAGCAATTGCCTCTGCTTTCAATACATTGGACTCGGATATTGTGTGACTTGCCGAAGATATAAGAGCTATTTTCATATCAGCGCTTCTTAGCTACGACGATAAAATATCCAGGGTACGTGCGACCTTCAACTCTTTCAGCGGCAGGATCAAACGCTTCCTCGAAATTTATAATGTCGAATTTCTCAAGAAAATTCCTAGAGAGGAATTCATTGAACGTATGGCTTGGCTCATTAACAGAAACGCTATTGTTCAGGATGTTCGAGGTGACCATTTCCTGCTGAAAATAGTCAGCCTCTTTCGATTTTTTCTCAAAATATTGTCTGAAGGGGTGCGTAACAAGATACGCAAAGTATCCACCCTCTTTGAGAACTCGGTGCGCTTCAGTAAAGATTGGCTGCATATCCTTAGACGTCATGATTGCGTACTTTGAAAAGACAGCATTAAAGCACTCGTCTTGGTAGGGAAGTTTTTCTGCGAGTCCGACTTTAAAATCGATGTTCGGATATTTTCCTCGAGCAATCCGTACTAACTCTTTTGATGCGTCAATTCCCATGACTTCAAAGCCATTTTCTTTGTAATGATTTGCATCGAGACCGTCGCCACAGGCGAGATCGAGTATTGTAGCTTTCGGCACGAACGGTAGATCCCCCAAGAGGGAATAGAAGTGTGAGCGATTTTTATTATTCGAATTCTCGCCAACGCTATGATTTACCGAGAACGTCTCCGCAAAAGCGTCATATTGTCTTGATATATTTTTTGCCATTACGATAATCCTACGCTGGAGTAATTGACAATGCGAATATTTGTAGCTAAATAGGTTAGCTTTCAACTTTTAGTTGAAAAGACTATACTTATCGCATGCTGGTATCAACCTCTCATTCTCTAGAAGATTTCATCATTGAAAATCTGGCTACACAAAGCGCAACAGCTTTGGAGCTTCTAAAAGAGCATAATCTAAGCCACAAAACAGTCACGTTACAGGCGGTATATAAAGTATTGAAGAAGCTTGGCAGGGAAGGGATCATACTGAAATATAAAAATACTTATTCTCTGAATAATGTATGGAAAAGAGATGTCATTTCTCTTCTCGAACAAACTGAAGCTTTCCCGCAACTTAATTCTGGAGAATCAATCGTGTACTCCTTTAAATCTCTTTCTCAGCTCGATGCCTATTGGAAACATATTCAGGAAAGCTCTCTCGGAGAGGCTGCGGTCACCTATTTCTATTGTCCACATCAATACTGGTGGTTTGTTCCTGACAGAAGAGAGAGCGAAGTACATTTTTATAAACAATTCATGGAAGAAAAAAGGCATGCGGTCTTGCTCTTGGGTGGGACGACAATAACTGATAAAAATACACGGGATAGTATTGCAAACCCTTATGTTCAGGTGCATACCGAGGTTGAGCATGCCTTCCGTGCAGGAGACAATCTCACTATCAAGAATGACATTATTATTCGAACTCGTTTGCCGCTCGCAATAAGCGCTCGAATACATGAAATATTTGAGAAGAGTGTATCTACGCAAGAGACCGAGGAACTGCTTGCCAAATTATTCGTAAAGAAGATTCCCGTAAAAATCAAAATCGAACGAAATGCGAAGAAGGCAGAGAAGCTCACGAAACAGATTGGGAAATACTTCTATATTAAGAAGTGAGTATTGAGATAAACATAACGCGCCGACATGGTCGGCGCGTTATGTTTATTGGCACTACGTTTAACTGAAGACCTTGTCGACAATGCCGTACTTTTTCGCCTCGTCAGCAGTGAGGAAGAAGTCACGCTCGACATCCTTCTCTATCTTGTCGAGTTTCTGTCCGGTATTCTTCGCGAGAATGCGATTTAAGTTAGCACGGAGCTTCAAAATTTGTTTTGCGGTGATCTCGATGTCGGTCGCCTGACCCTCGGCGCCGCCATGCGGTTGATGAATCATGATCTCAGCATTCGGGAGCGCAAAACGCTTTCCTTTTTGACCCGAAGAGAGCAAGATCGCGCCGCCGGAAGCCGCCATGCCAACACAGACGGTCGAGACATTCGGCTTCACGTGATTCATCGTGTCAACCATGGCAAGTGTCGCAGTGACTGAGCCACCTGGCGAGTTGATGTAGAGCGAAATATCTTTCTTCGGATCCTCCGCCTCTAGGAAGAGGAGCTGTGCGATGACGAGATTCGCTACGTCGTCGTCTATTGGACCGCCGAGGAAAACAATGCGCTCCTTCAAGAGACGTGAGTAAATGTCGTAGGCGCGCTCGCCGAACTGACTCTTCTCAATAACCATCGGAACGAGCATCGACGCTTTTGGTTGTGTGTATTTCATGTATAAAAGTTAATTAGCTACTGGTGCGTACTGAGTGTCCTGAGCGACTCGCTTCCCCCACGCATAGAAGGCACCAATGATGATCATAAGCACAATCACCACAATCGAAATTAGCACGCCCCAAGACTGTGCCTTTGGAGAGGGGACGCCAGGCGGGAGTAGTTTTTCGTCTTCCATATTATTTTGATTCGTCATACAACTTTCTTCCTTTCTCAAATGCAGCTTCAGCCTCTGCTTTCCCATCAAAACCGCTTATAGTTACCACCTTATTTTGTAGCTGCTTGTAGGTGGAATAGAAATGTTCAATCTCTTTGAGGGTGTGCTTATTGAGGTCGCCAATGTCGTTCACCTCCTTCCAGCGCGGGTCATCGACTGGTACGGCAATGACCTTGTCGTCACCCTCCCCACTATCAATCATGTGCATAATCGCAACAGGACGAACGCGAACGAGAATCCCCGACAGAAGTGGGTACGTAGTGAGCACAATGACATCAAGTGCATCACCATCGTCCCAAAGCGTCTGTGGCACGAAGCCATAGTCAAAAGGGAATCCCTGACCGGTATACGCGACACGATCAAGAGCAATAAGCCCCGTCTTCTTGTCGATCTCATACTTATTGTGAGAACCTTTTTGGATCTCGATGATGACGTTCATCTCGCTCTTCGTGCCCGAGTCAATATCGTGTAGTAGATTCATATACCAATTATATTACTCGTCCTTCGCTTTGTCGCGACTTTCTTCAGCATCAGCGACCGTTGCATCGCTTGCTGGGAGTTCAGCGAGCTCTTCTTCAGCAGGGAGTGAAGTCTCCTGCGGCGCCTCCTCGGTAACCATTTCAATGCTCTCGGTCGGCATGACACCTGCCGCTTCAGCGGGATCTTCTTCGGGCTCGACGATGGCGACTGATTCGCCATTACTCTCTGCAACCTCGACTCCACCAGCCGAGACAATATCAATATTCCAGCCCGTAAGCTTCGCTGCAAGACGGACATTCTGACCACCACGACCAATAGCGAGCGACTGTTCGTCTTCAGCGACCGTCACGGTTGCGCGATGATCTGCTTCGTCGAGCACCACCTCAAGAGGGGTGGCGGGGGAGAGCGCCTCTTTCACAAATTCTTTTGCATCGTCTTGCCACTCGATAATGTCGATGCGTTCGCCGCCAAGCTCGCTCATGACAG
>CXWL01002703.1_pt1 | contig 11894 bp, 8 predicted proteins | sample 590931 | NCBI WGS metagenome assembly CXWL01 (sample SAMEA3498368, study PRJEB10139) | groundwater metagenome | biome: water well; material: biofilm material | place: Germany | collected 2015-04-27
ATGCGGCGTGACCACGATAATGAGTTCGGTCTCGTTCTTCTGAAACTGCGAACTCCGGAAGAGAGCCCCCAAGATCGGGATGTCGCCGAGGACCGGATACTTGGAGATGACTTCCCGCACCTGATCACGCAGCAAGCCGGCAATGGCGAAGCTCTGCCCATCCCCCAACTCGATCACCGTCGACGCCCGGCGGGTATTGATGGAAGGGACGGTGAAGCCCTGGAGGACAAGCCCGTTCGCGAAGTTCAACTCGGAGACTTCGGGTGTGACGGTAATACTCATGCGATGCTGGTCGAGCACCACGGGGGTAAAGTTCAGTTGCACGCCGAATTTCTTGAACTGAACCGTCGTGACGCCGAATGCTTGAGGCACCGGGATAGGGAATTCGCCTCCGGCCAGAAAACTCGCTTCCTGCCCGCTGATCGCCACCAACGTCGGCTCGGCCAGCACCTTGGCCAGATTGTTCTCTTTCAGCGCATCGATGAAGCCGGTCCAGCTGGACGAGCCACTCTGGAACCGGAACAATGCGTTGACGGCTTGGCCCAGCGCGAGCCCAAAAGGTGGCGCGACGGCGGCGAAGGCGCCGGGGATGATCGCCGCGCCCGGGTCCCCCGCAGGCAGGACCGAGGCCAGATTTCTCAGTGCCGACACGCCGAAGCTCTTCCCCGATCCATCGGTGAACGAGGCATTGACACCCAAGCGCCGCAGCAGAGTCCGGTCCATTTCCGCCACTCGGACTTCCAGCATGACTTGTTGAACACCACTGACCTGGAGCAGGTTCAGGACCTTCTTCGGCGTATAGGCCTCGGCCAGGGCCAGGACCTGGTTCAGGCGGACCGCGCTGCTGATCCTGCCGCTCAACGTCACATGATCGTGCGTCGCGGTGACCTGTATCTGGGTCTCATCGGGGAGAAGCTGATGGAGCTGTGTTTTGAGTTGTGCGAGGTCCGGCGAGACGTCGACATCGTGCACGACCATCACGCGCCCGTCTCGTCCCCATAATGTCAGATTGGTCATGCCGACCGTCTTCCCCATCACGTACAACTCTCGCGGGGAGAGCACGAGCGTCTCGGCAATCTCAGGATTCGCCAGAGAGGCCCGCATGAAGGGAGCCGGACTCTCGTACACCAGCGACTTGCCCACCACCAGGTGCATCGGCTTGGCGTTCTTGATCCCTGAAGCAGGCATGGCCCCGTCCTGGGTCTGCCCGGAGGCCGGATCGCCCAGCACCATCGAGACCGCCAGGAGCAGCGCCTTCCAGCCCACGCGCTCGAACACCTGCGTCGTTCTCTGTTCAGTGGGCATGTTCATCGACAGGCTCCGATTGCGACGTATTCGCAAAACTCACTTCACTGCGCTGAAGACCCCGTATCACCTCAACGCTCAAGAGGGACGGAGGCGCCTTGCGTTGGCTCGTGGAGCCGGCGGCTGGTTCGTTCATCACGATTCGGGGAGCGGCTTCATGGCCGGCTTGCCTGTCCTTGCGGGCGACGAGGCGATCCGGCACCGGCACACCCTCTCCTCGGCTACGCCCCAGTAATCCCTCCACCGTCGCGCCTTCGGTGTCGGCGTTCTTTCCATTCAACGGATGGCGCAGCACGAGGTGGATTCTCCCCTCGGACGCGGCGAGCGTTAGCTTCTCGGCCTCACGTGGACTCACTTCCAGCGTCATCACATGGGGTCCCTCAGCGAGCCCCACCGGCGCGATCTTCGACGCGTCTTTCGCATTCTCACCGATAGCCAGCACCGGCACATTCTCCAAAATGATTTTAGTCACAGGCCGGCTCTTGTCCTCATCGGTATGCAACGTCGCTAGCACGTCGACATGATCACCCTGCTGGATGAAGCCGGCCACGGCGACGACTTCGTCGACATGCACGGCAATGGCGCGTTTATCCTGGCCGGTCAGCGTGGCAATGCCGCCGCGCGTGACGTCAACCGGCGCCAACTTGGGTTCAAGGACCGGCTCGTTGCGTCGAAACGGCGAAACAGCGATTCTGCCGGATACCCGGCTCATCTCATCGAACCAGCCTTCCGGAACCGCCTCAGCGGGTAATAACACCAGGCGAACCGACTCTGCTGAAATCGCTGTGCCTGCGGGGATGTCCTCGTTCGCGACGACGACCGATTGCGCGCGATGCGTTCCGTCAATCTCGTCGCGCAGATCTGTCTCGACGCGCTGCAGCCAGGAGTAGGCCCAGACGCCCGCGACTCCGGCCAAGAGTATGGCCACTGCCATGAAGAGGGAGGCGCGTCGTTGAAGGGTCATCACCACTGCTCCTCGGTGAGAGACGGTTCCAGGACAGCGGTCGTGCCCTGACAAGTCCGGACACGAATACAACTGCCGCCAGCGAGCACAGACCGTCACAAACTGTATCGGTTGGATTGCAGGAATCTTGAACAGCGCCGTGCCCGGCTTCCGAACAGGGACAGACACCTGCCCGCCCGCCGGGCTCCGACAGACAGGCGGACGCACGGAAGGGTGTCAATCCCCACTCGCGGTGCGGAGCGCATGTTCCGGCACCGCGAGATCGAGCAGAGAAGTGATCGGTGAGCGTTGAAGGAGAGCTGATACCGCCTGGGCATAGGGAGCACACCCCGGAAACGGGCATAGGAGAAGAGAGACTAGAACTTGCCGGCGATGAGCGTAAAGAGCCCCTTCAGTTTAGTGCCCAGCAAGGTGACAGACGCAATAATTGCCACTGCGATCAGCGACACCATCAGCGCATATTCCACCGCGCTTGCGCCCCACTGATTGTTAACCACTCGAAGCCACCGTTTTTTCATTGTCCCTCCAGTGTATGGCACGCCATGTGAGATTGAGCGACTCTATCCCTACCTGGCATATCGGTCGCTGTGGAAAAAACTTGAAGACCGAAGGAAGTAATCCCGGTGGAAAAATCTACGCGCTTCTTCGACGTTCAGGGTTCGCAGTTCCAGAAACCCCGAACGTCTAACCTCCGATCGCGCCCACCTCGCCTGTCTGCGTGCCCTGCACAGGCAGACTTTTTCCCGCTTGCCGCGCGCACTGAATAATTGGGGTTAGGATGCATTTAGCATCTGTATAGGTAGGCTGGTAACTTGAGCCGGTATCCCATCCGATGGGCCTGCCAGCTTCATCGGAAGCAACACCGTGAACGGTTGTCGGATTTCGCCGGTCTTGCAGAAGTTCTGGAGCCGTAGAATCATGGACTGATTCACTTCCTGACCCTTGGAGGCAAGCAAGACATCTTGACTAGATTTGATGTCTTCACCCAAAACCAGGCCATCTCGAAGGTCGGCCACGAAAGCCGTCTTCATCTCATACTTGATCTCCTGGGCAAACGCGGCTTTCATGGCGTCGATCACCGTCGGATCGTACCACCCTTTTCGCTGTCTCATTTCGCCGAACGCCTCTGTTTTTGTCTTACCTCCTGACTCCAAGGCATCGAAATCCAGCGCCACTTTTAAAATTCTGGCCTCCATTGGAATCTTGTCGCCTTGTCGGTTGTCGCCGAGCACATCATACCCGTCATAATACTTGTCCTGGGATCTAATGATCTCCGCGACCCGCTTCATGCGCGGAATCTTGACGATCATGTCGGCGGCGAGAAACGGATGTTGGTTGTAGAGCTGCGTTTCCTCAGGCGTCAGCGCCGCTCCTCGATACACATTCTTGAGGACAGACTCCGGCAGAATGACGCAGCCGATCTGGGACAGCATGGCCGCGGTCTTGATCTCCCACAATTCCGTCACCGCGAGGTGGGCGGCGATCGCCTCAACATAGCGCGTAATGCGGGATGATCGCCCAAACGCTTCGGGATTGACCAATGACAACACTTCGCACAGCACTCTGATGCTCCCGCTGAGCGTGTGCTCCAACAGCTCGCGTTCTGCCGTGATGAGATGGTGCTGCGCCAGGCCTGCCTTCAGCGCCTGAGCGAGCGCCTCCGGCGTGCAGGGCTTGGTGAGAAACCGGAAGATCTGCCCTTGATTGATCGCGTCGATCGCCGCCTGGAGTTCGGCGTTGCCCGTCAACAGCATACGCACAGTGTCGGGCTCGTGGGCCCGTACCTGTGCAAGAAACTCAACCCCGTTCATCCCCGGCATTTGGAGATCGGACACCACGACGGCAAAGGGGCCCTGCTCCGTGACCATCCGAAGACCCTGCTCGGGTCCGACGGCCGTGGCCAGCTCGAACTCGTTCCGAAGCCGGCGCTTGTACCCCTCTAAGATGTTGGGGTCGTCATCCACACAGAGAATCCGGTCAGCCATTCGCCTTCTCCTTTTCCGCCGCCCGCTGAACCGTGCCGGCCACGTCTCGCCAGTACGGCAGCCGATCGGTCATATGAAGGGCGTCCAGATATGTGACATCGATCTGGGACGGCACGTCTCCCGTTGCCTGCGGGGACAGCTCCTGCTGCAACACGTTCGCCACATGCACCGCCGTGAGGGGGCTGAAGGTGATCCCGACACAATCCGACGGGTGGTGATGGAACGCCACCGCTTCCACGATGGGATCGCCCAACCCCCAGAGCCCCAATAAATACGCCCCGACATCTGCATGAGTGGCCCCGAACTCCTGACGTTCCACCTCCCACACCGGGACCCCCTGGTCATGCGCCGTCTTAAGCATCGCGTCGTATTGCTTCAAGACATTGGCCGCGAGCACCAACATCCCTACGTCATGGAGCAATCCCGCCGTATACGCCTGGTCGATCACCAGTGCAGGCGCCTGTTCGGCCTTCGCAATCGCACGGGCGAGCGCGCCGGTCTCCGTGCTCGCCTCCCACAGGCGATCCATATTAAAGAGCGAGCTACGAGTGGATGCAAAGTGCGAAAAGACGTGCACGGTCAACACCAGCGCCTGAACCGTATCCAACCCCAGCAAATTCACCGCTTGCTCCGCCGTCGACACGGTGCCATGCAACCCAAAATAGGCGGAATTCACCAGCTGGAGTATTTTCGCCGTCATGCCCATATCCTTGGAAATAATCGCGCCGATGGTCCCGAGCGAAGCGGTCTTGGATTCCGCCTCCCTCCTGATCTCGGCATAGAGGGCCGGCTGACTGGGAATCTGTTGCATGCCCGTCACCAGCCGGCGCAGCGAGTCGTTCCCGAGGAGCTCTCGCAGGGCACAGGCCCGCATCACAGCGGCTTTCAACAGCTCGCTCTCGCAGGGTTTGGCCAAATATTGATGGGTCGCACCGATGGACTGATAGGTCATTTCTTGATCTGACTGGCCGGACAGCACGATTCTGACGATCTGCGGGTAGCGCTGCTGGACCTCATTCAGGAGCTGTGCGCCATCCATCCCCGGCATGCGCATGTCTGAAATGATGACGTCGAACGGTGCCTGCTCCAGAGCCTTCAACGCGTCCGCGCCACTGGTCACGAACGTCATATTCCATTCGTGCCGCATGGGACGGAGCGACCGCTTAAGCCCGTCAAGCAATTTCGATTCGTCATCTACAAACAGGAGTTGCTTCATCGTGCTCCAGTAGCCTTGTGAGAAAGGCGCGATCTGAAGTTCGAGGTTCTGGGTTCGCAGTTCCGAAAACCACGAACTTCGAATTTCGAACCTCGAACCCTCGTCCGTCTCGCGCGGCTATCATCCTCAGGCCGCGAGCGCCTGATCGGTGAACCGCCTGCGGATCTCCCGGAAGGCGCCGAGCGATCGTTCGAACACCCTGTACACGGCCGGATCGAAGTGCGACCCGACCTTCTCCTTCATGATGCCGAGGACCTTGCATTCAGGGAACGCCGGCTTGTAGGGCCTCGCCGAATGCAGCGCGTCATAGACGTCGGCGACCGCGACGATGCGCGATTCCAGCGGAATGGACTCCCCCGACAATCCTTGCGGATAGCCGGTCCCGTCCCACCACTCGTGATGCGTCAGGGCGATCGAGGACGCCATGGCCAGGAAGGGATTCTCTCCGCCGGTATTCCTGTCCAGCGATCCGACCAATGAAGCCGCTAGCATTGGGGACACGCGCCACACGTCCTGCCGGAGGATATCGGCCCCCATGACACAGTGCCGCCTCATCACGTCCCATTCCTGCGGCGTCAGTGTGCGCGGCTGCAGGAGGATGTCGTCTGGAATGCCGATCTTGCCGATGTCATGCAAGGGACTGGTGAAACAAATCATGTCCGCAAAGTCGCGCCCCATGCCCAACGCCTCGGCCATCACCCGGCAATAGGACCCCACTCGAACGACATGGTTACCCGTCTGCTCGTCCCGAGACTCGGCGACCCGGCCAAGCCGCCAGATCAGGTCGAGCCGAGAGGCATTCAGCGCCTGAGTGCGTTCCATAACTCTGCGCTCCAGAACCTCACTCTGCCCCCGGATTTCGTCCTGATAGGTCTTGAGCCGGAGGGCGCTGCGGATGCGTGCGGTCAGGTCGTCTGGGTCGATCGGCTTGCTGAGGAGATCCGTCGCCCCTTCGTCCAAGGCTCGCCGCTTCAGATCCCGCTGGTCGGCACCCGTCATCATGATTACCGGCACGTGGTTGGACGCGGAAGAGGCCATGACGGCTCTGAGGAGATCGAACCCGTTCCTCCCGGGAAGCATGACGTCCGAGACGATCGTGTCCACGGTCCTCGAGTCTACGCACTCCACTGCTTCGTCCACAGTGGTCACGAAGGTCATATCCCACCGACCTCTGTGGTTGTGCAGCATCCGTCGGAGCCCCTCCAGAAAACTAGGATCGTCGTCGACGAAGAGCACATGCTGCTTCATGACACACCTTCTTTGACCAAGTTGGCCGGCGACGCGTTGAGCGGCAGGAGGATCAGGAACGTCGTCCCCTTCCCGACCTCACTGTCTACTGCGATGGTCCCACCATGCTTGCCCACAACCACAGACCGTGCGATGGCCAGCCCCTGCCCCGTGCCCTGCCCCACTTTTTTGGTCGTAAAGAACGGATCGAAAATCTTGTGGCGAATGGATTCCGGAATCCCCATGCCGGTGTCGGCGATGCGGACCTCAACGAAGTCGCCCACGCGACTGGTGCCGATCGTGATCGTGCCCTTCCCGCCGGTGCCTTTGACGGCGTCGGCAACGGCGTGCGTCGCATTGATGATCATGTTCAGCACCACCTGGTTGAATTCCCCCACCAGGCAGGGCACCGGAGGCAGGGACGGATCCAGATTGGTGTGCAGGTCGGCCACGTACTTCCACTCGTTCCGTGCGACGGTCACCGTACTCTCGATGGCTTTATTGAGATCCACACAGATCTTCTCATCGCTGCCCGGATGGGCGAATTCTTTCATCGCGCGTACGATTGTGGCGATCCGATTTATCCCCTCGGCTGTTTGCGTGATGGCTTTGGGGATCTCCTCCACCAAATAATCGAGATCGGCCCGCCGCGACTCCGCTTCGCAGGCCTCGATCAAGTCCGGAGCGCAGACCCCGTTTTTAGCCGACATCAACAGTGCCCGATGCCGATCGAGGACAGCAAACAAGTCGCTGAACGAGTCCGAAAGGAAGCGCACGTTATCCCCTACGAACTGGGTCGGCGTGTTGATTTCGTGGGCAATGCCGGCCGCCAGGTGTCCGATGGACTCAAGCTTCTGGGCTTGCACCAGGTCATGTTCGAGCGCCAGCCGATCTGAAATATCCTCCCCCATGAAGACATAGGTCACACCGCGATCGTCACAGATCGGCGACACGGTCAATTTGAGAAATATCTCCTTCATGTTTTGTTGAGCCAGCCGTATCTTATCCACTCGGATAGACTTGATCGTGTCACTGGCCTTCCCCATCGCCGCGCGCACTTCCTCCCAACTCCATCGGATCGGAAGTTCCGTGAAGGGTCGGCCAAGTGCCTCGTCAAGCGAGATGCCGAAGATGGCCTCCGCACGAGATGTCCACGTAGTCACAGCCCCCTCACCGTTGATACAGATAAAGAACGCATCCACCGCCGCAAGGATCTCAGCTCTTTCACGCGCGGCTTCTTCAGCCTTGGTCTTCGCGTTTCGCAGATCCTGCTCCACCTGTTTGCGGTCAAGAAACTGCGAGATCTGCCCGGCAAGACCATCGCACATGTCCAGAAGTTTCTGGTCTGGTTCGCGAAGTTCTGTGGCAAAGAACTCCATGACTCCATAGAACCGATCACGACTCCCAATTGAAAAAGCCAATGCGGCGTGCAACCCCGCACTGGATGCAGCGGCGGCCCGTGGAAAATTGTCGTCGCCCGCCACGTCAATAATCCACTCCACCCTTCCGCTCTTCCACGCCCGGCCAGGAAGCCCTATCCCTATTGCGAAGTTGCTCTGCCTGGTGCGTTCAATGAACTCTGTGCGCTTGTCCGTCTCATCCCAGACCTCGGCACAGCGCAATACCTGCTTCTCCTCGTCCACCCTCCACATGGCGCCCACATTCCAGCTCAAGGTCTGGCAGATCATTCCCATGATATATGGAGCGGCTTCCTCCAGTGTGTTCGAGTCTAACAGCAGTCGAGTGATGGCGTATTGCGTGGCCTGACGATGCTCCTGCTGCTTGCGCGCTGTGACGTCATAAATTAAGGCGAGGAAGGTTCTTTCCTCACCCTGCCCAACAACTTGTAAATGAACTTCCACCGAATAGGTGCTGCAGTTTTTGCGCTGGTGAACGGTTTGGAAAATGAGTTGTGCTTGTTNNCGTGTCGGTGGAAAACACGTAAATTTCGTTCAGGCTGGCATTGAGAATCGTTAACAACCTCGTCTGATCCGACTCGGTCCGCTTGCGCGCGAGAAACTGGCCGACTTTGATCCCCAGGTCGCGCATGACCCGGAGCATGGCGTCTTTCCGAGGGCGGGGGTCACGACTGAAGAACTCCAGCAGAGCCTGGGCCTCGCCTCCGACCAAGATGGGAATGCGCAGGCGGCACAGCATGCCCGCCGGAGCCGCCGCCGAATTGCTCGCGGGAGGGCGATCCTTGTCCAGGTCCGTGTCCCAGGTCAGAAGCCGACTCTCTCCACCGAGGGGCGGCCCTGAGAACGAGACCCCTGAAGAACTGGCGATCATGCGGTTGCACGACGTGGATTCGTCAACGAGGATGGACGGCGCCGACCACACGGCCTCACAGCGCAGCACATTGGGAGCAGACTGCAGCGTCCAACATTGACCCAGATGCCATCCCATGCTCTCGCCGATAGTCGCTAACAGCTTGGGAATGGTCTGCTCGACGGTATTTTGCTCCATCAAGAGCTGACTGACGGATAGCTGCAGCCTTTGCGGCCTCTCCATATCCCGGCGTAGGGCCAGGTTCTGCCGCAGTCGCTCACGAAAGATGTCGCGAAACATTCTGGTGCCGATGAACAGCATGCCCCCGACCACCATGAACAACGCCAGTCCGATGAAGGAGAGCTGCTTGACCTGGAGTTGGCTGGTCGAGGCAAAGACCTCGTCCGCTCGGACATGGACCATCAGGCAGCCTCCGCCGATCTCCGGGACATTCCGGTAGGCCATCACCGTGAGTACATTCTCATAGCCTGGCGCGATCGCGAGCGAACTGCGTTCTCCTTGAAGGCAGCGCCTCATGGGGTCGGCCTCGATTTTGTGTGTCGATCCCTCGCCATGGCTTGGATGCGAGTATCTGAGGGCGGTCAGGGGGCGTCCGAGACGGTCGGCGAGAAAGCTTTCGCCGGTGGCGCCGAGCCCGGCCCGGCTTGCGAACAGCTCCGTGATCGATAACGTGCTGGCACTAGCCAGTAGGACGCCAAGCGGTCGGGAGGGCATTGAGGGATCTTCGACCGGAAGGCCCAGGAGCAAGACCAGTTTCCCGTCATCCCCTCTCTCGAAACGAACCAATGGCTCGTTGAGCGCCGCTGTTACATCGGCAGCCCACAGGCCTAGGGAAGTTCCCTCGAAGGATCCCGATGCGGCGTGGCGAGTGCTCCCAGGAGCGGCCGCAACGAGCAAGCCGTGAAACACTGTGCTGCCTTGCACCTCGGACAGCGTCGCACGAGTCGATGCCTGCTCCGCGCTCCTCAATCGCCTCGCGACGTCCTGGATTGGAGCACCCTGAGCGATCTGCTTCAACGCCATCAATTGCTCGCGAAAGATGAGGGCGAGCGCCCGCTGGCGTTCATCAGCCAGGCTGCCGAGACGGATTGAGTATTCGGCCCGCAGAATCCTCTCTGCCTGCAGGTAGCTGAGATAGCCTACGGCGCCGACCGCCGCCACCGAGAGAGCCAATGCCATGCCCGCAAGGCGGGATGGATTGAGTGCCGGGACGGGCCGAATCCTTCGACTAGCCGGTACCGGACCATGGCGGCGCAGACCGAACACACCCACCGAAAGGACCGCCAAGGTCAACGCGTTGTGCGGGGCCATGGTTGCAGAGAGACCGGCGCCTGAGAATGATCGGCTTTCAGAGAGAAACTCGAAGAGTGACACGACGATAGGCACGACCGAGAGTAGTGCTGCGAGAAGACCCATGCCTCGGGTGAGCCATACGCCGAGCGGGCTCCCCCAAAGAAGGAGGGCGCTCCCCACGATGCACAAGCCGAACGCCGTCACGGGAACCATCCAGCCCGGCCCCAGGGCTTGGGCGGCTTCTTCACCCGGCAGGTGATCGTAGCCGACATCCCACTCAAACGCATACTCCACGAGCATAACTATGCCCACCATGATCACACCAAGGGAGCAGAGTCTCGCGAGGCGCCATTGCTGCCTTCGAGTTCGTTCGGCTTGTACCAGCCAAAGCGAGGCCCCGGCCAGAATGATCGCGACCGACGTCATGGGCGTCATCGTGGGCAGGCCGAACTCAACATTGTGCATGGAGCCGAGATCGAACGCGCGGCCGATCAAAGCCAGGCAGCCGATCACGAGCGCGGTGACGCTTGCCGCGCCTGGCAGAGCCTGACGCAACAGGATGGACCAAGAAGGAGACGAGGCTGTCATGGTCGCAGCCCTTCCGAGCGACCCGATCCGTTCCCTGCTTCGAGCGCCATCGCCAATTCAACCGACTCGATGCCGCTACTGATGGCGTCTGGCTCTCTCTCCCGCACGAACACCCCGCCGTCGGCAGACATGGTTGCGAGCCACTCGCTCTTCGCCACATCCATACCGCCTGTTGCCTGATCGGTCGTCGCCAGGATGCGCCCTTGGGAATCGCTCACCCCCTTCCAGCGGTGGATCGGGTAGCCCTGTTTGAAGACGGTTACGTAGGCGGTCCACAGTCTCGGATCATGACCGAGCCAAGGAATCGTTCCGGCCAAAACCTGAACGGCTCCGTACCGCGTGAAGCGCAAAAATTCCAGCTTCTGGGGGATCTCTGCCGCCGTCGGCGCCAGACTCTGCCCGGCATTGGCAACTAATTGGCCCTCGACGTACCGTAATCCGAGCAGGCCGGTGAGCAGCGCCACGAGGATCATCCCGACGATGAGACCCGGCAACCATGAATAGGACCAACGGTGTTCTGTGTGTGTCGTCATACGTTCCCTAGAAGGACCACGCCACTGCTCGGGCCTGAACAACGGACCGGAACGATCGGAGGGCTCGTCGCTCGTCCGACCGTCAAGGAAGTACTCTCCGAGGGAGATCGGCAGAATCGTGAGAAAAGTTAAGCGGGGGAATGCGCGTGGAGGATGCCTCATCCTGGAGGAAGCAGCCTGGTTCGGTTCAGGCGGACAGAGAGAAGAGCTGTTCGTCGGCTGCTTCTATTCCCAGGCCACCAGAAGCGTGCCTGCACGGTCCTACTGTGCGGCATCCTGCGATCCCTTGATTGCGCGCCCGGCCCGGCGTGCTGCCTAGCCCGCATTATTCATGACGGTTCGTCGCGAAATCGCTGAGCCGTGTCGCGAGAGCGGCGCGCGGAGCCCTGAGGACCTGAGGCGTACTCGTGCAGTACGTTGAAGGTCCGAAGGGCGAGTCCGTCGACCGAAGGCTCGTCGTAGCAGCGGATCGGCGATTGCAGCAGAAGTGTTCA
>CXWL01008840.1_pt1 | contig 11894 bp, 10 predicted proteins | sample 590931 | NCBI WGS metagenome assembly CXWL01 (sample SAMEA3498368, study PRJEB10139) | groundwater metagenome | biome: water well; material: biofilm material | place: Germany | collected 2015-04-27
ACTAGCAAACACAGTACCCGTAACCATTGATAAGAGAAAAATCCGTAAACAAACTTGTACTGAAAATGCAGTTTTTATATTCGGTGAGGCAGTCATTGGCTAATTAATGGTCAGTTATTCGGCTTATGAAATAATAGAAGCGTATTTTTGAGAGAATTAAGAATGAATCATTATTTTTCTAAATGACTCATCAAATAGATTTATTGAATTATTTGGATCGAGATTGTTCCTGTTAGGTACAGTTCTGTTATATAAGAATAAACAAGAGTTCTTGCTTCAGTTCAAGATTAGAAAGGAGCTGGTATATAGATACACAAGCTATGCAGATCTGCATAGGCATGAGCCGTTATTGCATAAAGCTCACTCATTCTCCAGTAATCCTAGAAATCCGCCTGATTGGTGATTCCACAATTGTGCATAGAGCCGATTACTGGCAATGAGTTTGGCGTGGCTGCCTTGTTCTACGATATGACCTTTGTCAAATACGATCAGCCGGTCCATCGCTGCGATGGTGGATAGGCGATGCGCGATAGCGATTACCGTTTTGCCTTCCATCAGTTGATACAGGCTTTGCTGGATGCTGGCTTCCACTTCAGAATCCAGTGCCGATGTCGCTTCATCCAATACCAGAATGGGTGCATTCTTTAATAGCACACGAGCAATGGCAATGCGTTGCCGTTGCCCGCCGGAAAGCGTGACGCCACGTTCGCCCACATGGGCGTCATAGCCAGTCCGGCCTTTGATATCCCGCAATGTCAGGATAAATTCATGCGCTTGGGCCTGTTTGGCTACTGCGATCATTTGTGCATCGTCGGCATCGGGTTTGCCGAATAGAATATTGTCACGCACCGAGCGATGTAATAACGAAGTATCCTGTGTCACCATGGCGATGCTGGCACGCAGGCTATCTTGAGTCACTGTATGGATATCTTGTCCGTCGATGGTGATGTTGCCTTGTTGCACATCATAGAAACGCAGTAACAGGTTTACGAATGTCGATTTGCCTGCACCTGAACGGCCGACAATGCCGACTTTCTCGCCGGCTGCGATGTGGAGATTGAGATCATCAAAGATACGGTGTGAGTCGTTCTGATCGGGGTGATAGGAAAAACAGACATGATTAAAATCAATCGCGCCCTGATGAACTTGTAGTTCCTTTGCATCCGGTACGTCGATGACATGCTGGGGTTTGGACAGTGTATTGATACCGTCTTGTACCGTGCCAATATTTTCAAACAGTGCGTTGACTTCCCACATGACCCAATGTGACATGCCGGTCAGCCGGATAGCTAAACTCATGACAATCGCAATAGCTCCTGGACCGATGGCACCTTGCAACCATAAATGGATACCCAGTCCCCCTGTTACGAATACCAGCAGCATGTTGATAATCCAAACACTGGCATTGAGTTGCGTCGATAGGCGCATTTGCGGGTATACCGTGGCCATGAATTCTTCCATGCCCGCTTTGGCATAAGCAGATTCCCGCTGGCTCTGAGAAAATAGCTTGAGGGTCAGGATATTGGAATAACTGTCGACAATACGCCCGGTCATGAGAGAGCGTGCGTCGGCTTGTAGGGTGGAGATACGTTTTAATTGCGGGACAATATGCGACAGAATGCCGATATATAGGAATAACCAAGCCAGTAAGGGCAAACATAAGCGTGGATCTGCATTGAACACTAACAGTAATGTTGTCGTGAGGTAAACGGTTACGAAAAGTATGACATCGAGCAGTTTCATGACCGCTTCCCGGACCGACAGCGCGGTTTGCAAGACTTTGGTGGCAATCCGGCCACTGAACTCGTGCTGAAAGAATGCGTAACTTTGATTCAATAAATACCGGTGTGACAACCAACGGACACGCATAGGGAAATTACCCATGAGGGTCTGGTGAATTACTAAGGAATGCAGCAGCACCAGAAGCGGAATCACTATCAAAACAAATACTGACATGGCCAGTAAAGTCGGCCATTCATCTTCCAGAAAATGCGTGGTTTCTTTTTCTGCCAGCCAATCGACCATTTGTCCAAGCACGCCATACAACATGGCTTCGCTGATTGCCAGGCAGGTGGTTAATATCGCCAGTAAAATCAGATAAAACTCTATCCCACGGATATAATGGCGGCAGAATTGATATAGCCCCTTGGGTGGCTCAACCGGATGTTCCGGGGGGTAAGGGTTTATCAGACGTTCGAAGTAGTCGAACATATCTATTTAGCTGCTACTGAGCTGTTCAAATATTCTAAATCCGGCTACATAAGTGCCAATTGCTGAACCCAGTGTCGAAAGGATAAAGATCAGCAAGATGCGCGTGACCTGATTATTCCACCAGCCTTTCAGAGTGGTTGTGTCCGTTCTGAGCCGATTAAAATCACTGACCTTGGGTTTGCGTAAATACGCTTCAACGGCTGCGACAACCATGCCGGCACCAATGGTTGGATTTAAAGATGTCAACGGAGCTGCCAGAAAAGCGGTCAGAATAGAAAGCGGATGAGCAAAAGCAATCGCTGCACCCAATGCGGAAAGCCCGCCGTTAATCACTATCCAGTCAACGACCATGGCGGTGCCCATTTCCGGGCTGCGCGTAAAACCAATTGCGAAGCCTGCCAGAATCAGCGCAACAATTATCCAGGGAATAAATTTCAGCCATTGAGAGGGTGCAGGAATGGTATCGAGTTGTGCAATTCTTTCTTCTGGATTGGTAATGCCCTGAGTCTCGAGTTGTTGCACCATGCCATTTAGGTGCCCGGCACCAATCACTACCAGAATATGCTGGTAGTGATTTTCATTAGACTCTTTGATGAGACGTGCTGACATGTATTCATCACGCTCACTGATCAATGGCCGGAATAAGTCTTTTTCATTTTCAGCAAACTGTGCAAAAGAACTTTCGAGTACGTCGCCTTCCTTGAGTTTTTCAATTTCAGCTGCACTGAATTTTTCTTTGCTGATTACACTTTCTATCAGGCCGGCAAATAGAGTGAGACGCTTCCACCAGGGCACATTGCGGTAAATCCGTTTCATGGTCGTGCCAATTTCGCGGTCTATCAGTAAAACCGGTAATTTGGCGGCTTGCGCATCTTTAATCGCCACACGCATTTCGGCACCCGGTTCAATATTGAACTGTTCCGCCATGCGCTGCTGAAAAGCGCCTAACGCAAGGCTGGCAGCGACCATGCTGGCCTGACCGTTTTTGATTACTTGGAATAAATCCATTTGAGCCATGGCATCGGGGTTAACGATGACTTTGTGACGGCTCGGACATAATTCAACAGCCACAGCATCATACTTTCCTGTGGCAATCAGTTCCTGAACTTTATCTGCACTGGCTTTTGAGACATGTGCAGTTCCCAGCAATGTGATGTTGCAGTTTCTCACTTTGACAGTTTTAAGCGGCTCAGCCTGTGTAGCGTGCTCGCTTGATAATTCAATAGCTTGTTCTTCTAATTTAAACATTGGTTGTTATTTTTAAGAGTCGTAGGGTTGGCGGGTAAAGATAATCCAAGTATTGCATAACAAAGATTATCGTGGTGCTCATTCGAAGAAAATTCATTTTCTTTCATCTACCAACGGAAAATGGCGTTTAAGTGCATCGCCGAGCTTTGTTCAATGACTGATGGCGTAATTAAGATCTGCTTGAGTATTTTCTATATCATTGATAAGAATTGTTTTTAATGGGAGTTTCTGTTTTTGCTTTTTCCGTGAATTGGCTGTTCGCCGTTATGACATTTTAGTAAATCTGTACTATAAAAAAGGGACATGTATCCTGATTTCATGAGGAGCTAAGGTGTTATAATAAAAGGCCAAAATATATTTATAGAAGTTAAATATATCTGGTTTTTAATGTTAATTATTTAAGGAGCGATGAAATGGATATTGTGAAAAAAACACAGATTCTTGTGGGTGCAGTAGTTTTATGTTTTGGTATGGGTGTGGGATCGGTAAATGCTGCGGCTGGATTTAGTGGTTTCATTCAGGATAGTGGTGACCCAGATTATTATAGCGGAGCTTTTTCAAATCCGAGTATCCTGGGTTCAATTGGCAGTCATTTTATTGACCACATCGCTATCAGTTTCCCGGATTTCGGCACTGTTTATAATGGTGATTCAGATGTGATAGTCGGCATGAGGTCCGGTCTCAATACCATAACATTAGATCAGTTTGAGTTGTATGATATAACTCTTGGGTCTACAGCGGCCAGCGGAATTACGGGTGGGAGTGTATCAGATTTTACTTTTACCACAATAGCAAGTCACAGTTATGAGTTGCGTGTCGGAGGAACCAAAGATAAAGCTGGTGCTTCTTATGCTGGAAATATTAGTGTCAGTCCAGTTCCAGAACCAGAAACCTACGCTATGCTGCTGGCTGGCCTTGGTTTAGTCGGTTTTTCAGCACGCCGTCGTAAAGTAGCTTAATCGGTACTTGAGACAGTAGCCACAGAGAAGTGTTTTCTCTGTGGCTTTTTTGTTTCCGGAATTCAGCATGTAAAGTATTTCTATCAACAAATGCGAAGATGCATTGAATAACTGGTAGCTCACAGCACTCTTCCTGTCATTTTGTCCCTAGAATTCCGTTCTTGTGGCTAGCAGAAATCTAATTCATTCAGTTTTGCAAATTGCTCTTTAACAAGACGCTGAAGGCTTGGGTTATCCAGAAGATCAACAACAAATCGTTACTGTTCTTTTTGTATGGCAGCTAGAAATATATTGTTTCTTATCTTCACTGCATCAATATTATTTCTGGCTGTGCTTCTGATTATTTTAGGCGATATCAGGATGCGGGGCTGAAAGTACTAATAACGGTGTACAATTAATAAAAATTAGGTGTGAAAAAGCACTTTGACAGTGTAAGAACCCGAGAAGGAAGCTGGTATTATGAGAAGACTAATTGCTACTATTTTTTTAACCGCTGTGATTCTACTATCGGGTTGCGCGGTATCATCAGAAAACAATCATGTGCCTTACATTTCCCCCGCGCAATTTCAAACTTATAATTGCAATGAATTATTGGCTGAGATTGAACGGATTCAGACTAGAGTCAGCCAGTTAACGGGTAAACCGGATGACAAAAATCCGGCCAAAGACAAATGGGTGCTCGGTGCGGATTTATCGCTTTCATGGGCGGCATTATTTGCATTGGGGGGAACCAAAGAACAAGAAGCCGAGTATGAGCAATTGAAAAGTGAGTATGATGCGATACAACGGTGGGCAGTTATCAAGCAATGCCCGGGTGTAATTCCACCGGCTGAGAAACCACCTGAATTTGATCCAAACCTGGTAGAAACATTTAAGCGGGATACAGTAGCAGAGCAGCGGTAATGAAACAATGCGCAATAAGGATGTTTGTTTATAAGTGGTGATGCCGGGCAAGATAACGGGGCGTCCAACTGTGCGGAATTTTGTGTACGAAATGGTAGCGTGCAACATGGTAGCTGGGATCAAAACCATAGAAATTAAGTTGCATATGGCGGAGTTCTTCGTCGCGATAACTTTGTAAAGGTTTTTGCTGTTCGTCTAATTGACGTTGATGTACTTTTCGCTGAAGTAATACGGGGAAATTAGGGTCGTTTGCGATTGTTTCAGCGATTTGTGTTATCTTTTTCTTGAAATCAATTGGGCTTAAAGCAAAACAATCATCCATTAATCCAATATTGCGCGCCTCCAGAGCACCGATTGGCAAACGATTCTGTGTCAATGACTTTACATGGGATTCATTGACTCGCCGAGGTAGTAGATAAGTCCAGTATTCCGAGCCGTATAGATTGCCCATACTTTTATAATGCGGGTTCAGGATAATGCTATCACGAGCGAAAATATAATCGGCGGCCAGTGATAAAAATACACCGCCCGCTCCGGCATTGCCTTGTAGTGCGGCGATCGTCAGTTGATGGTTAGTGGTGATAATGGCCTGTACCAGATCATTCATGGCGTTAATATTGCACCAGGATTCATCGGCGGGACTGATAGCCTGCTCAATGTGGTTCAGGTGTATGCCATTGCACCAGAAATCAGGTCCACCCATTAACACGATGACTCGAATAGAACGCTCAGTCGCTTTCAGGTATGCTTCCCGCAAACGCTCGCATTGTTTGGTATCCATAGCACCGTTGTAAAAGGCAAAGTGCAGGTAACCGATAGCATCTTTCTGTTCAAACCAGATGTCACGATAAGTATTGCCGGATTCTTTAGAGAAAGGATCAAATGATATTTCCGGTACATCGGTAAGGTGATTTTTCAATGCCATTGTGGCAGCTAACTTAAATGTTGATTCGGCATTATTTTTTTGTTTTAGATGACCAATCCAGATTGCACCATCCACTGTCGCCCGGCAAATGGCATTATTGCGCTTTGCTATAACTGTTCCAGGTCTGCCGGTTAAACACTCTTCCATGCATGCATCAAATAGAAAATAAGTTTCTCCATACAGTGTATCCAATACCCCTGGGAATCCGTCGGCAGCATGAATTTTTCTTAAAATGGTAATTGATTTATCTTGCTGCCAATTGATACTGCGGTCGAGTTGCCGGACTGGAGCATGTAATCGGCCCAGGACGCCGGGACATGAATAATCTAGCGGAACCGGCTTGAATGTATCAGACTGGAAACGTACGATAGCAGTTAGTATTGCGTGGGTAGCTGCTTCAACAACTTCATGGCGATAGAGACTGCTTTTCCTGGCGAAGCGCATCGGGAAAATTTCCGATGCCCAGATATCGCCGGCATCCATTTGTGCGTTTGCCTGTAATGCCGTTACCCCCCATTCCTGCCAGTCATGCATGATTGCCCAATCCAGTGCAGAGGGGCCACGATCACCGATAATCCCAGGATGAACAATAAAACACATATGTTTGCGCCAGATAGTTTCCGGAATGGCGCGTTTCAGAAATGGGGCAATAATCAGATCGGGCTGAAACAGTTCGACCGCTTGGCATGTAACAGCGTCGTTGATATCAAATTCGATCGATATGCTGTGCCCGCATCGCGTTAGCTCAACAAACAAGCGTTGCGCCAAACTGTTAAAGCTATGTGTTAGAAATAGAATCTTCAATTCAATAGCTTCAACAGATACGCGGAAGTTGTTCGCCACTTAACCAATCTACAATGCGTTTGCCGCCGAAACGGGTTTGCATCTGTACAAAACAATGGGTATCTTCGATTATTTCACCAATAATGGCAGCATTTTCGCCTAGGGGATGGGCGCGCATCGCATTCAGCAAGTTCGTTGAGTCTTCCGCTGCACAGACCGCGATGAGCTTGCCTTCATTGGCAATGTATAGTGGATCCAAGCCTAAAAATTCACAGGCCGCGCAGACTTGTTCACGAATAGGTAGCTCGTTTTCATACAACATCATTCCAACTGATGATTGCAAGGCGATTTCATTGAGTGCGGTGGCAACCCCGCCACGTGTCGGATCACGTAGTACATGAACGTCTGGAACAGCAGTGATCATTTGTGCCACCAGATCATGCAATGCTGCGGTGTCGGATACAATGCTGGTATGAAAAGACAAGTTTTCACGCAATGCCATAATAGCGATACCGTGATCTCCCAGTGTGCCGGACACGAGTATCTTGTCGCCGGGTCGCGCATTCTCGCTGGAAATATTGATTCCTTGCGGTACCATGCCGATTCCGGTTGTGGTGATAAATACGCCATCGCCACTGCCTTTCTCAACCACTTTGGTATCACCGGTTACAATCGGAACTTGCGCAGCTTGTGCTGCATTTGCCATGGAATCTACGATACGCTTAAGATCTGAAAGCGGAAAACCTTCTTCCAGAATAAAACTGGCTGCCAGATAGGATGGTTTGGCCCCGGACATGGCAATGTCATTAATGGTGCCGTGAACCGAAAGGCTGCCAATATCTCCGCCGGGGAAAAATAATGGTGTAATGACATGGCTGTCGGTTGACATTACCATGCGCCCGTTAAAGCTCTGGAAACAGGCTTGATCATTCATTTTGCGCAAATATTCATTATCGAATGCTGTCAAAAACAATTGATGAATAAGCTGCGCCATAGCACGTCCGCCGCTGCCATGCACCATCTCGATGCAGCCATTTTTCAGATCGACAGAACGCATGTATCCGGGTTTGACGATACCATTGCGGGACATCAATTTTCCTTCATTGCAGCATGATTCATTTCCCGGAAACGGCCATAACTATAATGAGCGGCGCAGGCGCCTTCCGACGATACCATGCAAGATCCGATTGGATTCTCCGGTGTGCAGACTGTGCCAAAAATCTTGCAATCCTGTGGCCGTTTTACACCGCGTAAAATGGCACCGCATTCGCAGGCCTTGTTATCTGCGATAGAGAGTGCGGGAATTTGGAAACGTTGTTCGGCATCAAAGCCGGCATAGCATGATTTGATTTTCAGTGCACTGTAGGGCACTAGCCCTAAACCGCGCCATTCAAATATGCGGCGCAATTCAAAAATTTCAGCTACGAGCTGTTGTGCCTTGATATTGCCTGCAGGCAACACTGCACGCGTAAATTCATTTTCAACCTCTGCGCGGCCTGCATTAATTTGACGTATCAACATCAATATTGCCTGCATGACATCAAGGGGCTCAAAACCTGCTATTACCACAGGTTTCTGGAATTCTTCCGCGAAATATTCGTAGGGTTGACTGCCGATCACCACAGAAACATGCGCTGGGCCAATAAAGCCGTCTAACGAGACTAACCCGAGCTGACGGACTTCAGCGGACTGAAGAATATGGGAAATCGCTGAAGGTGTTAACACGTGATTGCAAAATACCGTGAAATTATTCAAACCAAGCGCTTGCGCCTGCTTGATTGCAACAGCGGTGGGCGGTGTGGTGGTTTCGAAGCCAATGGCAAAAAATACCACTTGATGTTGCGGATTTTTCTGTGCAATTTTTATTGCTTCCGCACTGGAATACACCATGCGAACATCTGCGCCCTGTGCTTTTGCTTTCAACAAGCTCATACCATTTGCAGTAGGTATGCGTAACATATCGCCGTAACTGCAGAGTATCAGCCCGGGTGTTTGTGCCAACCGAATAGCATTTTCCACGCGGCCGATTGGTAAAACACATACCGGACAGCCAGGTCCATGAATCATATGTACATTGTCAGGAAGCAGATCAATAATGCCGAAACGTGAAATGGCATGAGTATGTCCGCCGCAAAATTCCATAAAATGATAATCGCGTCGAGGATTTACTTCGGATGCGATTTTGGCAGCGATCTTCTGCGCCACAGTACCTGTACGAAATTCGTCAATATATTTCATAGTGGATCATTCAATCGCCATCATTAGGTATTTCTCTGTTGAAGGCGGATATTTCTGTAAACATGGCCAGTGTACGTTCTGCTTCTGTCTGATCCAGTTTCTGTAGCGCAAAACCAACATGTACGATGACATAATCTCCAGGCAAAATATCTTCAACCAATACCAGCGAAATTTCCTTGCGTATGCCACCCAGGTTTACGATTGCATGATTTTCGGTAGTCAATTGTTCGATGCGAGCAGGAATAGCAAGGCACATAAGCATTTTATGTAAGATTCTATAGGCTTAAATTATGACATAATTAACTATCTCTAATTTTAATAGTCTAGAAAGTGATCAAACAAAATTCTTTTATTGTTTACATAGTGATCATCCTGATTGGATGGTTTGGCTTGTCAGTAATGCCGAATTCTGTTTGGGCAGATAATGGAATATGGATTGATGTGGATACGAGCGCACATACTTTGTCCGTGATGCAGGGAGATATTATCCAGGCGGTGTTTAAGAATGTAGCGATTGGACGCTATGGCACTACCTGGTCCAAGATGACAAAAGACGACAAAACCCCGCTGGGCAGATTCAGAGTGGGTTGGATCAATGAAAAAAGCCGCTATTATCGTTTTTTTGGGCTGAACTATCCAAATCTTGATACAGCAAAACGTGCATTGGATGAAAATAGAATTACTGAAGAAACTTGGCTATCGATATTGGAAGCAAAAATTATGGGAAAAACGCCGCCTCAGAATACACCGTTAGGAGGGCACATAGGTATACACGGAATCGGGAGAGGTGATCAAGAGATTCATCATGAATACAATTGGACAAATGGCTGTATTGCGCTTACGAATGAGCAGATTGATCAACTGGGTAAATGGATCAAACCCGGTATATTGGTGAATATCCGCTAGCCACTGATGATTAGCAACCGAATCAAAATGTGAGTTGTTTGTTGTTAATTACTTGAATTGAAGTTTATAGAAAAAATGTGTCGCTTTATTAGTCACTTAACCGATTGTTTGTTGCTCTCATAGCTGGGTGCTTTGTAAATTTGTCATGCAATCCATTTATTTTGCAGAAAAAATCAGATAAGATTCCGGTGCGTTGCTGATATTTAGGTATCAGTAGCTAGTAAAGTGGTGGATGATTGTGCGTTTTGAATAGAATAAACAACTGAGGAGATCGGAATGAGAGAGAAAATCCAGCATCCAGTTCGTATGCTAACACTGGCAGCAATAGCAGGTGCTTTTATTGGACTAACGGGCTGTGCAACCACAGGTCAATTAGAAGAACATCAAAACAAAGTCAGCGCTGATATAGCAGCTGTTAAAGCCGATGCAGCTGCCGCTAAAGCAGCAGCAGATGCTGCTAACGCCAAAGCAAATGATGCAGTACGTATTGCAGAGGAAGCAAACAGACGTTCAATGGATACGGAATCAAAAATTGATCGTATGTTTAAGAAAGCGATGCATAAGTAATTACAAAATAAAAAACAAGTATGGCAAGTATAGTATAGCAAGTTATTGTATTCATAAAAAAACCCCTCTGATGAGGGGTTTTTTTATGAATATTTTTTTCTCTTTTCTGGAATTAGTTTTTCTGAAATTAGTTGTTATTCAGTGTATGAAATTGTGTCTGAGTACGTGAGCGTGATATTAGAACGGGTATACCGCTTTTCTCCATTATCGCTTGCTTTAGTGCCTCTTGGTCTATTTCAAAATCTGCAGGAATATTTTTCTTGCTGCTCTTTAGTTCCAGAAAATCATTAATCGCAGCTATGACTATTTGTTTATAGTTGGTATATTTTCCTTCATCTTCTTCCAGCGGTGGATGGAGTTCAATAAAAAGCGAATCGAGTAACCAGCCGAGCTTAATAGGTTGGTTAACAATTTGTATTTGCGTACCGACTGGAACTTTATCAAAGAGCGCTTCGATGTCCTCTGGATACATCCGAACACATCCAGCTGAGACGCGCATTCCAACGCCGAATGGTTTGATAGTGCCATGTATGAGGTAGCTGCCACTGCCGATGCCCAAGCGCATGGCATGTCGGCCGAGTGGATTGGTAGGGCCAGGTGGCACTATGCTGGGATAGGGTTGCTCGCCATTTGCTATCCTGTCCATCTGAAGGGATTTTGGAGGTATCCACGTAGGATCTTTCTTTTTTTCGACTATTTTTGAAATTCCTAATGGCGTTACCCAGTCCATCCTGCCGATCCCTACCGGGTGTGTAATAATCATGGGTTTCTCTCCTTTTTTAGGTTCGGGAAAGTAATAAATCCTCATTTCGGGTAAATTAAGTACCAGATCCTTACGCTCAGCGTGAGGAATAATATAGCGGGTTGGTAAGATAACTTTCGCGCCATCTTCAGGCAACCATCGGTCAACATTAGGGTTAGCTAACAAAATCTCTATCTGACCGATATCGTATTGGCGCGCTATATCCAGTAAAGTTTCTGCACTACTGGCATGAGTGGTGCGTATTTGGCCAAAAATGTCAATATCTGGGGGCGGAAGTGTCCAAGTTTCGGCTCGAATAGAAGAGACACCAATTAGATTAATTATGGCAATAATAATTAGAAGAAGAATTCTAAACATAAGCTTACCTTGCAATGTGGGGCTAGTTGTAGAG
>CXWL01035916.1_pt1 | contig 11893 bp, 8 predicted proteins | sample 590931 | NCBI WGS metagenome assembly CXWL01 (sample SAMEA3498368, study PRJEB10139) | groundwater metagenome | biome: water well; material: biofilm material | place: Germany | collected 2015-04-27
CGGCAAGGCGCTGCCAGCATGCGGCGATCTTCTCCTCAAGTCGATTCGTCTTGCCAACCGAGCCGTATATCGAAAGGCTCTCCTGGATCAGACGCTGGCAGGAATGGGGACCACGATTGTGGCAGTAGCCTTTGAGTCTGACTTGCTCTCCATCGCGCATGTGGGCGACAGCCGTGCCTATCGACTTGGATTGCAGGGTCTCGAACCGTTGACGATCGATCACTCCTGGGTTGCAGAGGTGGCGGCCTCGCAGAACCTCTCGCGTGAGCAGGCCGGCACATTGGTCGGGAAGAACATCATCCTGCGCGCGCTCGGTGTGCGCGAAAATGTCGAGGTCGACTACCGCCAGATCAGGATCCAACAAGGCGACATCTTCATCCTCTGTTCTGATGGTCTCTGCGGCTACGTTGAGGACGACGAGATCTTCAGCATCGCAAACCGGAACCGGGAGAATCCCGAAAAATTGACCGATGATTTGATTGCCGCAGCCAATGATCGCGGGGGGGCCGACAATGTCAGCGTGATTGTTGTCGAGGTCAAGGAGGTGACCGCGACGTCACTTCCCGAGGTCGGCGTGTTCACCATCGACTCGGAATCTGCGGGGGTCCTTGAGTCCGAAGATCGGTGGCTTGATCTCTTCGCCGCTCGACACTCCGAAATTGAGGAGCAGGCGGCCGTTCCTGAAGCTCAGTCGAGAGGGAACAAATTCCTCCTGATCGGTATTTTCGTTGTCTTCGCGATTGTTGCCGTCACCATTATCTACTTCAGCACTTCCCACTGACGTCCAATTTCCGTGCCCACAGTATTTGAACGGAAAAGACCGTTGACAACGGCAGGGAGGGCATATACCTTTGGCTTCTGCTATTTGAAGAACTTGCGCCCGTAGCTCAACTGGATAGAGCGTCTGGCTACGGACCAGAAGGTTGAGGGTTCAAATCCTTCCGGGCGTACTTCTACTGACAAAAGCAGAGTTTTCAGAACAATCAGTCGAACTCTCGGGTCGCTGCTTACCTCAGGCGTCGATATCGTATATGCGCTCCGAATAGCAACACAGACCACCGGCAACGCATTTGCAATGCAGAAGCTAGCTCCGGCGGAAGCGTTGCTCCTGGGCGGAAAGTCCCTGACCGAGGCACTTGAACAGACCAGACTCTTCCCTCGTCCTATGTTGCGCCTCACAGCTTCTGGCGAAAAAACTGCGCAATTGGGGCAGATGCTCTCCTATGCGGCGGACTATTATGAGAATGAGACCAACACCGATATCAAAACGCTTACCAGCTTGATCGAACCAATCTTGGTGATCGTCCTGGGTATCTTTGTTGCCTTTATTCTGATCGCAATGTACTTGCCTTTGTTCGACCTAGTAGGGACTGTCGGCAAGTGACAGAAGAATCAACCGGATCTACTGGGAAGAGTGGCTGAACAGCTACTTGCTTGAGGATTGAGATCAGGTGGGGGAGATCACCTACTGCCGACGGATCGGCTGTTACTAACATCGTCCCCATGACGCTTTGGGTGGTCTGCCGCCGGCAATTTTCCAAGAACAACAGACCGCCAAAATCTCTACTTACGAATTGTCTACTTGACAGGGAAGCTTACGTGTGTACCTCCGGGGTTGGTTGACGGTCACGCTGCTGCTCATGCTTGATCTCGATCGTCTTACTATCCCCACAGCAGAACTATGGGCTACCGGCTACCGGTCTGCTACCAAGACGGTCAATGATCGCTTCAGCGCGCGACAAATTCCCCAATGGCTCCCAGAGCTTGACTACTTGCCAAGACGCTCATAGTAATACAAGATGAACTTCCCATCTCTGACGTCGAAGCGTACTAAGCCGGTCGAATCGTAGTCCACATTAATGCACTCTAGGTAGTCCAGTACGTTGGCAACCGTGCTACTTCCTTTCTCAAGTGCCAATTTGAAATACTTGGTTTGCAGAAAGTGCTTACCATTCTCGGAGAATTGAGACCACTTCTTTCCATGCGGGCTGTCAAGTACCGAAAAATTCACGGTGTCCCAGGGCCTGCTAGCAACCCCATCGCACGAAAGATAGGCAATGGCGTCACTAAGTTGATAGTAAAGCAGCAGGCTGTCATCATCTCGGCGCACCATGTAGTGGTTACCACGCCCTCCGACAAATTCCGCTTTCAATCTCTCCAGATTTCGATCGAAGACAAAGACTGAATCGAATGCATCACATACTAGAATGTTCTTACCACAACTTACCAAGTCCGTGGGCCAAGGGAATTCCCTACCCGATATTCTTCCGCTGTAGATCGTTTCCCCGGTGTTCAAGTCTATCCTCTTGATGTCATGATGATAATCATCCAATATGAAAGCGAATCCACCGCTCATGCAGATAGACTTCGGTCCCACGCCGTATGGTTGACCTTCAGCGTACCCAAAGCCGGAGCCTTGAGTTGTGTCGATGACGTATGAAAATTGGTGAAGCTTGAATTGTTCTTGCGAACGGCATGAACTGCATGACAGTAGAATTATGAGAATAAACAACAAGCTACAAAAGGGTCGACTCATTCGCTTCTTCCTTACATTTCTCTCACTATTCGATGCGTTCACAATTCAATGAGTTGCAAGCGATTCGTTGTTTCCGTCACGGTCGAGTTCACCGTGCTGAAATACGATCAGGCGAGTCCCACGATCGAAATCCTTCCAACCTGCTCGCCAATCCTGGGTCGCCGACTGTCACGGAGATTTCCGTGGGGCCTGTTCTTGTTCCAGAGTGAATCATTTTGAACTCGGTCACATTCCCTTTGGAATCATTCGTGACCCTCGTAACTATGCCCATGTGCGTATTGGCCTTACCTGCTCCGTCTCCGAATACAGCTAGATTTCCGGCTTGCACGTTGTTCGTCGCAACCGGCTGGGTGTTCTGAACGATATTCGCGACGCCGTTGCTGTTCCCCTTGTTCGGGTCCGCCACGCCTGCCGCTTGGATACTATTGGATGCCAAGCCAGAACAATCGACCTTCTCTCCGGGTTTTCCTTTTGCCCCCTTCTGGTACTGACTTCCATCCGGGTTGGGATTCTTTTGGACATAGTCCTGTGCCTTCTTAACAGCACGTTCTCTTTCCTCTGCGTCCCTGCCATCAGGGTCGAGGAACCTGAGGGGATTATCCCGCACATACACATACGGCCCCCATTCAGGATACTTGCTTCTCGACGGGTCGATCTGTGTGAACCGCAGAACTGACGCGTCGTAGTACCGTGCCCCATAGTAATACAGATTCAACCCGCCATCCACATCGTACGGCTTCCCGGTGTACCGGTTCNNGAATCGAGCAGTACCCGCGCAGAACCCAAATGGTCGTTCAGGTAGTAGAAGAGACGATTACTTGAATTTCGCATGGCAATCCGCTGGTCCCCGGCGTAGATGTACTTGGTAGTCGGCAACTCTTACATTCTCAACCGCTCCGTTCAGGAGGAAGAAGTGCCTTACGCCTGCGCCGAAGCCGCAAGATGATGTACGCGAACAGCCATATGACGGCCGAATTCGCAACGCACGACCAGGCGGTCATCACATCAAGTTCTCCGTCATCATATCCCTTGATGTAGGAATGGACGACGTATATCACCGTTCCCAGCGCGTAGACTTGGGGCGGCAGAAAATTGCCGTCAGGGGCAGTACTCGAATCGATCACCATGAGAGAGCACATAGGTATTGAAATAATCGCCACCCACTTCAGACTCCTTAGCCAGAGGCGGTCAATTGTGAGAAGGGTCATACCGGTTCCAACCTCTGTTTTCATCCTCGCGCCTCTCCTGCTCGATCTTCGCCGCCTGGTAGTAGGCTCTGACCTTTGCTACAACCAGTTTCTTCCGCTCAACCGATATGGCGTCCTCCTTAGACCGATGCGAACGGAGCCAGAGGACATTCAACATACTTCTTGATACTTGGAATCCTTCATGCGAGAGGCTGGTCGCATCCATGATCGGATGCAGCGCCATACCGATTGCCCTGAGAGCGTCGTTACCATCGCCCTTCAAGAATGCATTTGTTTCTGAACTAATGAACTCCTCCATCTTCTTCTTCGCGTCCTCGACTGTCTGCCCCTCCTTTCTCATCGCATGCATATAAGCATGATCCGGGTCCTGGTATCTGAAGGCGTCGGCGTCGCGACTGCCTTGCTCAATTTGAGCAAGCTCTTTATCGCTTACCAAATCCCCTAGAGCCTCCTTAAGAATGTCATTATGGATTTCGGTTGGCCACTTGCCATTGTGGTCAACAAGCCGCATCGGATTATCCAGTGTATACACATACGGCCCCCAACTTGAGTACTTGCCTCGCGACGGATCGATCTGCGTGAACCGCAGAACTGACGCGTCGTAGTATCGCGCCCCATAGTAATACAGATTCAACCCGCCATCCNNCGACGTCCCCGGCTCCCCGAATGCCCGGTAGCGGTAGTGGTCATAGATCAGCCCGGCCGAATCGAGCAGTACCCGCGCAGAACCCAAATGGTCGTTCAGGTAATAGAAGAGACGATTACTTAAATTTCGCATGGCAATCCGCTGGTTACCCGCATAAATGTAGGTGAACGTCGGCGGTCCGGTCAAGCTTGAGTATTCCGCCAGAACTTTCCCCTGGACTACCAGGTAATAGGTCGTGGCGTTGGCGTGATAGGTACACATCCCGCCGCCCCCACCCGAGGAGCCGCTCAGGCTGTCTTCTTCCGGTGACGGAGATACTCGATGACTCCGGGGAGGATTGAGATAACTATGATAGCAAGCACGACCAGCGTGAAGTTGTTCTTGACGAACGGCAGGTTTCCGAAGAAATATCCAGCGAACGTAAAACTGCCCACCCACAGTATCGCGCCTACCACGCAGAAACCAAAAAAGCGCGGGTAGTTCATCACACCGACACCGGCCAGAAAAGGGGCAAAGGTGCGCACAATCGGCACGAATCGAGCGATAATGACGGTCTTGCCCCCGTACTTCTCGTAGAAACCGTGGGTGCGATCCAGATACGCCTTTTTGAGAATGCGACTATTCCCCTTCTTGACAATCTTCTTCCCGATTGTCCTGCCGATCCAGTAGTTGACCGAATCACCCGTAATCGATGCCGTGCAGAGCAACAGAAAGAGCAGGATCGGGTCAAACGATCCCAGAGCCGCAAAAGATCCGGCAGCAAACAGGAGAGAATCCCCCGGAAGGAACGGCGTAACCACAAAGCCGGTCTCGCAAAAGATGGTCAGGAAGAGAAGAGCGTAGGTCCAGACGCCGTAGGTCTGGATGATGCCATTCAGATTCCGATCGAGATGAAGAACAAAGTCAAGCGCCTGTTTGATCAATTCCATAAGCGCATATGGAGGAAGTGCTGGTACAAGGGCATGGGGAGAATATCGCAGAACTATCAGGAATGGTCAACAAGCATCTGGCCCTATCGATCTCAGCTGGTCAGCTTCGCGAGTCGCTCTCGCGCGTCGGTGATTTCCTTCAGCTCGATCTCCGGTTTCCCCCAGTACTTCAGCATCTCCGTGTAATTCTTGATCGCCTCGTTCTTGTTGCCTAATCCCTCATTCGCCCGTCCAAGATAATAGCAGCAGATACAATACGAGAAGCCCGAAGTGGACTCGAATTCACCGGAGACATATCGTTCAAGTATTTCCTTCCCTTCCTTGAATTGCCCGTGAGCCGCGAGCAGGTTTCCAAGCTCGCGCGTGTTTTCACCGAAATGCTCACTTTGACTCTTGATGAGGCTACGCAACGCTTCGATAATGACGACAGTGTCGCTATGTGCATATCCCTCGAATATCCTCTCAAGAGCGTCTGGTACATTCCACATCTCGCTGGGTATCCGCGACTTGAAATTGGTAAGGAACTTCTTGAGCAGAGGGCGAGCTTTGTCAGCGCACGATGGATCGATTTCGACCTGCATCATGGGGCTCCGAGCGTACAAGCCTGTGGGTGAGGACTCTTCCGCGAGAGCGACATACTTCAGCGCGCTGTCCGAGGCGTCATAGGACTCGAAAGTTGTCGCGAGTACATCATAGGCTTGCGTTTGCTGCAGGCTGTCATTCGTTTCCCGGCTGAGATCGAGGTTCTGTCTGAGATACGTGAGCGCCGTCTCGAATCGTCCGGCCCACTGTGCCAGGTTGGCAAGCTCGAGGAGGTAATCGGATCGCTCGTACAGATCTTTCCCTGCCTCATTTCCAAACTTCTCGACGAACTCCCGTGCCAGAGTGAAATCCCGTGTGCGAACGGCCAGACGAGCCAGGGAAATGAGTAGATCCGTTTCAGAGGGGAATCGCTTCAGAAGCTCCTTGTATTCAACGATGGCTTCCTGAATCTTTCCGGTCTTCGTGTAAATCTTCGCCTGGAATCGGTACGCAGCTGGAGAATCCGGGTGGAACTGTTTGAGTCGATTGATAATCTGAGTGGCACGCGTATAGTCTCCAAATCCATAGTGCAATTGAACCCCCATGCTCAGTGCGAGCTGAAAACTTGGGTTCTGGGCGAGAACAGTGTCCAGCTGCGCAAACGCCCCCACGGTGTCCTGTCCCAACTGAGCCAGAAGCACACCGTAGATCGTTCGACTCTCCTGATCATCCGGATAATTACTAACCATCAGTTTCATTTTGGTCATCGCATCGCCGAATTTCCGCCGGAGCCAGATGTCGGCGTAGACATCGAGCATGTTCCGATCCTTGAGCGGCAATCGGTGCTCAAACTGCAGCGCCTTGGCGATTGAATTCGAGGCCTCTTTCGAACGACTCTGAAAGGCCCGGATCATCCCCACGCGCATGTATGGCAGCGCAAAGGAAGAATCCATGGTGATCGCCTTACTGAAACGCAGAATGGCCTCATCGTACAACTCCTTGCCAAAAGCCGTCATGCCGAGGTGATACTCGCGATAGGCGTCCGTCGAAGACGACGTTACCGAGGCTATCCCCTGTTCGCCGGCAGAGCGCACAATATTCATGGCCAGAGCGATCTTGCCGCTCAGGCTATCGACAATCGTGAACGGATCGGCCCCCACGACCTTTTCGCCAAGGAGAATCTTGCCCGATGACGTTTCTTCAAGGCGGGCGTCGATGCGAATCTTGTCCGCCATCTTGTAAAACGATCCGGTAAGAACGCGAGATGCTCCCAACGCCAACGCCTTCTCGACGAACTCCTCGTGAGAGGGCACAGTCGCGCTCTCGCCACGGTCGCTTTCAATGGCATCCAAAACGCGCTGGCGGCTGATCAGATTGAGGGACTGGCTTTGAGCCAGGTCGGTCAGCAGAATTTCTGGAAGACCGGTTTCCAGCCAGTCGAGCGTCTTGTCGCCCGTCTTGTTCTCAAACTCGAGTATTGCCAGGCTGTTTTCCGCCGCCTTCACGCCGTGACTCACGACTGAAGCCTTGCTCCCCGCCTTGAAGCCCTCGACAAAACCGGAGATAGCATCTGCGAATTTCTCGATGACGATGAAGAGCGCGGCCAGGACCAGCACTACCCATACCCATCGTCTCTGATAAAGCGGACGCGAGCCGACCGCCTTGATCTCCTGCGTGACGCCTGAGACCGTGTCGGAAATGCCGCTGTCGAACTGCCGGCGCAGATTCCGCAAATCGACAACTAAGTCTCGCGTGTCTTGATAACGATCATTGGCATCCTTCTGCAGACACTTGTCGATGATCCGTTCCAGTTCCACTGGGATCGCGTCATTCTTGATCCGAGGGGATTCGTGCTTTGTCTCGAGGATCTTGGCGAGGGTCGAAACCTCCGTGTTCCCCGGGAACGGGAATTCGCTGGTCGCCATCCGATAGAGCAGCACGCCAAAAGAAAAGATGTCGGATCGTGTGTCGACCGTCTCACCTCGAACCTGTTCGGGTGACATATAGGCCACCGTCCCAACAATTTTGCCGGCACGGGTAAGTTCCCGCGAAACGGTCTTCGTCTTGGAATCTCCGGAGAACTGGACCGGATCGAGCGGCTTGGCGAGACCAAAATCCAGAATCTTGGGCTGCTCTTCGTCATCGACAAGAATATTGTCGGCCTTGATATCGCGATGCACAACATTGATTTTGTGTGCTGCCGCCAGGCCGGCGGCGATCTTCTCAGCCAGGCGCACAACAACGGTAAGATCGCTCGATCGCTGCCTGAGGTACTCCGCAAGGGACTTCCCTTTGATATACTCCATGACGATGTAATCAATGTGCCTTCCGGCCGTCGGGTCTTCCGTGGACCCCATGTCGTAGATGGCCATGACATTAGGATGTGAGATCTGCGCGGCCGTTTTCGCTTCACGATGAAATCGTTCCAGTCGCTCGCTGTCTCCAAAGTACTCGGCGGTCAGGATTTTCAGGGCCACCTGGCGCTGAAGCTTTTTGTCCTCGGCCAGATACACCTGGCCCATCCCTCCCTCGCCCAGAAGTTTCACGATTCTAAAGTGTGCGAAATCCTGATCTGGTTTGAGCATGTCTACTCTCTTTTCAAGATGAGCATGGTGATATCATCCGAGCGCGGGGCGTCCCCGACAAACTGATCGACATCCTCCATGACCTGTTTCGCCAACGCGGCCGGGTCCAGTTGCCGCGAGGCAACCACGAGCCGTTCCATCCGTTCGTCAGAGTACTGCAAGTCTCCATTCATCGCCTCGGTGACGCCGTCGGTAAAGATGAACAACAGATCCCCTGAAGATAACGATTGTGTATCAACGCTCCAGGCGCTGAAATCAAACGCACCTATCATGGTCCCCGAAGGTTGCAGATAATCAATATGTCCGCCGGAGCGAACGAGAAGCGGTGGATTATGCCCGGCGTTCACGTACTCCAGTCGCTCATGCGCGGGGTCAACGACCCCCACGAAGAGTGTGGCGAAGTCCTCGGGCGCGCTGTAGCGCCAGAGCTGTTTCGACACATGTTCGACGGCGCGGATCAGATCGAAGCGGGAATCGTTGTAGAGAATTCGAAAGGACGCCAGAATGTTGGACATGAGAAGGGCTGCCCCCATCCCCTTGCCACTCACGTCAGCGACAAGAAATAACATTCGACCGTCGGGAAGTAGGGACATATCGTATATATCCCCTCCCACCGAGCGCGACATAGTCTGGCAGGCAAAAGTTCTGTAACCACGAACGGACGGGGCCTCCTTAACGAGTAGGTTCTTCTGAATCATCGTCGCCCGTCGCACCTCAATATCGAGCGCCTGTTTTTCTTCCCGTTCTCTCAGCAGAATCGAGTTGACCAGTCGCGAGGCGATAATGTTCCCGAACGTAATCAGAAGCCTGAGGTATTCGTCCGTGTATCGATGCAGCGGGTTTGTCGTATCGACATAGAGGATCCCCAGCACTTTTGATTCATCGAACAACGGCACCGCCATCGCCGATTTCAGTGCGGACATGATGATCGATTGCTGCGAGGCAAACCGTGGGTCGTCCATCGGGTTGCCGATCAGGATAGCGTTTTTGTTCGCCAGAAGGTCCTTGATAATGGTTCGGGACAGTGTAAATGACCCGGGATCGCGCCCCCCCATGAGAAGTGTGGCGCCGGTGAAGACCTCTTCCTGATTCTCGGATACAAAGAGCACTGCCAGCCGCTCGGCCGGAATCACGCGTGCAACCATAGCCAGCGACTTCTGCAGCATCTGCTCCCTGGGTTCCGGAAGAACAAGGGTTTTGGCCATCTCAAAGAGAGTGGGCAGCAGATCCGGATTATCTACGGCATGCGACGGCTGTGGTCGGAGCGCTTCGCTCAGGGAGAGGAAGATCGATTTCTCGGGGTCGCGCTCGGCCAGGCGCGTGGTCGGCAGAGAGACGCGGGTAGCGCCGGTTTGATCCTCGAGGACGATCTTGAACTCGACATGACCGAAAATCAGCTGATCCCCGGGTTTCACTTCGATCTGCCCGGTTACCGGCCTACTGTTGACGAAGGTCCCATTCTTGCTCCCGAGGTCGCGTAGGAAGAACTCAGTTCCGGAATGAGAGACTTCGAGCTCGGCGTGCGGGCGGGAAACAGTCTTATCCTGGACATGGAAATCATAGTCGGCGTTTCGTCCGATCACATACCGTCCCGGCGGCAACAACCACGAATAGTAATGGGTACCGTCGGTTCCAATCAACTTTGCCATGGCGGTTCTACTTTATCAGTGGTAACTCTGTTCCCTGTTCGGCTTGACCAAGGATAGTGAGTTGAGGTCAGCAATGCAACAGGAACTGGAGGTACTTATCCGCCTCCGGCCTGAAGAGGGCAATCAACAGTGGACAATCGGACGGCGGCGCAGTATTTTCACTGTCCCGAATGGAACTTTCGGAAACTGTAACCGGCGTCGGACCGTATCAGTATGGAATACACATTTTCGTGCAGGAGAAGTATATGTCAGTATTAGGTCGAACCTGTTCCGTGGCGCTTGTACTCGGCGGTTTGGTGTGTGGAAGCGCGCTCGCGCAAACTAACGAGCGTGGCCTGGATCCGAAGAATTTTGACACGACGGTCAGTCCATGCAACGATTTCTATCAGTACGCCAACGGAAACTGGTGCAAGAACAATCCCGTCCCAGCGGAATACGGCAGTTGGAGCGTAGGACACGAGATTCACGAACGGAATTTCAGCATTCTTCACGACATTCTGGAAAAGGCTTCAAGCGATGCTTCCGCTCCCAAGGGATCCGCACGGCAGAAGATCGGTGATTTCTTTACCGTTGCCATGGATACGGCGAAGATCGAGGCAGAGGGAGCCAAACCTCTCAAGGCTGATCTGGATCGCATCGCCGCTGTCAAGAGTCTCAAGGATTTGCAGCAGTTGATCGCCGATTTCCACGCCAAAGGTGAGAATGTCGTCTTTGATGTCGGTGTGGATCAGGACATGAAGAACAACGTACAGATCATTGTCTACGCCACACAGGGCGGGTTGAGCCTTCCTGATCGCGACTACTACACTCGCGATGACGAAGAAAGCAGGAAACTCAGGGAGCAGTATCTTGAGTACGTCACGAACATGCTCAAGCTGCTTGGTGACGAAGAGGCGTCGGCGAAGGCGCAGTCGCAGAAGATCATGGAGATCGAAACAAGGCTGGCAAAGGCCTCGCTGACCAACGTTGAACAGCGTGATCCGAATACCTGGTATAACTATGTCACTGTCAAGCAGGCCGACAGCGCGACACCCGATTTCTCCTGGAGCGCTTACTTCAAGGCGATCGGCCTGAGTCAGGTGGAGAGCTTCTCGTTTGCCCACCCGAAGTTCTTTGCTGAGATGAATCAGCTATTCAAAGAGATTCCCGTTGAAGATTGGAAGAGCTACTGCCGGTGGCATATTCTCAGTGGCGCGGCGCCCACGCTCAGCTCGGAATTTGTCAACGAGCGCTTCCGCTTTGTCGGGACAGTCCTCCAGGGAACCAAGGTTCTCCAACCGCGCTGGAAGCGGGTGCTCAACGCCACCAATCAGGCTCTCGGCGAAGTGCTGGGTCAATTGTATGTAGAGAGGGTCTTCCCGCCAAAGTCCAAGAGCCGGGCCATGGAAATGGTCAATAACCTGAGGCAAGCGCTGAAGGCTCGCATTAATAATCTTGAATGGATGAGCGCGGAAACGAAGACGAAGGCGCTTGAGAAGCTGGCAGCGTTCACCCCCAAGATCGGGTACCCTGACAAGTGGCGGGACTATTCCAGCCTGTCTATTGAGAAGGATTCATATTGGGCGAACGTGAGTCGTGGACGCGCCTTCGAAATGCGCCGTCAGCTTAACAAGATCGGCAAGCCGGTGGATCGCACGGAATGGGGCATGACGCCTCAGACGGTGAATGCCTACTACAATCCGCTCATGAATGAGATCGTCTTCCCGGCCGCTATTTTACAGCCGCCGGAATTCGACGGCGACGCCGACGATGCCTTGAACTATGGCGCAATGGGATCGGTGATCGGCCACGAGATGACTCATGGTTTCGATGACGAGG
>CXWL01120487.1_pt1 | contig 11893 bp, 12 predicted proteins | sample 590931 | NCBI WGS metagenome assembly CXWL01 (sample SAMEA3498368, study PRJEB10139) | groundwater metagenome | biome: water well; material: biofilm material | place: Germany | collected 2015-04-27
CCGCGCCGCGACGAGGAACTGGCCGACGTGGTGGTGCCCCGCTTCCCGCCCGAGCCCGAAGAAAACCTGCTGTACTTCATCGAAAAATATGCGCCGCTGCTCGAACCCTGGCAGCGCGAAATGGTCCGCATCACGCGCAAGATTTCCCAGTACTTTTATCCGCAGCGCCAGACCCAGGTCATGAACGAAGGATGGGCCACGTTCTGGCACTACACCATCTTGCAGGAGCTCTACAAGGAAGGCGTGGTTGGCGACGGCTTCATGCTCGAATTCTTGCAAAGCCATACCAATGTCGTCTATCAGCCCTCGGCCACCAGCCAGTATTACAGCGGCATCAATCCGTATGCGCTGGGCTTTGCGATGATGACCGACATCCGCCGCATCTGCGAAGACCCGACGCCGGAAGACCGCGAGTGGTTTCCGGACATTGCCGGCAGCGACTGGCGCAAGACGCTGGACTTTGCAATGCGCAACTTCAAGGATGAAAGCTTTATCGCCCAGTACTTGTCGCCCAAGCTGATCCGCGATTTCCATTTCTTTGCCGTGCTGGACGACGACCAGAACGAAAAGCTCAGCATTTCGGCCATCCACGACGAACGGGGCTACCGCGAAGTGCGCCAGAAGCTGGCCGACCAGTACAACCTGGGCAACCGCGAGCCCAACATCCAGGTATGGGAAGTCAATACTCGCGACGACCGCGCGCTGACGCTGCGCCATTCCCAGTATTTGCGGCGCCCCCTGAACCAGCACGCCCAGGAAGTACTCAAGCATGTGGCCAGACTGTGGGGCTTCGATGTGCGCCTCGATACCGTCGCCCCGGACGGCAGCATAGTAAGCAGTCTGGAATGCAAACGCGAAAAACGTAACCGCAACTGAGCATTCCCCAGCAACGGGCCGCGCCAGCGGCCCGTTTTGCATTGATAGGGTGTGGTAATAACACTACAGAGCATACCGCCCCGCCTCCTACTAGTGGCCAGCATGAGGATTTACTAGGACCTCGCAAAAAACACTAGGCATAGCTCGTCAATATGCTATATTGCTAGCGTGATGACGGTCATTCCCCAGCCGCATAGCTGGGGCAATCCAGCCAGTCCAAAAGCGTGCACGACGAGGTCGGCGACTTCCGTGCCGCAGGCGCCTTTCAAGGGCCTGGCTGGTCCGCCCGGATGACATTCAAACGAACGCGTGAGCTTGTGAATCTTGATATATAGTTGGCACAAAGGCCATGCTGACTGCAAATTATATTTGGTTCGCAGCCAATAATTGTGTTTGAACATCGCAAAATACTGATTGACACCAACCATTCTACGGTTAGAGGAAATGCTCCAGAATGGTGCGGTCAAAATGTATTGCTTTTTTTACCAGAAGCTGCAGGTCGGCACGAATCGGACCGTCCTGCAAGGCGTTTTTCCCCATGAATCGAACCGATTTGGAGGTGCAAAAAAGGGATGGTAAAAAATGAATACGTAGGTATAATTCGCCGACGTCCCGGATACGGCTCAAGGTTTCGTCGTATTTTGTGGGTTTAGTCGCTACAAAAAGAGTTGGTATTGGAGAAAGCAGGCATGAATTTTTCGCACGAGAAGAACCCCGGGAAGAATTTCACTGGCATTGCAGTCGTCATCCTGATTCACGCGTTGCTTGCTTGGGCCTTGGTCTCGGGCTTGGGTACACGCATGGTCACGAAGATGGCTGAGGCTGTTGAAACCAAGATCGTTGAGGAAGTCAAACCTCCTCCTCCGAAGGAAGTGCCACCGCCGCCTCCGCCGCCGGAAATGAAGGCCCCGCCGCCTCCATTCATTCCGCCGGTCGAAGTTAACGTGCAACAACCTCCACCGGTACAAACGACGATCGCTAACGCGACCAACGTTGCACCGAAAACGACCGAACTGCCACGCCCGGCACCACCGGCGCAACCGGCACCAGCTGTCGCCAACCCTAACCCGGTGCGGTCGCCAGCAGTCGCTGACTTCAACACTTGCGCAAAACCGGAGTTCCCAAAAGCTTCCTTGCGTAATGAAGAAACTGGCACGGTCACCGTGTCGTTCCTGATCGGCGTTGATGGCCGNNAAGCCGGAACAAGCTTGGCAGCCAGTACAGTACGTCTGGACGCTGGAATAAAAACCGAGGCGAAGTTCAACCTCACACCGTGATTTTCGTTGTCATCATGTTCAGCGAACTGATTATTTTATAAATTTGGAGGAAGCATGTTTAAGAATACCCGTTTGTCCGCCGTTCTGGCGGCTGTCCTGTTCTCGGTTACCGCAGCGTCCGCGCTGATCTCGGCACCAGCTTTCGCTGACGCACCAGCTCCTGCAGCAAGCGCACCTGCTGACGCAGCCGCTGCCGCACCAGCACCAGCTGACGCAGCCGCAGCGCCTGCAGCAGATGCAGCCGCAACCGCACCAGCAGCCGACACGGCAGCTCCTGCTGTCGCGGCCGGCGACAAAGAAGAAGTGCACAACCCGTACGGTATCGGCGCAATGTGGGAAGACGGCGACTTCGTCACCAAGGGCACCGCCATCATGCTGGCCTTGATGTCCATGGGTTCGTGGTACATCATCATCACCAAGCTGATCGACCAGATGAAAATCGGCAAGCAAGCTGCCGAAGTCCAGGCCAAGTTCTGGAAAGCATCGTCGATCGCCGCAGGTTCGGCATCGCTGAAAGAAGGCAGCCCATTCCGCTTCATCGCTGAAAGCGGCACCAAGGCGACCGTGCACCACGACGGCGCCCTGCTCGAACAAATCGATCTGTCGACCTGGGTGACGATGTCGATCCAGCGCGCTGTTGAAAAAGTTCAGTCGCGTCTGCAAGATGGCCTGTCGTTCCTGGCAACCGTTGGTTCGACCGCACCGTTCGTTGGTCTGCTCGGTACCGTTTGGGGTATTTACAATGCACTGACCGCCATCGGCATGTCGGGTAACGCATCGATCGACAAGGTTGCAGGTCCAGTTGGTGAAGCGCTGATCATGACCGCGTTTGGTCTGGTGGTCGCCGTTCCTGCAGTTCTGGGTTACAACTGGCTGGTTCGTCGTAACAAGACCGCAATGGAAGACATCCGCTCGTTCAGCGCCGACGTTCACTCGGTACTGATCTCTGGCGCCATGTCGACCAGCGAAGCCGGCCGCGCTGCCGGTGCTAAAAAGATCGGGTAATCACCATGTCCATGAGCGTCGGCTCCGCAGACGGAGATGAAGACCAGGTCATGTCAGAAATCAACACGACGCCGCTCGTCGACATCATGTTGGTTCTGCTGATCATCTTCTTGATTACGAGCCCGGTTGTTCTGAAGCTGCAAAAAATTACGCTGCCTTCGGAGATCAACCAGGCATTGAAGCCAAAGCCAACCACAGTCAACATCGTGGTCAACAAAGATGGCGATATGTACTTCGACCAAAAGCGCCTGGCCGACACGACCGAGTTGTTTGAGTTCCTGAAGAAGGAATCGGTCAAGTTGCCTCAGCCTGAAGTGCATGTCCGTGGCGATCAGGAATCGCGCTACGAGTTCATCGGCAAGGTGATTTACACAGCACAGCGTGCTGGTATCCAGAAGGTCGGTTTTATTACCGAGCCGCCAGATAAAGACGGCGGCGCTGCCAAATAAAGCCCCTTCAGTAGCGCCTGCGACGAGGTTCATCGCAGGCGCTACGGGTTCCAACATTAGAAAGGAAACACCATGAGTATGAGTGTCGGTTCGTCCTCGAATCCCAACGCGGAACCGGAACCAATGATGGAAATGAACATGACGCCCTTGATCGACGTGATGTTGGTCTTGATTATCATGTTGATTATCACCATTCCGAAACAGAATCACTCGGTCAATCTGAACATGCCTGTCGGTACGCCTCCTCCGCCGACCGTTGAGCCGATCGTCATCACGATTGACGTCGACTTTGATGGCACGATTCTGTGGAACGGCGAAGTTGTGCCTGACCGCAAAGCGCTGGAAAGCAAGATGATGTCTGTCGCCGCCAAAGCTGAACAGGAAGAAGTGCACCTTCGTCCTAACAAGCTGGTGTCGTACAAGTATGTTGCCGGCGTCATGGCCACTGCACAGCGCCTTGGCGTTTCCAAGATTGGTATGGTCGGTAACGAGCAGTTCCAGTAAGTTTTTATTGATAATAGACGAACGGCAGGCCTCCCCTGCCGTTTCGTTTTTTGATTGAAAGATTTCCTCCAATGATCAAGTCACGCCTCGCACAATACGGCCTCGCCCTGGCCGCACTCGGTTTTACCGCCGTCAGCCCGGTTATCGGCTTGTCCACCGCACATGCCGAGACGGTGCGCGCGGAAATCGGCGGCCCCCTCCAGGCGGCCCAGAAAATGATGTCCCAGGGTAATGCCAAAGGCGCCCTGAACGAGCTGCGCAAGCTCGATGGTGTAAAAAAATCCGATAACGAATCCTACCTGGTCGAGCGCGTGCGCGCCGCGGCGGCATCGTCGGCCGGCGACTACGACACGGCTGCCCGCTCGTTTGAAAACCTGATCAATTCGGGCAAGCTCTCCGGTGCTGAAAGCGCCAAGTTCTCCGAAGGCCTGGTCGGCATCTACATGCGTGCGCGCGAATACGGCAAGGCCAATGCCGCCATCAACAAGGCGCTGGCACGCGGCGACGACGCCCGTCTGCGCGGCTACCTGATCCAGAACTACGTTTCGATGGGCAATATGACTGAAGCGATGCGCCTGCTGCAAGCAGACTTGCGCAACGCTGAAAAAGCCGGCCGTGCGCCGCAGGAAGACCAGCTCAAGATGCTGGCCAATCTGCAGAACATGAAGGGCGACAAGGACGGCTACGTCACCACCATTGAAAAGCTGGCGCAATACTATCCGCAGCCTAGCTACTGGGCTGACCTGCTCAACCGCGTCAAGGCCAAGTCGGGCTTTTCCTCGCGTCTGAACATCGACGTGCTGCGCCTGCAACTGGCCAATAACCTGCTCAAGAAGCCTAACGACTTCATGGAGCTGGCCCAGCTGGTGCTGCGCGACGGCGCCCCTGCCGAAGCGGTCAAGATCATTGAAAAAGGCTACAAGGACAGCGTCCTGGGCATCGGTCCCGATGCGGCCCGCCACCAGCGCCTGAAAGACCTGGCCGCCAAGAACCTGGCCGAAGAAGCCAAGAACCTGGCTGCCACCGAAGCGGCACTGACCAAGGCAGCCGACAACAACGGCTTGCTGAACCTGGGCTACGCGCTGGTGCAATCGGGCCAGACCGACAAGGGCTTGAAGATGATGGAAGCGGCCATCGCTGGCGGCAACCTGAAGCAGCCTGAAGACGCACAACTGCGCCTGGGCGAAGCCTACGCCGCCGCTGGCAAGAAGTCGCAAGCGATTTCGGCCCTGAAAAAGGTCGGCGGCAAGGACGGCACCGCCGAACTGGCCCGCTACTGGATCATGGCGATCAACCGCCCGATGGCTTGATCGTTCCCACGATCGTGCTTCGCTAAAAGCGCTGCCTGCATCTTGCAGGCAGCGCTTTTTAGCTTTGAACGTATAATCTCTATTTCCATGGTTTCATAACAAGGTTCTGGCATCGCCCCCATGAAGGTATTTCGCGGACTTCCCAACGACCTCGCACGCGCCCCCTGCGCGCTCACGATCGGCAATTTTGACGGTGTCCACCGCGGCCACCAGGCTTTGCTCGCGCGCGTGCGCGAGGCGGCCACCCGCCTGGGAATCGAAGCGGCCGTCATGACGTTCGAGCCGCACCCGCGCGAATTTTTCGCGCGCCGCTCGGGCGACCTGTCCAAAGCACCAACACGCATCGCCAACCTGCGCGACAAGCTGCAGTCGCTGGAGAACGCCGGCATCGACCGCGTCATCGTCGAACATTTCAACGCCCATTTCGCTGCCATCACGCCTGAAGACTTCACCTCGCGCGTGCTGGTCGACGGCCTGCACGTCAAGTGGCTGATGGTGGGCGACGACTTCTGCTACGGCGCGCGCCGCGCCGGCACGGTCGCCATGCTCAAGCAAGCGGGCCTGCGCCACGGCTTCGAGGTCGAGACGTTGCCCACGGTGCTGCTGGGCGACCAGCGCGTGTCGTCGTCGGCGGTGCGCGCCGCGCTGGCCGCGGGCGACTTCGTCCAGACCCGCCAGCTGCTGGGACACTCCTACAAGATCTCCGGCCACGTCATCCACGGCGCCAAGCTGGGACGCACGCTGGGCTTCCCCACGCTGAACCTGCGGGTGGCCCATCGCCCGGCGCTGGCCGGCATCTTCGTGGTCCAGGTCCATGGCCTGGCCGAGCAGCCCTTGCCTGCCGTGGCCAGCCTGGGCGTGCGCCCGACCGTCGACGACAGCGGCCGCGTGCTGCTCGAAGTGCACCTGTTCGACTTCAACGACTCCTGCTACGGCAAGATGGTGCAGGTCGAATTCCTGGAAAAGCTGCGCGACGAAGAAAAATACACCGACCTGGCGACGCTCACCGCGGCCATCACGCGCGACGGCGAACAGGCGCGCGCATGGTTCCACCAGCGCGCTGGCGCGCTGACTGCGACCGACCGAATTTGACGCCGCTTTTCGCAGGCGCCGCATCCCCGAATACTCCAGATACACACCTTTGAAGAAGAATATGTCCGATACCAAGCCAGAACAGCAGCAAGCCGCCAAAGCCGGCAAGAAAGAGGGCAAGCCAGCCTCCAAGTACCCGGTCAACATGACCGACACGCCGTTCCCGATGCGCGGCGACCTCGCCAAGCGCGAACCGGGCTGGGTCAAGCAATGGCAGGACAAGAAGATCTATGAGCGCGTGCGCAAGGCAGCCAAAGGCCGCCCGATGTTCATCCTGCACGACGGCCCGCCGTACGCCAACGGCGACATCCACCTGGGCCACGCGGTCAACAAGATTTTGAAGGACATGGTCGTCAAGTCGCGCACCTTCGCCGGCTTTGACGCCCCCTATGTGCCGGGCTGGGACTGCCACGGCATGCCGATCGAAATCCAGATCGAAAAACTGCACGGCAAAGGCTTGCCGACCGCCGACGTACTGACCAAGGCACGCGCCTACGCGCTCGAGCAGGTCGACCGCCAGCGCAAGGACTTCGTGCGCCTGGGCGTGCTGGGCGAGTGGGACAACCCGTACATGACGATGGCCTACAAGAACGAGGCTGACGAACTGCGCGCACTGGGCACCCTGCTCGACAAAGGTTACGTCTACCGCGGCCTCAAGCCGGTGAACTGGTGCTTCGATTGCGGTTCGGCCCTGGCCGAAGCGGAAGTCGAATACCAGGACAAGAAGGATCCGGCGATCGACGTCGGCTTCCCGTTTGCCCAGCCCGAAAAACTCGCTGCCGCCTTCGGCCTGCCCGCGCTGCCGGCAGGCGACGGCTTCATCGTCATCTGGACCACCACGCCGTGGACCATCCCGTCCAACCAGGCGCTCAACGTCCATCCCGAAATCACCTACGCACTGGTGGAAACGGCGCGCGACGGCCACCCGCTGTACCTGATCCTGGCCCAGGACCTGGCCGAAGCCTGCCTGCTGCGCTACAAGCTCGAAGGCAAAGTCATCGCCACCTGCCTGGGCGCCGCGCTCGAAGGCATCGCCTTCAAGCACCCGCTGCACGCGTCCGACGCCTTTTTCGACCGCCTCTCGCCAATGTACCTGGCCGACTACGTGACCACCGAAAGCGGCACCGGCGTGGTCCACTCCGCGCCTGCCTATGGCCAGGACGACTTCATCTCGTGCAAGGCGCACGGCATGAAGGACGATGAAATCCTCACGCCAGTGATGGGCGACGGCCATTTCGCCTCGACCTTGCCGCTGTTTGGCGGCATGACCATCTGGGAAGCGTCCAAGCCGATCTGCGCCGCGCTGCGCGAAGCGGGCGCGCTGTTCGAAGTGAAGATGTTCGACCACAGCTACATGCACTGCTGGCGCCACAAGACGCCGATCGTCTACCGCGCCACCTCGCAGTGGTTCGCCAGCATGGACAACAAGCCGAAGGACGGCGGCGCGTCGCTGCGCGAAACGGCACTGAAAGGCATCGCCGACACCAAGTTCTTCCCGGACTGGGGCCAGGCCCGCCTGCACGGCATGATCGAAAACCGTCCGGACTGGACGCTGTCGCGCCAGCGCCAGTGGGGCGTGCCGATGGCCTTCTTCCTGCACAAGGAAACCGGCCAGCTGCACCCGCGCACACCGGAACTGCTGGAGCAGATCGCCAGGCTGTTCGAAGAAAAAGGCATCGACGCCTGGCTTGCGATCGAGCCGAAAGACCTGCTCGGCGACGACGCCGACATGTACGTCAAGAACAAGGATACGCTTGACGTCTGGTTCGACTCGGGCTGCACCCACCAGACCGTGCTGCGCGGCTCGCACGCAGCCCAGTCCAGCTTCCCGGCCGACCTGTACCTGGAAGGCTCGGACCAGCACCGCGGCTGGTTCCACTCGTCGCTGCTGACTTCTTCGATGTTAAATGGCTGCCCGCCGTACAAGGCCCTGCTCACGCACGGCTTCACGGTTGACGCCGAAGGCAAGAAGATGTCCAAGTCGCTGCAAAACACGCTGGCGCCACAAAAAATCTACGATAGCCTGGGCGCCGACATCCTGCGCCTGTGGGTCGCCTCGACCGACTACAGCGGCGAACTGTCGATCTCCGACGAGATCCTCAAGCGCGTGACCGAATCGTATCGCCGCATCCGCAACACGTTGCGCTTCCTGCTGGCCAATACCTCCGACTTCGACCATGCCAAGCATGCGCTGCCGGTTGCCGATCTGCTCGAAATCGACCGCTACGCGATCGCCGGCATGGCCGCGCTCCAGGCCGACATCGCCGCCTGCTACGAGCGCTACGAGTTCCATCCGGTTGTCGCCCGCCTGCAGAACTACTGCTCGGAAGACCTGGGCGGCTTCTACCTGGACATCCTCAAGGACCGCCTGTACACGTCAGCCGTCGATTCGCCGGCGCGCCGTTCGGCCCAGACCGCGCTGTGGCACATCACGCAAAGCCTGCTGCGCGTGATGGCGCCGATGCTGTCGTTCACGGCCGAAGAAGCGTGGGCAGTGTTTGCCAGCCCTGAAGCGTTTGCCGCCAGCGACGAGACCATCTTCACCCAGACCTTCTGGGAACTGCCGGCCATCGACGGCGCCAGCGCGCTGCTCGACAAGTACGCTGCCCTGCGCGCCGTGCGCGCCGACGTCACCAAGGAACTTGAAGAACTGCGCGTCTCCGGCGCCATCGGCTCGTCGCTGCAGGCCGAAATGACCATCAAGGCCGCGGCCGACAAATTCAAGCTGCTGGCCAGCCTGGACGATGACCTCAAGTACCTGTTCATCACCTCGCAGGCCAAGGTGGAACAAGTGGCCAGCGACGCCGAGGAAGCCATTGCCGTCACCGCGTCCAGCGCAGCCAAGTGCGAGCGCTGCTGGCACTACGTGGCCGACGTGGGCACCCACGCCGATCATGCAGGCCTGTGCACGCGCTGCGTGAGCAACCTGTTTGGCAGCGGTCAGAAACGCAGCTTCGTATAAAAACAATCAAGCGACCTTATGGCAACCAAGAAAAAGCAGCTGTTTTCCACTTCCAAGTCCTCCGGCGGCAGCTTGCTGCCGTGGCTTGGCGTCGCATCCATCGTCATTCTGATCGACCAGCTGACCAAGATCACGGTCGCCAAGCTGTTCGTGTACGGCGAAGAGAAGTTCATCACGTCCTTCTTCAACCTGGTGCTGGCCTATAACAAGGGCGCCGCCTTCGGCTTCCTGAACAACCAGCCAGGCTGGCAGCGCTACTTCTTCACCGCCGTTGCGGTGATCGCGGTGGGCGCCATCCTGTACATGCTGAAAAAGCATTCGGGCCAGCGCCTGTTCTGCTGGTCGCTGGCGCTGATCATGGGCGGCGCTGTCGGCAACGCCATCGACCGCCTGCTGTACGGCCACGTGATCGACTTCCTCGACTTCCACCTCAAAGGCCAGCATTTCCCGGTCTTTAACGTCGCCGACATCGCCATCAGCCTGGGCGCCATGCTGTTCATCTACGATGAACTGCGGCGCGTGAACAAGAACTAGCAGGAGAGAGCCCATGCCTATGGATTTGAAGGGTAAGAAAATCGTGCTCGGCCTGTCCGGCGGCGTGGCCTGCTACAAGGCGGCCGAACTGTGCCGCGCGCTGACCAAGGATGGCGCCACGGTGCATGTCGTCATGACCGAGGCCGCAAGCCACTTCATCACCGCCGTCACCATGCAGGCCCTGTCGGGCAACACGGTATTTACCGACCAGTGGGATCCGCGCGTGGCCAACAACATGGCCCACATCGACCTCACCCGCGGCGCCGACGCGGTGCTGATCGCGCCCTGCTCGGCCGACTTCATGCGCAAGCTGGCGCATGGCGTGTGCGACGACCTGCTCTCGACACTGTGCCTGGCGCGCCCGCAGCAGGTGCCGCTGTTGATTGCCCCTGCCATGAATGTGGAAATGTGGCAGAACCCGGCCACCGCGCGCAACGCCAAGCAGCTGCGCGCCGACGGCGTGCGCATCTTCGGACCGGCCGCCGGCGAACAAGCCTGCGGCGAAACGGGCCTGGGCCGCATGCTCGAGCCGCTCGACCTGCTCGACGAACTGGTGGCCTCGTTCCAGCCCAAGGTATTGGCCGGCAAGCGCGTCCTGATCACGGCCGGTCCGACCTTTGAAGCGATCGACCCGGTGCGCGGCATCACCAATCTGTCGTCCGGAAAAATGGGCTACGCCATTGCGCGCGCCGCGCGCGAAGCAGGCGCCGACGTCCAGCTGGTGTCCGGCCCCACTGCGCTGGCCACCCCGCACGGCGTGCGCCGCACCAACGTGCAAAGCGCGCAGCAGATGCACGACGCCGTCATGGCCCAGCTCAAGGGCCAGCACGTGTTCATCGGTGTGGCAGCCGTGGCCGACTGGCGCGTCGTCAACGCCAGCGACCAGAAGATGAAAAAGCAGGATGGCGCCATTCCCGTGCTCGAATTCGCGCAGAACGCCGACATCCTCGCCTCGGTCGCGTCGACCACGTCGATCTCGGGCTGGCCGTACTGCGTCGGCTTTGCCGCCGAATCGGAAAACCTGGTCGACTACGGCGCCACCAAACGCGAGAAAAAAGGCATTCCCCTGTTGGTGGGCAATATCGGCCACCACACCTTCGGCCAGGATGACAACGAGATCATCCTGTTTGACGACAACGGCCACACCGTGCTGCCGCGTGCCGACAAGCTCACGCTGGCGCGCCAGCTCATTTCAGAAATCGCCAAGCGGCTCGAACAACGCTCGCTGCTCAAATAAGAAGACATGAAAACAATCGACGTCAAAATTCTCGACCCGCGCATGCAAGACCAGATGCCGGCCTACGCCACCCCCGGCAGCGCGGGCCTCGACCTGCGCGCCTGCATCGACGCGCCAATCACCATCGAAGCGGGCCAGACGGTCCTGATTCCGACCGGACTGGCGATCCACGTGGGCGACCCCGGCTACGCGGCCATGATCCTGCCGCGCAGCGGCATGGGCCACAAGAACGGCATCGTTCTCGGGAATCTGGTAGGCTTGATCGATTCCGACTATCAGGGTCAGTTGATGGTCTCGACCTGGAACCGCGGACAAAGCGCCTTTACCCTCAATCCTATGGAGCGGCTGGCGCAACTGATCGTGGTGCCGGTCCTGCAGGTCGGATTCAATGTCGTCGATGAATTCGACACGAGCGAACGCGGTGCGGGCGGTTTCGGCAGCACCGGCAAACAATAAAAACATGGAGAAGTTTATGACCCGTTTCATCGGTCTGCGTCCCGCTGCGCCAGTCCTGCTGGCCGCCCTGCTGCTGTCGGCGTGCGAAACGATCGCCCCGGTCAAGCCCGGCCCGGCAGTCGTGCCGGTCCCGGTCGACACCACCCCTGCCATTTCGCCCAAGGTCGCCGCGGCGGCCGATTCGCTGACCA
>CXWL01113585.1_pt1 | contig 11892 bp, 8 predicted proteins | sample 590931 | NCBI WGS metagenome assembly CXWL01 (sample SAMEA3498368, study PRJEB10139) | groundwater metagenome | biome: water well; material: biofilm material | place: Germany | collected 2015-04-27
TACGTGCATGCGGCAGACGGGAAGATGATTTTGCAGTCATTGACGATTGAGCGGGAGACTGAAAAATGCCACTGATATTGGAACTGGGTAATGTGTTGGATGCGCAGACGGATGCGCTTCTTCTCACTGTGGACGGGATGGCGCGCAACCAGTCTGATCCGGGAAGACTAATGTGTGGGAGGCGGGAAGTATTGGGGGGCAATGTTGCCAACCAGTTCGCCAAGCGCTGGCCTGATGATTGGGTGGATATGCATCTTGATCTGCCGTTCCCCATCCCTATCGGTCGTAGTGCAGGCATCCGCTGGGACGGCGAATTCCCCTGGCAACTGGTAATTCTTTCCTCGACATTGCATCACGTTGGTGTGTCAGGCGATGAGGAGAAATTGGCGGTCATCCGTGGCGCGTTTGCCGAAGCGCTGTTGATTGCGCAGCGAAATCATGTGAAATCTTTGGCCACAGTTGCGCTTACAGGGGGCTGGAGGTTGCCACTGGTTGATGCGGTTGAAGCCATGTTGTCGGTCTATCGGCATGCTGATTCATCAACTCAGAAAATGGACTTGCTTCTCGTAACAAACGATCAAGATGAGATGGATATATTTGCTGAAATGGCTGGTAAGTATGGGATGCTGGCCTGACATGGGTCATCCACTGGGCGATGATCTGTTTTTCCAGTTCGCTCAATACAAAAAGCAGCGGTACCTGTCGTCTGGTAGTGTGGACTTTGAGTCTGCGCAAGGTATTGTTTTGTACAGAAACAACAACAAGCTCGCCAAAGTCGTGCAGGTCAGTTCGGGCAAGGCCCAGCGCTTCTGCGCTGCGCAGGCCGAACCGGTAGCACAGCAAAAGGAGAAATGCCGGAGCGAGCCGTTTGCGGAGATCGGGGGGCCGCCTCACCCGTCATGATCTTCAAAGCCAGTTGGTAATCCTCTTCGGTGACGATACCCGGCAACACGTGCGCCGTCGGGAAAGGTGCGGGCAATTCGCTCCAGTCCGGATTCTCGACCGCGTACTCGCGTTTTGCCCAGTGGTGGAAATCTCCGAGGCGATCGGCCACGTACTTTGTGTCGCTCACTTCGAGCGATTCGATCAGCAACGTGTAACTGCCGTAAAATGACCCTCCTTCTTCAGCACATCAGAACAGGCAGGACATACATGGTCCAGGTATTGCGCATTCAATGCGAGGAATGCAACGAAAGCGTTCCCGCCCATGACATCATCAACTTCGGCTCGGGCGCCCAGAAAGGCCGCCAGCTGTGCGGCCAGTGCTTCAATGCCGAAGTGGCAAAGATCCATGGCCTGGATGGGTTCGAAAATGTCAGGCTCGAACCCATCGAGATGGCCGACTGCGCAGGCGAGAAACATCAATTCCACTTCCAGATGCGCCTTCTTGGCAACATGACTGCGCTGGAAGCCTTCGAGCTCGAGGATGGCGACCCAGGAGGCTATCAGTTCCAGATTGTCGGCGATCCCCAGGAAGACGCGCTTGCCCTGCTGGGGAGGATGGTCGGGAAAATCAGGCGCGCGCTTTCCACAATGCACATCGAGGAAGGCAGATTGGGCCCACAGATCATCGGCCAGACGGTGCGGGGCAGGATCGAGTGGGACGATTCGGTGGAAGGAGATCTGCCCCTTGCTGTTGTGGATGGCAGGAAATACTCATGGGAGGATCTCGGCAGGATGTTGATGACCTTTGAAGGCTGGCAGTTCACGCTGGATATTCTCGACCGCAGCGAAGAAGCCTGAGTGGGCAGCGACGTGAATTCCTACTATTAACATTCCAACTTGGGCGAGGCGGATTCTTGAATTATATGAAATTATTTCAAACAGAATAATTGGAGAAGCCCCACCACACAACTCGTGTGGGCAACCCGGCGGCGCGCCAACTCAAAACTGCAATTCAGGCCGACAGCAATGATCGATATTTTGCCGCTGCCAGGGTTCGATCTGGGGTTAGGAGTCGTTAAACAATTAGTGTATCAATTTTAGCTCGCACCTATAGTGGACCCCAGTTTTCGGACAGTAAATTAAGATGGTAGCCTGCTGTAAAAAGGAGCATGTGATGAGTGAGTCGAAACGCAAGAATTTCAGTGGAGAGTTCAAGGCCAAGGTCGCACTTGAAGCGATCCGTGGCATCAAGACGGTGAACGAAATCGGCCAGGAGTTTGGGGTGCATCCGACGCAAGTTGGCATGTGGAAGAAGGAGCTGCAAGAGCAGGCATCGGGCCTGTTTGACGCCAAGCGCGGCCCGAAACCTGCCGACCCGTCTGCCAGCCCGGAGCGCCTGTATTCCGAGATCGGCCGGCTGAAGATGGAACTGGACTGGCTCAAAAAAAAGTCCGGGATCAGCCAGTAGCAACCCGCAGGCAATGGGTCGGCGCCATCGAACCCCTGGCGCTGACCCGGCAATGCGAACTGACCGGTGTGGCGCGTTCCACGGTCTATGCGCCGCACATGGCGGCGAAACCGGACGCGCAGGAATTGACGTTGCTGGAACGGGTTGACGCCGAATACACGCGGCATCCGTTTTACGGCAGCCGCAAGATCAGGCAATACCTGCGTGGCTTGGGGCACAAGATCAACCGCAAGCGGGTGCGGCGGCTGATGGGCATACTGGGTCTTGCCGGCATGGCGCCGGGGCCTGATACCAGCCGCCCGCACCCGCAGCACAAAGTTTATCCGTACTTGCTCCGGGGCGTGAATGTGATCCGCCCCAATCAGGTGTGGAGCACGGACATCACCTACATCCGCCTGCCGCGCGGGTTCGTGTACCTGGTGGCGGTGATCGACTGGTACTCGCGTAAAGTGCTGTCATGGCGGTTATCGAACACACTGGACAGCGGGTTCTGCGTAGATTGTTTGGAACAGGCATTGCAGGCATATGGAACGCCCGAGATATTCAACACCGACCAGGGCTGCCAGTTCACCAGCGAAGCGTTTACCGGTGTGCTGTTGAAAAAAGGAATCGCCATCAGCATGGACGGGCGCGGGCGGGCACTGGATAACATCTTTGTGGAACGGCTCTGGCGTAGCGTTAAACACGAAGACGTGTATCTGAAAGGTTACGCCACGATGCCTGACTTGCTGATAGGATTGACAGAATATTTTGTGCTTTACAACACGGAAAGGCCGCACCAATCGCTGGGCTACGGCACACCGGATAAGGTTTACCGGACGGCGAGCGGAGGCGGAGCAAGGATTGTGGACAAGTACAGTGGAAAAGAAAAAACTCACTCAGGAATAGCAAACCGGCGCAGCGCCGTTCCGCTGCAGGAGACAGGTTACCCTCTTAAACTCGATGCATTATTGTCTTGACGGAGGGGTCCACTATAAGCTCCCGCTTTGCGAATTCGCTTGCCCTGACTTTCAACCGCCATCTTTTCGGTTGCCAGCTCTTCCAATCCGGCATGAATTGCGCGCCGGGACACACCGGTAGCCTGTGCAACCCTTGTAACGCCGCCATGGCCTAACACCGCAGCTTCCGCAGCAGCAAACAGACGCCTCATCCGCTCGTCCAACGTCCATGCAAGCTTCTCGAACCGGGTGCGTATTTGTTTGAGGTCGCCTGCATTCGCCATGACGACAATCATAGCACCTTCGATTTATTTGTTACAGTTATTTATTAACATCTCCTTAGTGTACTATTGGTCTCCCCCCCCAAAAAACGCTCACGTAATCTCGCGCCGCCCCCGCCGTTCCGCTTGCCGCCTCGTTTGCGGCAAAATATCCTCAAGAAATAGCAAAAACCACTGCCCTCAAACCCCCACAAATTGACCCTGTTTGGGAACACTCGTTTGTTTTTTGTTGGTCCATAATCTACTCATTGTTTTTTTGAGTAGATGACAATGGATAATTTAAGATCAGTTACAGATAAAATCTCTGACACCGGTGGCGGCGCAAACCAACCAGACGCAGACAAGGTTAAATCACTAGCCAGCGAGTCCACCACAACGGTTATTTTCAGGATCGAATTGGGCAAGCCATTGCAGGTCGAGACAATCAGCAACGAATTTCACTCGCAGAGCTTTCATGGCATCAGGTGGCGGCAACTCATCGTGGTTGCAAGATATCTCTGCGAAACATCTTCGGTCGTTCTCAAAGTTGACGGGCACAGAATAACGCCGACCGAAATATTGAGGTTGAGCAAAACAACAAAAATTGGTTTGTGTGGCTCCATAGATGCGAAACTTTTGCAGGAAAATCGTGACGAGCTTGAAAAATGCCACATCTACTTTTTGGCGAAAGTTACAGACAACTGCATAGGTTTGACAGATGATTTATTTTACGCGATCCCTGTGGAGCATAAAGATGCGATAGACAGAATCTCCGCCGACTTCCTGAAGAAGCACCACAGCAAAGCAATTTCGCACCCGATAACTTACAAGGGGCAGAAAGAAGATTATATCTGCACAGGCAATTTTGCTCGCGCGCAAGGCGGAAAAAATCTAAACCACGAGCCACGATCCATAATCGGTCGCATCGACTGCATCAACAAAACAAGCAGGACGTTCTCGGTCATACCCCGGGTGGGTAACAAAGAAACGGTACAGTTCGACTATTCAACGCAATTCGAAAATCTATGGGGCGCGTTTCGTGATGAGAATAATCGCTTCTTTCAAGTCAGGGACGAGGAGGGAGCCGACGCCAAAAAATATGCAACTCTCGATTTCTTCCGGGACTTGCACGAAGAGATGCTGTTCCAGCCATCTGGCGATGCTGGAAAATTGAATACCACATAGATGTGCCAATGCATCGGGCGAGCAGATCCGTTCAGCAATTGTTGTCCGGCTGCAAACGGGCAACCGCGAACGCGAGAAACGCAGCAATCAGCTCTATGTTGTTGCGCAGCGCGAATTCCCTGTTTCCGATGAGGAGCAGCGCGCACCGCTTCTCCACCCTGTTCTGGTTTTCACCTTCAGCGGCAGCGTCCAGTCTGGCTTTATTCTCACCCGCTCCGGCTTCGGATCTGCCAACAGGTTTGAAGCCAGACTCTTCAGCAAAGCGCATGATCCTATCGTCTGCCTGGTCAGAGCGGATCACACGTATGCGGGAATCCGGGATAACAAAACTCTTCAGAAAAAGCCTCGCCAGCCTGAAATGTTCCGGCTCCCATAAGACCAGCTGCTGGGTGGCACCGACCATCCCTTCGATCCCATCCAGAGTAATGGCTGGTGGGGCCGCGGCGCCGGCGCGACAATCCCCGGCAGATTTGGCGAGCCCGAACAACCTGGTCCAGGCAAGCGCTTTGATCCTCCTCAAGAACTCCAATGGAGCAAGCTCTTCTTTCCCCTTGGTGAGCTTGGTAACATTCAGCCGCACTTTCCTGTCGAGGCGGCAAAGAAGGCTGTGGCAAGCCACGGCAAGCTTCGCGTCGAAGCCGAGGGCGCGCGCCGCGACTTCGGGCGGCTTGCCGGTGGAAACCAGCCGGAAGAATGCCAGCAGCATTGCGGGCGTTGCCGCCGCAGGCGCTGGCGGCGCCAGCAAACCCGCCGAAACAGGCACCAGCTTCGGGAAAGCCCCCAGATCGATGGCGTGCAGCAAATTCCCCGGCGCACCGCCGCTCGTCGGCATCATGCGTTTGTTGGCGATATCGCCGATGAAATGCACGTAGTTCCGCGTCGTGGTCTCTTTTCTCACGTGGCCGAGATAGCCGCCCAGCGCCCAGATTTTCCGGCGGGTGGGGCCGGTTGAGCCCAGCAGGACGGTTTTCATGGAGCTGGGGGGCAGCGACCGGTCTCCCGACAGCAGGCCCCACCCCGGCATTTCGTCGCAGCAAACCCCGATACCGACGCGGTTTGCTGCGGCGTGCCTCGCGTGGTGCAAAGTGCATAGCGGGTTGCCGGTCGCCGCCTTGAGCGCCGCTATCGCGGCCGATTTAATCCTGTGGACCTCGCTGTTATTCCACGCGCTCTTGTCCTTGAAAAACAGCCCCGCCGACATGTCCTGCCCGAGCTGCGCCTCAACACCGACCGCCCATTGGCCGATGATTTCCTTTTCCTGATCGCTCAGCGAAAACAGCAGCGGCACTTGCCGCCTGGATGTCGGTGTCTTGAGCCTGCGCAAGGCGTTCCCTTGCACGCAGACCACGACCAGATCCCCGAAGTCCTGCCAGTCGGCGCGCCCGAGCCCCAGCGCTTCGTTTCCGCGCAACCCGAAGCGGTAACACAGCAGCAGGAGAAATGCGGGCGCGAGCCGCTCCCGCTGGGCGCGCCCTTCCCGGCCCAGCAGGATTTTCAGCGCCAGCTGGTAATCGTCTTCCACCACGATGCCGGGCCGCACGTGCGCCGTCGAAAAGGTCGCGGGTATTTCGAGCCAGTCCGGCTCTTCGATTGTGAACTCGCGCCTGGCCCACCCGTGGAAATCCGAGAGGCGATCCGCCACATACTGCGTGTCATCCACCTCGAGCGACTCGATAAGCTGCGTATAAAAATGGGTAATATCGTCGTCGTCCATCGCCAGCATGTCCGCCGAGTGGCCGATCTTCTCGAAGGGAGGGATCAGCGCGTCAAGGTAGCGCCCGATGGTGGAAATCTGGATAAAGCCATCGCCCTTTTTGCGCGTGAGCAGCGAGCACCCCCAGAGCACGAGAAGCTGGATAGCCGGGCTGACCCTGCCGACATGTTCGCTGTCATCAACCATTGACAGGAATCTGCGTTTCATCTCCTTGCGGTCGTTTACCGCATATGGCCCGGATTTTTTGTCGATATATTCCTTGAGGGTTTTCTTGATCCTGTCGAGCAGGGAGTGCGCTGTCTCTTGCTGGAGCAGCGAATTATCTGCACCGGTTGGCTGCCATGCCGCAAATGGCGTACGCCATTGGGGCGCGGTTGATTTCTCTCCGTCTGGGGTATCGCCCCCTTCGGCAAAAGGCGTCTCGGTGACGTACCCCAGCTCCAGGCGCGTGAAATCCCGCCACATCGGGGAATAGGATTCCACCCGCCCGGCCAGATAGCCGGCAACAATGCCCGGCATGGTCATGACGTTTACCTGGTCCGCAATGCCGCAAAGAGCCGCGAGGAATTTCAGAAACGGGGCATCCGGCCCAATTTTCCGGTGGCGCACCAAAACCTCCACCAAGGGTTGCAGCAAGCCAGGCACCGGGTGATCCTTGAATTTCCGCGTGACACCGCCCAAAAACCTGTCGAGCAAGCGGGCCGAATATTTCGACAGCAGGAAACGCTGTACCGGCGCGTCTGCGGCCACGGAAATAAAGTATCGCGAGTATTCGAGGTAGGCTCTGCCGTTAATGGTCACCAGCCGGAAATTCTTGCGTTCGAGCACATCCTCCAGCAACCTTTTTGAAGCGACGCCGTTTTCCAGGCAGAGAAAGGCGGTTGCCGCATCCGCCGCCGCCATATAGCCGAGCTTGCCGGCTCTCATTCCTGGCGCAATGCCGACAAGCGCTGCGTGAAGCTCCCGGAACAGGCCGATGGCGCCTGGTGCCGAGTCCCTGAAACTGCTCGCTTCCTCCCGCGCCATGACGTAGCGCTTCTTGAAGCGGCATTTTTTCCCCTCGCGCCGCCAGAGCCGTTCCGCTTGGCGGACGAGATACCGGTATTTGATGTGGCCGCGCGGGTGGAGCATGCGCCCCTTCTTGAAAAGGAGCTGCTCCGAAAGCTCGTGCAGCTCGTCCTTGTCCAGGTCGGAAAGCTGCCGCCCCGCCAAAAACATCTTTATTTGCCTTGCCGCATCGCGCACCGCGCCGATGAAGTTCAGCTTTCTTTCCGCGCTGCGCGCCTGCGCCCCGAAAAGGGCGGCCCTGCCGGTTGACGGCACCACATCCTGTTTGCCCGGTTCTGCCCGGACGCGAGATGCGCCGCTCCATCCCGGCAACAGCTCGAACGGAAGCTCGCCAAACAGCTTTTCCATCAGCGGGCGAACAGCATCCATGTCTTCCTTCCAAATCCTGAAGGAATAATCCCCGTGTGTCGGCGTCGCGGCCTCGACATGCCCCATGACGGCATCGATCAGCTCCGTGTCTGCGCCCATATGGCGGAGCTTCCTGGAGAGACGGTGCCGGAAAAGGTTGAGCGGCAACGGCCAATCGAATATCCCGATCTCGCCTATGGCTTTTTCGGAAACAGATTTCCAGCCTGCGACGCCTTCCGCCAGAAAAAACAGGAAGGGCATCGCCCCGGTGGAATTGCCGCTGGCGATGCCCAGAATGCCATCCGCCAAGCCCGGGTTTGCATCCCGGATCGCGCTGGCGAGATTTGCGAGGTGAGCGAGATAGCGCAAAGAAACGAACTGGCAAATTTCGGCGAAAAGAGGAACCAGCCTCCCCCGTTGCCCGGCCCCGCTCGCCTTGTCCTCGATGTAGACGAAGCGGTCGGAGAAATCGAAATGGCCCAGTTTCTCGAACGGGTCATTTACCGGGCGACCACCCGTCGCCGCAAGCAGCATTACCGTGATATAGGCGGTATAGATATTGTGAAATTTGATCGGGTCCGTTTCATGGTGCAGGTTTTTCAAAATGGCGGTTGCCTTGCGAATGCCATCGGCGAGCAGATTCTCGATGGGATCGAGGCGGCTGCCTACCGCATTTGCCCGGCTTTCCGCAGACGGCGAAACAGAAAAACCGGGAGCCACCTTTTCCATAACCGGCCGAAGCTGGGAAAAGTTCCAGCCCGGATAGGAGCAAGCACCCGACAAGGCGGAATTTGGATGGCTGGAGAACAGCCTCGCCAGCACCGGGTCGCCGCTGGCCGTGCAGATATTTTGAAACAGCGCGCCGTTCATGATGCCCGGCGTAAGCCGCGGGATGGCTTTCCCTGCGGTATTGCGAAAATGCTCTTCCTGGCTGTTTCCCCATTTCTTGTTCCACAAATCGCCCAGCAGCTTCGGGTCCGAATGTTTGGCGTAGCATTTCTTTATGATCATGGCCAGCGGTCGCGGCAGGGACAGGACCAACTTGTCGGCTACCGGATTGACCCAGTTGGCTTGCTCGCCTTTCGGTTGCCAGCCCGGCAGCCTCTGCGGGGGCAGGCGCTGCAGGGCAAGAGTATCGGGGTGTATCGTCCAATCGCTCCGGGCTGCTTTTGAAAACGGAATATCCAGCGCACGGCGCAGGGAGTTGCCGGTATGCAGGGATATCCAGACATCGGCGGCAAGCACCCTGTCGCCTTCCCCGGTCGACACCCCGTTCTGCTCGATCCATTTGTCGAGTTTCAGCAGCTCGTAGGAATTGGGCTTGCGCCATGACCAAGGCAAAAACTGGAGCTCCTCGGCAGCGGACAGGAATATTTTTCCGGCCTCAAGCGCCTGTTGGGCATATGACAGATTCTCGTCAACGCTGGCTTGGATAATGAAAGACTCTTCCGTTTCCGGATCATCTTCTTGCCATTCGGTTCCGGCGTTCGCCACGCCCTCATCTTCCGATAATGTTTCCAATACCGGCGCATGAGGCTGGGCGCTATTTTCAGCATAGGAAACGATCAGCCGCTGGATAAAAAATGGCAAATGTTCGGCAATAGGTTCCCGGCTTTGCACATAACTCGCAACCGATATCAGATTACGCAGAAGATTGCGCCTGACCTCAGAAAGAGATAATTGCTCCGCCTTAGCCAGCAACAATTCGCACTTATAAATAATGTAATGGTTGAGGGTGTCAAAATCCTGCGGTACAGAGGATGGCCGAGCGAGCAAAAACGTTTCTCGCCAGACCTGGCTAGTGCCGGATGCCATGAGCAACCTGGCAGAGATAAAATGCAGGTGGCCATCCTGAATGATTCCCCAACTGCTTCGCTCAAAGGCGTGGGTCAACACCCACATGCGTAGATGTTCAAACCAATCCTGCTTGTCGGCCTCTATGGGAGGAAGCCTTTCGACCAGTAGTGCGATGAGGTAATGGTCTCGCAGCCCCTTTGAGAATTGTTTTTTTACCGGTACCTTGTCGGTAATCTTGCGGTAGAAGGATTGAACCCCGCTGTTTTTTACAGCAACGGCCAGATCGTGAAGGGTGCCAGCCGAAGATTCAGTCCGCCTCCAGTGCTCGAGCAGTGCTAAGGATGCAGGCGAGGCAATTTGAGCAAGGAAACTGCCAAACAAGTTCGGCATATCCCATATTCTGCAGGTGGCAAGTGCTCTCAGGAACTCATCCTTGAGGCTATGCTCCTCGGCCCATGCGCAAGCATTTTCCCAATCTTTATGGAGATCTGTAGCCGGAAAGCTCTTCGGTTGTGGTGCAACGGCTGTCATGAGGATTGGTGGGTTTATGCCTCCCACAGCCTGCCGACCGGAACGGCATACATCCCCTCCCCGAACGGGAGGAGGTGCTCCCCGTCATACAGCAATATCCCCCGGTGAAACCGCTCCCCCGCGACACGCTGCAATCGCCTCAAGCCGTTGAAATCCCTGTTGGCCACCGTGGCTGCCGCCTTCACTTCGATGCCGAGCATGCGCCCGCCGCCATTTTCCACGACCATATCCACCTCGTACTGGTCTTTGTCGCGGTAATGGTAGAACGCCATATCCTCATCCAGCCAGCTCGCCTGTTTGCGCAATTCGGCGTAAACGAAAGATTCGAGCAAATGCCCCAGCATGTTGTGGTCGCGCAGCAGCTGTTGCGCGTTCAGTTTCAGAACTGCGACCGCCAACCCCGTATCCATCAGGTGGACTTTCGGGGTCTTGATCAGCCGCTTGTTCTGGTTGCCCGACCAGGGTTGCAGGAATTCCACCAGAAATATCTGCCGCAGCAGCGCGACGTAATGGTCTACCGTGGGGCGGCTCAACTGGAACGCCTTGGCCAGCTCGCTCACGTTGAGCAACTGCCCGCTGTGGTTCGCTATCATCTGGAGCAATTTCGGGATGGCTTCCAGGCTGCTGATTCTGGCGATATCCCGGATGTCGCGCTGGATCAGGGTGTCAAGGTAATTGCGGTACCAGGCGCGGCGGCGGGATTCGGTTGCGCGGCGCAAAGGCTCCGGGAATCCGCCTGCAACGATGCGCCCGATCAGATCGTCCCCGAGCCGTTCGGATGGGGAAACCGCGAGCATCTCCCCGCCAAACATCCGCTGCAAAAATGTGGCTTGCCGCCCGGCCAACTCGCATTGCGCCAATGGGAAAAGTTGCAGCACCTCGATCCGCCCCGCCAGCGAATCCGAAAGCTGCGGCAGGAGCATCAGGTTGGCCGAGCCGGTCAGCAGAAATCTTCCGGGTTTCCGGTCCCGGTCTATGGCGCGCTTGAGCGTGGCGAACAATTCCGGGGCGCGCTGCACTTCATCCAGAACCACGTACTGCGGCAGACGGTCGACAAAACCAACGGGATCGCGCTTCGCTGTCGCCAGAATGTTTTCGTCGTCGAACGAAAAGTAGGCGTAATCGCCCCCGGCCATTTGCGCCAATGTGGTTTTGCCGCACTGCCGCGCACCGTGGATCAGAACCGCAGGGGTGTCCGCCAAAGCATCCTTCAGCTTGAGCAATGCGAAACGTGGATAGATTACAGAACTCATGCGTCCAATTTTAACCTATAATATCGTCCAAATGAAAATATTGCACCCGTCCAAACGAAAGCGCTAGAGCTGTGCAGCGAGGCCTGTTTTATCGCTCCGCTTCTGGCCGAACATTTTATGGCCTTTCCACCAACCAGCCTTATTAGCAGACTAATGTGGTTGGGTATTCCGGGAAGCAGTAGTCAACAAAACCCGGGGATGCGGCTGGGCCACCCCGCCCTTTTTGTTCAAAGCTCGTGTCGGCAAGTGGCTATATTGGAGTTTATTCGGTTTTTCTGCTTTGCGACAGGCTAGCTATAAATCATTATGTTACGACGATTAATGTTATAATAAGACAAATATAAACGCAAGACAACTTTATATTTGACGGCTTTCGGGACGCGTCGGAGGTTCGAATCCTCTCACCCCGACCAGAGAATTGTAGCATATATTCATCTGGTTACAC
>CXWL01013698.1_pt1 | contig 11890 bp, 13 predicted proteins | sample 590931 | NCBI WGS metagenome assembly CXWL01 (sample SAMEA3498368, study PRJEB10139) | groundwater metagenome | biome: water well; material: biofilm material | place: Germany | collected 2015-04-27
AAGTCTTCGGATAATGCCATGCAATACAACGCGGCGGCGAGCATCACCGGACAACGGTTTCGCCAGCTCCTCAGTGCGATTCGCGACGCCCGCTGACGGCGAAAGGAGAAGCGACGATGGATATGTCTGATTCGATGGCGGTCTCGGTATCCGGGCTGGACGCTCAACGGCGTCGGCTGAACGTCATTGCGAGCAATCTGGCCAATGCCCAGTCCACACGCACCCCCGGCGGCGGGCCCTACAAACGGCGGGACGTCGTGTTTCATTCTGCCCCGGTGCCCAGTGCGTTCCAAAAAGCGTTTCGACAGGTGGCCATGGGCACGACGGCGCACGCTCTGGAAGGTGTGTCGGTGGCGCGCGTCGTGGAGGATCAGAAGCCGGGACAGTTGATCTATGACCCGCATCATCCGGATGCCGATCCAAAAGGCTTTGTCCGTTTGCCCAATGTGAATGTAATGGAAGAGATGGTCAATATGATCGGCGCCTCGCGGGCCTATGAGGCCAATGTGCAGGCCATCAATGCGACTCGCGGCATGTGGACCAAAGCTCTAGAAATCGGAAGGTAATCCATGACGCCCATTCAACACATCGCGCCGGTGATGCCGGTGCAGGCCATCAATGCAACTCGCGGTATGTGGACCAAAGCAGTGGAGATCGGGAGGTAAACCATGACACCCATTCAAGGCATCTCGCCGGTTATTCCTACAATTGCGGACAGGATCGCTCCGGTCGGAGCGGCGGAAGCATCCGGACCAGGCGGGTTCATGGATACGCTCAAGAACGCCATCGGAAAGGCGAATGACGTGCAGATGCAAGCCAATCAGGCCGTCGATGCCCTGGTGACCGGTCAATCTCAGGACCTCCATCGTACGATGGTGGCCTTACAGCAGGCCGATGTGTCGTTCCAACTGATGATGCAGATTCGCAACAAGCTCGTGACGGCGTACGAAGAAATTCAACGGATGCAAGTGTGACCGGAGCCTTTTGAGGCGGATGAGGTAAACCAGCTGTATGTTTTCGAAATTCTCGATCAATCAACGCATGATCATTCTGGTTGCGCTGGCGGGATCCGTCGCCGGCCTGATTGCACTCGCCCTGTGGACACAACAGCCGGATATGCAGGTGCTCTTCACGAATCTCAATAGTGAAGACGCCTCGTCGATTATCGATAAATTGAAGGAGTCGAAGACGCCCTACGATACGACGGGCGGAGGGGCCACGATTCTTGTTCCCACCGCACAGGTTCATGACCTGCGCTTGACGCTGGCCAGCCAAGGCATTCCCAAGGGCGGCGGCGTCGGCTATGAGATTTTCGACCGTACCTCCATCGGGATGTCTGAATTCGTTCAAAAACTGAATTACCGGCGCGCACTCCAAGGTGAGCTGGCTCGCACGATTGCGCAGATGCCGGAAGTAGAACGCGCGCGCGTCCATTTGGCGATTCCTGAACGGCGGTTGTTTGCCGCGGAACAGGAGCGACCGCGTGCGTCCGTGGTGGTCTCGCTCCGAAACGCCCAAGTATTGAGCAAGGGACAGGTCCAGGGCGTCGTGCATCTCGTCGCCAGCAGCGTGGAAGGATTGCAGGCCCGCGATATTACCGTCGTCGACGGCCACGGCCATCTCCTGTCCTCCACGGCGCAGGACGAAACGGCCGGCCTGACCAATACGCAGCTCGAATATCAACGCACGATTGAAAAGGACATCGAAGGCCGGATTCAGTCGATGCTCGAACGGATCGTCGGATTGAACAAGGCGGAGGTCCGGGTCTCCAGCCTGATCGATTTCAGGAAAGTCGAAACGACGGAAGAGCGGTATGACCCCAATGGCCAAGTCGTCCGAAGCGAGCAGCGTGGCCAGGAGAAGGCCAACGGCGTCAATGGCATGTCCGGCGGTGTGCCGGGTGTCCAATCCAACGTGCCGCCTGGGACGGAAGCGGAGGCAACGCCGACGAGTTCCAATGCGACGCAAACAAAGAACGAAACCGTGAATTACGAAATCAGCCGTACCGTCTCCCGTATCGTGGAGCCCATCGGCTCGATCAAGAAACTTTCGGTGGCGGTCCTGGTGGATGGGACCTACGAAGTGCCCAAAGCCGGGGAAGGGGAGACGGCCGACAAGCCGACAGGCGATGTCATCAAGAAGTATATTCCTCGCAGTGAGGAAGACCTCAAGCGGATCGAAGACATCGTCAAGAAGGCGATGGGCTATTCAACGGAACGCCAGGATCAAGTGCAGGTTGTGAATGTCCAATTCGGATTTGGCCCTGAAGAGCCGGCGACGGCGACAGTCGAGGCGGTCGCAGAGTCCACGCAACCCTGGATGCCGTACATGAGGTATGGTGTCGGAGCCTTGTTATTCCTGCTCATTCTCTTCTTTGTCGTCCGGCCCCTCATTGCGATGCTGGGTGTCTCGGCGGTTGAATCGACGACGGCGGAGGCCGCAACGCCGGCCTTGCCCGCGTCCGTCAGCGCGGTGGAAGCCTCGTTGGAATCGAGTGCGAGTCGCGCTCAAATCGTCGATATGGCCAGAAAGAATCCTGATGGGACCGCGGTGGTCGTGAAACAGTGGTTGAAAGGTAATGCGTAGCCATGGCCGGTGAGCCGAAACAGATGTCCGGTGAACAGAAGGCGGCTATTCTGCTTCGCGCCATCGGCGAAGAAGCGGCCGCTCAGGTCATGAAGCAGCTCGATCCCAAGGAGATTAAGAAGCTGGGGCATTTCATGAACGGCACCGCACAAATCTCGAAAGAAGATGAAGCGGTCGTGATTTCTGAATTCGAAAGTGCGAGTGCCACAGGAGAGGTTCAGTTCAAGGGGAATGAGTATATTCGCAGTGTCTTGATCAAGGCGCTGGGCCCGGAGAAAGCCAAAACCATCATCGAATCGATGACACGGAAATCCTATCCCGGCCTGGAAGCCTTGAAGTGGGTAGAAGCCAAATCGTTAGCCAGTATGATCAAGGTCGAACATCCGCAAACCATCGCCGTCATTCTGGCGCATCTGGAGAGTGAACAGGCCAGTCAGCTGTTGGCCCAACTGCCGGAGTTTCTGCGAGGCGATGTCGCCTTGCGAGTGGCGACCATGGAAGAGGTCCAACCCGACGTCTTGGAGGAACTCAGCAACACGATGCAGGAAGCGCTCTTGTCGAACACCGGCATGCGTGCCCAATCGCTCGGTGGAACGGAGATGATGGCCGATATCATGACCCGGCTCGACAAGAATACCGAAGGCAACATTATGGCGAAGATCGCGGAAAAGAGTCAGCCGCTGGCCGATGCCATCCGGGCCCTGATGTTCGTCTTCGACGACCTGATCAAGCTGGATGATCGCGGCATGCAGGAATTGATGAAGGAAATCAGTAAAGAAGATCTGCCTCTGGCACTCCGTGGGGCCAACCCCAATATTAAGGATAAGTTCTTCAAGAACATGTCAAGCCGGGCGGCCGAGATGCTCAAGGACGATATGGAATCCAAGGGCCCGGTCAAGATTACGGATGTGGAGCGATCTCAGCAGAATATCCTCAAAGTGTGCCGCAAGCTGGAGGAAGAAGGCCGAATTGTGGTCGCCGGCGCCGGCGAGGAGATGCTGTAAATGGCCACGAGTGCCTCACTTCCGGCGAGATTGTCCGCTCCGGCATCGTCCGGATCTCCGAAACTGCATGGATCAATCCTTGTCGTCGATGATGACGAGATTATCCGAAATCTCTTTATCGAACTCTTCCGATCGGAAGGGGTGGTCATCCGTGTTGCCGGAACTGCCCAAGAAGCGCTGGCGATGGTGAAACAAGCCCCGCCGGCTCTTCTGATGGTGGATGTGACGTTGCCGGATCTGGACGGGATTCAGCTATTGGAGCAGGTCCAGGCCTGCGACCAGCGAGTGATCAGCGTCGTGATGACCGGATCACCGAGCGTCGAGCTGGCCGTCCGGGCCATGAAGGCCGGCGCAGCCGAATTCTTTATGAAGCCGATTCAGAACGATGTCGTGCTGATGACCGCTCGACGGTTGCTCGAACTGCATGCATTACGTGCGGAAAACACGGTATTGAAACATGCGGTCGTGCGAGCCGGCGGATTGCGCGTACAAAGTATGGTCTTGCAAACATTCGGCGAAGACGGCGTGACACGTGGGCAAGACGGACTGACTGAATTTGAACGCGGCATTGCCGAAGGTGAGCGACGAGCCTGTGCCCGGGACGAAGAACGTCGGCGCCATGAACGGACGGTACTCTCCAATGCCGTGAGGAAGTTCGATCAAGCCTGGCTGGCCTTGCATCAGACCGTGGAAGAAGAAGTGGTGAGTCTGGCCTTTCAGATTGCCACCAAAGTGCTGCGCGACCGTGCCGATCAGGTCAAAGAACAAGTGGCGGCACAAGCCAAAACGGCGCTGGCGGCATTGAAAGAGTCCGGTCGAGTGACGATTACGGTGCATCCCGCCGATGCCGGAACGCTCGAAGCGATGCGGGCCGAATTGAGCCAGGTCGGCGATCTCACGCTCTCGCTCCATATTGAGCCGGATATCACGTTGTCCCGAGGGGGATGTATCGTGCAGACGGTCAACCGAGTGGTGGACGCGTCACTCGATACGCAACTGTCTCGACTGGGTGAAGCACTCCGTGCAAGAGGAACACATGTCGCTCAGTGATCTCCTTGAACAGATCGAACCATTGGACATTACCGGGCGTGTGGCTCAAGCCGTCGGTCTGGTCATTGAAGGCACCGGTGCTCGCTCGACGGTCGGTGATATCTGTCACATTACAAGAGAAGACGGCAAAGGGGTGATTCCTGCAGAAGTTGTAGGGTTTCGAGGGGATCGTGTCTTACTGATGCCGCTCGGAGAAATGCAAGGGATCGGTCCTTCGAGTCGCATCGCGATGACCGGTCAAGCGGCCGGCCTCGCGGTCGGTCCCGCTCTGCTCGGCCGGGTCTTGAATGGGTTGGGGGAGCCGTTGGATGGCAAAGGGCCTCTCACCGCACAGGCACACTATCCGCTTCGAACAAGTCCCCCGAATCCACTATCGCGGAACCGGATCACGACCCCGTTGGATCTGGGTGTGCGGGCGATCAACGGCTTCTTGACCTGCGGGCGCGGACAGAAAGTGGGGATTTTTGCCGGATCGGGAGTCGGTAAAAGTGTCTTGCTCGGGATGATCAGCCGCTACACACAAGCGGACGTCAACGTCATTGCGCTGATCGGCGAACGCGGACGTGAGGTGAATGAGTTTCTTGAACGCGATCTGGGGCCTGAGGCCCTGAAGCGATCGGTCGTCATTGTGGCCACGTCGGATCAACCGCCGATGGTCCGGNNCAAACTGTTGGAACGGGTCGGAACCGGTCCCGGAGTCGGCACGATTACAGGATTGTATACGGTACTGGTGGACGGCGACGATCTATCCGACCCGATCGCCGATACGGTGCGTTCGATTCTCGATGGACATATCGTCCTCTCACGCGCCCTCGCGGCGCAAAACCACTTCCCGGCGATCGACTTGCTCCAAAGTACCAGCCGGGTCATGCGCGATATTGTCACGCGTGAGCATGAGGCCGCGGCACGCCAAACGATCGAATTGATGGCGCGGTATCGTCAATCTGAAGATCTCATTCTCCTCGGCGCCTATAAGCAGGGGATGAATGCGGCACTGGATCGAGCGGTGCGCGGACAAGACGCCATTAATGGGTTTCTCCGTCAGGCGGTTGAACAGCCCGCTGACTTTGCCTCGTCGCGACAGGACCTTCTGACCTTGGCACAACAGACATGAGCGTACAGTCACTGCAGCATTATCGTATTCAGGTCGAGGAGCAGCTCAAGATGGAGCTGGCTGAGGTCACCCAGCAACTACTCCAGGCGGAACAATCCATCGCGCGCTTGGCGGACGATCAGCGGCAGCAGGAGGAACGGTACCGTGAAGAGACCCGCCAAGGATTAACGATTGAGCAATTGCTGCAGTGGCAATCGCACTTTGAAGCGCAGGCGTCCGCAACGGAGCCGGCCCGGCGAACCATGGCTCATTGGCAACTGCAATGGGACGAGGCACGAGCCAAGCTGGTGGCCGCGAGCCAGGATCGCCGCACATTGGATCGACTGATTGCACGGTATCGGGAAGCGGCACTGATGGAAATGCGTCGCCGCGAGCAAATGGCGACGGATGAGTCTGCCCATCATCGATTCGCCGGCCAGGGAGATACGTTGTCATGAAGCCTAGACACACTCCTCACGTCTCCGATCGCATTACACTGCGGCATGCCGTGAGACCTCAACCTTCGTTGGCACGGTCGTCGCGGCGCTCCCATCTTTGGACGTTGGCCGGAGGCATCACAGGATCGATCTTTCTGCTGTGGGTTATGGTACAGCTGGGCCAGGCTTCATCTGAGCCGCAGCCGAAACCGACGAAGCCAGCCGCTGCAGCAGCGACGTCCACGTCGCCTGGAGCAGTCGGGGGGGCAGAAACGGCGGCTGACACAACCACCGCACCGGCCACGCAAGGACCGGCAATTGACACGCCACGAGAAATCATCGAGATGTTAGATCAGCGCAAGAAGGATCTCGATCGCCGTGAAACGGCCATCCGGCAAGAAGAAGAACGTCTCCTCGCTCTCAAGACAGAACTGGAGGGGATTCTCACCAAGAATGAAGCGATGCAGAAGAAGCTTGAGGAGTCTCGGCGGCTTCATCAGAAACAAACGACGGAACAAAAAGTCCAGCAGGACCAGTTTATCGCTGATCGGAAAGCCCTGTACTCCAAGCACGCACAGGATCAGAAGAGTCAGAGCCAGGCGCAGCTCGCAAAGATGTATGAATCCATGCCGTCCGAAGAGGCCGCGGCCAGACTTGAAAAGATGCCTGAACACAAAGCGATCGAAATTCTTCGCATCGTCAAGCCCAAGACCGCCGGAGCAATCCTCTCTCAAGTCCGTGTGGAACGGGCCGCCAAACTCACCGAACAGCTGCTCGTTCAAGCCCCCTAAGCCTGTCCGCCGCGCAGGTGGATGCATCTTGCCTACGGGATAGGAAGTTCTTTCCTCCTCCTTGAAATCTGATGACCACGCCTCCTTCATTTCCATCAATTGGCGCAGAGTTTTCGGTTAGGTGAACTGGCACGAGGCTTGAACTATGCCGATGCGTGTCATCTGACAATCATTGGGAATCCTGAGGCCATGATGGACATTCAACTACCTCATATCGCATCTGCTGGCACCTCCAGCGCTACAAGCACCCAGAGCGCTCCTCGCTCAGGACAAGGGGGAGGCAGGCGAGAATCGGCCGGATCCGGCAAATCATTCTCGTCTGAATTGCATGAGGTTCATACGGCAAAGGAACCGCGTCACGAGATGGGGCGTAGCCAAACAGAGGGTGATGAGCACGATGCCCCGACATCCTCGGACGAGTCTACGCCCACAGCAACAACTCAAACCTCCTCCGGCGCGGTCAGAGATGAACAGGCGGGCGACCGAACAGCCGAACCATCCCGGCATGACTCCGACCCCGTGACCGCGTCGCCGTTGCCCGATGTGACGACGCAAAGCGTCTTACTCGCACTGATCGCTCAGCCCATTACTAAAACAGATGCTCAGGCCCTGATGCAGACCTCATCTGGTGAACAGACGAACACCGCAATGGAGTCCGTGATGCCTTCTGTCATGGAGGACGGGACATCGTTGCCGGTCACGGCGGCGGACTCCTCCACATATCCGCAGGTCGATCACAAAGAGACGACAGCCAGGCCCACAAACCCTGCGGCAGCCATTCAATCAGGAACCTCTCTTCTTTCTGCTGTCGATACCAACGGGCAGCAGATTGCATCGCCCGACCAGGATACGACTCTGAGCAGTCAGGCCCAGCCAACACCCCAAGAGCTGCGCAATCTTCAGCAGGAGAAACCGGCATTCCCGCTTACGCGAGAGGAACAGCCGCAAACTTCCGCGAAAGGTGAGGCAAAGACGGACCCGGTAGTCCTGCCGAATGACCTGCGGTCTCAAGTACAGGAAGATCTCAATGCTGTCAAAGCACTCACAGCCGAGCAGGTCCAGCGGCCGGAAGACAATCGGCCGGTTGTCATGGAGCGCCCGATTCCGGCGCAAGAGACCCCGGGGCCTAAAGAGGAGGTGGCGTCTCGCCAGCCGTCTGTTGCCCTGACCGCCTGGCAGGAACCTGCAAACCAGGATGACGAACGCGGGATGGAATGGTCCGGCGGCGACCATCGCGAACGCCCGTCTGCGGATCAGGTAATGGCACAATCCACCATGCCGGACGTCTCCACGCCGGCTACACCATCGAATTCCACGCTGGTGACACATGGGATGGATCACCGCGCGTTTTCTTCTGCGCCTTCAGCCAAGGGTCCTGCTGACACTCAGTCTGCCGCACCTGCTCCTCCTGTTCAGCCGACCGATTGGATGCCCGGAACTTCCGCGAATCAGACCAAATCGATGGTACTTGAGCTTTCGCAAGCCGATTTAGGGCGGGTGAATATTCGTGTCGCGGTCAATCAGGATACCGTGCACACGCATTTCTCATCCGAGCGGAACGAGATGGGACAGTATCTGGTGAATGGGCAAGACCGATTGCAATCAGCGTTGAACGCGTCAGGGTTGGATCTGGGGCGATTCCAGGTCGACATTGACCGACAGAGCGCCGGACGGTCCTTCCAACAGCCGACGTCTCAGGGACAGTCGCAGGGCCATACGCCGCAGGGAGAAAGTCAGAACCCAGGACAGGGGCGTGAAGAAGTGCTGCGTGACACCACGCCGCGTCGCGGCATGTTGAATCTCGTGGCATAGCGATAAGGGAATTGGATTATGGCAACAATTAGCCCAGCAACATCGCAAACGACACCCGGTGTCACGACTCCAGCGAGCGGCGGGATCGCCGGGGCGTTGAGTGGCAACCAGCAAATGGGCCAGAACGACTTTCTCAAGCTTCTGGTCACGCAGCTCAAGAATCAGGATCCATTGAAGCCGATGGATAACACCGCATTTGTTGCCGAGCTGGCCCAATTCAGTCAGTTGGACCAGAGCACCAAGCAAGTCCAGCTGTTGGAAAAGAGTATCGCCCAACAAACTGATTCGATGCAGTACACGTTGCTGCCGATGATAGGGCGCAATGTTCAGGTCGAAGGATCGCTCATCGATCTAAACAACGGACCGGCAAAGTTGACCTACGCCTTGGAGCGTGAAGCCACCACCGTCCGGGTCACTATTCAGGACAAGCAAGGGAAGGCCCTTCGCATTCTCGACTTGGGCATACAGAGTGCCGGCAAGCAGGAAGTACAGTGGGACGGGCGCAATCAGAACGGTCAACTGATGCCGAACGGAACCTATCAGTATCAAGTCCTGGCAAAGGACGCGAAAGGTGGGGCGGTCATCGCGGCCCCGAGTTCCATCTTGAAAATCTCCGGTGTGCGGATGGTCAATGGAACCCCGCAACTTGCCGCCGGGGACTATGTGATCGACCGCAAGGATATTGTCGAGCTGCGATAAATTGAATGATCGAGAATTGGCTACAAAGGAGGGTGTGATCCATGGGTATTCTGTCGTCCCTGTTTGCCGGTGTGAGCGGGCTCAATGCCAACGGTACGGCGTTGTCGGTCATCGGTAACAACATTGCCAATCTCAGCACGGTCGGGTTCAAGGGGAGTCGCGCAACCTTCGCCGACTTGATCAGCTCCTCGATCTCGGGAGGGTCCGGTTCAGTACAAACCGGAATCGGCGTGGCCCTCACCTCGGTGCAGGGGGATTTTACCCAGGGATCGCTGGCGACCTCCTCGAATGTGCTCGATCTGGCGATCGACGGCAACGGCTTCTTTGTCATGAAGGACGCGCAGAACGGGACGTTCTATGGACGTAACGGCCTCTTTCGCTTGAATAAAGACAGCGTCGTGGTCGACCCAACCGGCTTTAAACTGCAGGGATTCCTTGCTGACACAACCGGAACCATCACCGGGAATATCGGGGATATCGCCTTGCCGACCACCACGGCGTCGCCAAACCCCACGACGACGGCGCTATTGGCCGCCAACCTGAACTCCAGCACCGGAACCACCGGCGTTCGCGGAAATATTATCGGATCATCCGCATCGGTTACGACATCAGCGGCCGGCAACAATGCCTTTACCATCAATCTGAACGGCGACGGAGTCCAGACCGTGACGGTTGCAAACGGTCTCACGGGATCGGCGTTAGCCAGTGCTATACAGAGCGCGGTGCGTAGTTTGACTGCGACTAACCCGTACTTACAATCGGCCTATGATGGCTTTGAAGCCACAGTGGGCGCGAGTAATATCTTTACGTTCCGATCGGGTATTTCAGGCACAACAAACGATGTAGCCACCAATAACGGTACCGTGGTGGTCGCCGCCAGCGGTGCCAATACCCTGGCATCGACTCTGAACATGCTGGCCGGCACCTCAACCACCGGCACAGATTTCNNCACCACGTCGCTGACCGTCTATGATTCACTGGGGAACGATCACCTGTTGACCACCTATTTCACAAAGGTTGGATCGAATACCTGGAACTATAACGTCGTGTCGAGCACCGCCGACGTGAATACGGCCAACTATCATTCGAGCAATATCGATACGACGCTTGGAATTGTGCGGGTCGGCGCCGGAACTCTGACATTCGGGACGGACGGGACGCTGCAGCGCGAAGGTCCGGTGACTCGATTCGATACGAATACGGCCGCAGGAACGGTCGGCACGAATCCCGGGGAACTTCAGATCGACTTTGTCGGCGCGACGCAGGATCAGCTCATCGATATCAATTTCGGCGACAGCGTCATTACCGACGGCGGGAACGGACTCACCGGCACCACGCAATTCGGTTCCACTTCAGCGCTGGTCCAGCAGACGCAGGACGGCTATGCCGCCGGTTCTCTTCAGGCCTTCAGTGTCGACACGAATGGCACCATCAGCGGCCGGTTCTCCAACGGGCAACTACGCGCCTTGGCCCAGGTGGTCCTCGCGAGGTTCCCGGATCCGATCGGCTTGACCAGGACCGGCAAGAACACCTTTGCCGAATCAGGAAACTCCGGCCAGCCGGTCACAGGCTCTCCGGATAGTGCGGGCCTGGGACGGGTGCTCGCTAATTCACTGGAGCTCTCGAATGTCGATCTCGGTCAAAGCTTCATCGATATGATTGCCGCACAGCGGGGTTTCCAGGCCAATTCCCGTGTCATCACGACATCAGACGAAATCCTTCAGGAACTGGTGAATTTGAAACGGTAACTAACAGGCATCTGCCGGGGTGAGTTCCTACAAGAACTCACCCCGGATTCCCTTCCTTTCTTCTCATGCTCGATCCATCTGTAGAGCGTCCTCAAGCACATCTCTCTAGAGTGGCCTCGCCGTCAGATTTCTGACAGCGTCAAGGGATCGGCTCTCCGCAGGCAGTCTTCTGCTTATTTCTTACTTTTGGCCCCTTCATCACATGCATTTGGCGTGTAGTTATCTGCCAACTCCATGACAGGCGACACGATTTCAGATGGCATATCCATTGCACAAACCCCTGTGACGACAATTGTGCGTGCGAATTGAGGAGGTCTCCATGTCAGACGAAGCAGCAGCAACCCCAGAAGCAGGCAAGACCGCGGCACCAGCTCCGGCGCTTCCTATTAAGCTTCTCATTATTGTAGTCGCCGCGGCACTCGTGGCCGGACTCGGTGGCGCCTTTGTGATTGTGAAATTCATGGGCGGCCACAGTAGCGGAGGAGGAGAGGCGGGGGACGAGCATAAGGCAGAAGCCGTCGCGAAGTCGGAGGGGCATGGCGAATCATCCGGAAAGGCAGCCGCCGGAGCTGCGCCAGGTGTGGTGTTCGATCTGGACCCGTTCATTGTCAATCTCGCCGATGCGCCGGACATTCGCTACCTCAAGATGACCATTAAGTTAGAGGTGGAG
>CXWL01014587.1_pt1 | contig 11882 bp, 9 predicted proteins | sample 590931 | NCBI WGS metagenome assembly CXWL01 (sample SAMEA3498368, study PRJEB10139) | groundwater metagenome | biome: water well; material: biofilm material | place: Germany | collected 2015-04-27
GCCATACCCTTTGCGGCGGCAATGCTTGCCCTGCAAAGTTGCGGCGGCGAAGGTGGTCCGACGGGGAATCCTGGAGGCCTACCTGCACCTAGTGCGGCTTTCTTAGCACTTCTTTCGGAGGAGCAGAGAACCGCAACCTACATTGGCTCAGAAGCGTGTGCCACTTCTGTTTGCCATGGCGGCGCTACTGATGAAGGGACTGTGTATGAGCATTGGAGAGACACGGCGCACTTTGATAAAGGCGTCGGATGCGAGCGATGCCACGGGCCAGGTAGCGAACACGCTGCGGCACCTGAAACCGGAGGCCTGATATTGACTTTCCCTCTTACGGCTTCCCCCATAATTTGCGGGCAGTGCCATGGGCCAACTCACGACCAGTTTAGCATCTCGCAGCATAGCAATTTGGTTGTGAGCCCAGTCGCGAACGCAATTCTGAATCCCGGCACCTACGGAAGATCATCTCGATGTATCGCCTGTCATAGCGGAGTCGTCCGGGCTGCGATCAACAACGGTGCCGATCTGGGCGCCATGTCGGATGCAGAAATACAAGAATACTGCAACGCTACAATGGGACCAGTCCCGCATGTTGCTGATTGCGTTAGCTGCCACGACCCACATATGCAGACCGGAAATTTGACCGACGATGGGAAAGAGGTTCAGCTTCGTCGAAAGACGTTTAACACGGACACAACTCCAGTTGGTCCAGGTTCCTTGGCATCATCATTCACAACCTTTGACCATTCGTGCGCTCAATGCCATAACGGAAGAGGAACAGATCCATCCGATACAAAGTTGAATTCCAGCACCAGCCGGCCAAGTATGCATGACAGTAATCAGTACAACATGCTGATGGGTTTTGGAGGCGTCGAAGGTTCTGGCCCGGTAGAACGAAATACAACTCACGCTACCATTCCTGGACAATGCAGCAAATGCCACATGCCCGATTCCAGGCACTCATTTACTGTGAGCTACGATAAGAGCTGCTCGCCGTGCCACACTGCCCAAGACGCTGCAGTTCGGGTTCAAAACGAGAAGGACACGATCATCAACCAGCTCTATGCATTGAAACTGCGCATGGAGGCATGGGCATTCGAAACGTACGGCAACGACTTGTATTGGGAATACACTTCCAACATTACTGCGGAAGGCGGAACACCTCCAACCCAGTCTGGAGTGCCGATTCAGATCAAGCGTTCGCGGCATAACTACTATTTCGTAATCAGGTCTGGCGACTATGGTGCACACAACGCTCCGTACGCAAAGCACCTCATTATGATTGGCAACCAGAACATGGACGAGTTGTCGGCTCCAACTGCTCGTCCTTCCAACCTCAATAGTGCAGCAAAGTTCAAGGTTCTCGAACGCGATGCGAAGAAAGCGTCTGCTGCCGATATGACGGAGGATGACCACTGACCGCTGGGGGTGCCGGTTGATTCCCCTACCGGCACCCCATTGTTCAAGGATGAGAGACCTTTATACTGACATACAGAGACCATGGACGCCAATACACTAACTGTTGCAACTCCGCCTGCATGGTCGCTTACTGTCGGCGACGCGGGGCGCATAAGCGTCCTCGTCGCCGTCTCTCTTTTTGGAATCGCTGTAATAGCATGGCTGTTCGCTAAATCAGATGCTCGGATAGAAAAAATCGGTAAATTCGCATTTGCAGCAGGTTGCCTTTGTACTGTCGCTACTTTTCTTAGTTTGGCAACGCTTTTCCTCAACAATCGTTTTGAATTCGAATACATCTGGGCACATTCAGACCTGAGAACTGCGCCAATTTACAAGCTTGCGGCGGTCTGGTCGGGCCAACAAGGAAGCTTTTTGCTTTGGGCAGTTTCAGCGGCAATATTTGGATGGCTTGCTGTTGGCAGAACTGGAGAGTATCGCCGTTGGTTCAGCATCGCGTATTCCGGGTTCCTGGGAGCGATTGTTGCCATTCTCGCCTATGAATCTCCCTTTAAACTCATCTTAGTGGATGGTGCGGCAGTAGTGCCCGCAGATGGAAGAGGTCTCGCTCCATCACTTCAAAACTACTGGGTTACTATTCACCCTCCTGTCATTTTCTTAGGTTTCGGCTCTCTAACTGTCTTGTTTGCTCTTGCCCTCGCCGCCCTCATCAACAAGAACCACGACACATGGATTGGGATTGTCCGTCCGTGGGCGATTCTCTCAACTACCCTTGTTGGAGTAGGGCTTTGCATGGGCGGTTTTTGGGCTTATGAAACTCTCGGCTGGGGCGGCTTCTGGATGTGGGACCCCGTTGAAAACGTCAGTTTTGTGCCTTGGTGCCTTTGCGCTGCCTTTATTCATGGCGTAATAGTCCAAGTTGTCAAGAACAAATGGAAGATAGCGAATCTTCTAATGGCTGGCCTCCCGTTTCTGACATTTGTCTATGGAACATTCTTGACGCGTTCAGGATTTCTTGCCGACGCGAGCGTCCATAGTTTCGCCGAAATGGACCGATCGGCCTTGCGATTGCTTATGTTCGTTATGGGAATCTCAAGTGTTGCATTCTTGGGACTTTGGAGTCTTCGAGCCATTCAGTCACGAAAAGTAGTCGAGCAAGTCGTGGAAGTCAAAGGCGTTCATCGAGAAGGAATGTACAGACTCGGCGCGCTCGCACTGGGAGCTATGGGCTTGGCGACGATGATTGGAATGAGCGTCCCCTTCTTTATGGCCCTGCAGGGCCGTCCGCCAAAAGTTGTCGAAGAAGCCACGTATCACAAAGTTCTCCCTTGGATTTTCGTTCCGCTCGTGATCCTTATGGCAATAGCGCCTTTCGTTGCATGGAATGGAGCAACGCTCAAGGACGTGTTGAAGCGAGCTTACTCATTGCTTTGCATTGCAATCGGTGCATGCGGTTTTATTCTCCTATTAGTTGTATTCAGTCCATTAGGGAAGCTTGCCGATCTGACAGGCACATCGAGTTTTCCGTTCGGCTTAAAAGTATCGAATCTCGCATGGGTTGTTTTTTTGGCTGGCCTAAGCGTTTTGATCCTGGTAGGAACAACTTGGCGGATGTACGAACTTCGCAAAGCTTCTAAGTTGGCGTGGTCGTCATTTATTACCCATGGCGGGGTCGCCATGCTCATGGCAGGCCTCATCGTTTCCCGTGGATTCGAACGAAAAATTCAGACATTTGTGATGGACGGGCACCCAGGAACTCTTCTTGACTATGCGATCCGATACAAGGGAATGACCTCGAATTTTGCCGATCGAGAGAACAAGATGCAGTTTGAAGTCATTTCGGCAAATGGATCGAAACCTGTAGATTTCATCGCTACACCAGGCTTCTATTACATTGAGTCGGGCGACGGGCACAAAGACCCAATGGCGTGGCCGCATGTCCAGCGCTCTGCCTTCTATGATCTCTATTTCACAATGCACGAACCTCAAAGGGACGCGACCGAGCCGTTTACCCTAAAACCGGGAGAATCGCGAGAGTTTTCGGGCTACACGATGACATACAAGAAAATGGTTCGGGAGGGCGATTCAGGTATGGCAGGAACGAAATTTGGTGCCGAACTGCACGTCAAATCAGCAGTAGGAGCTTTCGTAACTACACCCAAGATGGAACTAGGTTCGGGCGGCACCAATCAGCACACAGGCAAACTCGGCCAGTCCTTTGAAGTTCAAATGACTGGTATGGACGCCGCAACAAAGGCCGTGACGCTGCAGGTTCAACTGGCCAAGCCGATGTACCCTTTAGAGATATATGTGAAACCGCTGACTAGCCGCGTATGGCTTGGTACAGCTGTAATGACACTGGGAGGATTCATGTCCGCCTACTACCGCCGTGTCGCTCGCAAAGTTGCCGTGCGCATCAAACGAACTGAGACTGGCGAACTTGAAGTATTGAAGGGACCACTTATCCCAATTTAGGAGAAAAAAATGAAAAGAATAGCAACACTACTTTTGATCACGGGCCTTGCTGCAGCAGCGATGGCAATGACCGCCTACGACAAGGTATTTGACACTAAGTATGATGTTAAGGCTGGCTCGGCGCTGGCAACAGCGGCTTGCAAGGTTTGCCACACCACTGTAAAGGGAGGCCCGCTTAACAAGTATGGAAAGGACCTACAGGCAGCACTGAAAGCTGCAAACACGAAAAAGATGACGCCGGCAATCCTAGCTGCCATTGAGAACCTCGATTCAAACGGCGACGGCGTGAAAAACGGTGCAAGCATCAAACAAGATAAGTTGCCTTAGTTGACAATGTACCGAAAGCATGATCCCGATCATATACAAAATTGAAAAGTTAGGGAAAAATGGATAAATGAAACGATGGATATTGGCAATTGCGTGTTTAGGGCTTGCGTCCTTCGCCTGTGCGGAGGGAGAGTTCTTAGATACGTTTTTGGCCCACTACAAAATCAAGGATGATTCAACTTTGGGGCAGAAGTCTTGTGTGATTTGCCACAAATCAGACGATGACTTCGGCTTCAACCCGTACGGGAAGGATGTAAAAAAAGCACTTGCTGACAAAAGTGCGACCGTGGTCACCGCGGCACTGCTTACATCTATGGAAGAAGCTGATGCAGATGGAGACGGGACGCCAAATGGAAAGGAAATCGCGGCTGGAACATTTCCGGGAGACGCCGCAAGCGGCGGCGCGCCCGGAGTAACCCCAGCAACGACTGCAGAAGAAAAGGAAGTGAAACCTTCCCATTTTCCTCCAAAAAACGCATATCATCCAGCCATTGTCCACTTTCCAATCGCGCTGTTTATTGGCGGGTTGATCTTAGACTTTTGGGGCATGGTCAAGAAAGATAAAACCCTGCTCCATGCGGGATGGTATTGCATTATCATGGCGGCAATCGCTTCGGCTGGCGCTGTCATTTCTGGGGCTGGTGCAATGGCCTTGCTCAAGTTGCCCTATCGTGGACTGATCTTTAACCACCTTGCGTACGCTATCGGTTCGACTGCCTTCATGTGGGTCATGGTTGCCCTGCGTGTGGATCGACACGAGCAGATGAACATTCGTTTGCGGATCATTTATTACCTCTTCGCCGTAGCGACCTTGCTGATGATTTCATGGGCAGGACACTTGGGCGGCCTGTTTGTGTACGGAGAATAAGGCCTTGAATTACAACGGAGTAATGTCATGGAACGAACAAAAAACAATGCGTTAATCAATGCTTGGAGTGAGTGATGGCTCCTCAGGTCTCGCGAGTGTCGCTCGTGTTCGGTGTGCTAGTTATTGCTTTCTTTGTTGCGAGGAGCCAAACGGTGCCTGCAACTTTTGGAGAGAATGGACACTACCGCGCAGCATTTCCCGCTGAGCTTGCCAAGCTCCCGTTGATTCATGGAGGAAAGCGAGCTTGCCTGGAATGCCACTCGGACAAGCCAGAGACAACACTTCATTTTCAGAGTGGTGTGGCTTGCGAAAGCTGCCATGGACCTGCTCAAAAGCACGTCGAGAATTTCGACGAATCGAAACCGTTTGTGCCATCTACAAGGGCCGAATGTGGCCGTTGCCACGAGTCGATCGTGGGAAGGCGGGCTACTTTCCCTCAACAAAACCTGAAGGAACACAATCCCGGCCAGCGCTGTATTTCGTGCCACGAAGTTCATAGCACGGAGGGCGCGCAATGAGCGAAGAGCACAACATTCTTACGCGAACTGAGTTCTTAAAGACAGTTGGAAAGTCCACATTGCTTGTCGCAGCAGGCGCGACAGGATATTCACTTTGGAATAACGCAGCGAAAGGACTTACTACTAAGAAAGATCTGCTTGAAAATAAGCGAACGGGCAGGCCCAAGTTTTCAATGGCCATCGACATTGAAAAATGCATCGGATGCGGTCTATGCGTTGAAGCTTGCTCCAAAGAAAACAACGTGCCCGATGGCCACTATCGAACTTGGATTGAACGGTATGTGATCAAGAAGGACGGAACGGTTCTAGTTGACTCTCCTGATGGCGGGATCAGAGGATTTCCGAACAGCATCCCAGATGAGGATATTGACCGAGCTTTCTTTGTGCCCAAGCTCTGCAATCATTGCGAGCACTCTCCTTGCACTCAGGTTTGCCCTGTTGGGGCGACCTTTCTCAACGACGATGGCGTTGTGCTGGTGGATTACGACTACTGCATAGGCTGCCGTTACTGCATTCAGGCGTGCCCTTATGGCTCAAGATTTTGGAATCCAGGGAAAAAAACCGCTGACAAATGCACACTTTGCTACCATCGCATCAAGCAAGGCAAACTGCCAGCTTGTGTTGAAGTGTGCCCTGTGAATGCAAGGATTTTCGGAGACGCTAATGATCCCGAAAGCCCCGTTTCCAAGTTCACTAGAGAAAACCAAACGATGACGTTGAAGCCGCATTTGCAGACTGGAGCAAAGATCAGTTACAAGGGGCTTTCCCAAGAGGTGATTTAAGCCATGTACACACATCTGTTAATGGGAAACTCCTGGTTGGCACAATCCACGACATATATATTTCCGAACGAAGTGAAAGAACTTCAATGGAGTGTGTTGATCGTGCTCTACCCCTATTTGACCGGTCTAGTTGCCGGAGCCTTCATCTTGGCTTCGTTGGTAAGAGTTTTTGATGCCAAGGCGCTCCGGCCTACGTACCGTTTAGCTCTCTTGACTGCACTTGCATTTCTGATTTGCGCTCCGCTGCCGCTTGTCGCTCACCTTGGCCATCCTGAAAGGGCTTTGGAAATCATGATGACGCCGCATCTGACTTCAGCGATGGCCATCTTTGGATTCGTTTATCTTTGGTACTTGATGGCTGTTCTCCTACTTGAAGTTTGGTTTGACTACCGCAAAGAAATCGTGGAATTAGCGAACAAATCTAAGGGATTACTCAAGCTGATCTACACTTGCTTAACTCTCGGAATCAAGGACATATCGGAAAAAGCAGTTTCCTTTGATGAACGCGCAGGGCGATTTATCACGATCATCGGAATCCCTTCTGCAGCGTTGCTTCATGGATACGTTGGATTCATCTTCGGATCGGTCAAAGGAAATCCATGGTGGTCGAGCGTACTAATGCCGATCATCTTTCTGCTCTCTGCAATCGTTTCAGGTATCTCCATGGTGCTCGTTTTGTACATCATGATTACGGCTTGGAGAAGACAGAAAATCGATGTCACTTGTGTAGCAGCGATCGGCAGATATCTGATGTTTGCGTTGATCTTCGATCTCACCCTTGAATTGTTGGACATCGTGCATCGAACTTACGAGGCTGGCGAGTGGTTTGAGATATTGCGATTGCTTAGTTCCGGATACTTGTTCCAGACGATGTTTATCGGGCAGTTATTCATGGGAGCGGTCGTTCCGCTAAGCGCTCTCGCCATCATGCAGGCAGCTCGGATGAGTGACACGGCAAAGATCTGGGCCCACTTCGTTTGTGGATCGCTTGTCCTTATCGGGGTGTTCCTCATGCGTTGGAATGTAGTGATCGGTGGCCAACTCGTCTCAAAGAGCTTAAAGGGTCTGACAACGTATCGCCTTGAGCTGATCGGACCCGAAGGGGTATTGGCTGCTGGCGCTGTTATGCTGCTGCCATTTGCAATTCTCTGGGTGCTTGTGAAGTTGCTTCCTCCTTGGCATGACGTTGGGCCAGAGCCTACTCATTGATAGAGATCTGAGATTCAAAACCTAACCGCTAAGCGACAAATGACTTCGCTAAAGCGCCCAGGGAAATGTCGTTGAGTTCAAACGAACTTGAGCAACATATGTCAAACTAACGGAATATGCGGTCCGAAGCTTTAGAGAATTCGGTTCGAAGAGTGTTGCGTTCAAATACACTTCTCGAAGGCATCACGGAATCTGATTTTGAGCAGCTTGCCGAAAGTTCCAGACTTTCCAAATGCGACCGAGGCGAACTGATCTGGTTTGACGGCAACCAAACAGAGTTTTTTGGACTTGTTGGTGCTGGATTCGTGAAGATGGTGCGCTCTAATTCGAGCGGGGTTGAGATAACACTTGAGATTATGGGGCCAGGCCAAATATTCGGCCTTCTTGGAACCGTAAGCGGTGAGGGTTGCCCTTTGAGTGCCTATGGTTTGACCAAGACTCAGTATTTGCGTATTCCCAAACGAGTGTTTAAGCCAATATATGATGCGAACTCTTTGCTTCAACAAAAGCTGATTAAGAAAGTCGCCTTGCAAATGCACTCCAAACTTGATTTTATGGCAAGACTATCAACTGGAAGAGTCGAAGAGCGGATAGCTGCAATCTTGTTTCTTCTAGCTGAGTCATATGGCGAGAAAGATGGGGACGCGATCCGGTTGACGATACCGCTCACAAGGCAAGAATTGGGAGAAATGTCTGGTACTACAACAGAGACTACGATTCGCACTCTCTCAAAATGGAACAAGACTCGAATGGTGACGACCGAGCACCAACACATCACCATTGCGGATCCGGATGCGTTGGAACTCGTATTGCGGAACTAACGGAGCGGTGGCAGGTTATCTGCAACTAGCTTGTCACCAACCAGCTAACAGCTTTCTGATCGAAGAACGGGACCATTTGCAGACATCTTGCCGGCCACGCGCCAACAACCTCATCACCACCCGCCAACCACATGTTCACAATTTGACCCAAATATGACGTTCGTCATGGTCAAAAACCTAAATACATACAAAAATATCCTCATTGGGGCAATCGGCCTCATGAGGAGTACTAAATTTGGCAACTCGATATTCGGTTCCTGGTAGGCATGGCTCGGTTAAAGCACCAGGTGAAACGCGAGTCGTTCGCACGACTGACAGCCCAAATTGCACAGGCGCATGCGGATGGCTGGCAACCGTTGTTGAGGACGTCATAGTTGACCTTAAGCCCGCAGCCGATTATCCGTGCACCGAATATAACCCTCGTGGCTGCCTGCGCGGAATGGCGATGACCCATATGATCTATGGGCCAGATCGAGTCAAAAAACCACTCATTCGTACTGGAGAAAGGGGCGAAGGCAAATGGCGCGAAGCCAGCTGGGATGAAGCGCTGGATTACATCGCAGACAAGATGATCCACATTCGAGACAACTACGGCCCAGAGAGCATGCTCCTTTTCAACCAGGTTGTAGGAACTGGCTATGTGCAGAAAGGCGCTCAGGTTCGAATGGCTGCTTTGCTCGGGATGAGCTTTGCAACCGCCTACGATTTCAACGGCGACATCTCGATGGGATTCACCCACACAATGGGAATTGACTGTGTCGAATGCGAAACCAAGAGTTGGGGGCATGCTAAAACTGCAATTTTGTGGTCAAGCAACGTTTTCCAGACACGAATCCCAGACGCCAAGTTCCTTACAACCGTAGCAAAACAGAGAAACAACTGCAAGATCATCGTGATTGATCCTAGATGCAGCCAGACTGCAAAGGGAGCCGACCTTTGGGCGCCAATTCACCCAGGTACAGATGGACTCCTAGCCCTTTCCATGTGCTACACCGTGCTAGAAGGCGGCTGGGCGGATTGGGAGTTCTTGCGAAAATACACCGACGTGTGTACCCTTATTCGAGAAGATAACGGTCAGCGATTGAGAGCTTCCGACGTTGGCATGGGCACCGACATGGAGTTCATGGTCTGGGATGAAAACACTGATTCCCTTGCCAAACTTCCGACTGAATCCCTGAAGTTGCCTGATAGTTTGCGTCCCGCATTTCGGGGGACGCAAACAGTAGCGATTGACGGCAATCTAGTAAAAGTAACACCAGTATTCCAGACCCTCGAAGACACGATCATGAGGGATGAATACAAGCCCGAGATTGTGGCGAAAACGTGCGATATACCTGCCGAGACCATTCGAGAAATTGCAAAGGAGTACGCCCTCAATCGGCCAAGTTCGATCATTATCGGGATGGGAGTGAACCACAGACTTCACGGTGACCTCTCGATACGTTCCATCTTGTTGCTTTCAGCTCTGGTCGGAGCCCACGGCAAACCTGGAGAATCCGTCTCGATCTATTCCGGCCAACACCACTTTAGGCTAGATGTGAGCAAGTGGTGGTTTCCAGATGGCAAGCGCCCCAATGGTGTGCCAATGCACTACTTTGTAATGGGTGAGCCAACGACGACTATCAATCCCAAAATTAAGTACCCAAAAAACGGGTTCAAGGCGCTCTTTGTCTCTCACGGAAATCCGCTTGTTACTGAGTTTTCTACTCCGCTGAAAGAAGCGATAGACAAGCTCGATCTTTTTGTGACGATTGACTTTTCAATGTCGCCAACTTGCGATTATAGTGACGTTGTGCTTCCTGCACCGACGTTTTGGGAGAAGAAAGAACTCGTCGGCACATCATGCCACCCCTATCTTCAGATTCAGCAAGAAGTTGTTCCTCCACAGTACGACAGCCGGACTGAATTGTGGATGGTGAAGGAAATTCTTCGAAGGGTTGACCCCACCCTATTCAAAGAGATGGACTTCGAAGAACCAGAGATCATTGACATGATGCTGGCAAGCGGCGGCAAGGAGGTCGCCGGAATCACATATGAACAGCTAGAGCGAGGTCCAGTCAGGCTGAATGTTCACGACCCAGAAGTGGGATGCGATGAGCAATTTCTGGAAGACAAACTGTTTCCTCCACGCGCTTATCCATTCCCAGAAGGTGTCCAGCGTGAGTTCCTGAAGACTGGGCGAATGGAGTTCTATAAGGAAGAAGACGTGTTTCGCCAATTTGGCGAGGCAATACCCATTTTCAAACCTGCATTTTCACACTTACCGGTCGAGGATCAGAAACTCCCTCTTAGCATCGTGACTCCCCACAGCAAGTGGCGAGTTCACTCGACCCATAGCAACAATCGAGTGTTGCTCAACCTAAACCGGGGAGCCGTCGTCGAGATCAATCCCCGCGATGCCGCTGCACGCGGAATTCGCGATGGCGACCCGGTAGAAATCTTCAACCACAACGGTTCGTACAAGCTCTGGGCTCTCTTGACAGAGACAATCAAGCCCGGTGTGCTGTGCGTTGACCACGGCTGGTGGGATCGGTACTTGGGCGGCGGAAAATACCACTCCGTGCACACCCATCAAAAGGTGAAGGCAACTCACGAGAATTACTATTTGCCAGCGGTATACGCTCCAGGGCAGCACTGGAAAGATACTCGCGTTGATGTTAGGAGCGTGAAGTAATGCCTAAGATGTCAATGCTTATTGACCTTACGAGATGCATTGGTTGTGATGCCTGTACGGTCGCTTGCAAGCAGGAAAACGGTACACCGATGGACGTTTTCTTTGCAAGAGTGCTCAACGTTGAGTCGGGAAGCTATCCCAACGTAAAACGGCTTTACATCCCTGTGCTGTGCAATCACTGCGAGGACCCTCCTTGCCTGAAGGCCTGTCCTAACAAGGCAATCGTAAAGAGGCACGACGGGATCGTTCTGATTGATCAAGACAGATGCCGTGGAACTGGCGCATGCGTGTCAGCGTGCCCTTACGGGAACATCATCCTTCAAAGTTCGGAGAATTGGTACCTAAATGATGACGAGCCTTACGAAAAGGACAGCGTCAGACCAAGATTGAACTCCGGAGTAGCGCGGAAATGCACGTACTGCGCTCATCGTGTAGATGAAGGGCTTGATCCTGCATGCGTCGTGGCTTGCCCAACTACAGCCAGAATCTTCGGCGATTTGGATGATCCGAAGAGCAAATTGCGAATGTACATCAAGGAGCAGCAGGACGAAACGGATCGTGATCCGTTTTGCTTGTTGCCTGAAGCAGGAACAAAACCGTCAGGCCGATATCTTGGACCGATGGCTTCGCAAGGTGTCTCAACGCTCGGTCAGCCTGCTGAACCCGAAGTTTTTGAAGAGGTCGCGCCGTGAAGAAACTGATTTCAACTCTTGGATTGCTGATGCTCGTAATCTCTATTTCAATAGCGCAAACTGAGCTCAAAAAGAAGGACGTCTACGGGAGTACATCGTGTATGGG
>CXWL01020252.1_pt1 | contig 11880 bp, 11 predicted proteins | sample 590931 | NCBI WGS metagenome assembly CXWL01 (sample SAMEA3498368, study PRJEB10139) | groundwater metagenome | biome: water well; material: biofilm material | place: Germany | collected 2015-04-27
ACCTGCGACCGTTTGGTTATAGAAGGTAAGGTTGATGCAACTCTTAATGACGTTCATACTGTTGAAATTGCTGAATGTGGCTCTTTCAAAGGCTCCGCACAGATTGAAGACGCTGAAATCAGCGGTTTATTCGAAGGCGAACTAACTGTTCGTGGTCGCTTGGTTATCTATGCTACTGGCAAGGTTCGTGGTAAAATTTCTTATGGCGAAATTGAAATCGAACGTGGTGGTGAGCTGTCTGGAGAAATCAAAATGGCTGGTGCTTCAGCTGTTGCTGCCCGCCCAATTGCTCGCGCAAGTTCATTAAAAGATGATCGTGTAGCAGCATAAGCTATTGATTTTTAATTATAAGCCCGACGGGAAGCCGTTGGGCTTATTTTTTGTCGTTGACATAAAAATGTCATTAAATTGTAACACTAATTACTAATAAACCCTTTATTATCGCTCACTATATAGGTATTATTACAAATATATAGATTAACTGAGTTGTTGCCTTAAAGAGGATTCTATGGCTACGGTACAAAAAGAATATACGATGGATGATTATAAGGCTGGATATAATGATATCACGGCTCTTTGTGATTGTGCTGAAGAATTACTGGCAACCGTTGAAAATCCTACGGTTAGCAATCCACAGTCACAATTGGATTTGATTGAACCATTGATTAATGAGATTGCCGATGCCTCTGACGTTCTTGCGGAAGAGTTCTTACTGGTTGCCGAGAGCAAAAAAAACCGTAGTTCTAATAAATTTAGCAAGAAGCGTATTGAGTCTGCTCTGCGTAGGATTTTTGTTACCATAAATGAGTATCAGGAAAACGCCAAACTGCTTGCTAAAAAAACTGGTAGCGCAGCAATCAATGTGGCTGCTCCTATCGTGCAAAAAATACAAAAGCAACTAGATAAGGTTGTGGCTATATTCTTTGAATTTACTCAAATTTCTCTGCAAAGTATCATGAGCAAAACAGAGCTTGATGCTCTTAGGATTCGTGACAGCCGCATTGCTCTGATGATGCATCAATATAGCCTTTCCCAACACAACTAAACTTTATCTATAGTTATTCTTATTTTAAGATGCGCTCGCTTCGCAGCGGAAAATCGATCTTTAGGATTCGATTTTCATAGTCATTATGCATAAAAATTATACATAATGACTATAAATAATCCTTCATCTGCTGGCTGGTTAGTCTATAATCGTGCCTATGGTTAGGAATTATGATGTAATAATCGTTGGTGCTGGCTTGGTCGGAATGAGCATGGCTTTAGCTTTGGCACGCTCTGGAATAAATGTCGCAGTAATCGAAAAAACAAATATAAATACACAATTTGAACCAGAATTTGATGGGCGCGTAAGCGCGATTGCACTTGGCTCACAACGCATCTTGGATAATATTGGCGCATGGGAGCTTATGCGGGATAATGCCGAGCCAATTCGCGACATTCGCGTTACAGAAGGAGCAACTCCTTTCTTCCTGCATTATGACCATAAAGAAATTGGGGATGAGCCTTTTGGCTATATAGTTGAAAACCGCCATATACGCCACGCGCTGCACCAAGCATCATCACAACTGAAAAATATTACGCTTATTGATAATTTCGTAATAAAAACTCTTACCCAAGATACTTACAAAGCAACCATCACAGGCAACAAAAATGAGGCATTGCAAGCATCTCTGCTCATAGCATCCGACGGTAAAGCATCACAGATGCGTACACTTGCCAATATAAGCGCAACAGAATGGGATTATAATCAAACGGCAATAGTCTGCACCATTGAACACAGCCTGCCACATCATGGGCTGGCGCAGGAACGCTTTTTTCCAGTAGGTCCTTTTGCCGTGTTACCAATGATGAATAATAGATCATCCCTAGTTTGGGTAGAGCCTAATGATCGGGTAAAAATATATTTGGAGTTACCAGAAGACGAATTCGTACAAGAAATTAGCGAACGGGTTGGTAGCTATCTTGGGAAGATTAAAACATGCGGAAGTAGATTCTTCTATCCTCTATCACTGCTTCACTCAAAAAAATATACATCAACGCGGATAGCTTTAATCGGTGATGCCGCGCATGGGATGCACCCTATTGCTGGGCAAGGTGTAAATCTTGGGTTTCGTGATGTTGACGTTCTAGCTGAATTAATCAATAAGCAATATGCATTAGGATTAGATATTGGCGATGAATATTTGCTCGCAAATTATGCACGTTTAAGAAATTTTGACAATGTCACGATGCTTGCCATAACCGACCTACTTAATCGTTTGTTTTCCAACAATGTTATTCCTATACGGGCAATGCGCGACATAGGACTGTGGACAGTAGGAAAACTACCTACTCTTAAAAAAATGTTTATGCGCCATGCCATGGGCTTAAAGGCTAAAATATAAAAATTGTATCCGCCAATATAACCAATAAATTATAAATTTACTTGCATAAAACGCTAAGTGTGCCTACAATCAACCACATGAAGATAATAAACTTTTTAATATTTATTTGCTCTTTGTTATTAATAACCGCGCAAGCATCTCCTGTGGTGGCGTCCTCGTCGCATCAATTTATTGTGGTGGTATATGGTGATATACTAACGTCCAACACATATCTGCCACAAGAACAAACATTTCCTGCCCAACTTGAGAAAAGGCTTAGAACCACTGGGTTTGACGTTAACGTAACGGCGATGGGAGAAACTGATTTTACTACTTCAGCAGCATTAGAAAAAATAAATTCTTTAGTTGGCATCGCGCCAGATATAGTCATATTGCAATTGGGGGAAACTGATATAAAACGTAATTTTGGCTTTATAGGGTTTAGCACTAACTATATAAAAATTGTAGATACCTTAAAGAAGGCTGGGGTATATGTTATAGTTATGGGGGCAAAAGCTCCTGAAACTTCTGACCCTAGTTATGCCACACAGATTAAAGATTTTTTTTATTTTAAGATAGGTCGTAGTGTACCACTATATCCTTACACACTTCAAGGAGTAGCAGGTGATGAAAAATTGACAATGGGAGATAGTCATCGCCCCAATCAGCATGGTGTTGCGGTGATGGTGAATGGTATCTATGGGATGGTAGACGCTGGTCTGCGCTGGAAGATAGAGGCTATTAATAAGCTTAGGCAAAGACAGATAAAAGGTAAAAACTAGTAGCTGTGCCATTTTACGAGCTATATATTTTAGCTAAAATTAAATCTATATTTAATCTACATTATTAATAATATTCAATAAATCCACCTGTATAATTCACTTATTTTTAAGTTTTGGATGCTAACATTTGAGGGTGTAGGTATCACATTTTCAAGTGAGATGTAGCAGTGCGACTATTAAAAAAACAAAATAATAAGTGTTGTTTAGTTCGTGATTCCGAAGGCGTTACAGCCGTGGAATTTGCGATGATTGCCCCAGTATTTGTATTGGTACTTATGGGTATAGTAGAATTTTCACTGGTCATGTTTGTAACCAGTGTAATGGAAGGTGCAACATCTGCCAGCGGTCGTTATGGAAAAACTGGATACACAGCTGCTGGAAGTACAAGACAGCAACAAATCATAGACACCGTCTCTAAACGCACGGCTGGTCTGTTGAATCCAGCTCAAATTACAGTTACCACTAAAGTATACCCATCTTTTGATTCCATTAATCAGGAAGAACCGTATATAGATACCAACCACAACGGCAATCATGACACTGATGAATTATATACCGATGTCAACGGAAATGGTCAGTGGGACCATTCTGGAGTTGCTGGTCTAGGAAATGCAAACGACGTTGTCGTGTATACGATAAGTTACCCTTGGGTAATTAATACCCCAATTATAGCAAAATTTCTTGGTAGCCCTATAATTGTTTCTAGCCGAACTGTTGTTAAAAACGAGCCATATTAATATGAATATTGGAAATAATATATTCTATAGATTACTAAAAAAACTACTTAGAACCGAACTGGGGCTAGCGGCTGTGGAATTTGCACTAGCTTTGCCGTTACTTATTGCACTTACAATCGGCTCAGTGGAAGTAACAGTTTATATATTAAAAACACAAAAGCTGGAAAGAGTATCGCTCACTTTATCAGATTTGGTGGCACAGCTAACAACAGTAAGCAGCGCGCAGCTCAATCAAATTGTTCCTTCGGCTGGACAAGTAATGTTGCCGTATAGTTTTAGCGCGGATGGTTATGCTATCATCTCATCAGTTACCAAGACTGGAAACAATTCACCAGTTATCAATTGGCAGTATAGTAGTGGCGGAACACCACAAACAAGCAAGATTGGTGTTAGTGGTGGAGCAGCTACCTTGCCAACAGGCTTTGCGATGGTGGATAAAGACACGGTTATTATTACCGAAGTATTTTATAATTATAAGCCTATATTTTCTGGGATTATTTATAGTAACAGCCAGATGTATAGATACAGTATTTACAAACCAAGGCTAGGTAATCTAACAGTTCTTGGATTTGTTTATCCAAGCATACAAACAGTGAGGTCTATATGTCTCAGCTAAAAATTTGGTCACGCAATGTGCGTGTTTTTATCGCTGAACAGCGCGGTTCAGCCATCCCCATTATTGGTCTTGGTATATTTGCAATCATGTCTGCTCTTGGTGCCTCTATTGATATGTCACGAGCGCAACTGGTGCAATCACGCATGAGCAGCGCGCTTGATAATGCTGGTCTTGCCGCAGCATCCACAGCAAGCACCACTGATATTAACTCAGAAGCATTAAAATATTTCAATGCCAACTTCCCTCCCGGATATATGGGAACAACCACAGGTACTCTAGTTGTAACACCAAACTCTGATAGCACCGTTTTGAACCTTTCTATAACAGGATCGGTTCCAACCACTTTTATGAAAGTAGTTGGTATAAACTCTATATCTATTGCGGCTTCGGCAGAAGTAACGCGTGCCAGCAAAGGGCTTGAGGTCATTCTTGTGATGGACAACACTGGTTCAATGACTAGCTCCGCTGGTGGCAGTGTCAGTAAAATTACCGCTGCTAAAACTGCGGGTATTTCACTGGTTAATATTATTTTTGGTAACAACGAAGAGATCCCGAATTTATGGATTGGCTTAGTTCCTTTTTCACAGGCAGTAAATATCGGAACTGGGCGTTCTGGGTGGACATCTACCAACGCTTATAACTGGGGACCAACAAGTTGGGGTGGCTGTGTAGAATCACGCAGTAATGGGACTTTGACACCACAATATGATATTACTGATGATACACCAACTACACGTCTATTTGCTCAATATTACGCGCCAGATGACGGCAGCAATAACTGGATAAGCAGCACTGGCAGCTATACTATCAATAGTTCAAAAGGACCTAATCTTTATTGCCCAAAAGCTGTAACTCCCATGACAGCAAGTAAAACCACCATATCTAACGCAATAAACGCCATGACTACTGGCGGTCTTACGCATATCGACCTCGGTTTGGCATGGGGATGGCGTATGATTTCACCAAAATGGCGTGGTCTTTGGGGTGGAGAAATGAACACCAGTAATTTGCCACTTAATTATAATTCACCGCTCATGAATAAAGCAATTATTCTAATGACCGATGGTGATAACACGCTAACTAACGGCAAATACACAGCTTATGGCTATCCTAGTGCTGGACAACTTGGGCCAAATCCATGCCCTACATCTTCTTGCAACACTGGGGAAACAGAACTTAACACCCGTACCACTGCGGTTTGCAACAATATTAAAGCTAACAACAGCAATGTAATAATATATACTGTGGCATTAGGTGACAGCATCGGTACAACAGCAAAAAACATGCTGCAAGCCTGTGCCAGCAAACCAGAATATTATTTTGACAGCCCAACCACCGATGATTTAGAAATAGCATTTAATAAAATAGGAGACTCTCTTGCAAATTTACGCATAAGCAAGTAAACAATTATGCATGAGAAAATATGCAGTATATAAATTATATATAATAATGGCTCTGGGTGCTGTGTTGCTGGCTGGTTGCGAGCAACTAGCACCAGATGTAAAATCTCCACAATCGTTTAGTGAATCCGAGCTATTACGAAAAAATGGTAACCAGCTTATCGAAAACGGAAACCCAAAGGAAGCTATAGTAATTTTTGACAAACTCATCGCGCTCGATCCACAAAATGCCTTAGCTTATAATGGAAAAGCGGTTGCCTTCGATCATAGTGGCAACCATTTAGCAGCACAGGATATTTATAAAACAGCCCTCTCCTTATCGCCAAATTCTGTTCCGATTAAAAACAATCTTGCCATGTCGTTCATATTGAACAGTCAAATAAATCAGGCAATAAAACTACTTGAGCCTTTGGTAAAAAAAGGAACTTCGACAGGTAAATCAATAAGTATTGTTCGTCACTATTTGGCTTTGGCATATGGCATTTCAGGACAACATGAAAAAGCCACGAAGCTAAACCTGCGTGACATGACTAAAGAGCAGGCGCAGGAAAATATCAGTTTTTACAAAATCTATGCTGCCCGTAATTTAAAGAGTCCCAAAGATGGAATTCCATTAAAAGATGTAAAACAAAATAAGAAGAATATCCCACAAGAAGAGCAGAATATTGGTTTTATTACACCTCCCGTCCTGTCACCCACAGTTTCTGGCAAAACTTTACCTGCAAAAACAACAAATCCTAATAAATCAGATGTTTCTTCGAGTCCAATGGGTACACCAGTGGTTTACGATTACCCCAAATAGTGCCTAACAACGCTGGATTTGTTGATATTCCTTGCCTTTTTGAGGTTTTTACAATAGCCTCTATTAACCATGCGTTAATATCTACCAGTGTAAAGTCGTGGCATAATTTTTGGATACAATAATACATATGGTTATACCGAAAAATAATTTGTTGAGGTGTTTTGTTCTGGGATTGTTGGTTATTATCCCGCACACACCAGTGCAAGCGCAACTTGACCCGCTTATTGAAGGGGCGAAGTTGTGTACGCGCCATCTGCAACATTATGAAACCCAATATGGTATCCCCTCGCATTTACTGTCTGCTATAGCCTCAACTGAGTCTGGTCGTTTTCATGACGGTCTTAAAATAAAGCTGCCATGGCCATGGACTATCAACGCAGAAGGCAAAGGTTATTTCTTTGATACAAAGGAAGAAGCTATAATGGCAGCGCGCAAACTTCAGGCGCGTGGCGTGGAAAGCATGGATGTTGGCTGTATGCAGGTAAATATTTATCATCATCCCAATGCTTTTGCCTCGCTTAACATTGCCTTTGAGCCAGAAAATAATGTTGCCTATGCCGCCAGTTTCCTTCGTAATCTTTATCAAGAAGGAGGCTCATGGAAGCAAGCTGCAAGCAATTACCATTCTAAAACCCCGAGTCTTGGCAATAAATATATAGGTCTTGTATATAATAGCTGGATAAAGATAGTTGATAAATTACGCAACGCCCGCCTCAATATCGCCAAAAGTGCGGTAAACGGATTGCAGGAAATGAAACAGGCTGATGCTTCTCCTCCTACGGTTACCACAGCAGTTCCAAAACACATCAACGTGTCGAACTTGGAAGAGCAAAGAATTTCCAACTACAAATCACCACACATGAAAACTATCAAAGTTACATCGCAAGGTGTAACAAACCAAAGCAGTGATGCTAGAAAAAGAGAAAGTGGTATAATTGTCGTGCATCCTGAAATCACCGTAGCAAATAGCGGTACGTTACCTATATCCAATAAAAATAATTCGCCAGAACCTATGGTAGTGGCGGATGCTACTCCAATTGGCATAAAACAAAGTTTGCTGGACTCACCGCCTAGTGCTGGCAATAATACTATAGCATCTTCTGCTCAATCACCTGCACCAGCCGATATAGAGGCAAAAATTATCCGCCTCGACAATAAACTGGTTACTAGCAAGCGACCAATAAATAATGTAGCAATACAAAAAGCTGGTCCTAATTTTATTTTTAATGATTAAGAGAAATCAAGAATATGAAAAATCGTTTTGAAGAGATAAATGTGTCTTCTACAGAAGTTAGCTGTGATGGCGGAAGTGGCGCGCTTGGACACCCTAAAGTATATCTAAAGATTGAGCCAGAAAAAGGGCATATAGCATGCCCATATTGCAGCCGTGATTATGTTTTAAAAGCAGGAAATGATAATAGAAAATCAGGTCATTAAGAAGTTAGTTGATTATCGCTTTGAGTCTTTTCCCTTTGCTGGTTTGTCATCAAATATATCAAACAATCCTCGTAAAAAACCGGGTGTAAGAATGGATAACGGATTAACGCTAACATCAGCCTTACTTTCCAAACCTTTGATGCTGTAACGCGCAGCAAATACGCCCTGCCCCTCGCCTCCAGTCAGCATCTCGCCAAGCAACGGTACTTTACCCAAGACATTATTAAGTGTATATGAAGGCACAACTGTTCCCTGCAAATCCAAAATTTTCTTAGGAAAAGTTATTGTGCCATCAACAGTTATGCCAATGGCTGCGCCATAAGTTTTTCCCTTTTCCAAAGTTATTACATCATCACGCAAAGTGAAAGGGATTGTAAGTTCTTTAAAGCGGATTCCGTTACCTTGCAGAGCATCAATAAAACCTGTCAAGGAAGCAAGTGATAACACCTTACCAAGCAATGGTGCATCTTTTATAGTATGCTCGGTAATATACATTTTACCAATAAGCGTGCTTCCGTCCTTACTTTCTTTATAATTACCATTCAATGTTAGTTTTCCGCCATTCATTCCATCAATCACGCCGACTGTATGCAGAAATGCCCCAGCATCATCAGCAGTAACGGAAAGCTGCCTCTGATTTTTTGCATCTTTTGCTATTTTTACCGAGAATGATTTTTCTGAGCCTGTTTTTCCGTTTAACTTCACATTATTACAGATGTCTTTGTCGCACAATATTTCACCTTTAAATCCTAAGAAAATGCGGTCTTTACCAAAAATCAGCTTGCCAATATCCGCCTTCAGTTTAACAGCAGGAAAATTGGCAAAAGAAAAGCCGTCACTATTACTTTCCAGATTGCTGGTTAAATCTACACTATCGGCTTCTACATCCACCTGTATTCCACCTTCATTTTTTTCGTAATGAAGGTTTGAAATATTGCTGCCACCAACGATGAATTGGTCAAGGTGCATACTAGATATTTCAGAGAAATTATCCGATAAGGTAGCAGTTCCTTTAGCTGATGTTTTCTTTCCAGTAAGTAAGAAAGAACTGATTTTAAGAACACCATCTTTTTTGTCGGTAACGAGTTCAAGATTGGCGGCTTCTTTGGCTACTTTTTTCCAACCTATCGCATTAAAATTAACTTCAGTATCAGACAAATCAAGGGCTGCTTCCGTATGCTCAATTTTATCGCCAAGTTTTACTTTAGCATTCACCCCGATATTGCCTTTTATAAATGGAAATTCTGGATACCCAAAACGTTTTAGATGCTCGGTAGCAATGCTCGCCTTTGCCTCTATAAAAGTGTCAAAATTATTTTCTGGCTTGAATAAATATTTAACATTGCCACTACCAATAACTGCACCGTTCACCTCACCTGTTCCCGTAAACTCAACGCCGTTATTATTAACGCGAATATTACCACTTGCTCCAGCTATATCAAATTTATGGAGAAAATCTTTTTGCGAAACTCCTGATATTTCAGCTTTTACATCGTAAACAATGGCATCCTCCGCGCTCTGACCTTTTGGCGCAAAAAAATTGAAGCCAACAGCTGCGTTTCCTTTGACATGTCCTGCCACCGTATCTTCCTTGAGTCCAAGATGTCCTGCATGTTTTAAGCGGGGGAGACCTAGAAAATGCACCATGTCTTTTGCTGGTGCGTCAGCATGTAAATCCACCCTTATATATGGATTATCAACGTTTAGATCCTCAATCAGAACTTGACCTTGGCTCAATTTGGTTTTTTCCAGATAATCAGCAGATTCAATTTCAGCAACAAGACCCAACCCATCAATATGAATTTTGCCTTTAACACGCTTGGCTGGAGGATGCTCTGGCAGATAGCGGATATTTACATCCTCTATCGTGATATTGGCATCAATTGCTTCTTTCGGCAATATAGGCTTCTTCAAATCGCCCTTTTTTATATCTAGAACTAATTTATCTTCCAAAATTTTTCCACCACTGATATTGCCTGTTACCCATTCCCGTGTCATCGGTGAAAGTGCTGGCGGCCAAAGATTGGCTACCTTCTCGCTAGGCACATCTTTCAATATTATCTCAGCACTTATTTCAGGGCTTGCATCTGGCTCTACCTTGGTATCAAAAAATTTTGCCTCTCCCTTTGCTGATAGTTGCATTCCGTCAATATCAGCTACTAGCGAGTCAATATCTAATTCATTGAAATTTTTACTGAACATTCCGTGTAGATGCAGCGAGTTTACAGGCAATTTGGCTATTAGCCTGTCAGAAACAATATTTCCTTTTCTGCCGTTAATCTCAAAACCAGCATATTCAACACCTCCGCCAACCTCTAGTGACATATTGACTTTTCCACTGATGGGAACGGCAAAAGATTTCACATCTGGAATATCACTAAACATTCCAGCAAGAACATCGGGCATAAGCTCAGAAAACTCTAGTTTGCCTTCAATATTGGTTTGGCTGGGATTAAATAAAAATTCGGTGCGGATGCTGGAACTATAATCTATAGAATCTTTATTCTCCTTATAATGAATGTTGGCACTGCTATTAACCTTGATTTTTCCATAGCGATCGCGATTAAGGACAATATTCAAATCATTAGCATCAAAAAATACTGCCTGCTTGCTGTTGCGAACGCGTAGCCTCGCGTCATGTATAATAATACTACGCAAACGGCGAAAATTATTTCCATCTCCTTGTGATAGAAATGATGCCAATAGCACAGAAAACGGCACGGTTGGTTCAGATTCTGATGAAAACTCATCATTCTGTTTATCACCAGCCTGATGAAAACCGAACCCAAATGTGCGATCATCATTCTGAACAAGGCTCATAAGTGGCGCATTGATGGTAAGAGAAGTGAGCATAACCCGCCCCAATGGCAAATATAACACATCAACACCCATCGCAATTTCTGGAAAAACGGTAAATACCTTTCCTTCACGGGTCAAGACCTTCACATTATTAAGGCGAATATCTACGGGATGTCGCCACCCATCCCAGATAAGGCGGGTTTCGCCGATTTTAACGCTATAACTGCCGTCCGAACTAGAAAGTGCGCTCTCAATATAGGGATTAACTGACGCAAGCGAGCGTGGACCAGTCGCTACCCACAGCAATAGCGCGTTAAATGCCAGCAGCGCAGAAACCACTAGCATTAACATCACGCCCAATAAAAATTTAAATATTTTGCTTCGCAATGTTTTTTCTTCTTTGGGTATATTAAAAATACTCCCTAAACAATGCCACAAACATTTGATGGCAACAATGAGGAAATAATCACTACATATTTTTTATTGTAGTTCCTTTGGAAACTGATGAAGACAAACCACTTTCAAAATGATGCGGGTTAGGAAAATACGCATTATCATATGCAACTGTAATTTTTGCTTCTGCTGCTGGTATTATTTCAGCCTGTGAAAGTTCTAGCGGTTTGAGACGATCTTTATGTGAACCTTGCGAAGCTGGCACGGATTTTCCCGTATCATGAACTAGAAATTCTGAAACTTCACCCGTAATAAATATTGTATAATCAGCCCCATTTCTTCCACCTATGGAAACACCAAGTTCTTTTACCGCTTTTTCACTAACTGGCATAATATCTACACGCACAACTTTATTGCTAAATCTATCTCGTAGCAATTGCTCTAAATTAGGATTTTTTGATTTAATTTCTGCTCTATCTTTATTGCCCAGATGCCCAGCCCCTACCATAAAAACCGCACGTTCGTCCGCCACACTGACTGGTGAAATA
>CXWL01005681.1_pt1 | contig 11879 bp, 12 predicted proteins | sample 590931 | NCBI WGS metagenome assembly CXWL01 (sample SAMEA3498368, study PRJEB10139) | groundwater metagenome | biome: water well; material: biofilm material | place: Germany | collected 2015-04-27
GTCGTCATAGAGCGCGGTGGCGAGAATCATCGTGTTGATTCCACTGCCAGGGGTCAGCCCAGCGGCCTCGCCAATGCCACGAGCCTGCATGGACAAGGCGCCGAGGATGAGACCCGCTTTAGCGGACTCATCGAACTGGGGGCTTTCAGACGTCGTGAGATCGGTCGGTACCGTCTGCAGCCAGTTGAGATTTCCGAAGTGCCTATTGAGGTGCACGGAGACCTCGTTCGTTGCCGCGGCGACCGACTGGTTCTCCGCCGTTACATAGTGCTCGGCGAGGCCGGCGATCAAATGGGAGATAGGCGTGACGGTGACGTTCTCGAAGTTGAATCCTGCGCCAACGTTCACCAGCGCGGCAGTGAGCTCGTGACCATCGGTTGTGATTGCGGCTCCCACGGCCGGCTCGAAGTACGTCCCGCCGGAGACGACGAGGAGTAGGTCACCTTTGAAGCTTGGAAGGTCTAATGAGAACGCACCGGCGTTGTCGGTGGCTCCGGCAGCCAACACCTCTTCGCGGCGCATCACCGAGTCCAGTCTGTACGCCGTGACCTTTCCTTCCGCGACCGGTGGGGCGACCGTCCCACGAATCACCGGCTGTGCTTTGCCTGTCACCTTGACCGGTGTGCCGTAGCAGCACGGCAAGACCGCCGCGGCGAGCACGACAAACGCTGTCTTCGGGAAATCCATCACGCTCTCCAGATAACTCATCATGAACCATTAATAGTTCATAGTAAGTGTAACGTCAACTGAGTCTGTACATCGCTGCGCACTGGCTGCTTTTTCTTCTAGAAGGCCTCTTTCACGAAGATGTCGAAGTCGCGCCCGCGGTCTAACAGCAGCGCCTCGGTGACTGCGGTTCCGCTAGCTGCTTCCTGATGGTTCAAGACAGTCTGCCCCGCGTTGCCAGCGAGCTCCGTGACGTCATCGCTGGCGGCCTTGGCGAGGAGGGTGCTCGCGCCGTTTTTGGCCACCTTGGTTGCAAGGCCCTCCTGCTTGGCTTGAGTACCTGCGATTCGGCGCGAAGATGGAAGGCCAGGCTTCATATCCTCTGGGTCCATGGCCAGGCCGTCGAACGCGACCTCGGTATTGTCCGGCAGGCGGAGCCGGCTGAGCGCGATGACGAACCGGCCCCCACTCGTGGTTGCCTTGCCGTAGAGCATCGTCCGCGACGGAAAGACGATCTCACCACCCTTCGAGAACGGGCGCATCAAAGTCGCCTCGACGGGCCCATCGCCAATCGTCCGACTATCCAGATTCGTTACTAGCCGGGCCCTGAGCTTGGCTCCCATTGGGACACCGTACTTTTTGGGGCCAGCAGCCGGCGGTGACTCCAGATCCTGGGCTCGGACCCCGCGCATTACCCAGGCGGGCCCAGTTGGTGTGGCCTCCTTCGCAGNNCCTTCGCGGTGGCCTTACCCGACCGCTGCGTCTCAACCGGTGTGGGCGCCGGAGGCGGGACGTCGTTGGGTTTTCCGGCCGCGAGCGGGGGAGTGAGTTGCGTCTCCGCGCGCTCCGCCTCGGCGATTAGGCCGGAGGTGGCCTCTTGGCGAGCGCCGGGTTCGTTCCCCGTGAGGGCGTAGCCGAACACGAGTGCGAATATCCCGACGACGCCGATGACGATGAACAATGGCGTTCGCAACCGAGAGCGCGCGGCCGCGGCTTTGGCTGCCTCAATCTTCGCGCCCTCGCGGCGGATGACGGAGGGCACCTCGAGAACGTTGGGGGCTTCGTTCGTGGGCGCGGGAGCAGGCGCGACCTCGTTCGGCGCGACGAAATTCTGATTCTGTGCGGTCGGCGGCGAGAAAGGCGGCGCCTCGATCCCCGAGGGTTTGCCGATGGATGACAGTGAGATCTCCACACTCGGCACCACTTCATTGCCCCGGACCAGAGGCTTGTCAGCGCTCACAGAGATGAGGTCGCCGCTGCCCAACTCCTCCACAGCTTGCTGGCCCTTCGCCGCTCGCGTTGACGAAAGCGAGATGGCCTCTTGATGTTCCTTCCCAAGACGTGGCGGAACATCGAGCGCCAGGTCCCAGGCGGCCTCAGTTGTGTTCAGCAGTTGCACAATTGCGGTCGCCAAATCGGCGCCCGTCTGGAAGCGCCGGGCTGGGTCCTTCTCGAGAAGCCGCATGACCAGGCTCTCAACCTCCGGTGGAATGAGAGGATTAATTGAACGAGGCGTGGGCGGCGTGACCTCGGCGATTTCGTCGAGAAGGTCGAACGCGTTCTCGTCCTCTTTGGCCTTGAATGGCGGTTGTCCGGTGAGCGACTGGTAAAGCATGTACCCAACGGCGTGGAGATCCGCGGTTGGGCGGTAGACGAACCGCTCTCCACGCTTCCAGTCCGCCGAGTTGTAATAGCGACAGTACTCAGGCGAAAAATGGCTGAAGGTGCCAAGCAGTACATCGGCCCGCGTCACCGTGTAGGTCGACTTCGGCCGACTGATGCCGAAATCGATCACCACAGGCTCATCATCGCCACGCACCAGAACATTCGCGGACTTCAAATCTCGGTGAAACACCTCGAGGCGGTGCATTTCGTTGAGAGCGAGCGCAATTTTTCGAAACACCGCGAGGATACGTCGAAGCGACGGTTTCTGTTTCGTGCGCCAATCGTAGAGGCGATGTCCCTCGACGAAATCCATGACGATGTATGGGTACCCCTTGCGGAGGTCCGGCCACCGCTCGAAGGCATGCACTTTGACGATGTTCGGGTGGCGCAAAGACTTGAGGGCGATGACTTCACGATCGGCGCGCTCTTCGTGCCCTTGCCGCTCCTCTTCCGTTAACTCGGCCAGGTTGAGCGTTGAGAGCTTGAGCCCGAAGACTTCGCCGTCACGGGTGACTTTGTAAAGCGCGCCGAACCCACCGCGCCCAACAAGGGTGACGACCTCATAGAAACCAATTCGGGTCCCCGGCTGGAGGTACGCCGTGTTGAGTTCATCGGCCATGGCCCCTCTTACAGACTCAGGTCTTCTATCCGGAAGTGCCGGTTGCCGTTTTTTTCGAGGAGCGAAAGATAGAACTTGTGCTCAGTCGCTCGCTGAGGAGTGTTGAAGACCACGACGAGCTTGCTCACCTCATCGGGCGGCAGCGCGGCCAGTTCCGAGGAGTAGGTGACGACCTTGACGTCCTCCGTCTGGGAGCCTCCAGCGAGCCCGACCTCGGGCTTGTCGAGCACCCAGGTCTTCGAAGGGTCGCGGTTCTGCACGGTCAAAACAAGGTACGTCTGACCGAACAGCCGGTAGGCGTGATGTAGCTCCACAAGTAAGCGCGCTTGCTTGTCGATGTTGCGGATGTTGCGCCGTTCGACGGTGAAGGCCTCAGGCTTGGCAATGTCCTGGTTGACGATGAGGGCGGCCACTTTCTGGATCCCCGCGGAGCCGGCGTTGGACTGGCACTCGTCGAGCTGCGAGCGAATCTGGCTAACGAACGCCTTCAGTGACTGCGGTGAATCGGGTGACACCGTGACGGCGACGTCAACCTGAAGGTCGGCCTCCTTCGGAATCGACGTCATCTTAAAGGGAAGCACCGTCCCATCGGCGAGCGTGACCGTAAGCGTCCTGGGCTTTCCTCCAGGCACGTCCTTCTTCGGAATGATGAGAATCGACCTCTCAATGACCTGCGGCGGAAAGAAGCTGCCGGTTGGGTCGGCGAGGATGACGCCCCTTTCCTTGATGGCTACTTCGAAGACCAGGGTCGTCGAGATTCCACCAGCGACGTGCAGTTCAGAGACGGTCGTCGCCGATGAGTCGGTGATGGTGATGGCGCGCCGGACGAGCTTCCGTTCGGCGGCGGCTGCAGGCATCGAGGCCAGCAAGAAGAGCAGCGACCCAGTCGTGAGGTTTCTACGGAGCATCATGTTTCCCTTCGGGGGCGGGCGTGTTTGGACCCTCTGCGGTCAAAGCTTTCAAACGCCACTCGACGACCTCTAGCCCATCGGGACGCTGCTGGGTACGGGGCACGACTCTGAGCACCAGGTCGGAGCTGAGGCGGTCGCTGCTGGCGCCACTTCCGTCGACCAAGTTCGACTTCGAGCGAGCCGCGATGGCTCTTACGTGAAAAAGATTGCTGGTTTGTTCAACGACTTTGACCTCTTCAAAGCTCAGCTCGGTCCTGACCTGCATGGCCTGGTGTGCCTCGACGAGCTTTTGGGCATCGGTCGCTTTCTGGAAACGCTCTCGCAGTCCGGGGCTCATCAGGCTGAGCGCTTCAACCCACGCCTGCTCGAACGTCGAAGAATTCACCGCTTGAGCGAACGTCAAAAACTCCCTGGCGAAGTGAAGGACGGTGACGGTGCTTGGTTGACCCTTCTGCTCAGCCAGAAATTGCAAAAGGGCAGCCTGAGCGACGTCTCGTTCGACGTAACTGCTCTTCCCGTCTGGAGTGATAAGCACGATGTCGGGCTCCTTTCTCACGAGGCGCATGTTGGCGAGTAGCAATAGTGCGATCACGACGAACTGGAAGCAGAGCACCCAGTTCTTCCATCCCGCAGCGCGGGCGAATGCCGCCCAGACGGCTGGCGGAGTGCCGGGAGGTTGCTTGGCGTGAATGACGGAGAGAGCCATTTTGGTTTCCAAGTGCGTGAAGAGGTCGAGCTACCCGGTCGGCATCACCCGACGGGCCACGCTCGTAGCGTTTTGTGCGCCTTCAACGATGAGGTTGCCGCCACCGCCGATCACGGACGACGCGAGTGACGGGACAGCAAAGGCTGTGACGATGAGCAATAGAGCGGAAGCGACGGCGCCAAAGGCGGTAGTGACACCCTGCGTCTCGTAGCCCTTGAAGAGGAACGACGCCGTAATGGCGAGAATCATCCCAGAGAAGATTGGCCAGCTTGCAACCGTGACGAAGTTGCGAAACCACGCGCCACCCGTGGGCGAGCCCTTCGGTACTGCGAACACCAGCGCCAGCGGGCCTAGTAGGTAGAAGACGGTGGCAAGAATGCGAGCGAGCGAGGCTACGACCCAATGCGCGGCCTGCCCGACGAGGACAAACGAACCGAGCAACGAGTCGAAGAACATTCCACCGACGTAGTTGCCTGCGAACTTCGCAAGTGCCGATGCATCGCTGCTCAAGCCAGAAGGGTCGGCAGCCCGCTCGGCCTTCTCGTCGTCTGCCGATTTCTGCGCGTAGAGCTTCTCTATGTACTCGGTGTTCTTCTTGGCGAACTTGGCCTGTACATCGTAGGGCGTAATTGAGTCTGCAAGGCCCTCGGCGAGGTTGATGACTGACCCGAAGACTCGCGGGTAACCCGCGAGGAGTGCGAGGACGACGAGGCCCCTCCAAACACAGCCCCCATAGTCGCGAGGGCGAGTGGGGGAGCTTCCGAACGCCTCGAGGACGAGCGCCAACACGAAGCAGAAGACCCAAAGCCGGCGTGCGAGCCCAAGCGTCTTTCCGAGCAGTTCGTTCGGTACGCCGCTCGTAAGGTCCAGCACGGCGGGACCGTTTGCCGCAAACGCAATAGCGGGAACGAATGCGATCGCGGCCACCGCGAGGATGAAGGAGGGGCGGCGCATTAGTGGCCCTCGGTGAAGAACTCAAATCCGCCGGTTCTCATCTTGACTGGCTTCTCTCCGAGCGCCTCCGTCCCCTCGAGGACCAGCCGCCGCCTTTCAGCCGCCTCATTGAGCTCTCGTTTCAGGCGCGCGTTCTGCTGGCTCAGTTCGACGGCCTGCAGGCGGTTGGCTTCGGCCAGTTGGTCGGCGATGTCGGCCGACGCCCTCAGTTGGCGAATCTGCGCTGTGCCCGCCGCCGCCTGGCAGGCCGCGAGGTTGCCCTCACCGTCACGGCATTGCTCGAGCAAACCATCTGCTTCGCTCCGGGCCAGCTTATTTCGCTCGAACTGCGACGCGCTCGAGGCCATTGCAACCGACGCCTCATGGTCGATGGCGCGCGTTTCGATCGAGCCGGCAACAGGAGGGGCGATTCCGAACGTGCCTTGAATCGCCTCGCGCGCCTGCCGAAGCGTTAGCGCCTTCTGTAGCTCGATGCATGTCCCTTTCGTGCCCTTGGTGAGGCCGCTGAAGCAGAAGGTCATGAGTGACTGAAGCTCACCGGTGCTCTGCGCCCATGGGCCAGTGCGGCTCGCTTCGCGCCGGAAGTAGCTGATGTCGGGGAACGCAGTGTCCAGCGCACCAAGAGCGTCCTCGCCGAACCGCTGAGCGCTGTAGTGGGTGAAGTGCTGGTAGGCCTGGTATCCCTCCTCGGCGTAGCCAGCGACACGCTTCGCGCTGTCGTACGTTTTCCTGAGGGTGTCGAGCGTGTCGGATGCCTTTTGAAGTTGCTCGGCCGTGCTCGCCACCAGGCTGGTGAGCAGTGGAATGTCTCCGCCCCAAAAGTCTGCGTAGGCGGTCTGTACTCCAGCGCCGAGGAACAGCGCGCACCCAGCAATGGGTCCCAGCACGGCGGACTTAGTTTGGCGAGGCATGATGACTCCTTGAGCAACGGTGTTCAGGCTGCGGCGCTGCGGTGGCGATCGGCTCCATGCGGGTACCGGGCGGCCAGTTCTTGGAGCAGAGCGAACTGGTCAAGATGCGGGTTCTTCAGCTGTGCGCGATCGATGAGGCGCGTGTCCTCCGGGTCTGTGGTGAGGATCCAGTAAGCGAGCGGGTGCAGCGCGAGCCTCACCGTTGCCGTCGTCTGCCCATAGAGCAGGAGCAAGTCTGAATAGTGGCCCCCCTTGAACTGCAGCTGGCGGAAGGCGGCGTCCGTTCGTCGTGAGAACTTGAAGTAGCTTGAAATGAGCTCGTGTCCGCTGCCATGGCGCAGGAAAAATTTGATGCCCGCGTTGCCCTCGATGGCTGGACCTACTGGGCAGTTGAGGAAATCGCTGAAGCGCTGAGTGAGCGACCACATCGCGACGTCGTATTTGCGCATCTTCCGGTACCAGCCGGCCACGTACTTCGCCGCGACATCGTCGGTTAGGAACTCGTGAGCCTCGTCGATAGCAACGATGGCTCGGTTACTCCGCGCGGCTGCGCGCGCTCCGACGGCCTCCATGAGGGCTGCGACAGCAATGGGCTTGAGAATCGGGTCCTTCGAGACCCCAGCGAGGTCGAACGTCAGCAGCTTTGAATCGAGCCGCAGGTCGGAAGGGCGATTCAAGAAGTCGGCGTACAAGCCGTCGCAGAACATTCCGAGACGTCGGCTAACCATCTCAGAGATGCGCAGGTCGTCGGGGTGCTTGGACTGAGGGTGCGCGATGTAGTGCCTGAAATCGGAGATGAGCGGGCGCTGTGCAGGTTGGGAACCAAACCTTTCCAAGTAGCAGCGTCGCACGGCCCGGCCGACGAGATCGGCCTGTGGTTTGTCGAAGCCGCCAAGGCTCTTGTCAGCGACGCACACTTCGATGAAGCGGACGACCTGCTGAATCGCCTCGTTGTCGAGCTCACTTCTCTCATCGAGCATGCCCGCAAATGATGCGAACGGGCTGATGGATGTCTTGAGATCGACTGGAACATGAATGCCCCCGAAGAGCTGCGTGAGCCGGCGCCAGCTGTTTCCATTGTCCACCAGAATGGCGTCGACACCGCTGGCGAGGGCGTCGATCAGCAGCGCACCAGCTCCCATTGATTTGCCCGAGCCGCTGTCAGCTACGCCGAGCAGGTGATGCACCTGCGAAAGCTTCTTGTCGAACAAGTCGAGTCGCAGCAGGTCCCCATTGGGAGTGGGAAATAGACTCGACGCCTTGCTGCATCCCGCCCAGGGCGCGAACACTGGGAGGAAGTCACCCGCATTTCGAGAGGTGCAGGCTTTTCGGCGAACTTGGTAGGGCCCGCTGCCCGGGAGCATGGACAGGAACGCCGGTACTTGGGCCACTGACTCGACGAGCAGCTCGGAGTTGCCGACCGCATTGAAGGCAGCGCGGGCGGCTTCTGTGTGCGCGTCCAGCTCGGAGAGCGTTGTCGCCTCAAGCAGCACGGTTGCTGAGAGGGTCACCAGCTTGCTGCTCATCTCGCTTAGCTCGGTGAACAGGTCGGCGATGCTGCGCTGCTTTGCGTCGTCCGCCGCCGCTTTTCCAATGCTGGCCTGAGAGAGGAACGGAATGGCGTTCTTCAAGGCGTCGACGAGGCCGTGCTGGGTATTCAAAACCCACTTCGTTCGAGCCTGTGGTTGGACTTGCACAGCAACCGCCAGGGTGAAGGCAAACCGCTTGGGTTCTGCGCTTGCCCCCGGTGTTGTCAGGCTCAGGAGCTTCTCGGAAGCGAAGTAATCGGTGCCATCCTCAGGGAGGACCTTGAGCGTCGCGGTACGGCGAAAAACGCGGCCCTGGCGAAAGTAGTCGCGCTCTTCCTCGATATCCTCATGAGCGAGCTGCTCGGCCTCGGTGTACTCGCGAAGGTGAGCTCCTTCAGCGCCTACAGTGGCCTTGTTCCAGAGGTTGTCTCGGAGTTGCACGTCGGGACATGTCAGCCCGCTTTGTGCGCGGTCCGGATTCAACAGCTCGTAGTGCAGCTGCCACAGTTCCTTGATGTCGAGCTCGCGTGAATCGACGCGCAATGCCTGGAGGCGCCCCATGATGCGATCTCTAAGCTGGGCGAGATCTTGGAGCTGGCGAGTGTGGCCGTCGAGGGAGAGCCGCGTCGAGCTCACGAACATCATTTTGGCGCCCAAGACGCCACGGCTGAGCGGGCCACCCGAGGTCAACGAACGTGAAAAAAAGAGGAACGTTCGTGCCCGTTGAAAAGGTTGCGAGCGGAGCCATTCGGCGCGCGCGGTGACGTAGGAGTGCAGGGCCTGGGGCTTGGCGTTCGCCGCCACGGCTTCGTAGTCGGCAACGCTCGGTTCTAGGTCCCGCTGCACGCGGTAGAGAAAGAGGAGGGTGCTGGCGTCCTCCAGCGAGCCGGTGAAACGCCGAAAGCCTTCACCAGCGGTGGCGATCTCGTCATCACCCGCGAATCTGACGTCGAGGCCGGTGATTTCGATTGCTCCGACGTAATCAAGCGCCGGGGTGATGAGTGCCGTGACGTCCTGCTCGCGCACAGTTCTCCAAAGCGGAAGGAGATCGGCCAGGGCCAGCTCGGTCACGGATTGCCCCGCTTCGGTCCCAGGTCTCTGACCTGATACGACCCGTAGGGGAACCGAGGGGCGCTCGAGCGCGCTGCAGCGCTGATACGGCCACTCGCGACGATTTGACGGAGCGTCCAGGCGGCCCAATGCTGGAAAAACATCGGCGGCCGGCCGTGACTTGCCACGCGAATCAGAACGTAGAGAACTGCGGCCGCAAGCAAGGCGGCGAGCGGGTGAAAGAGCTGGATGAACGCAACGCAGCCGCCAAGAAAGGCCAGCAGCTCAACGGGGAACGCGAGGCCAAGAAGGGTGTTCTGGCCCTCGATGTTTCGATAGACCGGCGCGCGCATGAGGTCCTCCGCAACCGTCAGTTCTGGACGGCTGCTGCAAGGGCCGGTGCGGTCTTTATGATGAAGAAGATGACGACGCCGATCAGCGCCGCGTAGAGCGCCGTCTTCGCAAACTGTGGCATGACGAGCGAGGCCCCTAAGGCGATGAGAATCGCTCCAATTGTCAGGAAAAGAATGATTGGCGTGACGTAGCTGAAGAGCGCCTGACCGGGCATGGACTGCGCATGCGCGAGCTGGCTCGTGCATACAAAGATGACGACGAGCGCTCGAACCAGCGTGACTTTAGGGACCGGTGCGCATCTGTGGTTCGACGGGACGGTCTTCTTCATTGCGTTCCTCCTCCTGGGTGCGGCGCCGGAAAGCGGCGTCGTATTGGGCCTGCGCCCTTGCGAAACGTGCGCCAAGCTGGGCCGCGTATCCGCGCAATGACAGTGAGCGCGGAGCCTCGACCAACAACAGGCCGCAAATAACGGCAGCTATCGCAGCTCCGATGGCCAGTGCTTCTGGGCATGACTCCCAGGATCGGGACGAGCCACGTCCACCGAACGGGATGGTTGGAAGGGTGAAGACCGCGGGCACTGCCGCACCAGTCAGAACGAGGAGAAGGAAGCAGCGCTCACGGAGCGGAATAAGCGCGACACGCGCCCACAGAGACAGCCGAGCGACGGCCGGCTGACTCAACCCTTTCCGTGAGCCGAGCGTCACCGGTGCCCCTTACCGGGGAGCTTTTCAACCTCTCCCTTGATGAGCGCCTCGTAGCGGAGCGCCAGTAGGTGCTTCATGTATTCCCGCCGGTCCATGCCGCGGGCGCGTGCATCGGCCTCCAGCTTTTCGACCAGCATGCCCGGGAGGCTATACATGGCTCGGGCGTCCTCAATGCACTGGCGGACGACCTCGTTCACTGAACCGACGTCCTTGGCCTCGTCCTTCAGCCAAGTGGCCTGTTCAAGGCGAAACGGAATGGTCTGGGGAAAGAATTTCACTTCTCCGGAAGTCTTCGGCATCTGTGCCCTCTCTCGCGCCATAGCGCGAATAAACATCATCTTAAAACCATTGTCAAACCAAACAAGGTGTCACGCGTCGCCGCGCAGGAGAGGCGTAGCGAATTGTGAGCGCGAAGCAACCTTGAACTCTGTTCACCAGTGTTTCTGGACGGAGGCTGGTGCAGATCGTCACCCGGCCGTGACCGTCCGGGCGTAAGCGGTTGACAGCTACGCGCGGACGGCCCGAATGGTGGGGCGTACGGGGTGGTGATCTCGATGCCGCCGCTGAACGGCTAGCCGCAGGCTTTGCCACCGCACCGCAATGAATTCATCGGGCCAGGCGGCAAACACGCCTTGCCATTGGTCTCGATGCCTAGAGCTTGCCACCTGTGGGTGCCTTCCGAAGTTGCTTTGCCGGCATTTGCGACGGTATTCCGCCGTCGCGAACCAACGCGTCGCGTGACCCGAAAATGCTCTCTTGTTGTTGCAGAAAGCTTCTCGAGCATTCCTCGGCTTCACTCTTGGCTTGGTCGACACACGCCGAGCTATTCTTGATGGTGACGCAGACGCGGCCGCGCTCCATTGCCTGGTTCAGGCAGACGTCATACGCCTCTTCATTGTCGCTCATCTTGCGGTTGTCATCTTGGAGGTGCTGCGGAGGAGAATGGCCGTTCCCTCGGTGGCACTGCTCCATACCGGCCTCGTTCGCGCGATGGCAAATGCGCATTGCATCGCGCACGCTTTCTTGGCGAACGTAACCCTTGATAACTCTGTGGCAGGCAAGCAGCTGTTCCCCAAGAACAGCAACGCAAGCTCGAATGCCTGTGGCTTGGAGCTGCGTCGCAGGTTGCTCCGGATCCCCGGCTAAGACGGCGACGCCCAACACTAAGAAAGGGACCAAGACTATCGCACCTGATGATCGACCACCGCGCCTCGACCTCGACACTGTGCCCCCCCTTCGAAGTTTGCATGCAGCATAACCTCGAAGGCGACTGGACTTAAGTCCCATTGGTATTGGCCCTTGCGAGGTTAGAGCCTGGGCCGGCGATAGGACCTATGCACCGCGTTCAGCGAGGAAAATTTTTCAAGGTCGCCGGTTCGGCCTGCCGCGCAGCGACCCAAGCCTTCACGGTGTCCGGGTCGAAGCGAATCATTGAACCCATTCTCAATGCTGGAATCGCATCGCGGTTTGTGAGCGAGCTGTACACTGAACTCCGCGACATCTTCAGATAGGCCGCGACGTCCTTTACCGTCCAGAGTTCTTCGATGTTCTTCGCGCCCTTCGACACAGTCGCTCGTGTCGCGCTGGTGGGTCCGGCACCGGCAAGACGTTCCATCACCAGGGTCAGTTTCTCGACGGTGGCGCGCAACAGACGGATCTCTTCCTCAAGGCTCATCGGTCGCGTACCCAGCTTGGTCCGTACCGCCCGGGCTCCGTGGTGTTTGCGCGCGCTATATCAAGTCGACGCTGCTCAACCGCCCGCGCCTGTCTGCGACCGAGGGCGCGCGCCTCAATCGACGTTAGCTCGTGG
>CXWL01114058.1_pt1 | contig 11879 bp, 8 predicted proteins | sample 590931 | NCBI WGS metagenome assembly CXWL01 (sample SAMEA3498368, study PRJEB10139) | groundwater metagenome | biome: water well; material: biofilm material | place: Germany | collected 2015-04-27
GATAAATGATGTAGCTAAACTAAATCCTATGAGTATGGACAAATACACCCGCTCCGAATGGCAGATGGGTACAGACACGAATGGCAATCCTAGGATGATGAAGGGGTTTCAATCAATGTGTTTTGAAACTTGGCAAGGTACGCAACATTTCTTAAGCATTTCTTTAAACAAAAGAAAACTAGCCGCTCCTAATATATATGGATTTAAAGAGGGTGTAATCTCTCATCAAACTATCGGTAACAATCATTGGGATATTCAAAAGTTTGACTATCAACCTTATGCTATCAATAGCTCAGGCAGGTTAGTTGAAAGCTGGGTTTTGCCTATTGCCGAGACTGGCTATATATTCATATTTGAGTTCGGCGCCAACCAAGATTCCCTACAACACCCTCAAGCCCATGCACAAATGCAGACCATTTTTAAGCATTTAATTGAATCAGTTAAAATTGAGCCGATACAATAGTCATCCCGCCGCCACCACCAAACGCCTACCCGTGGGGCAGTATACAGAGGCGGCAGCGGGTGTAATAGGAGATTCATTTAAGAACAATCAGATTACATTTAACTGCTATGCCAACGACCCTGTACCTGCCTTACCATACATTGGGGGAAATGCGGGAATTGCAACGCTACGTGACTTATGGACAGTATTGTCAGGTGGTGATAACACCCAGCACAGCTGTTATGGCACAGGGGCGGCAGGTTGCACGCAGGTGGAAATTCCTACCCAGAATGGGTATCAAGGAACGCCTGATGGCAATGCGCTACTAATTAAATATCAAGGTGGCGTGCGGGTCGATGAGAATAATGTTGCTCGTGATGTGAATGGAGGTGCGAAATGATGACCTTAAAAAATCATATCGGAAGTATTTGATGATAGCCGCCTTAAGTTTAGGATTAAGCGCTTGTGGAGTTGCTTCTGAAGTTCTGAATCATGAAGCCAATGATCAAAGATTATTAAAATCAGGGGCATTGGATATAGGAGTTGCACCGCTTTATGATACTTATAATTTTAATTTTCTAAATAAATATCGTATTGCTCATGCTTATATCAGTACGGATAAATGCCATTATGCTAATGACAATGAAAAGTCGTTAAAAACCAAACGTCCTTTGCCTTATTATGGATATGACTTTATTTACGAGACATTGCCCATTTACGAAATAGATAACCATACGCTACAAGCATACACAAATGACCCTCATCCTAAAAAACTAGACCGTTACACCCTCCCCGAATACATCCAAGGCACCGATTCAAAAGGCAATCCGATGATTGCGAAGGGGTTTAATCCGATATGTTTTGAAAGCTGGGGCGGCACAAGTCATACGTTAGTCGTTAAACTTTATAAACAAGACGTTGCTACTTGGCGTCAGAAACTAACTAAAGCTAACCCTGATGGTAAATTTAAAGAAGAAACAATCGGTGGAAACACATGGCTGGTGCAAACTAACCCAATTGCCGAGCGTCGCATCAATAGCACAGGCGGTGCATTTTTACACTATACCACTGCCATAGCGGATACAGGTTACACTTTAACAATGCAACTNNGGAGCCAATCAAGACTCCTTACAACACCCCCAAGCCCATGCACAAATGCAAGCGATCTTTAAACACCTAATCGAATCCGTTAAAATTGAACCGATTAAGTAAACCCACCACCATTTACCTGATGCACCATCAACCAGCCAACAGCCAAATAGGTGAAGGCTTAGTCGCACTTTACGAACAGAAACTCGCGGCAACATTAGGTTACACTAATTCGGATATTGGCTATGCGGATACCATACAAGGCTTTGGGCAAAACAATATCATGAGTTTAGCTACCTCCTCAAACAACAGCTACGTACGCAATGCCAGAAACTACCAAAAAAACAGCAGCACACAGGAAGTCGGCACTGTCATCCAGACTGATGGCAACCTGAGCCTGAATGCCGGCAACAACCTCACTGCCCGTGCCGCCAACGTCACCTCTGACAACGGCGCACTCAGCGCCAATGCCGGCAATGACCTCAGTATTGAAGCCGGCATCAACACCAGCCATGCCGAATCTGCCTCCTACAATAAGAAAAGCGGCACCTTCAGCAGCAAAAGCAAAACCAGACGTGACACCGCCAACAGTACCGATGTCATCAGCAGTACCTTCAGCGGTGAGTCGGTTGATATCAGCGCCGGTACGGGCGCAGGTGTAGGCTCAGACAGTGGTGACGCTAGTAGTACGACAGTGAGCGGTATCAGCAGTGGTACAGTTAATATCACTGATAGCACCAAACAAACTGTGCTCACAGGTAAAGATGCCGCTGTTAGTGTTGCACTCATCAACCGAGATGTCAAAGTCAATGAAAACGGCGAAGCGGTAGATAGTCAGGGCAATAGCACTGCGCATACTATTGCAACAATATTTGACAAAGAGAAAGTAGCACGGGAAATTCAGGCGCAGGTGCAAATTACACAGGCGTTTATCTTCTATAAAAATATCCGCACCAGCAGGCAGTACGGAACCAGATTTTTTAACGGTAGATGAATCACAAAATACACCTATTGAAATGCTTGCGCCGTGACTTAATAATCGAAGGGGCCATACCACAAATACCAATAAAAAATGATGCTTCAATATAAAACCGAATCCATAAAAACACGGTAGCCTTGAGTGATGTGCAGATCGCCCAACACACCAGTGATATTGTGTGGCTGGTAGAACAGACAGTGACGCTGCCCAATGGAACTACAACCAAAGCGCTAGTTCCTCAAGCCTACGCACTATTCCATAATTAAATCAATTGGCTGAGAGTTCTTCAGGGGAGACTAAAATAACACTTGACACATAAAACTAAACAACTAATTATGTAGTCATGAAAGATGTTCATACAATTCCAAATGAATGGCAGAATATCGCTCATCTATTTGTAGCTTTAGGTGACGCGCACAGGCAGCGTATTTTATTGGGGTTTGAAAAAGAGGAGCGGCTGAATATTTTGCAAATTGCCGCAGCTTCTACTTTAAGCCGCACGGCAGTTACGCATCACTTGAAAATACTACATCAAAGTGGTGCACTACAAAGCGAAAAAGTGGGCAAAGAAGTGTATTTTTGGGTAGATAAAAGCTTTATGACTGATGCCATAAAACTAGTTTTAAATTACATAGAAACCGAAATTTAGGAGACGCAAATGCTAGCCACAATATTACGATTTATTTGCAAAATATTATTTCGTGTAAAAATACGCGGCTCAGAAAATATCCCAATCACTAATAGATTACTTATTGTAGCTAATCATGAATCGTTTTTAGATGGCTTATTGCTTGGACTATTTTTACCCAAAAAGGCAACGTTCGTCGTCCACACAGGCGTGCTAAAAAAATGGGCTTTTAGGCAAGCATTACGATTAACACCACATTTAGCGGTGGATCCCTCCAATCCACTCGCTATGAAAAAGGTGATTAAACTACTTGAATCTGGTGAAAATGTGGTTATTTTTCCTGAAGGCCGTATTACTTTAACCGGCAACCTGATGAAGGTGTATGACGGGCCAGGGTTTGTGGCAGCAAAAACGAATGCAACCATTCTGCCAGTGCGAATAGACGGCGCGGCAGAGTCCTATTTTGGGCGTTTATCCAACCACCACCCAAGAAGATTGCTACCCAAGGTTACTTTAACTGTAATGCCCACCACAAGCATTGCCATGCCGAAAGCAACGCACCATGGATTCCCCTCTGCCAGGCAACGCCGCCGTATCGCGGGTGAAGGTATGCGTAGCGTAATGCAAAAAATGCTGTTTCAAGCACAAAAAAGTCGCACTTTGTTTGAAGCCTTTTTAGACGCAGTTGATAAATTTGGTGGCAATTACAAACTCATTGAAGACATGAATGAGACAGAGGAAACTTATCAGGATTTATTGAAAAAGAGCCTTGCTCTAGGAAGAATCGTCACTAAAGTCAGTAGCCAAAATGAGACCGTCGGCGTACTCATGCCCAACATCACCAACACGATTGCGCTTATTTTGGGCATGAGTGCGTTTAACCGTATCCCTGCCATGATCAACTACACCTCTGGTACTGCAGGTATGCAAAATGCGTGCATTGCCGCGAACGTAAAAAACATAATTACCTCACGTAAGTTTATCGAAACTGCCAAATTAGAAAGCGTAGTTGAAGGTCTGAAAGACCTCAACATCCTTTATTTGGAGGACTTACGTGCTGACTTTGGCGTGGTAGATCGCGCATGGCTGATAGGTTACGCACTGCATTACCCACGCGCCATAATGGAAACCAACGCACCTGACGAACCTGCGGTGGTGTTATTTACTTCTGGCTCCGAAGGCAAACCTAAGGGCGTTGTACATTCGCACAAAAGCATCTTGGCTAACATATCGCAAACCATGGCAGTGCTGGATTTTAACCCAACCGACAAATTCATGATGGTGTTGCCAATCTTCCATGCATTTGGTTTTACTGGCTCACTACTACCTGTATTGAGCGGCATCAAACTTCATCTTTTCCCTTCACCGCTACAATACAAAGTGATACCTGAAGTTATTTACGACCGTGGATGCACGATATTTTTCGCCACCAGCACTTTTTTAAGTAACTACGCCAAATTTGCTCACCCTTACGACTTTTATAAACTCAGGATAGTAGTTGCTGGCGCAGAAAAGCTAAATGACGAAGTGCGCAAAACATATACTGAAAAATTTGGCATCCGCATTCTAGAAGGCTATGGCGCCACTGAATGTGCACCCGTACTTTCGGCCAACACGCCGATGGCTAACATGAACGGCAGCGTGGGTCAATTCGTCCCGGGATTAGAACACAAACTTGAATCCGTACCGGGTATCAGCACTGGCGGCTTGCTGCACGTACGCGGTGAAAATGTCATGATGGGCTATTACTTATTTGATAACCCTGGTGTACTAAACCCACCAGAAGATGGCTGGTACAACACAGGTGACATTGTCGAGGTTGACGCGCAAGGCTTTATACACATTAAAGGCCGCGTTAAACGTTTTGCCAAAGTCGCGGGTGAGATGGTTTCACTGGAAGTGGTTGAAAAAATCGCCAACACCGCCGCACCAGAGCACATGCATGCAGCAAGCACACAAGCTGATATGCAACGAGGTGAAAACATTGTTTTATTCACCACCGACCCTGCACTAAAACGCGAAGACTTACAGATGGTTGCCAAAAATTTAGGTAGCCCTGAGATCGCCATTGCGCGAAAAATTATCCTGGTAGAAGAACTACCATTGCTAGGCACAGGTAAAACTGATTATGTGACCTTGAAGCAAATGGCTGAAAGCAAATAAGTGATCCGCCGTCAGTTTTTACTGAGCGCTGCTGCGCTTGGTCTATCTGCAACCGGTTATACTGGACTTAGGTTCTGGCCTGAATCAGGATTAACTAATCCTTGCTTAGTCAGATTACCTGATGACTTAAAAACCCATCCACTTATGGCGCAAATATGGACTGGCATTGATACAACCCAGATGTGGGATAGCCACGCACACATCATCGGCACGGGCGATAGCAACAGCGGTGCATGGTTCAACCCAAGCATGGAAAGCTGGTGGCACCCAATTTTAAAAGTACAAAAGAATTTTTATATGAATGGCGGCTGCATTACAGAGCAAGATAGTGATGCCAGTTTTGTGGATCGCATGGTTTCACTTTCAGCGGAAATGCCCGCAGGTTACAAAACCATGTTGTTTGCTTTTGATTGGCTGCGAGATGAACACGGTGTAGCCGACAAACAACACTCTATTTTTCACATTCCCAATGATTACGCAGCGCAAATCGCCAGGAAACACCCGCAATACTTCGAGTGGGTGGCCTCTATCCACCCTTATCGCCCCGACGCCTTGAATGAGCTGGAAAAAGCACATAGTAACGGCGCGCGTGCAATCAAATGGCTACCTTCTGGCATGAATATAGACCCTGCATCACCTAAATGCGCCAAGTTTTATCAAAAATTACATGATTTAAACATGCCTATCATTAGTCATGCAGGCCGCGAAAGTGCAGTACAAGTAGGCAACCAAGCGCACGGCAATCCGCTAAGGATGCGTAGTGCATTAGATGCTGGTGTGCGGGTAGTGTTAGCCCATTGCGCAAGTCACGGTGATGATGAAGATATGGACAACGGCAACAAAACCGTTAAAAGTTTTGAATTATTTAGCCGATTGATGGATACGCCAGCCTATACAAACTTAGTATTTGGTGAAATATCAGCAATTACTTTACTGCCTCATGCATGGGCCATTAAGTCTTTACTTGCCCGCCAAGACTGGCACGCAAAGCTGTTGAATGGTACGGATTACCCGCTTCCTGCGATATTGCCACTAATCTCCACCAAAGAGCTAGTGCACATGGGGTTGTTGCAAGATGAACACTTGTTATTTTTACAAACCTTGCGAAATTACAACCCACTGATGTTTGATTTTGCAGTCAAGAGGTTGATAACTTGGCGAGGGATAAGCTTTCCAACGCAGACATTTGAAACAAGGCGGGTTTTTGATTCTGATGCTATCCCATCTAATAAAGAATTAGTAACATAAAGGCCTCATCATGGACTCATTTTCTGTTTTACCAAGCTTTGCCGCACTGATTGGCGATTTGGTTGGCTTTTTCTCGCTTTTTTCGTCAAACGATGACAATACTGCAACCCCATGGGTAGCATCCTTTGATTACAAACGCTGACTGTTATGAGGAGGATTGCTACCAGGAGTGCTGTTATTAACAGGTATGGCGTATCCTTCGCTCAAACCCGCGCAAAAAATAAATTCTCATTTAGAAAAATATAAATTATGAGTAGCCAATTTACATTAATGAAAGAGCAACGCTTTCGCCCATTCTTTTTCACACAATTTTTAGGTGCATTTAACGACAATGTATTCAAGACAGCTTTAATTACACTGGTAGCCTTTCACGCCGCAAGCCTCACTAGCATAGATGGTGCGACGCTAGCCACTTTATTGCCAGGCCTGTTCATCCTGCCCTTTTTCCTGTTTTCAGCCACTGCTGGGCAAATAGCCGATAAGTTTGAAAAATCGCAAATCATTCGCTTAGTGAAGATATTTGAAATTTGCATCATGCTGTTTGCTAGTACAGGTTTCTTTCTGCATAACCTCTGGTTACTTAGTGCAGCGTTATTTATGATGGGCATGCACTCAACGCTATTTGGCCCAGTTAAATACTCATATTTACCGCAGCACCTAAAAGAAAATGAGTTGGTAGGCGGCAACGGCATGGTTGAAATGGGTGGTTTTGTGGCAATTCTACTTGGGCAGGTTCTCGGTGCGTTTCTCTCAATGCAAACCGACAATGCTTTATTAACCAGCATCACCATTATATTAATCGCAATGCTCGGCTATTGGACGAGTCGCGACATACCTAACTCGCCTGCAGCTGACGCTAGCTTAAAGATTAACTGGAACCCGATTACAGAAACATTTTACAATCTGAAGTTCGCTTGGAACCATCAGGTTATCTGGTTGGCGCTTATTGCCGTTTCCTGGTTTTGGTTTTACGGCGCCACGCTGTTAGCGCAGTTTCCCAACTTCGCCAAAGTCGTGCTACAAGGCGACGAAAGCGTGTTCATTCTGCTACTCACTTTATTTTCACTTGGCATAGGCACAGGCTCTCTGATGTGCGAAAAGCTATCTAAGGGTAAGGTGGAGCTAGGTTTAGTGGTGTTTGGTGCAATAGGTTTGACGCTTTTTGGCGCAGACTTGGCATTCTCAAGTGAATATTTTTATCACGATGGCCAGATACAAAATTACCTGGCGTTTGCCAGGCAGATTGGCAACTGGCGCTTACTGGCAGATATTGTACTCATTGGCCTATTTGGCGGCTTCTACATAGTGCCACTTTATGCGCTCATTCAAACACGCGCTGAAAAAAGCCATCAATCACGTGTGATTGCCGCAAACAATATCTTTAACGCATTATTTATGGTGGTTTCTGCGGGTTTTTCTATCCTTTTATTCAAGCAGGGCTTCAGCATCCCGCAGTTGTTTCTGGCGACTGCCATGCTCAATATAGTGATCACTATTTACTTGTGCATCCGTCAGCCTGAGTATATTAGAAGTTTCTTGTTATGGATAAAGTGTTAATTTTCAATCTAATGATTTTCATTAGGCAGTTTTAATGACTAGCGTCATGTTATTAATTCTGGTTAGTCGTAGTATGAATCACACGTAATGCAAATGCTTTTAAGCAAGCGCTCTACGAACCAATCAAAAAGGAGAACTGCTATGTGGACAAAACCAGCTGCTACTGAAATGCGTTTCGGTTTCGAAGTTACAATGTACGTAATGAATAAATAGTTTGAATAAGTAAATTCAAATGTATAAAAAAGGGTGCCAAAAGCACCCTTTTTTTATTGCCTATAATTCAGCGAAAATTTGTTGAGACCGTATTCTTATTGAAGAGCCCATTTAATTTTGTTTCAAAAATGCCACGTATAATTACTAAGAACCAACCATTCAGAGTTAATCCTTTTACGTTTAATTGATCGTTTCACATCGGCCAGAAGGCTGTCTGTCAGGCCATGGAAAACCCCCGCGTCAATTCCTTGAGTAAATACTAATTAAGCAGTCTATTCGGACATGTTAAATCTGCCAACAAAGTATTAGAATGGACAACTGTTATGAGCATCTGGAATAAATAAAGGTACGAGACTTCGTTGATGCATACAAAAAATACTCAGGGACTAGAATCCAATTTTTGCATTTCCCTAACTGATTCGAAGACGGTTTTGTCTGTCAGCGACGACATTTACGAATTGCTTGGCATCAATGCAGACGACTTTCTTATTGGTAATGTGTCTTTGCAAAGCCGGATTCATACTCACGATCAGGACATCGCCGATGCTCTGTTTTCAACTGAGATCAGTCAAACTTCTGGCACTTTCAATATCAGACTCAGGCACTCCAATGGTCGCATCTGCTGCGTCAAGGGACATTACACCAAATCGCTTGACAGCGCTGGTACAGATATTATTCTCAACTTGCGGCTGCAAGATGCTAAAAGCATTAGGCAACCACTGGGTGACCAACCGTTGATGTCCAATTTTAAGGCCATGATGGAAAGTACCGATGATTACATTTATTTCAAAGATCGTAATCATGTATTTACAGGGGCCAGTCAAACGCTGGTAGCGCTTACTTCGCCCTCCGAACACTGGACCGATTTACTAGGCCAGACCGATTACGATGTATTCCCGGAAGAATACGCTGATACCTATTATCAGCTGGAAAAACAAGTATTTTCTGGTGTCCAAGTGGCACATGAAATTCAGGAAACATTAGACAATGATGGCAATAAAGGCTGGGTCGATAATCGCAAATATCCAATAAAAAATGAAGAGGGTGAAATTGTTGGTTTGTATGGTATAGCCCGTGTCATCACCGAACAGGTGCTGGCGGAACGGTTACTACGCGAAAGCGAAGAATCTCTGAGGGAGTCGCAGCTGATTGCGGGTCTAGGTAGTTATGTTCTGGATATCCAAAGCGGATCATGGAAAAGCTCGGATATGCTTGATCAAATATTAGGAATAGACGAGGGATACGAGCGTTCTGAGAAGGGATGGGACGCGCTGATCCATCCCGAGGACCGTGTGAAAGCAAAAAACTACCTTAGGCGTAGATTTGCTGCTAAATGTCCGACCTATGATAGGGAATATCGAATAATCCGTCATACTGACCAAGCTGAGCGATATATACGTGGATTAGGCAGGCTGGTGCTAGATAGCCAAGGGCGCCCCCTGCAAATGCGCGGCACAATTCAGGATATCACAGACAATCGGCAAGAGTTATTTGCTGAACAAAGGGCAATCCTCGGCAACCGGTTGATTGGAATTATCACAGTAAGGGGTCAGAAGGTTATCTGGGCTAACTCTGCTTTTGAAGCTATGCTGGGCTACGACACTGGCGAACTGATCGGTGCGCCAACGAGGACGTTCTACGCAAACGTGAATGATTACCAAGCTGTGCAGGATATCTACGCGAGTATCGAAAACAATGAAATTGCACATACCCTGCAGGAGTTTGTGCGCAAGGATGGTCGACACATATGGGTTGATATGAGTGCTGCGCAATTGCATCAAGAAACTAGCGAATCACTTTGGGCACTCGTTGATGTGACCGAACGTAAACTAGCCGAAAATGATCTTCGCATCGCTGCAACAGCCTTTGAATCACAGGAAGGCATGTTAGTTACTGATGCCAATAGCGTCATCCTTCGAGTGAACCGCGCCTTTACCAAGATCACTGGTTACATCTCTGAAGAAGTCATCGGCAAGACCCCCCGCCTACTTAATTCAGGTCGTCAGGATGACGCTTTTTATGCTGCGATGTGGGAGAGCATCAATAATACTGGCGTATGGGAAGGTGAAATCTGGAACCGGCGCAAGAATGGCGAAATTTTTCCGGAGTATCTCACTATCACCGCAGTGAAAAGCGCGGATGGCATCGTTACGAATTATGTGGCTACATTGACCGACATCACCGAGCGCAAGCAAGCAGCAGATGAAATTGAACATCTGGCATTCTACGACTCCCTCACACGCCTACCCAATCGGCGACAGCTGCTCGATAGGCTCAAGCGCGCATTGGCTGCCAGTACACGTAGTGGTAGAGATGGTGCGTTACTGTTTATTGACCTAGACCATTTCAAGACCCTTAACGACACCCTTGGCCATGCTATTGGCGACCTGCTGTTGCAGCAGGTCGCGGAACGCCTGACAGCTTGCCTGCGCGAAAGCGATACCATCGCTCGCTTAGCCCGCCTGGGTGGTGATGAGTTTGTGGTGATGCTCGAAGATCTCAGCGAATCTGCACTTGAAGCGGCAGCACAGGCCGAAGTCGTCGGCGAAAAAATTCTCTCTACCCTCAACCAGCCCTATCAGCTTGCCACGCATGAGTACCAAAGCACTGCCAGCATTGGTGTGGCCCTTTTCAGCGGTCATGGTCAGTCTCATGAAGAACTATTGAAACATGCTGATATTGCCATGTATCAGGCCAAGAAAGCGGGGCGCAATGCCCTGCGTTTCTTCGATCCGCAGATGCAGGATGCGATTCATGCCCGCGTAGACCTGGAACGTGAATTACGCAAAGCACTCGAACAGCAACAATTCCATTTGTACTACCAGGTTCAGGTGGACATTTCGGAACGTGCATTAGGTGCCGAAGCCTTGATCCGCTGGATTCACCCTGAACGTGGCCTGGTGTCTCCCTTTTATTTCATTCCACTGGCAGAAGAAACTGGACTGATCCTGTCCATCGGGCAATGGGTGCTGGATACCGCTTGTGCTCAGCTTAAAGCGTGGCAACAAGATGCTCTCACCCGTGACCTCACGCTATCCATTAATGTCAGTGCTAAACAATTCCGCCAAGCTGATTTTGTGGATCAAGTGCAGGCTACCGTGCAACGCCATGTCATCAATCCGATGCACCTCAAGCTAGAGCTGACGGAGAGTATGTTACTGGATAATATCGAGGATACTATAGCCACCATGACTGCATTAGGAGAAATTGGTGTGCAATTCTCATTGGATGACTTTGGCACTGGCTATTCATCTCTGCAATATCTCAAACGGTTGCCATTGAATCAATTGAAGATCGATCAATCGTTCGTACGCGATATTGCAGTCGACAGCAACGACCAAGCGATTGTGCGCACCATCATCGCTATGGCACATATGCTGAACTTGAACGTCATTGCCGAAGGTGTGGAGACGGAAGAACAGCAAGGCCTGCTTCTGAACAACGGTTGCACGCACTATCAAGGGTATTTGTTTAGCAAACCAGTACCGATTGAGCAGTTTGAGGCGTTGCTGAAACCGTAAGCCAGTATTTGGCTTTTGCGTACGAATAAGGTGCTTAAG
>CXWL01026286.1_pt1 | contig 11878 bp, 7 predicted proteins | sample 590931 | NCBI WGS metagenome assembly CXWL01 (sample SAMEA3498368, study PRJEB10139) | groundwater metagenome | biome: water well; material: biofilm material | place: Germany | collected 2015-04-27
ACGCATGACTGACGGCAAGACCCCGGACGGCGACAAGACGCTACATGCGTCCGGCGGTGGAAGAACGTTGAGCGTTAAGCGCCCGGAGACGGGCGTGGTGCGCCAGGCATTCAGTCATGGCCGCTCGAAGGCAGTCGTCGTCGAGAAGAAGCGCCCGACGGTCGTACGGCCGGGCGGAAAGCCCGAGCCGGTCAAGGAAGTTGCGAAGCCCGTTGAGGTTGCCGCGCCGACGCCTTCCGCTTCAACGAAGCCCGCGAAGGCGCCACCCGTGCAGCCGAAGTCCGGCGGCATGGTTCTGCGCACGCTAACTGAGGGCGAGAAGGAAGCGCGGTCGCGCGCGCTGTCGGATGCACGCGTCGCCGAGGAAGAAGAACGCCGTCGTGCGCAAGAAGAAGCGAAGCGCCGTGCGGAAGAAGATGCGAAGCTCGCGAAAGAGCGTGAAGCCGCCGCCAAGCGTAAGGCCGAAGAAGATTCGCGCCGCGCAACGGAAGACATTTCTCGCGGCCGTGAGGCGCCGGAAGAACGTGCTGCCACATCTGCGCCGCGCCCGAGTGCGCGTCCTGCGGGTGGTCCGGCGGCGAGGCCTGGTGGTGGCGCAGCGAGACCCGGTGGCGGAGCGCCTGCTGCGCGTGGTCCTGGCGGTGCACCGTCGACGCGGCCGCCTGCAGGTGGTCCTGGTGCGGGAGCGCCGGCACGGCGCGGCCCGATGGACGATGATGACGGGCGCAGACGTCGCGCAGCCGGTCCTGGGGGCGCCCCCAGTGCGAAGCCGCCGACGCAGCCGCGCAAGGTTGCGGACGACGGGCGTCGCGGCAAACTCAGCGTCGTCACGGCGCTCGACGATCAAGAACGCGTACGTTCCATCGCTGCGTACAAGCGCCATGTGCAACGTGCACAGCGCGCGCAAATGGGCGTCAAAGACGAAGCGCCACAGAAGATCGTGCGCGACGTCGTCATTCCTGAAGCCATAACGGTTCAGGAGTTGGCGAACCGCATGGAGACGCGCAGCGTCGACATCATCAAGAACCTGATGAAGCAGGGTCAGATGGTGACGATCAACACGTCGCTGGACGCGGATACCGCGCAGCTGATCGCGGAAGAATTCGGCCACACGGTCAAGCGCGTTGCGGAAGCGGACGTTCTCGAAGGGCTGACCGGCGAGATCGATGCCGACGAAACGTTGGTGCCACGCGCGCCGGTCGTGACGATCATGGGTCACGTCGACCACGGCAAGACGTCGCTGCTCGACGCATTGCGTTCGACGGACGTTGTGGCGGGCGAAGCGGGTGGCATTACGCAGCATATCGGCGCCTATCAAGTGAAGCTGCCGTCGGGCCAGAAGATTACGTTCCTCGACACGCCGGGCCACGCGGCGTTTACGGCGATGCGGGCGCGCGGTGCGAAGGTAACGGACATCGTTGTGCTGGTCGTTGCGGCAGACGACGGCGTCATGCCGCAGACCATCGAAGCCATCAATCACGCGAAGGCGGCAAAGGTTCCGCTGATCATCGCGATCAACAAGATCGACAAGCCGGACTCGACGCCCGATCGCGTGAAGACCGAGCTTTTGACGCACGAAATTGTCGTCGAATCCATGGGCGGCGAGACGCAGGCCGTCGAAGTGTCGGCCACGAAGAAGTTGAACCTCGACAAGCTTGAGGAAGCGATCCTTCTGCAAGCCGAAGTTTTGGACCTAAAGGCCAATCCAACGCGCGCCGCTTCCGGTGCGATCATCGAAGCGAAACTCGATAGGGGCCGTGGGCCGGTCGCGACCGCGCTCGTGCAGCGCGGTACGGTGAAGGTCGGCGATATCGTCGTGGCCGGGGCCGAGTGGGGCCGCGTGCGCGCGCTCGTCAACGAACGCGGCGAACCGGTGCCGAGTGCGGGTCCGTCGGAGCCGGTCGAGATTTTGGGTCTTTCAGCACCGCCGGAAGCGGGCGACGATTTTGCGGTCGTCGATTCCGAAGCTCGTGCCCGCGAGGTCGCCGATTTCCGTGCGCGCAAGAAGCGCGAGGCACGGACGCGGCCGGGTGGACGTGCATCGCTCGATCAAGTGCTGGCTGCCAAGGGCGTGGGCGAGGCGAAGATCCTGCCGCTGGTCGTGAAGTCGGACGTGCAAGGTTCTGTCGAGGCGATCTCGTCCGCGCTTGCGGGTTTGTCGACGAGCGAGGTCAAGGCGCAGGTTCTGCATGCCGGCGTCGGTGGCGTCACGCAAAGCGACATCATCCTGGCTCGCGCATCGGGCGCGCCGATCATCGCGTTCAACGTGCGCGCCAGCGCCGAAGCACGCGAGTTGGCGAAGCGCGACGGCGTCGAGATCCGCTATTACTCGATCATCTACAACATCATCGACGACATCAAAGCAGCTCTTTCGGGCATGCTGTCGCCGACGTTGCGCGAGAACTTCCTGGGCTACGCCGAGATCCTTGAGGTCTTCAACATCACGAAGATCGGCAAGGTCGCCGGTTGCCGGATCACCGAGGGCAAGGTTCTTCGCGGCAACAAGGTACGCCTGCTGCGCGACAACGTGGTGATCCACGAGGGCACGCTCTCGACTTTGAAGCGCTTCAAGGACGAGGTGAAGGAGGTCGTGGTCGGTCAGGAATGCGGCATGGCATTCGACAACTACCAGGACATCCAAAAGGGCGACCAGATCGAGTGTTTCGAGGTCGAGACGATCAAGCGGACGCTCTGACGTCGGTCGGAAATTCTTCAGGAAAAGGCGCGCGGTCTGCGCGCCTTTTCCGTTTGGGCTACGCCGCCTGCACGGGCCATGGGCCGACGTAGCGGGACTGTGGCCGGATCAGGCGTCCGCCTGCTTCTTGCTCGCGGATGTGGGCGATCCAGCCGGCGGTGCGGGCCAGAGCGAAGACGGGGGTGAAGGCTTCGCGGGGGATCGCGAGCGCCTCTAGAAGCAGGGCGGTGTAGAACTCCACGTTCGTGTCGAGGCGGCGTTCGCTCTTGAAGTCTTTGAGCGCGCGCAAGGCTGCCGCTTCAATGGCTTCGGCGAAAGCGATGCGGTTCGCGCGGCCTTTCAGTTTGGCGACCGCAGTTTTCAGAACGCTCGCGCGTGGATCGCGCACGCGATAGACGCGGTGGCCGAAGCCCATCAAGCGCTCGCCGCGCTTCAAGGCGCTTGCGATCCACGCGGCGGCGTTCGCCGGGGTGGCGATCGCGTCGAACATGTCGAGCACGGGACCGGGTGCACCGCCATGCAGCGGACCCTTCAGCGCGCAGAGTGCTGCGACCACGGCAGACGGAAGGCCCGCTGCGGTCGAAGCAACGACCCGCGCCGCGAAGGTCGAGGCGTTCAGGCCGTGATCGATGACGGTAACGAGGTAGGTCTCAAAGGCCTGGACTTCGTCGGCGTCGCCAGGCGCGCAGCGCAGCATCCGCAGGACGTCGGCCGCGTGTGAGAGCGCGGGGTCGGGTGCGAGCGCCAAGTGGCCGGATGTAAGGCGGGCGGCCATCGCTGCGGCGACGCCTGCGGCCGCGAGTGCCTCAAAGGGCTCTTTACTGCGTTCGCCATCGGGCACTGCCGCCAATAGAAGCCGCATCGCCTCGACGGCGCTAAAGCGGCTCGCTTGATCCGCTAGCGGTTTGAAGAGATCGAACGCGCGGACGCGTGCGCGGCCAAGTTCGGCACGAAGATCCGAGGTCGGCGCGAAGCCGTCCCAAAGCAACGCCGTCGCGTCTTCGTATGTGATGCGACCCGCGAGATCCTCAAGATCGTGGCCGCGGATGATGAGGCGGCCCGCCTCACCGTCCACATGACTCAAAACTGTTTCGGCAGCGATGACATTGTCGAGGCCCGGACGCACTGGACATCTCCCTGACTTGCAATCTGCTGCGAAAAGTGGATGCTGGGGTTCCTCTAGTCAATCTTGAATCAACATATCAATATGAGCGGCAGCACAGCCAAACGGCCAGTCCCGAAACGGCCCGACGCCCTGATCGATGCGGCGGCGGCGACCAAGGTGTTGGGGGTGAGCCGCAATACGCTCTACGCCTATGTCAGCCGGGGCTTGGTTCGGTCGACCGAACACCCAAACCGGGCGAAGGCGAGCCTTTATGTGGCGGCCGACGTGCAGGCGCTCGTCGCGCGCAAGACGAAGATGCGCCGGCCGCGCACGGCGGCTGCGACCGCGCTTGATTTCGGGCTGCCGGTGTTGAAGACGCGGCTGACGCATTTCGAGGACGACCGGCTTTACTATCGCTCCGAAGACGCGATCGCTTTCTCACGCAAAGCGACGCTTGAGGAAGCGGCGCGGTTGCTTTGGCAGACGGGCGACGCCGATCCGTTCGCTGGCGTTGCGTTCGATCCGGCGAAGGTTCCGGGTTGGACCGAGATCGCGACGCGCTTTGCGCCCCAGCGTGCCACCGACCGCGCGAGTACCTTGCTGCCGTTGCTCACGGCGCTGGAGGCGCCAAACGTGGGCAAGGCCGGTGCGCATGCCTTCGGTGCGGCCGCGCGACTGGTGCTTGCGATCGCGGCTGCGGTCGCGCCGGTGAACGGACCGGTTTCGAGTCCGATCCATCGCGCCGTTGCCCAAGCTTGGGGGAAACCGAAAGCGTCGGAGGCGATCCGGCGCGCACTTGTGTTGCTCGCCGATCACGAGTTGAACGCTTCGACGTTTGCGGTGCGCGTCGTTGCCTCAACCGGCGCGCGGCATACGCATTGTGTGCTTGCCGGGATTGCAGCGTTGAGCGGCCCGTTGCATGGCGCTGCGACGGAGCGAACGCGGGCGTTTCTCAGTGGTGTGGAGCGCGCAGGCGATGCGGCGGACGCGGTCGCGACTCGCCTTCAGCACGGCGAGCTGTTGCCGGGGTTCGGACATTTTCTTTATCGCGAGGGCGACCCGCGCGCGGCGGAGCTGTTGGAGCAGATCAAGCTCGATCCGATTGCAGCGGGCGCGCTCGGCGCGGGCCGCGCGATGGCAGGGGTTGAGCCCAACATCGACTTTGCGCTAGTGGCGCTGGAGCGAAGTTTCGAATTGCCCGCGGGTGCGGCGCTTGCGTTGTTCGCGATCGGGCGCTCCGTCGGGTGGCTCGCGCATGTGTTCGAACAACGTGCGAGCGGGCGCTTGATCCGGCCCCGGGCGGAATTCGTGATCGAGTGATCTTGCCTTAGGCGCTACGGTCGCTACCCTCCGACCATGAACCAGACCGCTATTGCGCAAATGCTACTGCGCGCTTCGGCCGCCATGCAGCGTCGCGCGTTTGCAGAAGGCGTTGAAATTTGTCAGCAAGTACTCGCGCGGTTTGGCGAGGAGGCCAACGCGTTGATGCTGCTCGGCGCGGCGCGCGCGGAGGCGGGCGATCATGCCGGCGCTGTTCCGTTCTACGAACGCGCACGAAAGGTAATGCCTTCGCACATTCATGTTCTGGTGAACCTGGGCGCCGCCTATCGCGCGGTGGGTCGGCTCGGCGATGCGCGTGCCGCCTTGGAAGAGGCGCTCAAGATAGATGGGCGGTTTGCCGTTGCGCACAACAACATCGGCAACGTTTTTCTCGACATGGGCGATCGTACCGGTGCGAAGCAAGCCTACGAGCGCGCCGTGGCGGCGCAACCGGGTTATGCGGATCCGATGGCAGGTCTAGCGCGCATTGCGGAAGAGGAGCACCGGCTGGAGGATGCGGAGCGGTTCGCATCGCGCGCGATCACCTTGGCGGCCGGAAATCTGTCCGCGAAACTTACGCACGCCAAGGTGAGGCTGCGACGAGAGGAACACAATGTTGCGGAGCGAGAGTTGGAGGCATTGCTGTGCGAGCCGACGCTTTCGCTCACGAACCGTGTGATCGCGGAAGGACTTTTGGGGGAAACTTACGACAAGCTCGGCAAATTCGACGAAGCATTCGCCGCGTTCTCGCGCGCCAATCGGCTGCAGTTCGGTCAACACGCGTCATTCGCGAACGATCATGGCTATGTGGCGCCGCAAGCGGTTGCACGGCTTAGAGCGTTTGTCGATTCACTTGACTTGACAACTTGGCGTGAAGTGCCTCCGACCGGTCGCGACCCGGTATTTCTGATCGGTTTTCCGCGTTCGGGCACGACACTGCTTGATCAGATACTGGCCTCGCATCCGAAGGTCACGACGCTTGAGGAGAGTGACACGCTGATCGATATGGCCAGCGCCTTTTTGGCTCGGGGGCATGATCCGTCGGAACTTCCTAGGCTATCCGATGCGGAGATCGAGCAGTTTCGTACACTCTATTGGCAGAAAGTGGATGCCGGATTGTCCGGCGGATCACGGATGCAGGTTTTCGTCGACAAGTTGCCACTCAACGCGGTGCTGCTTCCGTTGGTTCATCGGTTGTTTCCGGCAGCGAAGATCGTGCTCGCACTGCGCGATCCGAGGGACTGCGTGCTGAGTTGCTATCAGCAGCGGTTCGGGATGAACGCCGCGATGTATCAACTGCTGCGGCTCGATACGGCGGCGGCCTACTACAACGCCGTTATGCGGCTCGTGCAGACGTGCCGCGCGAAGCTGCCGATCGATGTTCACGAGGTTCGGTACGAGGCTGTCATCGGCGACTTTGATGCATCGGTCGCGTCCTTGTTGTCGTTCCTTGGTCTGCCGTGGGACGACGCGGTGCGCGGCTATGCCGAGACGGCGAAGCGGCGCGTGATCGCGACGCCGAGCGCATCGCAGGTCGTGCAGCCGCTCTACACGTCATCGCGCGGAAAGTGGCGGAATTACCGGCGTTTCCTAGAGCCGGTGTTGCCGTTGCTTGAGCCTTGGGTTGCGGCGTTTGGGTATGAGCCTTCGTAAGGGCTTGGACTTGGACCTCAAGGGCTTTAGAAGCCCGCTGCCATGAAGCGCAAATCTACGAAACCCGAGCAGCACGGACCGAGCCAGCGGCAGCTGCGCGTCGCGGAAGAGATCCGCCATATCTTGGCGCGTCTTCTCATGCGCGGCGATCTGCACGATCACGTGCTTGCCGGCGTGTCGGTGACGGTGTCGGAAGTGCGCATCAGCCCGGATCTGAAGAATGCGACGGTATTTGCGATGCCGCTCAGCGGCAAAGCCGTCGATGACGTGTTGAGGGGGCTCAATCGTTCGGCCCCCTATTTGCGTTCGCAGGTGGCGCAGGAAATTCAGCTTCGCTATGCCCCGACGCTCACGTTTATCAAGGACAAGTCGTTTGACGAGGCGCATCACATCGAGGAACTCTTGAAGTCCGAACGCGTGAAGCGCGATTTGAAGTCGAGCGATGGCGAAGCGTAAGGGCGATCCGATCCACGGTTGGCTGGTGCTCGACAAGCCGCTCGGAATGACCTCCACGAAAGCGCTCGCGATCGTGCGCCGGCTGCTTAACGCTTCGAAGGCGGGGCATGCGGGAACGCTCGATCCGCTTGCTAACGGCGTGTTGCCGCTTGCGTTCGGCGAGGCGACGAAGACGGTTCCTTATCTCGTCGATGCGCGGAAAGCCTATCGGTTCACGGTGCGGTGGGGGGCCGAGACCTCGACAGACGACAGCGAAGGTCCGGTGACGCGCGAGAGCGCATCTCGTCCGACCACGGAGGAGATCGTGCGGGCTCTGCCGCAGTTCGTCGGGCAGATCATGCAGGTGCCGCCCGCGTTCTCGGCGATCAAGGTGGACGGCGAGCGGGCCTATGATCTCGCGCGCGATGGCGAGGTCGTGGAGTTGGCGCCACGGCTCACCCACATCCACCGGGTGGAGTTGGTCGAGGAGGCCGCCGACAGCGCGGTCTTTGAGATGACCTGCGGCAAAGGGACCTACGTTCGCGCGTTTGCGCGGGATTTGGGCCGGGCTTTGGGCTCACTGGGCCATGTCATCGCCCTGACCCGGCTTTCGGTTGGGCCGTTTGACCTCAAAGCCGCGATTTCGCTGGAAACCATCGAAAAATCTGGTACAGACGGCGCCGCCAAGCGCTTGCTCATGCCGCTTGCGACCGCCCTGGACGACATCCCGGGGCTGGCCGTGACGGATCAGGAAGCCTCCAGCCTCAGGTTGGGTCAGGCGATTCTCGCGCGAGGCCGAGTCTCTCTCCGTGCAGAGGCTGTAGTGGACGGCGACGCCCCAAGCGTTCCCGTGTACTGCCGCAGTCGAAGCGGCGATCCGGTTGCGATCGCCATGTTCGAACGGGGTGAGTTGAGGCCTACGCGGGTGTTCAACTTCTCACATTGAAGGAAACCCGATGTCGCTGCCGCAAGAACGTAAGAACGAAATCGTCAAGCAAAACGCTACGAAGCCTGGAGATACCGGTTCGCCGGAAGTACAGGTCGCCATCCTTTCGGAGCGCATCAATACCTTGACCGATCATTTCAAGGCGCACGTGAAGGACAACCATTCGCGTCGCGGCTTGCTCAAGATGGTGTCGACGCGCCGCCGGCTGCTCGACTACCTCAAGGACAAGGACAAGAAGCGTTACGACGCCATCATCGCGAAGCTTGGCCTGCGCCGGTAGCCCGGTTGCCATGAGGCTGAGCCTCACTCATCGCTCAACAGCCATCGCGGGAACGCGCGCAGATCATGCGCGCGGCCGCGGGGCTGTGGGCGCATTTCAACAAGTTTCCCTGCAAGCAAAGAGCAGCGAAGGCTCACCGCAATCCGGCGGTGGCAAAGGAAGGACTGACATACATGTTCGACATACAACGCGAGGAAATCGATTGGGGCGGGCGTAAGCTCACGCTGGAAACCGGGCGCATCGCCCGCCAAGCCGACGGCGCGGTGCTCGCGACGATCGGCGAGACCACAGTGATGGCCACGGTCGTTTCGGCGAAATCGCCGCGGCCCGGCCTCGATTTTCTGCCGCTGACCTGCGACTACCAGGAAAAGACGTTCGCCGCGGGCCGCATTCCCGGTGGCTACTTTAAACGCGAAGGAAGGCCAACGGAGCGCGAGACACTGGTTTCGCGCCTGATCGACCGGCCGATCCGTCCGCTCTTCGTCGAAGGCTATCGCAACGAAACGCAAGTGATTGCGACTGTTCTCTCGCACGATCTCGAGAACGATCCGGACATTCTGGCGATGGTCGCCGTGTCGGCGGCGCTGACGCTTTCGGGCGTGCCGTTTCAGGGGCCGATCGGCGCTGCGCGCGTCGCCTACATCAACGGCGAGTACGTGCTCAATCCGCTGATCGAGAAGATGCCGGAATCGACGCTGGATCTCGTGGTTGCGGGCACGGACGACGCGGTGCTGATGGTGGAATCGGAAGCGAAAGAACTTCCGGAAGACGTAATGCTGGGCGCGGTCATGTTCGGCCATCGTTCGATGCAGCCGGTCATCCAGGCCATCATCCGCCTCGCCAACCGTGCGGCGAAGGAACCGCGCGACCATAGCGTGCCGGACAATTCCGCGTTGCTGTCGAAGATCAAGGCGATGGCGGAAGCCGATGTGCGCGCCGCCTATGGCCAACGCCAAAAGCAAGTGCGCTACGAAAAGCTCGGCGCGGTGAAGAAGCGCGTCGTCGAAGAGTTCGCCGGCGAAGGCAAGGCCGATCCGCTGCTGGTCACGGGCCTCTTCAAGGAGCTCGAAGCCGCCATCGTGCGCAACGACATCCTGGACACCGGCAAGCGCATCGACGGACGCGACGGCAAGACCGTGCGCCCGATCGTGAGCGAGGTCGGCATTCTGCCACGTACGCACGGCTCGGCGCTGTTTACGCGCGGCGAGACGCAGGCCTTGGTCGTGACAACGTTGGGCACCGGCGAAGACGAGCAATACGTCGACTCGCTGGAGGGGACCTACAAGCAGCACTTCATGCTGCACTACAACTTCCCTCCGTACTCGGTCGGCGAGACGGGCCGTATGGCCGGACCGAAGCGCCGCGAGATCGGGCATGGCAAGCTTGCCTGGCGCGCGCTCCATCCGCTCATGCCGGAAAAGGACAAGTTCCCCTACACGATCCGCATCGTCTCGGAGATCACGGAGTCGAACGGTTCGTCGTCGATGGCAACCGTCTGCGGTTCTTCGCTGTCGATGATGGACGCAGGCGTGCCGTTGAAAGCGCCGTGCGCGGGCATCGCGATGGGCCTCATCAAAGAGGGCGACAAGTTCGCCGTCCTCTCCGACATTTTGGGCGATGAGGATCATCTTGGCGACATGGACTTCAAGGTCGCGGGTACGTCGACCGGCGTCACGTCGCTTCAGATGGACATCAAGATCACGGGTATCACCGAAGAGATCATGCGCGTCGCGCTCAATCAGGCGAAGGACGGGCGTCTGCATATCCTCGGCGAGATGGCGAAGGCCTTGACCGGCGCGCGCGCCGAGCTCGGCGAACACGCGCCGCGCATCGAAGTGATCAACATTCCGACCGACAAGATCCGCGAAGTGATCGGGCAGGGCGGCAAGGTGATCCGTGAAATCGTCGAGAAGACGGGTGCGAAGATCGACATCCAAGACGACGGCGTCGTGAAGGTCGCGTCGGCGAACGGCGAATCCATCCGGGCTGCGCTCAAGTGGATTAAGTCGATCGTGGCAGAGCCGGAAGTCGGCGAGATCTATGAAGGCAAGGTCGTGAAGGTCATGGACTTCGGTGCGTTCGTGAACTTCTTCGGCGCGCGCGATGGGCTGGTGCACATCTCGCAGCTCGCCCGCAAGAAGGTCGCCAAGACGGGCGACGTCGTGAAGGAAGGCGACAAGGTGTTCGTGAAGCTTCTGGGCTTCGACGACCGCGGCAAGGTGCGCCTGTCCATGCGCATCGTCGACCAGACGACGGGCAAGGAAATCGCCGACGACGGCGGTCGCGATCAGGCGGCTGAGGGCTGATACGCCACTACCAATATCGGCTACTGGTCGGCCCGGTGCATGTGCGCCGGGCCTTTTTGTGCGCGGTCAGATGCTCGACAACATGTCGAATCGGCGCTGCTCGATTCGAGCGCGGTCGCGCTGATCCGCGGACCGGCAAAGTTCCGGCGAAAAGATTCGGCATGGCGCCAACTCGCCCAATCCCGCATCCAGCTGAGCAAGTAGCTCGCGCGGGTCCATGTCAGGCGGCGCGGCGATGCGCCCGGTTACCACGTGTTTTGTCACCTCTTCGTGCCGCGCGTGGTTCTTGTCGGGGTCGTTCCAGCAGTTTGCGCAGAGAACCGTGAAGTTCTCGCTGTGAGAGTACAGGACGGCGTCTTCCGCGAGCGCACTATTGACTTCTAGCAAGCGCGCCGGCCCATCCTGCGTACCCGCAAAGTCGAAGAACTGATAGTTCCGGCGCAGGAGTGTTGCCAGGTGCGGGAAAATAAAAATGTCTTGGTCGTCGTACTTGTGTGACGTGATCGGCGCGCCGTCGAACAGGACCACGTCGCCGTAGTTCACGCCGAGGTCGTTGTAGAGAACGCTGCGCACGATACCGTGGCAGGCGCTCAGGCGTTCGATCCAGATTGTCTCTTCTTCGCCGGGATCGTCGTTGTCGCTCGTTCGTTCAGCCAATGGTCGTTCGGCCAATCTGATCTTGCATTGAGGAAACCCACCTTCGGGTAGGCCGAAGCGCCCCATCTCGATATTGTGACCCATCTCTTTCCAAGTCTTCAGCGCAATGTCGCCCTGACCTGCACCCGTCGCGCAGATGCCAAGATTCCACCTGATGGCTTCGTCGGGTTCGGAGGAGAGTTCATCGGCGATCGCATTCTGCCGCGCGCCTTCCTCGAACCGTCCGCGAGTCTTGAGGAAAAGGCCGTAGTTGTAGTGCCGATACGGTTTTTGGGGATCGAGTTGGATTAGGCGCTTGTACGCTTGCTCCGCGAGTTTGTCGCTTTGTCTACCCAAGATCCGAGCGGCGGTGGCGAGGCCGTCGAGAAGCGGCGCTTCGCTGCCGGTGTGGTCTCCCGTCTTCCAGGCATTCTTCAGGAAAGCGATTGTTTTCAAGAAAATGGGATGGTCGGCCGGGGCCGCGTTCAGGAACCTGGTGTTG
>CXWL01010233.1_pt1 | contig 11873 bp, 8 predicted proteins | sample 590931 | NCBI WGS metagenome assembly CXWL01 (sample SAMEA3498368, study PRJEB10139) | groundwater metagenome | biome: water well; material: biofilm material | place: Germany | collected 2015-04-27
AGACAAATCCCTTGTGGAATCAAGAGACAAGTGAGGGTGTGTGCAATTCATGCAATATCCGGGCTAGGAGGCTGTCCGAGAATAGAGTGATCTACTACGGAAAAGCCATTTTAGCCATATTTTCCGATCATTTTTTGTTAAATAGAATAACTATTCGCCTCAAATGTTCAAAAATCTGCTTCAAAATGGTTTCCCCTCGCTACGACCACTATTCTCGGACAACCTCCTGGAAAAACAAATGAAATCAATTGCAAAGCATGCCTTATCGGTTTCACTGGCCGGCTATTTCATCTGTGATAAACGTGTATGGGGCGATGACAGTCCGGTTTTTTGGTAGAATAGCCAGATTGCCATATTCTGCCGGCAACAGTGGCGTCATTATCAAACTGACTTTTAACCTAAAAACCGCAGTTGGGCGAGGTGAAGTGTATGGTTTTCTGGGTGCATGGCAAGGCACAGCGACGCGAAATGGTTATTCCATTTCAAGGATTTGTAACGCTGCCATGCGCACAAAAAACCGTGCAATTCACCTCGTGGCGGACTCACCCTAATGGGTGAAACAGTCAAACATGAAAAAATTGACTAGAATCATTCTGCTAAATTTGTACTCAAGCGGTCAATTGCGGTTTTTAGGTTTAAGTGTTGCAACGAAGCAGGACAGTACGGTCAATGCGCAATAAATTTAAGGCGACAATAAAGAAGTTGTTTTGTATGTCAGGATGGCGAGTTGCTGATTCATTAACAGGCTTCGGCAATTTCCCATTAATGAAACAAAGGATTGATTGATGAGTACAAATATTGAGAATAAGCCAAAACAAGTCACATGGTTTAATGGTTGCGGTGGACGCATTGGTATTGTAGTGAGTGAGAGTGGTGAGCATGCCTATATCGGTATGGCATTAAGGCATGACGAAGATGATGATGTCAATCATATTATGAAGTATGGCGCCAAATTTCCATTGGATGCTGCATTATTATTACCCGCATCCAAGCTTTATACGCAGACAGAATCTTAGGTTCTGTTGACATTTGATAAAAACGCTTGCTGTATCAGTGGGTTAAGAATTATCCTTACGATTGTAAGCGGTTGTTTTTAAATGCCTATTTTTGGAATGTCAACAGACCCTAGGGTATCTCAAGATAAGTTGAATTTCTGGTTAATAAAGATAGTCTCAATATCATTGAATTTATTGCATATCATACTGAGCATCGTTGAATGAATGTGCGGGGAAATTAAATATGTATCGCTATGATGAATATGACCAACAAATAGTGGATGAGCGTGTGGAGCAGTACCGTGATCAGGTACGCCGACGCCTGTCAGGTGAATTGACTGAAGCAGAATTTATACCTTTGCGACTGCAAAATGGTTTGTATATGCAAGTGCATGGATACATGTTACGTATTGCAGTACCTTATGGTCTGCTTTCTTCAAAGCAGATGCGCATGTTTGCGCATATCGCACGGAAATATGATCGTGGTTATGGTCATTTCACGACACGTCAGAATATTCAGTTTAATTGGCTTAAGCTGGAAGAAACTCCCGAAATCCTGGCTGACCTGGCTTCTGTCGAGATGCATGGAATTCAAACTTCCGGTAACTGTGTGCGCAATATTACATCGGATGAATACGCAGGTGTTGCGCAGGATGAAGTGGTTGATCCGCGTCCCTATGCTGAGATCCTGCGTCAATGGAGCACTTTTCATCCGGAGTTTGCCTATTTGCCGCGTAAATTCAAGATTGCAATCAGCGGTGGAAAAGAAGATCGCGCCGCTATCAGCGCGCATGATATCGGATTATCGGTCACTAAAAATGTGCAAGGTGAAGTAGGTTTTCGTGTACTGGTTGGCGGTGGGTTGGGACGTACTCCTGTTATTGGTAGTGAGATGAGTGAATTTTTACCCTGGCAACATATTTTGACTTATGTGGAATCAATTTTACGTGTCTATAATCAATATGGCCGCCGGGATAACATATATAAAGCGCGTATCAAGATACTAGTAAAAGCTTTGGGGATTGATGAATTCAAGCGTCAGGTTGAAGCCGATTGGGCAGATCTCAAGGACGGTCCCGGTACTTTAACCATTGACGAAGTCAATCGTGTAGCTACTTACTTTACTGATCCAGCTTATGAATCATTAACCGGTCATGATTCGCAATTGAATGAATTCAAAGCAAATAACCGCTCATTCTCCAACTGGATGTTACGCAATGTTAAACCGCATCGTGTTCCTGGTTATGCGATTGTCGTTTTGTCATTGAAGAAGCCGGGTAATGCACCGGGTGATGCAACAGCCGAACAGATGGAGGCAGTCGCAGATCTGGCTGATCGATATAGTTTGGGTGAACTACGTATTACGCATAAACAGAATCTGGTATTGGCTGATGTCAGGCAGACAGATCTGATTCGTTTGTGGCAAGAGGCGACTGTACATGAACTGACTTCGCCCAATATTGGTTTATTGACAGATATGATCAGTTGCCCCGGTGCGGAATTCTGCACTTTGGCCAATGCACGTTCAATACCGCTGGCAAAACTGATTGCCGAGCGTTTTGATGATCTGGACTTTCAGCACGATATCGGTGAAATAGAACTCAATATCTCAGGGTGTGTGAATGCTTGTGGACAAAATCACATCGGTAATATTGGCATTACCGGTGTTGAGAAAAAAGATCATGATGAATGGTATCAAGTATCATTGGGTGGCGCTAAAGGCAATAACAGTGCGATTGGTAAGATTATCGGCCCATCGTTTACCTTTAATCAGGTGCCTGAGGTGATCAATCGCCTGTTGCAGGTTTATTTGCGTGAGCGTAGAGAAGCTGAAAGTTTTATTGAAACTGTACGCCGCATGGGTCATGCACCCTTTAAGGAGTATGTATATGCGACGGATCTTGATGTGGAGGAAGAAGAAACCGTCGACAAGCATGTTGTCATTCCTGCTCAATATTCAGTTCCTTATTATTCCCCAAGGTTCTAATCAAGATGATCATAAAAAATAAAGCAATCGTTGAGGATGACTGGACTATTCTGCGTTTAAATGAACAAGAATCAGCAGAAAATATAACCGTTGCCGCGAGTAAAGTGATGGTTCCTCTGAAAGTATGGCTGGCACAACGCAATGCATTGCAACAACGTGCTGAAATAGGCGTATGGCTTGCCAGTAATGAACGACCGGAGGATTTGAAAGACGACATACAAAAATTTTCTGTTATTGCGGTTGATTTTCCAAGATTCTCAGATGGCCGCGGTTATTCAATTGCTTATAATCTACGCGCACGTCTGGGTTATACGGGAGAGTTGCGGGCTATCGGCGATGTGTTGCGCGATCAATTATTTTATATGCAGCGTGTGGGTTTTGATGCCTTTGCGCCACGTCCAGATCGTAAAATTGAAGATGCTTTAAAAGGATTGACGGATTTCTCTGAGGTTTATCAAATTTCTTTTGATCAGAAACTGCCATTATTTCGTCGCGTACAGCGCAAGGGAAATTCGGCAATAGGTTTTGATCAATGAGTGAGTTGCAAGCAAAAATTGAGCAGGTTGTTACCATTCTGACCGAAACAGTGCGTGACTATGCGCCGGTTACCTTTGCAAATAGCCTGGGGGCTGAGGATATGGTGCTGACTGACATCATTGATCGATATCAACTCAATATTGATATGTTCAGTCTGGATACCGGACGTTTGCCGCAGGAAACCTATGATTTGATGCAGACCGTGCGGGAACGATATAAAACAACATTACGTATCTATTTTCCCAATGTAAAACAGATTGAAGCGTATGTTGCTAAAAACGGTGTCAATGGTTTTTATGAGAGCATAGAGTTACGTAAAGAATGTTGTCACATCCGTAAAGTGGAACCATTGCGTCGCGCTTTATATGGCAAGCATGCCTGGGTGACAGGAATAAGGCATGAACAGGCATCCACCCGGCTGAGTTTGAGGGTGTCTGCCTATGATATGAGCAATCGTATGCAAAAGGTTAATCCATTGCTTGAATGGTCCAATGCAGAAGTCTGGAAGTATCTTAAACAATATGAAGTGCCTTACAACAAGCTGCATGATAAATTTTATCCCAGTATCGGTTGCGCGCCCTGCACTCGTGCGGTCACGCCGGGAGAAGATATCCGCTCTGGACGTTGGTGGTGGGAAGCGCCGGAAACTAAAGAATGCGGGTTGCATACTGGCAAGGTGATTCCACTAAAATAGATACTGTTGATAGCCCGGATATTTCATCAATTCGCACGATGATCGCGCAGGATATTGGTTTCACAAGGAATTTTTCGAAGAAGCGGTGTAGTTATTCATACACTCGACTGAGAGAAATTCCTTGTGGAATCAAGAGACAAGTGAGAGCGTGTGCAATTCATGAAATATCCGGGATAGTAATACCCCAATAATTTTTTTGAAAGCAGCCTGTTTTGGGTTTGCTTAATTTTTGTAGGTTGAGAGAATGAAATGAGTAACCATCCCTTTACCCATCTTGATGCGCTGGAAAGTGAAGCGATCCACATTATGCGGGAAGTGGCGGCAGAATGCGCCAATCCAGTTCTCTTGTTTTCCGGTGGTAAGGATTCTGTTGTTCTGCTTCGCCTAGCTGAAAAATCCTTTCGTCCAGGGCGTTTTCCATTTCCGCTCATGCATATTGATACAGAGCACAATTTTCCAGAGGTGATCGAGTTTCGTGATCAGCGCGTCAAAGCATTGGGTGAGCGATTGATCGTGCGCAGTATGGAAGATTCCATCAAAAAGGGCAGAGTTGTATTGCGTTCAGAAAATCAGAGCCGCAACGCTTTTCAATCAGTGACATTGTTGGATGCCATTGCAGAATTTGGCTTTGATGCCTGCATCGGCGGTGCACGCCGGGATGAAGAAAAAGCGCGCGCTAAAGAACGGATATTTTCTTTCCGTGATGAATTTGGGCAATGGGATCCAAAAAATCAGCGCCCGGAATTATGGGATATTTATAATACCCGCACACATCCTGGAGAAAATATTCGGGTATTTCCAATCAGTAACTGGACTGAGTTGGATGTCTGGGAATATATCGCACGCGAAAAACTGGAAGTACCCAGGATCTATTTTGCACATACCCGTGAAGTGATTCGGCGTGCTGCAGGCCTGTTACCTGTTTCTCATTTGGTGCAGCCGCAAGAGGACGAAAAAATTGAGCAAATGACTGTGCGCTTCCGGACAGTGGGAGACATGAGTTGTACCTGCCCCGTGCAATCGGATGCGGCCAATGTTGACGAGATCATTGCTGAGACAGCCATGACGCGTATCACTGAAAGGGGCGCCACCCGTATGGATGACCAGACATCGGATGCCTCTATGGAGCTGCGTAAGAAAGAAGGGTATTTCTAAAATTGATGCTTAAACGGTAGCCAATGACTGAGTAAACACCGCATCAGTCGGGTGAATAAATCTGCTTCTACCTGCTTCTAACAACTTATTTCTATAATTTTGCGGTGTCACCAATTTCCAGAAGGTTTCCAAATGCCGTCCATTGAAAAAATTTCGTTTGATCAAACCGGGTTATTACGCTTTATTACTGCCGGTAGTGTGGATGACGGTAAAAGCACTTTGATTGGCCGTTTACTGCATGACTCAAAGTCTATTTTTGAGGATCAATTAACATCGATTACCAACACGACGCGTAAGCGCGGTCTGGAAGGTGTGGACTTATCCTTGCTGACAGACGGGTTACAGGCCGAGCGCGAACAAGGAATCACCATTGACGTGGCCTATCGTTATTTCGCCACACCCAAACGTAAATTTATCATTGCGGATACACCGGGCCATGAGCAATACACGCGCAATATGGTAACGGGCGCATCGACTGCCAATCTGGCGATTATTTTAATTGATGCACGCAAGGGTGTACTTACACAATCACGCCGCCACGCTTATCTGGCGAGTTTAGTGGGTATTCCACATCTGGTTGTAGCAGTGAATAAGATGGATCTGGTGGATTATTCTCAATCGGTTTTTGAGAAAATCTGTCAGGATTTCGCCGCTTTTGCAGAAAAGCTCAATCTGCGTAATATTGAATATATTCCGATGTCGGCGCTCAATGGAGATATGGTAGTTGAGCGTGGTGAAAATCTTGACTGGTATCAAGGTGCTACCTTGATGGATCTATTGGAAAATGTGTCTATCGAAGATGATATCAATCATGAAGATTTTCGCTTTCCAGTACAATGGGTGTGCCGGCCACAAACTAAAGAACTGCATGATTTTCGTGGTTATATGGGGCGTATTGAATCGGGCTCCATTCGAGTTGGAGATAACGTAACATTGCTGCCATCAGGTCTAACTTCGCGTATCAAAGAAATTATCCTGTACGAAGGCCCTATTAATGAGGCGATTGCTCCTCAATCTGTCACACTGACCATTGAAGATCATCTGGATATTTCACGGGGTGATGTATTGGTGAAAACGGGTGAAACACCACGGGTTACCAAAGCATTTGATGCAATATTGTGCTGGCTTTCTGAACAACCGCTCGATCCCAACCGGAAGTATCTGATCAAGCAGTCGACCCGCATTGTCAAAGCAGTCATAAGCCGGATTGATTATCGAGTCGATGTCAATACGATGGATCATGAAACAGCGAGTACTTTAGAAATGAATGATATTGCCCATGTTGGACTGAAAGTGCAGCAGCCATTAGTATGTGACGACTATGCGCGCAACCGTGCAACCGGATGTTTTATCGTCATTGATGAAAGCAGTAATAATACGGTGGCAGCCGGTATGATTTCTCCTGCCTGAGGGATTGGCGCAAATCCGTGAAATGGCAGGATGATCAAATTGATGTCCGTTCCTTGATTTGCTGATCAATGCACCGCTGAAAGGGTTAAGCCGGCATTTAATTAGATATCCGGATGAATAAAGAGAAGAATATACGTGTACTGGTGCTCGATGATGACAAATTTATGCTTGAATTTGTCAGTCATTTGCTTAGAGAGCTGGGCGTTAATGAAGTGCTTGTTGCAGAAGATGGCAAAGCGGGCTTGCTTGTACTATCTGCTCAAGTAGCTGTTGTTGACCTGTTGATCTGTGACATTGAAATGCCGGGTATGGACGGCATTGAGTTTTTGCGTAACGTTGCTGCTCAAAAATATAGTGGCAAAATTGTATTGTTTTCAGGTGTCTCAGGTGTTGATGCTGATTTGCTTAAAGCGACAGAACGCTTAGCTATCGTGCGTGGGTTAAATGTCATTGGAACATTGGCAAAACCGGTGACTGTTGATTCTCTGGCAATGATACTGGAACAGCTTTCTTTGCCAATTCGCAAAAATGTTGATCCTTCCAGGATAAGACAAATATTTGATGTGGAGGAAGTCAGGCAAGCTTTGATTGATGATCATGTCGAGATATTCTATCAACCCAAAGTTGCTGTTTCCAGCGGTTGTGTGACGAGCGTTGAGTGTCTGGCGCGCTGGCATCATGCACAATATGGTTATGTTTCTCCTGATAATTTTATTTCAATTATCGAACAAAATGGCTTGATCAATGACTTTACACGCGGCTTTTTAAAAAAAGCTGCTCAACAACTGGATTTGTGGTTGCAGCAGGGATTGGATTTAAAAATTTCCGTCAATGTTTCAATGGAAAATCTGGATCGATTTGATTTGCCAGAGATTTATGAAGAAGCGGTGCACAACAGTAATGTGCCGATTGATCGAGTGATTCTGGAAATCACTGAAAGTACATTGGGGAAAAATTTTTCACAAAGCCTGGATATTCTGACGCGCATAAGACTTAAAGGTTTTGGATTGTCATTTGATGATTTTGGTACGGGTTATGCCACTATGGAAACGCTCAAGCATATGCCCTTTACAGAACTCAAAATAGACCGGATCTTTGCGCATGGCGCTGCGGAGGATCCAGCCGCTCGTGCAATTCTTGAATCGAGTATAAAATTAGGCAAGGTTTTTGGTTTGAACGTAGTCGTAGAAGGAATTGAAACCCAGGCTGATTGCGAATTAGCCAAAGAGCTTGGGTGTGATGAAATACAAGGGTATTTTATTGCAAAACCCATGCTGCCCGATGAATTTATCAAGTGGTTATCTGATTATAATAAAATAAGTAATAAATGAAAGATCAAGTGGTTACACAGAAATAATAAAATATTAAATAATTGATTATGACAAACCTGGATGCAACGTTGCACACTCAACAAGAAGCAATGACAGCTTCACCCAATTTTAACTTTGGATTCACAATTATCGATCTATATCGCCGGAGTGGTTTGGTCAAATTGGATCATATATTTCTGGATTTTCTACGCACCGGCGATGAGGCGCTTTATAAAAGATTGGAGTATGCGCGTGCACATCCGGATGACTTGCCGCCCAAAGATGATTCTGCTTTATTGATTGAGATTGCGCCTTGGCTGGAAGATTTTATTGCCAGGTTATTTAACATTGAAAATGAAGTGCAAATGTTGGCTGCAAAGCATCATGAGCTGGCTCCGCTTTATTTCTGTAAGCGGCAATTTGTTCAGCGCCGGGCTAAGGGAAAAGTCAGTGATACAGAATTGGCTGGAATAGATGGCCTGGCACTTGAAAAAGAACTGGCGGCAGAATTTGGTGAAGTTTTCTCAGAACTGGTTTTTGCCACTAAAGTGACACAGTGGATGGAAGCTGAGGTAGAAAATGAATTGCGTTTGAACAAAGCGCTGCACTACGCAGCCTGGGCGCTGAGAACACCTGCCGGACAACGGCATACGCAGCACGGCATTTTATTTAAATCACCCGCTAAACTGGATTTTCAGCATTTATTGTCGCTGGATACGGATGTATCAGCCGGATACGCCCTGCATCAGCTTGGGCATCTGCGTGAGCGCAATGGTTTTGCACTGACCGATGCCGGGACTGATCTGATGGGCGCACTAGATGAAGCCAATTACTGCATCTGGTGTCATGAGCAAGGTAAGGATTCATGCTCAAAAGGCATGATACAAAAATCCAAGTCAGCGGATGAATCGCCTACATTCAAGAAGAGTGAACTGGGTGCCTTGCTGGCAGGTTGTCCACTGGAAGAACGTATTTCCGAATTTCATAAACTCAAGACACAAGGCGTTGCAGTGGGTAGCCTGGCGATGATCGCGCTGGATAATCCGATGTGTGCTGGCACCGGTCATCGCATCTGTAATGATTGTATGAAATCCTGTATTTATCAAAAGCAGGAGCCTGTGGATATCCCTCAAGCCGAGACACGAACTCTGAAAGATGTGTTGGCACTCCCTTGGGGGTTTGAGATCTATAGTTTACTGACACGCTGGAATCCATTAAATCTGCGTCGACCGATACCGAAACCCGCATCCGGTCGCAAGGTACTGGTTGTGGGAATGGGACCAGCCGGTTATACACTGGCGCATCATTTGATGAATGAAGGTCACACTGTAGTAGGAATTGATGGGCTTAAGATCGAGCCCTTGCTGGATGAAATTTCGGGTGTTAATCAACAAGGCGAGCGAGTGCCATTTAAAGCGATTCGACATGCCAGTGCGCTTGAGGAAAATCTGGATCAGCGCATGCCGGCTGGTTTTGGTGGTGTGGCTGAATACGGTATTACCGTGCGCTGGAACAAAAACTTTCTGAAACTGATCCGTCTGTTACTGGAGCGCAGAGAAGAATTTGCCTTATTCGGGGGAGTGCGTTTTGGCGGCACACTGACAACCGATGATGCATTTGCCATGGGGTTTGATCATGTTGCCCTGGCAGCGGGTGCCGGACGCCCTACTGTGCTTGATTTACCGAACGGATTGGCGCGAGGCGTGCGTGCCGCATCTGATTTCCTGATGGCATTGCAATTAACCGGCGCCGCGCAGAGTGATTCCATTGCGAACATGCAGCTACGCTTGCCGGTGGTTGTGATTGGCGGCGGCTTGACTGCCATTGATACGGCTACCGAAGCGCTGGCTTATTATCCGGTGCAAGTTGAAAAGTTTTTGAAGCGGTATGAAATACTGACCGCTGTGCAAGGGGAGGCTGTCATCCGTGAAGTATGGGATGCTGAAGAAAAAGAGATCGCCGATGAGTTTCTTAATCATGCACGAGCAATTCGCGCAGAACGTCAGGCTGCTGAACGGGAAGGACATACTTCACGTATCATCAATCTGCTGCAATCCTGGGGTGGTGCAACGATAGCCTACCGGAAACGCTTGACGGATAGTCCTTCTTATACGCTGAATCATGAGGAAGTTGAAAAAGCTCTGGAAGAAGGTATCTGGTTTGCCGAGGGTATGACACCGGTGCGAGTCAATGTTGATGCATGGGGGCATACGCAATCGGTACGATTTGCAGTGCAAAAACAGGATGAAACCGGGCAGGGGCAAGATGCCGATACTGTTGAATTACCGGCACGTGCCTTGCTGGTTGCTGCAGGAACTCAACCCAATACGGTCCTGGCGAGAGAAGATGAAAAGCTATTTAAACTTAATGGCCGTTATTTCGCGGCTTGCGATGAAGAAGGTAATCCGGTGCAACCCCCTTATGCCAATCCCAAGCCCGATACGCCGATGGTGTTGCTCAGCCGCTACAGGGACAGCCAGGATGGGCGTTTCATCAGTTTCTTCGGTGATCTGCATCCTTCTTACTCAGGTAACGTGGTGAAAGCGATGTCCAGCGCCAAACAGGGTTATCCAGTGGTCAACCGGGTATTGGAGCGTGTTAAGCCGGTATTGGATCAACCGGCGCAGCAATTTTTTGCAGCATTGAATAATCAACTGCGCCCAACTGTTTATAAAGTGGAAAGACTGGCACCCAATATTATCGAAGTGGTTGTGCATGCCCCAATAGCGGCTGAACATTTTCAACCGGGCCAGTTTTATCGTTTCCAGAATTATGCGACCCTGGCGACGATCACCGGGGATACCCGGTTAGCGATGGAAGGCCTTGCGCTGACCGGCGCGTCGGTGGATATTGAGCGTGGGCTGGTATCACTCATTGTGCTGGAAATGGGCGGATCTTCCAATCTGTGTGCGATGCTGAAGCCGGGCGAACCGGTTGTGTTGATGGGTCCCACCGGAACGCCGACAGAGATTCCATCGGGTAAAACCGTGGTGCTGGCAGGTGGCGGTTTAGGTAATGCAGTGTTGTTTTCTATTGGTGCAGCGACGCGTGCAGCGGGATCAAAGGTCTTGTATTTTGCAGGCTATAAAAAGTTGGTTGATCGTTATAAAGTGGCTGAAATAGAAGCAGCAGCGGATATCGTTGTATGGTGTTGTGATGAATCTCCAGGCTTTGAAGCAACGCGTCCACAGGATAAAAGCTATGTAGGGAATATCGTACAAGCCATGGTTGCTTATGCCAGCGGTGAATTAGGTGTGCAGCCTGTGGCATTGGCAGAGGCCGATCATATTATTGCAATTGGTTCTGATCGCATGATGGCGGCTGTAGGTGTGGCTCGTCATAATCAACTGAAGCCTTACTTAAAAGCAGATCACTTTGCCATTGGCTCTATTAACTCTCCGATGCAGTGCATGATGAAGGAAATTTGTGCGCAGTGCCTGCAACCGCATCAGGATCCGGAAACCGGAAAAATCACTTATGTGTTTTCCTGTTTCAATCAGGATCAACCGCTGGATCAGGTTGATTTCCCTGGTTTGGCAACACGCTTACGCCAGAATACTGTACAGGAGAAGTTGACTAACCGATGGATCGAACGTTGTTTGAACAGTATGGAATAGAAATATTCCAGAAGGCTGTCCCAGTGTCGTAGCGAGGGATGAGTTTGTGAACGCCAACGATTGGCTATCCAGTTGTTTCAGCAGATCGAGGCGCACCATCCTAATAAGGGTGCGATTCAAACTGAGGCGGAGTAATCTATCCAGCTTACCCACTAATTTGATAAGAGG
>CXWL01039094.1_pt1 | contig 11873 bp, 12 predicted proteins | sample 590931 | NCBI WGS metagenome assembly CXWL01 (sample SAMEA3498368, study PRJEB10139) | groundwater metagenome | biome: water well; material: biofilm material | place: Germany | collected 2015-04-27
GCGATCGCCGAGTATCACGACCGGTTACCCGCTCCACCCCAAGCCGGCCGCCACATCGGCCAGCCGAGTCGCTGAGGTCGGGAACCAGCGGGTCAGTACTCGTCGTGGCGGCGGAGCCAGGCCATGGTCCACGGGAGGTCGTCCTCGTCGCGCCCTTTGGGTGTGAGGTCGAGGATCTGGTACGCGCTGTTGAGCGGATCGAGACCCCGGCTGTAGCACGAGTAGGTGTGATACGCGCGACCGTCGCGTTGGGCGAACACGCTGAGGCCGGGCAGCTCCTGGCTGGGTTGATCGACCGGTGCGTAGTTGTAGACGGAAGCGTCGGACACGCCGAAGTCCTCGTTGAAGGTGGTGCCGAGCGAGGACACCCATGGGAACGACCAGCCCATTCTGGCGCGATACGCCAGCAACGAATCGAGCGGAGCCCGCGAAACCGCGAGCAGGGTGGCGTCGCGGTGAGCCAGGTGGATCTGGGTGCCGTCGTAGTTGTCGGCCCAGAACGAACAGATCGGGCACCCCTCCTCCCAATCAGGGCCGTACATGAAGTGGTAGACGACGAGTTGGCTGCGCCCGGCGAACAGGTCGATCAGGCGACGAGGACCCTCCACGGTGTCGAACGTGTACTCGGTGTCGATCGGCACCCACGGCATCCGACGGCGGGCCGCGCTGAGCTCGTCGCGGCGACGGGTGAGGTCCTTCTCCGCGTCGAGCAGCTCGAGCCGGTCGCGCAGCCATTCCGCTCGTGTGACGATGCGTGGTTCGTTCATCGCTGAGTTCTCCTGGTCGAGTCGTGTGCGCAATCTATGTTAGACAGTACTTACATGGCTGCCACCGCACAACCCCTCTCGATGGATGCCGTGGCGAAGGCCCTGTCCGACGGCACACGGCGATCGATCCTGCGACTGGTCCGCGACGACGAGCGCTCGGCCGGAGAGCTGGCCGCCGCCTTCCCGGCAATCAGCAGACCGGCGGTCTCCCAGCACCTGCGGGTCTTGCACGATGCCCGGCTCGTGGCCGTACGGCCGGTCGGGAACCATCGGATGTACCGGGCCACGACCGAAGGCCTGGCCGAGATGCGCCAGTTCCTCGACGAGATGTGGGGCGACCGGCTGATGCGGCTCAAGCTCGCCGCCGAGCAGGCCGAGTGGCCCGAACGCCAACGCAGGAGATCGAGCAGAGCGAGGTCGTCATGACCACCGACGCCATCGAGCAGCGGGTGCGGATCGCCGCCTCACCGCAAACCGTGTGGTCGTTCTGGACCGATGCGCAACGACTCTGCGAATGGTGGGGCTGCTCAGCCGAGGTGCAACCCCGACCGGGAGGACTGTTCCGTTTGGAAACGAGTCCGGGCGGGCCGGTGATGCGCGGCGAGTACATCGAGCTCGTGCCGCACAGCCGGCTCGTGTTCAGCTTCGGCTGGGAGCACAACGCACCAGGCGAACCGGTCGCGCCGGGCAGCACCAAGGTGGAGGTCACGCTCACGCCGGTCGGCGACGAGACCGACGTTCACGTCGTGCACCTCGGATTGCCGTCCGAACAGGTGCAGGCGCACACCGAGGGCTGGCAGTTGTTCGTCGGCCGCCGGCTCGTCGACGCAGCCGAGCGGAGCGTGAACCGATGACCCTCGACGTCACCACCGAGACCCTGATCCATCGACCGATCGATGTCGTGTCGAGCTACGCCGCCGACCCATCGCACGCGCCGGAGTGGTACACCAACATCACACACGTCGACTGCAAGACCCCTCCACCCGTGGCCGTCGGCGCCGAGGCAACGTTCGTCGCTCGGTTCATGCGCAAGCGGCTGGAGTACACCTACGAGTTCGTCGAAGTGGTGCCCGGAGAGCGGCTGACTATGCGCACCGCACAAGGTCCCTTCCCGATGGAGACGACCTACACCTGGTCGGCCCCGTCACCGGACACCACCCGCATGACCCTCCGCAACCGCGGCGCGCCGGCCGGGTTCTCCAAACTCATGGCCCCATTCATGGCCGCCGCCGTACGGCGTGCCAACCGCAAGGACCTCGCCCGGCTCAAACGCCTCCTCGAAAACCGCTGACGGCCTGCGCGCCGAGGCACTGCGCCCGTCGGTTGTTCAGCGCGTTCGCTTCAGCGGCTTCGAGTCGAACCCGTGACCAAGGAGCCGAGCTGCCTCGGCCAGCCAGGTGCGTTCCACGCGCTCGGGCGTGACGCCCTTTGCCTTCACGGCAAGCAGTGGGGTCATCCCGTCGAGCAGCGCGGCGAGCACGAACATGATCTCGTCGGCATCGCCATCGACGAACTCACCGCGCTTCTGACCTTGGCGGATCACCGCCCGAAGGGCTGCACGCCACCGGCGATCGATGCGGTCGCGCTCGGCGGCCGCGCCGGCGTCGCGCAGGGCGAGCACGCACAACTCCATCCAGAGCCCCCAGTCGTAGTGATGCAGCATCGCCTCGATCAGGATGCGCAACTGACCCGATGCCGATTCGGTCGATTCGATCTTCACGGTGTAGCGGTCGTGGAACTCCTGCTCACGCAGCGCCAGCGCCTGGGCAAGCAAGCCGTCCTTGCCATCGAACCAGTACAGGATCGCCGCCGGGCTGGTGCCGGCGGCCTTGGCGATGTCGACGACGCGGGTGTTCGCATAACCCCGTTCGGACAGCACGGCAGCCGCGGCCGAGAGGATCTGACCCTTGCGAACGTGGTCGAGTCGAGGTCTGGGCATCGTGCTGCTTTCGGTATGACTTCTGTTCTGGCTCGATCCGGATCGAGTCCCGACTGAATCCTGAATGTATATTTAGCTTATGACGTCGTACGTCGCAGTGGTGGGGAGTGGTTCGCGTGCGGCCGGCTGGGCAACACGGTTCCTGGCCTCCGGTCTCGATGTGCTGGTGGATGATCGCACACTCCACGACCAGGTCGCGGCAATGTGGCCGATGGCGCAACGGCTCGGTCTCTTCCCGGGTGCGAGCCTCTCTCGACTCACCGTCACCACCGACCCGCAGCGGCTCGCCCAGGCCCGCCTCGTGCAGGTCGTCGGCGATGCCGCTCCACCGGCCGGCGCCCGACTCGTCGCCACGGATCACAGCGCGACCGCGTACGAGCCGATCCACCTGCTCCCACTGGTCGAGCTCGCCGAGGGGCCCGATCGCGCCGAGCTCGCCTCGATCTACCGCGACATCGGCATGGAACCGTGCGGACCGGACACACCCGCGAACGATCGACGGCGCCTCGGCCCCGCGATCGTCGAGCTGACCGGGGGCGACCCCGATGCCGTGCTCGCGGTGATGCGATCGCTGCGCCCCTCCGGGCTCGGCGCCGGTGCGGCGATCGCCGCGCACGAGGCCAAGCGATTCGCCGCCGGATCGGACCGTCGATGGCAGCCGGGCGATGTGGTGGAGGCACCGCTGCAGCTCTACACGACCAACGTCGAACCGGATTGGGTCGACTACAACGGCCACATGACCGAGGCCGCGTACCTCACCGCCGCCGGCTGGGCATCGGACGCGCTGTTCCGCTACATCGGCGACGACGAGGCCTACCGCGCCGACGGGCACAGCTTCTACACCGTCGAGACGCACGTCCACTACCTGCGCGAGGTCGACGTGCACGAACCGCTCCGCTTCGCCACGCATCTGCTCGGAACCGATGCGAAGCGCATCCATCTCGTGCACCAGATGCATCACGGCAGCGATGGCGCGCTGCTGTCCACGATCGAGCAGATGCTCGTGCACGTCGACCTGCGCGCCGGACGTTCCGCGCCGATCCTGGCCGAGCTGGCCGCGGCGCTCGCGGCGATCGCCGATGCGCACCGCTCGCTCCCGATACCGGACCAGGTGGGCACCATCATCCGCCTCCCCGACCAAGCTCTTCCCTCGGCTCCACAGGAGACACGATGCACTTCCGACTGACCGACGAACAGCAGATGATCGTCGACACCGTGCGTTCGTTCACCGAACGCGAGCTCTTCCCGCACGAAGGGCTCGTCGAGAAGCTCGGTGATGTTCCGCCCGACCTGGTCGCCCAGATCAAGAAGCGCTCGATCGATGCCGGCTTGTATGCGGCCAACATGCCAGCCGAGATCGGTGGCGGCGGCCTCGACAGCTTCGATGTCACCCTCGTCGATCGAGAGTTCGGCGCCGCGTCGTACGCCCTGCACTACATCGTCGCCCGACCCTCCAACATCTTGCGGGCCTGCGTTGGGGACCAGATCGACGAGTACCTGCTGCCGACGATCCGCGGCGAGCGCGTCGACTGCATGGCGATGAGCGAACCGGATGCCGGCAGCGACGTGCGCGGCATGAAGTGCAGCGCCGTCCGCGACGGCGACGACTACGTGATCAACGGCACCAAGCACTTCATCAGTCACGCCGACCTCGCCGACTACGTCATCGTCTTCGCGGCCAGCGGTGAGCAGCAAACGAACCGCGGCCCGAAGAAGCTGATCACCGGATTCCTGGTCGACTTCGGCACCGCTGGTTGCGAGGTGGTGCCCGGCTACAACTGCGTGTCGAACCGCGGCTACCACAACATGGTCATCAACTTCGACAACTGCCGCGTGCCCGCTGCGAACGTCCTCGGCGAGGAGCACCGTGGCTTCGATGCGGCCAACCAGTGGCTCGGTTCCACCAGGCTGCAGGTTGCCGCGGTGTGCGTGGGGCGGGCGCGTCGCGCGCTGCGCATCGCCACCGAATGGGCAGCCACGCGCGAGCAGTTCGGGCAAAAGATCGGCAAGTTCCAAGGTGTGTCGTTCAAGCTGGCCGACATGCAGACCCGGCTCGACGCGGCCGAGCTGCTCACGCTGCGCGCTGCCTGGAACGACACGCAAGGCACGGTCACCGATCCGGAGATCGCGATGGCCAAGGTGTTCGCCAGCGAGATGTGCCAGTTCGTGACGGACGAAGCGATCCAGATCCTTGGCGGCATGGGCCTCATGGACGAACTGCCACTCGAACGGATGTGGCGCGACACGCGAGTCGATCGCATCTGGGACGGCACCAGCGAGATCCAACGTCACATCATCTCGCGGGCAATGCTGCGCGCGTACGGCGCCTGACCGCGATGAGCGACGAGACCGCCGCCTATGACCTGCATCGCCTCCTCGCCCCGCGTTCGATCGCGGTGGTCGGTGGCGGCGCTGCCGCTCGCGTGGTGGCGCAATGCCTGAAGCTGGGGTTCCCCGGGCCCATTTGGCCCGTGCATCCGACGCGCGTCGAGATGGCCGGTGTCGCCTGCCTGCCTTCACTCGACGCTCTGCCCGACGTTCCCGACGCCGTGTTCCTCGGCGTCAACCGCCACGCCACGGTGGCGGCCGTCGCCCATCTCGCCGCGATCGGTGCTGGCGGCGCGGTGTGCTACGGCTCGGGTTTCGCCGAGGCGGGCGAGGCGGAGCTGCAAGGCGAGCTCGTCGCCGCCGCTGGCAGCATGCCGTTGCTGGGACCGAACTGCTACGGCTACGTGAACACCTTCGACCGCGTCGCGCTGTGGCCCGACGAGCACGGCTGCACCACGTTCGAGCGGGGCGCGGCGATCGTGTCGCAGAGCGGCAACGTCGCCGTCAACCTCACTTTCCAACAGCGAGGCTTGCGTCTCGGGGCCATGCTGAGCGTGGGGAACCAGGCGACCGTCGGCACCGAAGACTGCATCGCCGCGCTGCTCGACGACGACCGGATCACCACGATCGGTATGTTCGTCGAAGCGGTGCGCGATCCGCAGCGCTTCGCCAGGGTGGCGATGAGGGCTTGTGAGCAGGGTGTGCCGCTGGTGGCGCTGCAGACCGGCCGTTCGATGACCGGGGCCGAGATCGCCACGTCGCACACCGGATCGTTGGCCGGCCGCACTGCGGCCTACGACGCGATGTTCGAGCGGTATGGCGTCGCCACCGTGCGCACCCCGGCCGAGCTGATCGAGACGTTGAAGTTGCTCGACCACGGCGGGCCGATCGCCGGAAAGCGGATCGTGTCACTGAGCTGCTCCGGTGGCGAGGCCTCGTTGGTAGCCGACCGGTCGGAAGGCGGTCCCCTGGTCTTCGAACCGTTCTCCGAAGCTCACCGCGCCCGGATCGAAGCGACGCTCACCGAGCTCGTGTCGGTGAGCAACCCGTTCGACTACCACACGTTCATGTGGGGCGATCGGGACGCGATGGGCAGGTGCTTCGCGGCCGTGCTGGATGGTCCTCAGGACGCAACGATGCTGGTGCTCGATGCGCCGCCGTCGCCCGACAACGATCCACTCCCGTGGTACGTCGCCGCGGATGCGCTTGCCGACGCCGCCGATCTCACCGGGCGCCGTGCGGTGGTGGTCGCCACGCTGGCCGAGTGCCTCGACGAGTCCTTGCGCGAGCATCTCGTCAGCCGTGGCATCACTCCCCTGCTGGGTCTGGCCGAGGGCCTCGTCGCGATCGGTGCCGCAGCCACCGCCGGCCGAAGTGGCGCTGTCGCACACAGCCCCGTGCCACCCCCGACGTCGGTTCGGCTGCTCGACGAATCCTCCGCCAAAGCGCGACTTCGTGAGCAAGGCGTGCCGGTGCCCGAGGGACGGGTCGCGACTGCTGCGACGGCCACGGCTGCGGCAGCGATGGTCGGGTACCCCGTCACCTTGAAGACCCTCGGTCATGCCCACAAGAGCGAGACCGGAGCGGTGAGGGTGGGGCTCGTCGATGCGGCGGCCGTCGCCGATGCCGTTGCGTCGATGCCGGCGACCGAACACGGGTACCTGGTGGAAGCCACCGTTGCCGACGTGGTCGCCGAGGTGCTGGTCGCCGTCCGCCGCGATCATCCGGTCGGATGGCTGATCACGCTCGGCTTCGGAGGCACCCAGACCGAGCTGTGGGGTGACGTCACCCATCTCCTCGCCCCGGCCAGTCGCGCCGAGGTCGTCGCCGCACTCGGCCGGCTCCGCTGCGCACCGCTGCTCTCCGGATTCCGTGGCAGACCGGCAGCCCACATCGATGCGCTCGCCGATCTGATCGTGCGACTCGCCGACGCCGTCGTGGGATCGGATGTGGTCGAAGTCGAGCTCAATCCAGTCCTCGTCGGCAGGCTGGGGGCAACGGCGGTTGACGCGCTGATGATCATCGAAGACACGCAGCACGACGACGAGGAGGTGTCGACATGAGCGATGGGTTTCGGGTCGAAAGAGCCGGCGCGGTGGTGACGATCATCATCGATCGCCCCAAGGCGAACGCGATCGACGCGACGACCAGCAGGGCGATGGGAAGCGCGTTCGCGCAGGCCGAGGCCGATCCCGATGTTCGGGTCGTGATCGTGACCGGTGCGGGCGACCGCTTCTTCTCCGCCGGCTGGGACCTCGGCGCGGCGGGTGGTGGCGAGGATTTCGACAGCGACTACGGGCCAGGCGGCTTCGGAGGCTTCCCCGACTTCCCGGATCGCACCACACCGGTGATCGCCGCGGTGAACGGCATGGCGGTCGGTGGGGGCTTCGAGATCGCGATGGCCGCCGACCTGATCGTCGCCGCCGACCATGCCCAGTTCTTCCTACCCGAAGCCGGGCTCGGGATCCTGCCCGATGCCGGCAGCGTGCGCCTGCCGGCACTCCTGCCTCCGCACATCGCCCGCGAGATGCTGCTCACCGGTCGGAGGATGAGCGCCGACGAGGCGGCCAGGTGGGGGCTCGTGAACGCAGTGGTGGCGGGCATCGATCTGCGCGAGGCCGCCGCCGCGCTCGCCGGGCGAGTGGTTGCCTCGGCCCCACTCAGCGTCGCCGCGATCCTCGACATCGGCCGTCGGTGCGCTGGGATCGAACCGGTCGCGGCGATGCGTTCGCTGGCGCAGGTCGACTCGTACCGCCTGGCGATCGACTCAGCGGATGCCGTCGAGGGAACTCGCGCCTTCGCCGAGAAGCGACCTCCCGTCTGGCGCCACCACTGAGCACCGTTCAGGAAGCGAGCAGCGGGTGGAACTCGGGGTGGGCGTCGATGAACTCCGCCACGAACCAGCAGTCCGGCACAACCTGCACGCCCTTCACGGTCAGATCATCGAGCGCGAAGCGAACCAGGCGGGTGGCCAGGCCCCGCGCCCGCATCGACGGATCGATCACCGTGTGAGAGAGAACCACCTCCGCGCCCAGGTTCACGTACTCGCAGAATCCGACGACCGAGTGATCGGCGATCACCTCGTAGCGCGAACTCGACTCGTTGTCGACGAAGGAGACCGCACCCGCGCTCCAGCCGATGTCCTTCACTCAGTTGAAGCTACCCGACCCGAAGATGTCGGATGACCGGTCGAGGATCGGTTCGACCTCGGTGGCCAACCTGGCCACGTTGGCGACGTACCGCTCGCCGTCGGCCTCGTTGTGAGCGACGCTCAGCGTCCACGACTCGCTCTTCCCCCACGGCGGCAGGAACACCCCTCCGTTGTGCTGGACGAGGAAGTGGAAGTGGCTGACCGCAGTGGAGATCGCGAGGAACTCGCGGTAGTTCGTGGCCGGACGATCGTGGAACACCACAGATCCCTTGAACCCGTAGACGGCGCCGTACGACGGCTGTCCGTGATCGGCGAGCGCCTTCATCGAGCCCTCGAGCATGGCCCGCCCGAGATCTTCGGCCCGCGCATACACGTCGGGCGTGAGCACCTCGGTGAGCACGGCTCTGGCCGCAGCCATCGTGAGCGGGTTCCCGTTGAACGTGCCGACCTGGTCGTACACACCATCGGTGATCGCTGCCATCACCTCGGCGGTGCCACCGATCGCGCCGCAGGGCACGCCTCCTCCGAGAGCCTTCGCCAGGCAGACGATGTCGGGTTGCACGCCGAGCAAGGCGGTGACCCCACCCGGGTGCACCACGAGCCCGGTCTTGACCTCGTCGAAGGTGAGCAGCGCGCCATGCCGACGGGTGATCTCGCGGACCGCCTCGAGGTAGCCGGGCCGAGGCGGGATGATGCCGGCGTTCATCATCATCGGCTCGAGGATCATGCCGGCGATCTCGCCGGGGTGTGCGGCGAACACCCGCTCGAGCGCGTCGATGTCGTTGAACGGCACGATCCGCAGCAGGTCGGCCATCTGCTGCGGGACTCCGGGTCCGGGCACGCGGTAGGGGTCGTCGACCGGACCGAGCTGCTCGGTCGACCGGTACAGCGACACCGCGGTCGCGTCGTGGTGACCGTGGTAGGTGCCCTCGATCTTGATCACCAGCGAGCGCCCGGTGATGGCGCGCATGAGGTGGAACGCATCCATCGTCGCTTCCGTGCCGGAGTTGGTGAACCGCCACAGCGGCAGCCCGAAACGCGTCGCCAGTGCCTCAGCGACAACGATCGAATCGTCGGTCGGCTGGGCGAAGTGCGTGCCCAGCGCGACCCTGGCTTGCACGGCTTCCACCACAGCCGGGTTGGCGTGCCCCACCACGTTCACGCCGTAGCCGCCGTGCATGTCGACGTACTCGGTGCCGTCGACGTCCCACACGTGTCCGCCCAGCCCGTGGCTCACCCAGACGGGCAGCGGCCGCGAGATCGCCCAACTCGACGCAACTCCGCCGGGCATGACCCGCTTGGCCCGCTCCCATCGCTGGCGCGAAAGCGGCATGCGATCTACGAACGCTGCCTCCTCGCGCTCGATGAGCTCGTCGAGCGAGCCGTTTCGGGAGTGATGCTGTGCCATGGGATCTCCGGCCGTCGAAGGGGTGGGCACCGCCCGACTAGTATTGGACGTGCGTACAACAACTGTACTCCGAAGGACGAAGCCATGGCGACCAACGCGCCCACCCTCAGCTCAGCCGACTACTGCTCCGACGAGATCTTCGACATCGACCGCCGTCGCCTCTTCCACGGCGGATGGTTCATGGCCGCCCGGGCCGACACGCTCGAACGTGGCAACCGACGTGTCATCGACATCGCCGGCGAGAGCATCATCCTGGCGAGAGACCTCGACGGCGCGATCCACGCCTTTGCCAACGTGTGCCGGCACCGTGGTGCGCGCCTGTGTGATCCGGGCGACGACAGCACCCAGGGCTCGTTGATGTGCCCGTACCACGCGTGGACCTATTCCCTCGATGGTCGGCTGATCGCCACGCCGCACCTGTCCGACGACGACGTCGACAAGAGCTCACTCCCGCTCTGGCGCGTCGCGGTGGAGGTGTGGGAGGGCTTCGTGTTCGTTTGCCTCGCCGCCGAACCGCCGCCATTCGGTCAGTGGATGGTGCACCACGGTCGCGAGCTGCTCACGCTGCAGCGCTACGGTCTCGGAGCCCTGAAGGTGGCGGTCACCACCACAGCCCATGTCGCCGCCAACTGGAAGATCATCGTCGAGAACTACCAGGAGTGCCTGCACTGCACGCGGGTGCATCCCGAGCTCGTCGACATCGTTCCCGCCTACCGCACGGGCTGGGTCTACGACCACTCCCGGCCCGACGGTGGAGTCACGCTCAAGAACGACGGAAACAGCTTCAGCCGCACCGGAACGTCAGATCTCCCGCTGCTCCCCGGCATCAGCGGCGACGACGCACGTTCTTACTACGGCTGCACGATGTTCCCGAACGCGTTCGTCGACGTCACCGGTACGAGCGCTGTCGTAACCACCCTGTTCCCGAACGGCGCCCGGTCCACCACGGTCACGATGGAGTACATGTTCGCTCCAGAGACGATCGCCGCCGAGGGTTTCGACCCTTCGCCGATCGTCGAGTTCAGCGAGCTGGTCGGGGCGCAGGACAACCTGGTGTGCGAACGGGTTCAGCTGGGCGTGTCGTCGCACGCGTTCACCCACGGCGTGCTGAGTCCGAAGGACGACCTCGTGATCGACATCACCATGCACTACTTGGAGAGCCGCGGGCCGGTTCCCCCCGCCTCACCCGAGGCCTGACACCGCGGCGAAGCACGCCTCAGCCGGCGAGCACCCGCAAGGCATCGGGATCGATCTGGAGGTCGACGACAGCGCCTGCTTGCACGAGCGGGGATGTGCCGTCATTGGGCACCACGGCCTGCACCTGGTGGTCGCCGAGGCGGAGGTGCACGTGGGTGAGCGCTCCTGCAAAAACGATCTGGTCGACGATGGCCGGCACCGAACCGCTTCCCGGTGCCACCAGCCGCACGCGCTCCGGCCGCACCAGCACTTGGCACACCCCGGTCGCGTCTCCCGTCTCTGCGGCGAGGCGGGCGCCACCGACCTCGACCTCGCCGGCACACACGACCGTGCCCGGCAGCAGGTTTGCCAGACCGAGGAAATCAGCGACGTAGCTGCTCGCCGGTTCGTCGTACACCTCTCGCGGCCCGCCGATCTGTTCGATTCGGCCTGCCCGCATCACGGCGAGCCGGTCGCTCATGGTGAGCGCCTCCTCCTGATCGTGGGTGACGTACACGAAGGTGATGCCCACCTCACGATGCAACGCACGCAGTTCGATCTGCAGCACCCGGCGCAACTTGGCATCGAGGGCGCCCAGCGGTTCATCGAGGAGCAACACCTTCGGGCGCAGCACCAGTGATCGGGCGAGTGCGACACGTTGCTGTTGACCACCGGACAGCTGATGTGGCCGCCGTTGGCCGAAACCGTCGAGCCGCACCAGTTCGAGCGCCTCACCGACCCGGCGGCGACGTTCCACCCTGGGGCAGTCCTGGAACCTGAGCCCGAAGGCGACGTTCTGTTCGACGGTGTGGTTCGGGAACAGCGCGTAGCTCTGGAACACCGTGTTCACGGGCCGCTTCTCCGGTGGAACCGACCGCATGTCGACGCCGTCGATGCGCACGTTGCCGGCCTCGATCGCCTCGAAGCCGCCGAGCAGGCGCAGCGTCGTGGTCTTGCCGCACCCGGAAGGGCCGAGCAGCGAGAAGAACTCGCCTGCTTCCACAGTGAGATCGATCGAGTCGAGCACGAGCTGGTCGCCGTAGTGCTTCGACAGGGCGGAGATCTCGATGCGCCCACCCCCAGCACCCTGCTGCCGGACATCGT
>CXWL01041012.1_pt1 | contig 11873 bp, 5 predicted proteins | sample 590931 | NCBI WGS metagenome assembly CXWL01 (sample SAMEA3498368, study PRJEB10139) | groundwater metagenome | biome: water well; material: biofilm material | place: Germany | collected 2015-04-27
CCCTACCCCCCTACCCCCTTGACCCCGTCCGCTTTCAAACTTTCATACTCTTCACACTCTTGAACCCGCCCGTCCTTCATCGCACACATTCTATAACATACGCGGCGCGCGCATTTTGTTGGGAAACAGCAATCATCCAAATCCGAACCCCGAGCGCCAGGGCGACGGGTGGCTCAGTTTCGCCTTTCGATGGGGCCATGATTACTCGTTTCATCATAACTATTCGCCCGTGAAGATATTTTGAAAATCGGGCGGGTGGCACTGATGATGTGCCACTGCTCTTGAGCAGTGCGATTGTCCTCCATCACCTCCGGTGCGCGTCACGGGGCGGAAAAGAGGTTTTGGAATTCGGCGAGGTCGAGGAAGTCTACGTCGGAGTCGGCGTCGAAATCGGCGAAGCGGCAGCCGGGGCCGGCGTCATTGTCGGGTCCTCCGTTGATGCCGGGGCGCTCGTTAGTGAGGCACTCCTGGAAGAAGTAAAAGTCGGACGGCGTTATGGCCGCGTCGCTGTCGAAGTCGCCGCTGCCGTCGAGCGGGATCACGCCGTAGCGGATGTAGTCCCAGGCGTTCTCAACTGGCAAATCCCAAGAGTCGCCCTGCCAAACGATTTCGGCATCGAACGCCGGAAATGGCCCTTCCGGCAGGCCTTCATCGATGAGATAACCGTCGATGTAGAAGGCGTACCCTTCGGGATACAGCTCGATCCGATAGGTGTGGGGGATTCCCGGTTCGACGCCGATGTACCAGATTGGAAGGTCGACGTCTCTGAGAAACTTGACCAAGTCGGCAGCGACCGTCATGTGGTAGAGAACACCGGCGTTGTTACCCAAGGCCAATACGATGGGTACACCGTACGGAATCCCCGACCGGTCCCCATCCGTCGTAACGCGAAACTCCGTGAAGAAATCTGCGTAGTCCTGGTAAGTGACAAGCGAACGACGGTATACGTCGCGTGCTCCTCCCGGCGGGGGGCAGGCATGGAAATCGAGCTGTTGAAAGTATAGGCCTTGGTCATTCCACGTCGTTGGCTCACAGCCCTGCAGTGCCGGATCCCAACCCTCCGATGCGGGCGCGGAAAGAAACTCGGAAGTAAAAACTTGGGCACGAGCCGCCAGCGTTGCTGCCAAGCACACCATCCAAATTACTACAGATTCTTTCCACTTCTTCTTGCTTGCTTCTCTCACAAACGAAATTATAGTACAGCCGCGTTTATTTTTCTACACGGTAAGGAGCGACAGTTCTTTTTCGAATTGAAGGAGTCTGTTTATGAGATGCACCAACTCGTACATGCCGGCAACTGTGATCGCCATTCCGCTCTTGGCGATGGTCCTTAATGTCCGCGCCCAGGTGCAAGTCCCTGGTAAAACGTACAATCCCACCGACCACTCCGAGCTCTTCCGCCCTTGGACGTGCGAGAGTTATGCCGAGCGGCAGGCCAGAGGCTGGGCGGCGGGTGGCGGGCCGTTTGTCATCCCTCTGGCGGAGGACCCAAGCCCTCCGGGGGGCGAACCGGTCCCGCAGTTCGTCCCTTCCTATGCAGGAACTCCCCCGTCCTTGGGGTTCAACTTTGCAGGCGCCCGACGATTTGAGGACTCCTCCGCACCTCTGCCTGACACGATGGGTGCCGTCGGGCCGGATCACTTCATGGAAGTCATCAACGGGGAAGTGAGTATCTTCCAGAAGAGCGACGGGACGCGGATTGCCTCGGAGCCTCTCTCTTCGTTTTTCCAGCACGAAGGAGGGGACTATTATTACGCCGATCCGAGGGTACTCTTCGATCAGCACAGCCGTCGATGGATCGTTATCGCCCCGGATTTTGAACACTCCATTGCCGTTGCGGTGTCGCAAAGCGACGACCCCATGGGCACCTTTTGCAAATCGAGCTTTGTCGCATCCGCAGGGGCGGACACGTGGCGATGCGTCGGCGGTTCCAATGATGGAGACATCTGCACGGGCGATTGGCAGTGCCCGGGCGGCTCGTGCCACCGCATCTGGCCGGACTATCCCACGCTTGGAGTGGACGCCAACGGAATCTACATCGGCGCGGATATGATCGGCGCGGATATGATCGGCAGCGGGCGGGCGCTTTGGGCAATCGACAAGGGCCCGCTGATTGTTGACCCTCTAAGCACCCCAACGTGGGGAAGGATCAACGCATGGCGTCGGCTGCCCGTTGGAACGATTCAGCCGGCCCACACCTATGGCACGCCGGGCTGGCAATACATCATCGCGCCGGCGGAGGAGAGTTTGTGGACGATGCGCATCTACCGGATCGATTCACCGGTCGTCGCGACACCCACACCCACCCCCCCCACGATGAGCACCTGGACCATATCGCTTCCACAATGGCACACCCCGCGAGACTCAAATGGCGATCCACTTTACCCCCCAGCATTGGACAGCAGTTTGGCGATGATTAATGACAGGCTCATGATGTCGGTCTACCGTGACGGATCCTTGTGGACGACGCATAGCATTGACGTTAATGGGCGGTGGGGGATTCGGTGGTACCAGATCGATCTGACGTATCCGCCACCGTACGAACCCGTAATCAAGTGGGGTAACGTGGGTCACCCTACTCTGCCTCTGCATTTCTACATGCCCTCTTTGATGGTCAACCGCGCCGGGCACGTAGCCTTGGCCTTCTCGGGGTCGGACGCTTCAACCTATGTGAGCGCGTATTACACGGGCCGGCGGGCAAGCGACCCAAATGGCGAGATGGCCGTCCCACAGTTGTTGAAGGCGGGCGAGGGCCCGTACACCGGTCGCTTGGGCGATTACAGCTACACTACGCTCGACCCTGTTGACGAATCCACCATATGGACGATTCAGGAGTACGCCGCCCCTCTTGATGAGGTCGCCAGGTACAGGTGGGGAACCTGGATCGCTGCCCTGGGTCCCTTCGGAATCTGCAACGATAACAACGGGAACAGCCCGCTGGTGTGCGTCGACTGGGATGGAGAACTCCCGCCCGTTCGGAACGTCAACTTCACCATCGACACCATTTCCGATTCGGAAAACCCCAACGCCACTCTTTACCCCAACGTCACTTTTGTCACCGGCAACGACGAGTGGAACGTCTGGTCGCAAGTCAGCCGGAGCGACGCCACCCAGGCCAATCTGGGGCACATCAAGATCGATCCGGATGCGGGATCGATCGACAACTTCGGCGTGACCGTCGCTCACGGTGCGTCTCCCGGCGCTGCGAATGTTGCGTCGATCGCCCTGGTCAAAACAGGCTGGACGGGGGAGTCCAATCTCCCCGCCGGGCGCATCGCCGGCGATTTGACGGGCGACCTGGCCTTGCAGGGTACGCCGGGGCAGAGCGGGGCGGCGTCCTTCACCATCGACGGCAGCGTTTCCGGGAACGTCAATATCCCGACGGTGGACACTTTGCAAGTGAACGGTGCAGTGTCCCCAGGCGCGACGATTACCATTGGCGGCTTTGTTGGTGAAAAGCGCGCTGTTTTTAACTCCACGAGTGGAGATTTCGCCGGCGACCTTTTCCTCTCGAACGGGATCCCGACCGGCGCATCCGTTCAAATTGGCGGCGTCATGAATGGCAATCTTTGTGCAACCAACATTTCCGCCAGTCAGCCGTTGCCATCAAATGTTACTATCGGCTGCGGGATTGGGACGACGGGTACCATTTGTGGATACGACCCGGTTTGTGCGCCGGGGGATATTCTTGAAGCCTTTCCTCCGCATGGAACGCGTGACGGTCGGCAACCGCATCCGGCTACTAACAGTAGCATTTCGGCGCGTCAAGGTCTTGGCAGCCCGAACCCTGATGCGCGCCCCGAAGACAAGATCACGATGACGTTGAATACGCCCGGGCTTCGAGCAATCAGCCACGACTGTTGGGCATTGTGCGAGACGTGGATCGAGCCGGTCGATACGGGGACGCCTGCTCTTTCGGCGAATAAGATCAGTTGCATCAAGGAGGATGGACTCGACCCAAGCAAATACGAGGTTCGGCTCGAACGACCCATTTCCGCCAAGAACTGGACGACCATCAAATATGTTCCGGGATCGCGGAAAATCGCCTACGCCTCCCTTCCTGGAAACATCAACGGCGACAACTACGTGAACTCGACAGATTTGCTGCGCACGATTGACTGCATGAATGGGCAGACTTCGCAGTGTGGGACCACAATTTATACGCAGGACTTGGATCATTCCGGCGCGTTTGTCCTCGGCCCCGATTATGGCATGACTTTTGGCCAGCTATGGACTGGCGAGAGTAACTTTATTCCGTGGCAGGGGATGACCCTTCCGCCGAATACGTGCCAAAGCAGCGGTGGCGGTGGAGGCGGCGGCGGGAATTGTACAAGCGCGGATTGCGGTCAAGACCCCGGACCCATGTCGATGGCCATGACCGGAGGAGGCGGCGTTGGGGTTGAAGCGGGATTCGGAGAAGAACCCCTCGTGGTGGGTTCGGTCGAGGCGGTTTCGGGGGTCGAACTTTTCGGCGCACAATCCGCAGTGGGGTTGGATGAGAATGCTCAACTCGCGGATTGGTTGGTGAATTTTCTCGTAGAGGCCGATCCCGCCGACAGCTACGCGCAAGACATTTTCGATATGTCTTTGGGGATGCTGACCCAATGGTGCCTCGACCATTTCAGCGCCCAGGAAAGAGCTATGCTCGTGCAACGGTTGACTGATCCGGGGCTGACTTTCGCGTGCGATATCGGGGCAGGGGCGGCAGAAGGAGTAGTCGCGGCTCTGGCTCAATAAACACAAGGATTGTCCTATCCTCGGACGGCGCGCGATCTGTATTTCAGTTCTGCGCGCCGTTTTCTTTTACGCCACTCGGACCGGTCGCAGTCAATCTCTGCTTTGCGCTGGTCACGTTTTCGCAACAAAATGCGAGCGCGAGCGATGTTATGAATGTTGTGATGGCCGGAGAAGTTTCGGCTGGTCTTGGACAGACGGAGACTCGAAGCGCCGCCTACATATGGGGGTCGCCGGAGAAAACATACTAACAAAAAACAGTACTTTGCCCAACGAAGCCATTTGGAGTCTGGGGTATTTAGCTCTTTCTGTGTTCGATCGCCCTCCACCCGCTCGCTAGCGCTCGGGGTTCGGATACGCGAACGTGGCGTGTCCATGGAAACGTCGAAATGCGGATGGCGGCGACCAAGGAGGGAGTCGCTGCGAAACTCCGAAATAAGGCTCCAGAGATCGAGAGATCAAGGGGTCAGGGGTGAAAAATTCGGCCCGCTCCGTTGCGGGCGCGGTTCTGATTGGGCGAGAACGCGCAGATCGCCGGATCGTTTGGTGAAACCCGTGCGGTCCAGGTATTCGGCGAAAGGGACCACGTATTTGCGGCTGGATTGCAGGGACTCGCGGATTTGGGCGACGGTTACGCCGGACTCCTTTTGGATCAGATCGCTCACGATCTTGCGCATCTCCAGGTCGCAGTCGCAATGAAGATAGATCGTGCCGTCGATGGAGATGAGTTCGCCCTGGGCGACGGCCAGAGTCAGAAGGCGTTGCATGCGCTTGCGGTCGATGGAATTGGCTTCGGCGAATTCGGTTGGCGTGGGCGGCTGAAACCGGCCCGCGAGGATTTGCCCGATCATCGTCGCCAGAAGTTTTTCGTCAGCGGCGGAGATTGCCGGGGCGAAGGCGGGCAGGCAAACAAAGCGTCCGAGCAGCTTGATCAACTTCTTGCTCTGAAAATGGTCGAGCAGCGGCCTGGCCAATGCGCGGTTCTTGGTGACTCGCTCCAGCCAGCCGAGCACCGAGTCGATGGGTCGCCCGGGCGCATCCGGGTGGGCGCGGTGGTGGCGTTCTAGCCATGCGGATGTTCGTGTGGCCAGGTCAATGAGGGTTTCCGGCACGACGTAAATTTGCGTGCCAGGCACCGGCACCCATTGTGATTGGGCGCGCAAACGCTCGAAGATAACAGGGATTTCGCCTGGTTCCACGCCGGCCTGAGCACAGACCTGCAAATCGGAAGGATGCGTGAAGCCCGCGGCGCGAAGCACTTCGCGTACGCGAAGTGCCACATCGCCGGTTTCAAGTCGCGTTAGAGAATCGAGATCCGATTGCTCGGAGCAACGCTTGCGGATGCCGACGGGTCGCAGGACGACACCGCCGCCCAGCGTACGCGTGGCGGATTCATCACGGAGAATAAACCTCTGGCCGTATGTGGCGGCGAGGGGCTCTCCACAGCGCAGTTGCGCGTACGCCGATTCGCCCTCGGTCAGGTGCGCGCCTTCGTGCAGGACGACCCGAACGGGAACTTCACGCGTGCCCATCTCCAGCCGTGCCCTGCCGGACGAGCGAATCGTCCGGCCCGCCGAGGCGAGGCAGCGGATACGCACGTCGAGGAGCTTCGATGGTTGAAGGTAGCCGGGGGTGGCCAGCTCGACGCCGCGCTCGACTTCGTTGCGGTCCACTCCGCTGAGATTGAGAGCGGCGCGTTGACCTCGGGCCAACTGTGCATTCGCCGCCCCGTGGGTCTGTAGGTCGCGGACCCGGCAGCTTTTTCCTCCGGGCCAAACCTCAAGGGTGTCACCGCTTGACACCACGCCGCGCAGTACCGATCCGGTGACCACAGTTCCGCGACCTTGGACAACGAAGGCCCGATCGACGGCCATGCGAAAGGGCGGCATGGGCTGTGTCGTGGGTATGTCTCGCGAGATGCGCAGGATCGTTTCCTTCAGTAGCTCGATGCCCTGTCCGGTGATCGAGGAGACCGGACAGATCGGCGCGGCGGCAAGAGATGTCGGAGCGAGAAGTTCGGTCAGCTCCTCGGAAACAAGATCGACCATGGTCTGGTCCACCATGTCGATCTTGGTCAAGGCGACGACCGCACGCCGAATTCCCAGCAGGTTTAGAATTTCAACGTGCTCGATGGTTTGGGGCATGACCGAATCGTCCGCGGCCACCACCAGAACGGCGATATCGATCCCGGTCGCCCCCGCGACCATGGTGCGGACGAAGCGTTCGTGGCCCGGCACGTCCACGACACCGAACTGCGTATCGCCGATGGTCATAGCCGCAAAACCAAGTTCGATGGTCATGCCGCGACGCCGCTCCTCGGGGAGGCGGTCGGTGTCGGTGCCGGTGAGGGCGCGGACCAGCGAAGTCTTGCCGTGGTCGATGTGGCCGGCCGTGCCAAGGATGTAGTGGCGAGCGGCGGGGACAGTGTTGGAAGAGCCTTCAGTCACGAGTCGGATTATAAGCGATAGTTATTCGACGCTCTTCTTTTCAGAATCGCTAGCATTCGGTGGACAGTGAAGCGGGTGCGGGTATTCTGCGTGGAAGCGAGCGAATCGCAGGGAGATCAATATGAATCGCACCTTCAATAGAATTTTCGTCTTCGCATCGGCCTCCTTAGTTTCAAGTTCCCTTTGGGCCTGTCCGCCGCGTGACCCGGAATGGATTGCACGCGGCAAGAGTGAAATGGTGGCCGCCGATTCCGAATACGCATCGAAGGCCGGGCTTGCGGTTTTGGAGGCCGGGGGCAACGCGATCGACGCGGCGGTGGCGGTTTCGTTCGCGCTGGCCGTTACCCGGCCCTACAGCACCGGCCTGGGCGGCGGGGGCTTCATGATTGCGCGGATGGCCGACGGTAAGGTGATCGTGCAGGATTTTCGGGAAACCGCCCCGGCGGCCTCGACACCGGACATGTTTGTCAAGGCGAAAGCAGCGAACCCCGAAAGTCCTTCGCCCAGCGAGTTTGGCTATCTCGCAGTCGCGGTACCTGGCCTGGTGTCCGGTCGGTGCCAGGCGCTGGCACAATGGGGCACGCTGCCGCTTGAGAAAGTATTGCAGCCTGCGATCGATCTGGCCCGCGACGGCTTTCCGGTGGACGACGACTACGTTCGAACCACCAAGGAAGTCCTTGAGACTTACGAGAAGCATCCGACGCTAAGAGAATCATGCGGCTACGTGTATCGCACGCACCTCGGCAACGGAAAATTACGGCAGGCCGGCGACAAGCTGGTGCAGCCTGAGCTTGCCCGCCTGCTCGAAGCCCTCGCTTCCGATGGTCCCGACTTTTTTTACAACGGCGCTATTGCCGCCGATCTAGTCAAAGCGATGAAGCGTAGTGGAGGTATCGTTACCGAAGCTGACCTGGCAAACTACAAACCAAAACTCCGCGACCCGATTATTTCAACGTATCGCGATTACAAGCTCATCCTCATGCCCCCGCCTTCCTCCGGCGGAATCGCAATCGCTGAAACGCTCAACATCCTGGAAAACTTTCCGCATTCGCGATTGTATGCCCGTGCCGAACTCGATTGGCACGTACAGATCGAAGCGATGAAACATGCATTCGCGGACCGAGCGGTCTGGCTGGGCGATCAGGATTTCGTCAAAGTCCCCACCGAGCGACTTTTGTCCAAAGCATACGCTGCGGGACTAGCCCGCAAAATCAGCGACGATCACGTATTTGAAATCAAAAACTATGGGTCGGTGGAAGCGCCGAAGGATTCAGGAACCTCGCACTTTTGCGTCGCCGACCGCTTTGGAAATGTGGTCGTTAGCACAGAGACCATCAACACTTCATTCGGTTCGTTGGCGGCGATCGAGGAATGGGGCCTGATCCTTAATAACGAAATGGACGACTTTACCGCTGAACCAGGCAAGCCCAACGCCTTTGGATTGGTTCAATCCAAGCTCAATGCCATTGAGCCGGGAAAACGGCCGCTTTCCAGCATGTCGCCGACAATTGTGCTCAAAAAAGAAAAGCCTGTTTTGCTTTTGGGGGCATCTGGCGGACCACGTATTATCAGTTCGGTTTTGAATGTATTCCTTCTCACGCTTGATCTGCTTTCTCATCTTGATCTCCAATCTCCTCTTGATTCTGCTTTGAAAGGACTGCGTCCCCATCACCAATGGCAACCTGACATCGTATACTTCGATCGTGATCCGCATCCTGAAATTTCCGACTTCTTGAAAAAACGCGGGCATACAATCAGCTCGCAGCACAAAACCGGAATCGTGCAGGCGATCCTGCGGGAAGTGGATGGATGCACTGGTGAAGAATTAGGATGGATAGGCGCGTCCGATCCGCGCAAGGGCGGGAAGCCGGCGGGACGATGACGGCGAACCCCCATTCGGGTTGGCGGATGCTTCGGTTCGCGGCGGGCAGAGCCCGCCCTACGTAATGGCGAATTAATGGCAGGCACACAGGCACAGATAGGAATTATTGGAGGCAGCGGGCTGGGGGATGCGCTTGCAAAGCAGTCTGGCGGGCGGACGGTTTCCATCGATACACCGTATGGACCACCGAGTAGCGAGCCGGTCATTGCCAATTGGGAAGGCGTCGATGTGGCCTTCATTTCGAGGCATGGACTGGGACACCGCTTCAATCCGTCCAACGTGCCCTATCGCGCGAACATCTGGGCGCTCAAAAAACTCGGCGTCTCGTCGGTAATCGCCAGCGGAGCGACCGGCAGCCTTCGCGAAGACATTGAGCCGGGACACCTGGTGCTCTGTGATCAGGTGATCGACAAGACGTTTCGCCGCCCGACCACTTATTTTGATGCCGAGGGCGTGGTGGCGCATGTAGAACTGGCCGAGCCGTTTTGTGCGCGGTTACGCGGGATCCTCGCGGAGGCAGGCAAGAAAGTTACCTCCGCCGTCCATCATGCGGGCACGTACGTGTGCATGGAAGGCCCGCAGTTCTCCACGCGAGCCGAATCGGAGATGCACCGCCAATGGGGCGGCGACCTGATCGGCATGACCTGCATGCCCGAAGCGAGGCTCGCCCGCGAGGCCGAGCTTTGCTATGCATTGATCGCACTCCCGACGGACTATGATTGCTGGCGGCCCGTGGATGCGAAAAAAGGGCATCACGACTTGCTTGCGGAAATCATCGGCAATTTGAATCGCGCGACGCAAAACGCGATTGCCCTCATCCACGAGGCTATCAAGCTTCTGCGCGGCGCACCCAGCGCGTGCCGATGCCAGGATGCGTTGAAGCTCGCCATCTGGTCGGACAAGAAGATGATTTCTCCGCAGACACGCACGGTATTGGAGCCGTTGATTGGTCGTTATTTGATCGAGGGGTCTTAAGGGGAATGAGCGACGCGAAAAAATATCGCACGAAGAAACCAATCCTGCCTTTCGCTCCCTCACGGTCGCGGCTCCGTTTTTTTGCGGGCTTGCTGATTTGTTCCGTGGCGGTCGCGCAGAAAGCGAACAACGCTGCGCACAAGCCAGACCCCGGCATCCCGGGCGACGTGTACATCAATGACAGCTTCGAAGCCGCCGACGCGCTGAGCAAGGCTCGCACATTGACGGATCAGAAGCGTTGGCGGGAAGCAGCGGAACTGCTGCAGCAAGCGTCCGACACCATGGCCGACCGTATCGTGCGCGCCGCGCAGGGTTATGTCAGTCTGCGAAGTCATGTAGCGGATATCATCTGCCGATGGCCCGAAGACGGCCTGCGCGCTTATCAGGGGCTTTATGACGCAAAACTTCAACGAGACCTCAAGGCGCTGGGCGATGCCCCGGATGTGGACGCGGCGGTCAAGCTCTTCGATCAGTATTTTTGCACGTCCGGCGCCGCGGCGATGGCCGATCGAATCGCACAATTGGCCATTGAGTCGGGTGATTTGCCGATGGCCCAGTGGGTGCTCAAACGCGTTCTGGAGCAACACCCGGCGGGAAAGACGTATGCCGCCCGTTATCAAAGCTTGAGCGCACTCACGTCGGCGATGATGGGCGTTGCCACCGATCAAGCGGCAAAGCCGAACGAAACGCGATTGCGATGGAAGGGGCGAGAAGCAACACTGGCTGAGGCAGTTGCCGACATTTCCTCGGAATTTCATTCTCTGAACGGCAGTGTCAGCGCCGAGGATTGGCCCATGTTTGCGGGAAATCCGCAAAGGAACCGGGATTCGACGACCAACGTAGACGAACCGGGCCTCTTATGGCGCTACGCAATCCACCCACCGTCGGAGGGAGTCAAGTCGGAAGGCATCATGGGTGGTCTCACTCGCGGCGGGGCCGAGCGCGCACGCGGGACGGCGATCCTCCCTGTCGTAGCGGGTGATCTGGTGTACCTCCAATCACATCGGGACATTGCGGCAGTCCACCGAAATTCGGGGGCGATCGCGTGGGCCATGCGCTCCGAGGAGCCTGACGGGGAAGCCTCACCCTACATGGAGGACAAGGCGTTGGGGGGCGAATCGCCGGTCGTGGACGAGGGGCGGCTTTTCGCTGCGCTGCCCACCAACGACAGCACCTACTATGACTACGAGACGGCACGCACCGTACATGAGCTGGTCGCGTTGGACGCGCTGACCGGAAACGTGCTTTGGCGGGTCACGCAAAAGGCCGTGGACGCGCAAGGCACGGCCACCGCTTACGATTCCGCGCCCGTTTCGCGCAACGGCCGGGTGTACATCGTTTCGCGGCGGAGACGGTCTTTTGGGTTTGAAGATTGCTATCTCGATGCCTACCGAGCCACCGATGGAAAGCTGCTGTTTCGCACGCATTTGGCCAGTGCCTCCACCTCGGCGTTGGGGGTGCGCGGAGCCACCCGGTCCATCGCCGCGCTGCAAGGTGACTACGTGTACGTGTGTACGAATTTGGGGACCATCGCTGCGGTGGGGGCCTACACCGGCGGCGTGCGCTGGCTGCACCTATACGAGCGGATTCGACCCGATGCGGCGGGATCGTCCGGCTGGCCGGCACGCGATGCAGGCGTTTTTCCGTACAACCCCCTGATCTGGACCTCCAATCGGATTGTGGTTTTGCCAACCGACTCTCCGCGCTTGCTGGTGTTGAGCGAGGCAGACGGCAAAACCATCTTCGACATTCCTGTCAATCAATTGTCGAACATGCACTCGTTGTACGGTGTCCGGGGCGACCTGGCGTGCGGCGTGGGCGAGGAGGTGTTGTGC
>CXWL01010526.1_pt1 | contig 11869 bp, 7 predicted proteins | sample 590931 | NCBI WGS metagenome assembly CXWL01 (sample SAMEA3498368, study PRJEB10139) | groundwater metagenome | biome: water well; material: biofilm material | place: Germany | collected 2015-04-27
CGGGGCGCCGAAGGCTGGGGGAGAAGGAACCACCAACGTGCCGGGCGGCGGTGTGGGTCCGGCGTTGTCTTGCCCATATTCCTCAATCATGTGGCCACAACACGGCCACAGTTCGCATCCAAGATGGTTTTGGCGAATTGCGATCGGTCGCCGATTTTCCAAGGAGGAAGGACATGCGCATGGCAACGGTTCTGGCGGCGTTGGTTGCGGCGACCGCTTCGCCGCTGAGTGCCGGATTTTCCTGCCCCCTGTATTTCGACGAACCGCACGTCACAATCCAGGCGACCCAGGCCCAAGGCGGCATCTTCGTTCCCATGGATTCGCTGCCGATCAAGGGATTGGCCGTCCTGCTCGAGCAGTACGTCGCGGCCCGGATCGACCGCGGCGAGCTGCCCTCGACTGTGCACTTCGAGATCCTGGGCACCACTGGATACTGGGCGTGGCTGGCCCAGGTCCCGACCTGCCTGACCCGGAGTCAGAGCTCCTATTCGATCTACACCGAGGATCTGAGCCTGCGGAACCTGGTGCGCCTCGTCGAGTTCTCCGCCTCGGAACGCTGGCGATCCTTTTGTTACGACCGGGGTGATCCTTCGAAGACCCCAGGCCTAATTCCGCGTCTCGAGCAGACCCTTGAGCGAATCCTTGACGAGGCCGTCGGTGAACCCGATCTGAGCTTCTTTGCGGGTCGGCGAGCCGTCGTGTATCGGGTGGGTGAGCTCGCCGTGATCTACCAGGACGGTCGGTTGTTCTACGAGCTCGCCGGCAAGGAGTTGGGCGTGCCACCCGAGGGCTTTCTGCCCGTCCAGGTCGGCGATCGCTACATTCTCCAGAGCCGCCATGCCGCCGTGGTGTTCGAAGCCGGCGCGGTAATCGCCCGCCATCCGTTGCCGGGCGGCGAGGAGGAAGTCGAATGCGATAGCACTTACAGCCGGTTGGCCCGGGCCTACCCAAAGTGGGCGAACGTCACCTGTGGCCCGAAGGCCGTGTTGAGCTACTCGGCCGAGCGCAACCGGTTCTACCGCGTTCGGGTAGTGCACCCAGATGACTGTTTCGATCCCAGCAGAGCCCTCGGCGTGCGCTGGGGCGAATGCGGGTGAGGGCGAACGGCGTTTGTGTCCGCTGGAACCCCTTCCTGACCGCGAACGGGAAGAAAAACATGAGACTTCGGACTCGAGCGCTTCTTGCCTTGGGATTCGCGTTGTCAATGTCGACCGCCTCTCGGGCCAGCGTTTTTTGCCCGATCTACTTTGACGAGCCCCACGTCTCCGTGATGGCCTATCAGGCACCGCATGGCGCATTCGTGCCTATGGAGCTTCTGCCGATCAAGGGCCTCGCCTCTTTGCTCGAGCAGTACATTGCGACCCAGATCGAGCGGGGCGAAAGGACTCCGGTCCGATTCGAGATCTTCCGGCTCGGCACTCCTACTTGGGCTGCGGACGGGTCGGTTCCCTGCCTCACTCGGAGCGCTTACGTGGTGTCGATCCAGACCAGGGATATGAGCCTGCGCAACCTGGTGCGGCTCGTCGAGTACTCCGGGTCGCCTCTCTGGCAGCCCTTCTGCGACGACTCGGGGGATCTGCGCCGGACTCCGGGCTTGGTCGACCAGCTCGAAGAACAGCTCGACAAACTTCTGAACAAGGTCGTGGGCGAGCCGGATCTGACTTTCTTCGCCGGCCGGCAAGCCGAGGTCTACCGGGTCGGCGAGCTTGCCGTGATCTACCGCGACGGTCAGCTCGTTTACGAGCTCGCCGGCGAGGAGTTGGGGCTGACTCCTCAGGGGTTTCTGCCGGTGCATTTTGGCAGCCGCTACGTGCTCCAGGACGGCGGGGATGTCGTGGTGCTCGAGGCCGCGGCCGAAGTCGCTCGCTACACCTTGCCGCGATTGGAGGAGGACCTGGCGTGTGATGGCACGGTCACCGTTTGGGCGGAGGTCTGTGCGAAATGGGTGAACGTAGCTTGTGGCTCGACCGCGGTGTTGAGCTATTCGGCGGAGCGACACCGCTTCTTGCGAGTCCACATCGAGCACCATCCCTGGGAGTGCTACGACCGGGATGCAGATCTCGGTGCGCGGTGGGAGGACTGCAACTAAGGGCGACGGACCGGCGATGGCGCGGCGCGCCGAAGGCAGGGGGGAGAAGAGGGCACCAGCGTGCCGGGTGGCGGAGTGGATCCGGCCTCGCATGCCCTTTCTCCCCAGTCCCCGCCTACGCCCTCACGCCGATCGGCGAACGGCGTTCGCCTCCTGGCTCACCGGCCATCGCAACCGCTCGGCCAACGCCGCCGCCAGGCCCCGGTAGTCCTCGGCGGCTCGCGACTTGGGGGCGAAGCTCAGGATGCCTTCCCGTGCCGCGGCGGCCTCGGCGAGCTTCACGTCTTCCCGCACTCGGACGACCGGGATACCGGGAAGGATCTCGGCGATCCGGGCGGCCACCCGCTCGGCGACTTCCGGGCCGTGGCGGGTCCGGCGGTCGAAGCGGGTGATGACGATTGCTCCCCAGGCCAGCGCCGGGTTCAGTCGCTCTCGGGTCTTCTGGGATGTCTCGATGACCTGGGCGAGGGCCTGGGCACCGAGGAACCGCGCTTCGACGGGCACGATCAGCGCCGTGGCCGCGGCCAGGGCGTTGTGAGAGAGAAAGCCCTGGGCCGGCGGCCCGTCGATCAGCACCAGGTCGAACTGATCCGGGGCCAGGGACGACATTGCACCCCGCAGCAGGAAGTCCGAGCCGGGTTCCGTGGCCAGGTACCGGGCTGCCGAGGCGAGGTAGTTCGACGACGGCAGCAGGCTGACTCCCTCGATCGACGTCGGGACGACGGCGTCCTCGGCTCGCGCCGTGCCCTCGAGCACGTGGAACGGCAGCGGGTTGCTGGCTTGATCGACAACCCCGAGCCAGCGCGTGGAGTCGCCCTGGGGATCGAGATCGAGGACCAGCGTGCGTTGCCCGAGCTCGGCCGCGGCGGCGGCGAGGCTCACGGTGGTGGTCGTCTTGCCGACCCCGCCCTTGTGGTTGATGACGGCCAGGATGTTCACTTCGACACCTCCAGGATTTCGTCGACGAGGGCCGTGCGCAGGCCGAGGACGGTGGCCTCGGCGAGCATCACGGCGGCGAAGAGGGTGAGCACGTCGGCCGCCGGCAGGCCCGCGAGGAGGCCGTGGTAGGCGGCGACGGTGGGGCGTTGGGGGCCGAGCTGGGCGCGGAGACGGTCGGAAAGGGCGACCGCTGCCGGCAGGTCCACGAGGCGGCAGTCGGGCTCGGCCAGGAGCCGGGCAAGGGCCAGCCGGAGCGCCGGCAAGGGTTGCCGGCCGAGGGCCGAGACGACTTCTTCGTCGGACAGCCGGGGTCGAGTCTCCGAGCCTCGTGTCCGAGGCTCGAGGCGCCGTGGGCGCAAGGCGGCGGGTGCGGGAGCTGCGACCTCGGTCGCGGCCACGGGTACCGGTCCACGAGCCTTCGGCGTCGGCTGGAGGGTGGCCTTGAGCACCTCCACCGTGCGCTCGGGCGCCGGCCGGGCCAACAGCTCGGACAGAGCCGCTCGCTGCTTCTTGCGCGGCTCGGCGGCCAGCACCCGGGCGTGGGCGAGCTGAACATCGCCGGCCAGGTACGCCGCTTTGACCTCGCCATCGAGCTCGAGGAGCGACAGCCGAAGCTGGACCCAGCGTTGGGACTTGCCGAGCTGCGCCGCGATCTCCTCGGTCGAAAGGGCGAACGCCGTTCGCAGCTGCTCGAACGCCGCGGCTTCGTCGAGCGGGTGGAGATCCTGGCGCTGGAGGTTCTCGACCAGTGCCCGGATCAGCATCGCTCGGTCGTCGAGGTCGACCGAGATCAGCGCCGGCACGCGGAAATCCGCAGGCAGCTTCTGACGCTCCGCGAGGAGCCGCAGCGCCCGCCAGCGTCGCTCGCCGGCCACGATTTCGAACCGTCCCGGCTCCTGGACGGAGGGCCGGAGTTGGAGCGGCTGCTGGAGGCCTTGGGCGGAGATCGACTCGGCCAGCTCTTCCAGTCCCTCGGGGCTGAACTGCCTGCGAGGATTGGCCGGGCTCGGCTCGATGGCGGTCAGGGGGACCCTACCCAGCTCTTCCTCTTCCGACCGCCGCGGAGGGCTGGACAGGGCTTCGAAGGGGTCGTGGGGCAGGGTGGTGCGGCGGCGGGCGCCGGCCTTCGGGACCGTGCCGGGAAACGACACGACGGGCGAGCTCGAGGGCGTCATGGCCGCTCCTTTTCCGCAGCCAGCGGGGTGCCTACTACGGCTACTTCTAGGTTCTGGATATACGGCTTACTACTAGGATGGGTCCGGAACCCCTTTCGCACGTTGGAGTTACGAGGGGGTCGCGCCCCTGGATATTCGTGGGTGCGCCCCCAGATATTCGTGGTTTTGGCGGGGGGCCGCCCCCAGATATTCGTGCTGGGCGCCCCTAGATATTTGTGGAAAACCGGACGGTCCACAGGCGGCCTGTGGAAAACCCTCCGACGGTCGCGACGGCTCTTCATGGCGTCCCCCGGCGGGCCTTCAAGAGCCGCGGACGGTTCGGCGGACCGACGGTCAAGCCCCGCTCCGCGTCGACCTGGACCCGCAAGCTCGGGTCAATGCGCAGGACGAGACCGAGGGCGCGGTGGAAGTGCTCGCGGAACTTGCGGAGCCGCCCCGAGACCGTCCCGAACTGCCGTGCGAGGGACTCCCAGGGCACCGTGATGGACCTGCCATCGAGCCGATACACGAGGTAGGTCAGCCAGGCGTAAACGTCGAGAGCCAAAGGGGAAGTGAGGCCCCGGAGCACCCGAAAATCGAGCGGCACCGGGTGCTCGACTGTCTCGCGGAAGAACTCCTCCGAGAGCACGAGGTGAGCCCCCTCGTGGAACGGGTCCGCCTCGTTCGGTTCCCACCACAGGAAGCTCGATGTCGCGAGGCGGAAACCGGTCTCGGTCGAGGGCCCGCCGGGCTCGGCCCAGGCGCACGAAATCGACGTCGCGAACAGCCGTCGAACCTGATCGCGAAAGCGCCGGAGCGGCCCGTGGTCGCCACCGCTGGGCGTGACGCCGAGCGTCCGCAGATAGGCCGACAGGGACGGACCGAGGTCGAGCTGCCGGGAGCGCGTACGGACGGCCTCGGCGCCGGCCCAGGCGAGCAGCAGGCGGGGGTAGCGCCCGTAGGGCAAACCGATGTGCGGCGGCGCTTGGAGCGTGAGCGTCAACGCGCCGTTCTTGCGCTGGAACGTGCCGCCGTCGACTTGCTTGTAGGGCAAGTTGGCCTGCACGAGGATGCGATTCAGAAACGCGAGCGAGTGCGGCGCCGCCTCCTGGGCCTGAAGCTCGGCGAGCAGATCGAGGAACCGGCGTTCCGCCGGCGTCTCGTGGACGGGAAGGCCGAAGCGAGGCAACAGCCTCGCCAGAGCCGCGGGGCTCGAGCTGGATTCGGACATGGGACTCTCCTCGGGGGCTGCGCCGGAAGGCGCCCCCAGATATTCGTAGGCGGGATGGGTAGGAAAGGCGGAAGGGACCGAGCGCCCCCAGATATTCGTGGTGGGGCGTCGGTCAGGGCGGGAGCGGGGCGGGCGAACGCCGTTCGCCTCGTCAGCAGAGCGCAAACGAGGGGCGGCGTCACGAATATCTGGGGGCGGGGGCCGAGGAGAGGCTGACCGCGAACTCGAGGCGAGACCCGCGGCGAAGTCGCCCGGATCGGCCCCAAGTTCAAGAAAACACGGCTCCTAAGGGTAAGCAGGCGAACGGCGTTCGCCTCGGGTGAATGGTGACGGCGAGAGCCAGGAGCCCGGCGACCGGGCACGAATATCTGGGGGCGTCTACCCAGGCGTTCGCGGTCGAAGACCACGAATATCTGGGGGCGCCTACAGGTCGAAATCGGGCTTAACTCACTGGAACCAAAGCCACTTGTTCGAAACAGGCGAACGCCGTTCGCCTGAGGCCTGTTTTCGACACCTAAGTCGTTTCCGGTGAGTCTGTTACGCGCGCCAAAGTGCGTTTCCGAGGCCAGCTCGGCCTCGATCGAGCCCTCCGCGAATATCTGGGGGCGCCTGCTCCGGCATTCCCAGCCCAAGACCACGAATATCTGGGGGCGCTCGCAGGTCGAAATCTGACCTAACTTACTGGAACAAAAGCCACTTGTCCGAAATGAGCGAACGCCGTTCGCCTGAGGGCCCATTTCGTGGCTTAAGTCGTTCGGGGAGAGTGGCTTGCGCTGCCGAGACAGCGATCCGAGACCCGGGGCAAGCCTCGAGAGGCCGTCTGAGTCTTCGACCGGCGCGACTACGAATATCTGGGGGCGCTGGCCGCGCGCCGAGAAGTCCGTGGTCCATGGGGCGGACGACGGCAGCTCGGGGCGGTCGGCGGGGTGCGCTTCGACCTCTTCCCCACCCTGCCGGTACCCCGCCGGCCCTTTTTCCGGGACCGGCGGCGAAGAAAGTTCGAGCGCACCCTTTGGGGAACCCTCGCCCCTTCCGGCACCCCCGAGGGGGTCCGGAGCGCTCTTCGTAAGTTGTTGTCTTCGTTGGATTTGAGCTTGGTACCGGCGACGGGATTTGAACCCATGACCTCCTGATCCACAGTCAGGCGCTCCACCACTGAGCTACGCCGGCAGCTCGGAACCGGCGAATGGTAGCGGGAGAGGTCGCTGGTTGTCAAAAACCGGCGTCAGGCCACGCGCAGGAGGTTCGAGGCGAATCGGCCGGCGTCGTCGGTCCAGGTGCGCTCGAGGGCGAAGCCGGCGGACTGGGCCAGGCGGCCGATGTCTTCGAGGTCGAACTTGTGGGAGGCCTCGGTGAAGATGGTCTCACTGGCCGTGAAGTCGATCTCGAGATTGCCCAGGGCGGCGAGGGTGGCCCGTTGTTGGGTTCGGCTGACGAGGTGCATTTCGATTCGGCCGAGATCGCGGTCGTACCGGGCCTGGTGGTCGAAGCCGGCGAGGTCGAAGTCGGCACCGAGCTCGCGGTTGATGCGCAGGAGGACGTTCTTGTTGAAGGCCGCGGTGACGCCGAGGGCGTCGTCGTAGGCCGGGAGAAGGACGTCCTCGGACTTCTTGAGGTCGAGGCCCAGGAGCAGCCGGTCGCCGGGAGAAAGGACCGCGCGGATGTCGGTGAGCAACTGGCGTTGGGCCGCCGAATCGAGGTTGCCGAGGGTCGAGCCCAAAAAGAGCGCCAGGGTGGAGCCCCCCGTGCGGTCGAGGCGGGCGAAGGCCCCGAGGGCGCCGGGGTAGTCCGCCGCGTAGGCGTGAATGGTGAGGCCGGGAAACTCGACCAGGAGATCCGCCGCGCTCGATTCGATGGCCGCCTCGGAGATGTCGACCGGCAGGTACTCGAGGCGGCTCTGGCGAGCGAGGAGGGCCGCGAGGAGGTGCCGCGTCTTCTTGGCGCTGCCGCTGCCCAACTCGAGCACCCGGGCGGGCTGCCCCACCGCCGCGGCGATCTCCCCGGAACGGCGCTCGAGGATCTCGTTCTCGGCGCGAGTGACGTAGTACTCGGGCAGCAGACAGATCGCCTCGAACAGCAGGGAACCGAGCTCGTCGTAGAAGTACTTCGGCTGGAGCATTTTGGGCCGTGCCGTCAAGCCCTGCCGGACGTCGTCTGCGAAGCTCGAGACTCGGCTCGAGCGCGCGACGCGGTCGAGCTGGAAACGGCGGATTTGGGTGTCGTCACGCAAGAGATGGAGATCCTCCCGGAAGTGTAACGGAGGAATGCCGATCACTCTGTTTCAGTTCCCCGACGAACCGGGGACCTCGGCGGGCAGGCCCAGGGCGGTGCGCGCCACCGCGCGGGGCAGATCGTGGCCGGTCATCTGGCGGAACTGCGGCCCGGCCTGGTCGAGCAGCACCTCACGGCCGTCCACGGCGGTCCGGCCGAGGGCCGCGACGGCGGCGAGGAGGGGTGTCGGAGCCTCGCCGTAGACGAGGTCGATGACGACGGCCTCGGGAGCCAGCCGAGCCGGGTCGAAGGGCAGCGGATCGGCCGCGCCGCGGCCGAGGGAGGTGGCCTGCACGACCACCCGGAAGGCACCGGGATCGAAGTCCGCCAGCGCCTGGAACGGGACGGCGAGCTCGTGGGCGACGTGGCGGCCCCGCTCCGAATCGCGATTGACCAGGGTGACTCGGGCACCCGCCCCGTGGAGGCCGACCACCGCGGAGCGCCCCGCCCCGCCAGCGCCCACCACCGCCACCGAGGTGCCCGCGAGCTCCACGTGGCGGCGCCGCAGGGGGCCCAGCACACCGTCCGGGTCGGTGGACTCGGCCTCCCAAACTCCCTCGTGGAGGACCAGAGTGTTGGCGGCGCCGATGGCGCTCGCTCGCGGACTGGCGGCCCCCGCCACCGCCAGGGCCACCTCCTTGTAGGGCGCCGTCACGGCCAGCCCCAGGAGCGGCCAGCCGAGGGCCCGCAGGAGCTCGCCCTCGACCACCTCGAGCCAGAAATCCGCGAAGTGTTCGGTGTGGAAGGGCAGGAAGAGCAGAGGTAGACCCAAGTCGCGGTAGGCCCGGTTGTGAAGCCGGGGCGACAAGGAGTGGGACACCGGATGGCCCACGATGCCGCAGACCGCCTCGAGGGGCGGCAGCTCGGGCAGGCCGAAGTCGGCCACCAAGCGATCCACTCCGATCTGCCCGGGCGCCCCGGGCGCGCCCCCGGGAAACGCTCCGTAGACGACCGGAGCGCCCAGCCGGGGTGCCAGGGGGCGGGTCCAGGCGCCCGAGGGACCGGAGGCGAAGGCGGTCACGTCCCGGGCACCGGCGGAATGCAGAAGCGCCAGGGGCGCCTGCTCCTGACCGGCCTCGCCGGCCGCCGGCACCAGTTTGTAGAGCGCCGCGGGGATGCGTCTCAGCTCTCCGAGGCGCTCGCCGAGCTCCTCGACCGTCGACGCTGGACCGTGCCACGAGACGATCCGCCGCTCCGGCGCGATCGCCGCGAGCACCTCGGGTCCGCCGTCGCGCTCGCCCTCGAGGTCGAGCCGGTCGTAGCGCGCCGCGGCAGCCGTCAGGCGGGCCGCCCGGGCCACCGGATCGTCTTCGCCAGCACCGCCCTCGGCTTGGCTGCGCAAGGTGTAGACGAGGCCCGCGCCGGTCGAGCGCAAGCGGGCGAGCGCCCCGTCGTCCGGATCGCCGATCCGGTCCGCCCGCACCTCGAGCCAGCGCACCCCCGGGGGCAGTGCGCGCAACTCGCCTTCGGACGGCAAGTGAGTCAACGTCGCGATCAGCTCGGCGGTCGGCATGGCGGCGAAAGTGTACCCCGCGGCTGGAGGCGAGCCGGAGCCCCTTGTCTCCAATCGGGGTCTTGAGGCACTCTACTCACCAGCACATCTCGCCACAGCCGGCTCGCGCGCCGACTCGTCCCATCCAGTCTGGTCCGACCCCCCTCCCGGGGCCTGTCGCCTCGGGTTTTCCTTGGAGGTGCCTTGTGATGAGGAGAATGACTCGTAGCGGTACTCTCGTTGGGCTGGCGCTCGTGGCGCTGGCCTTCCTGGCCTCGGCCCCCGCGTCGGCCCAGAAAATCGATCAGCGGTTCGGCGTCGACTCGCGGGTCGACTACACGACGATGATCCAGCTCGGTCCCTGGGACGATCGGAACTACCTGCTGACCAAGGACGATTTGGCCCTGCTCGCGCCCAACGAAAGCGAGCTGCGCGCCTCGATCCCGGTGTTCTTCCGGGTCGAGCTGCGCAAGTCGAACCCCAAGATGCTCCGGGAAGGCGTCGCGCAGTATCCGCGCAGCGCGCCCGAGATCTTCAAGATGCGGTACGGCGGCTATCTGATCGACGGCAAGCTGTACAAGAACGCGGTGGTTCAGGACGGCGTCTACAAGGTCGTCCAGAAGGACGGCGTGACCCAGGAGGAGTTCGAGATCGCGGCGCTCTCTTCCGACGTGCGCGTGACCTCGCCCACCGGCGGCGCCGAGTCCGCGGTCAAGATCCACCCCACCGACGTGAACAAGGTCGTGGCGGGCTCGAACGGCCCCGGCTCCGGCCAGATCATGTGGTACTCGACCAACGGCGGCTCGAGCTGGACCCAGGCCGCGGCCCTGCCCCAGGGCAGCACCTGCTGCGATCCGACCCTCGAGTGGTCCTCGAACGGCCAGTTCGCCTACACCTCGACGCTCGGCGGCTGCACCTCGCTGTGCAACGTCTGGGTCTACCGCTCGTCCGACGGCGGCGCGACCTGGAACGACCTGGCCACCATCACCGCTGGCGACGGTCGCCGCGAGATCACCTCCGCGGGCACCTCCGACAAGGAGTTCCTGCACGTCGACCGCTTCGCCACCTCGCCGCGCAAGGACAACCTGTACCTGTGCTGGCACGACAACAACACCATGAAGTTCTCGCGCTCGACCGACTTCGCCAACACCTGGAGCGCGCCCCTGACCATGTCCTCGGGTGCCACCCAGTCCGGCATCGGCTGCGACATCAGCTCGGACAAGAACGGTAACGTCTTCTACTTCTGGCCGGCCACCGACGGCAAGACGATTCTGGTCCGCAAGTCGACCGACGGCGGTGCCACCTTCGCCTCCGCGGTCACCGTGGCGAACACCCAGGACGGCTACGACTTCGCCATCCCGGCGATGGAAACCCGCCGCGCCTTCATCTACGCCTCGACCGACGCCGACGTGTCGGGCGGCGCCTTCGCCAACTCGGTCTACGTGGCCTGGACCGACACCACCGCGGCCGAGAACACCACCACGCCGTCCTCGAACCACGGCCGCATCCAGGTCGCCTACTCGCGCGACGGCGGCGCCACCTGGACCGTGCGCACCCCGCACTCGACCGCCAACCAGACCACCGTGGACCGCTTCCACCCGTGGGTCGGCGTCGGGCCGGACGGCAAGGTCTACGTGATGTTCTACGACACCACCCGTGACGCGGCCCGCGTGGCCGTGGACGTGTACTACTCGGTGTCCTCCGACGGCGGCAACACCTGGGCCGCCCCGACCCGCGTGACCACCGTGATCTCCCCCCAGATCGACGACGGTTTCGAGTGGGGCGACTACAACGGTCTCGACGTGGTCGGCAGCCAGCTGATCGCGATCTTCACCGACAACCGGCACGAGACCGGCGGTACCGCGGATTCGATCGACGTCTACGCCGCGGGCGTGCAGATCGGCGGCGGGCCGGGCAACACCACTCCGACCGTGACGATCAGCGCTCCGGCCAACGGCGCGTCCTTCACCTCCGGCACCTCGGTGACCTTCACCGGCACCGCGACGGACACCGAGGACGGCACGATCACGGCTGGTTTGACCTGGACCTCCTCGATCAACGGCACCATCGGGACCGGGGGCTCGTTCTCGACCTCCACCCTGTCGGTGGGCACCCACACCATCACCGCCTCGGCGACGGACTCGGGGGGTGCCACGGGCTCCGCCTCGCGCTCGATCACGATCACCTCGACCTCGAACGTGCTGACCAACGGCGTGGCGGTAACGGGCATCGGGGGCGCCACCGGCAGCCAGCAGTTCTGGACGCTGGCCGTGCCGGCCGGCGCGACCAACCTGTCCTTCACGACTTCCGGCGGCACCGGCGACGCGGATCTGTACGTCCGCTTCGGCACGGCGCCGACCACGACGTTGGCCGATTGCTCGTCCGCCGGCGGCACCAACGCCGAAACCTGCTCGTTCCCGGCGCCTTCGACGGGCACTTACCACGTGCTGGTCTACGGCTTCGCCACCTTCTCGGGTGCCCAGCTCGTGGGCAGCTACACGGCCCCCGGCGGCTCGGTGACGGTGACCTTCTACTCGGTCGGGGCGGAAGACGGTCGGATCTGGGAGAGCGGGGAGACGACCGGCGTCGGCGCCGGCGGCAACTCGACCGACAACAACACCACGGCCATCCGCGTGGGCGACACCAACGTCGACGAGCAGTACCGCTCGATCGTGTCCTTCGACACCTCGTCG
>CXWL01142808.1_pt1 | contig 11866 bp, 13 predicted proteins | sample 590931 | NCBI WGS metagenome assembly CXWL01 (sample SAMEA3498368, study PRJEB10139) | groundwater metagenome | biome: water well; material: biofilm material | place: Germany | collected 2015-04-27
GCGCAGGCTGTACTTGTTGCCGTGCCCATTGCCCTGTTCATCGTGCGAGACCAGATGGCGCAAGTCCTCGGGCAGCGCGCCGCCGGCCAGGTGCACGATCAGCTGCGAGCCGGAGATGCGGCGGATCAGCGCGCTCATGGTGTCGAGCGCGACCACCTGGCCCAGCTTGAGCATGGCCACGCGCTGGCACATCGCTTGCGCTTCTTCCAGGTAGTGGGTGGTCAGCACCACGGTGTGGCCTTCGCGGTTCAGGCGCGAGATGAACTTCCACAGCGTCTGGCGCAGTTCCACGTCAACGCCGGCGGTCGGTTCGTCAAGCACGATCACGGGCGGCTTGTGCACCAGCGCCTGGGCCACCAGCACGCGCCGCTTCATGCCGCCCGACAGGGCGCGCATATTGACGTCGGCCTTGTTGGTCAGGTCGAGCTCGCCCATGACCTGGTCGATCCACTTGTCGTTGTTCTTCAGGCCGAAATAACCCGACTGCAGGCGCAGCGTTTCGCGCACCGTGAAGAAGGGATCGAACACCAGTTCCTGCGGCACCACGCCAAGCTTGCCGCGCGCGGCGCGAAAGTCGGTGATCACGTCATGGCCGTGGATCTTGACGCTGCCCGCGTCTGGCCGGATCAGACCGGCAATGGTGGAGATGAGCGTGGTCTTGCCGGCGCCGTTGGGGCCGAGCAANNGGTATATACGCCGAGGTGAGCCGTCAATTATAGGTGATATTGGGTACAACTGAATCGAGCGGGCAATAACTGCTCGTATAGACATGTGCCGAACCGGGGGCCGGTTCAGCACAAAAAAGGCAGGATCAATGGTGCTGCAGATTGGCGGGCGATTCCACCAGGAAGGCGTCGACGCCGTACAGCGCGGCCAGGCTTTGCAGGCTGGCCGGGAGATTGACGTAGGACAGCGCAGCGCCGGCCTTGCGCGCGGCGCGTTTCCAGGCCAGCAGGACGGCAACCGCGGACGAGTCGGCCGTTTTCACGGTACCGAGGTCGAACACGGTCTGGCCCGCCTTGATGGCAGCCAGACCCTGGTCGAGCGCCGCCTTGGCGTTGACGACAGTCAGGGTCTCGATGCTTTGCAGCGTGTTGATCTGGGACATGGTCTTATTTCGGGGTTTTCAGCGGCTTGTCGGCCAGCTTCTTGTTGCGCTCGGCCAGGGCCTTGATCAGGCCGTCAATACCGGACTTGCCGATTTCGGTGGCAAAGGTGCCCTTGTACGTTTCAACCAGCCACGCGCCCAGCACGTTGATGTCGAAAATCTTCCAGCCGGCCGGGGTCTTGGCCAGGCGATAGTTCAGCGTGACCGGCTCGCCGCGGGCGACGTTGACCGACGAGCGCACTTCGACTTGCTCGTCAGCCGGATCGGCGCGCAGCGGCTTGAATTCGACCGTTTCGTTCTTGATCTGCGACAGCGCGCCCGAGTAGGTGAAGATCAGCAAGGTGCGGAATTCATTGGACAGCTGCTTTTGCTGTTCCGGGGTGGCGGTGCGCCAGTGGCGGCCGGCAGCGAGCGCGGTCATGCGCTGGAAGTCGACGTGCGGCAAGATCTTGGTTTCGACCAGATCCATGACCTTCTTTTGATTGCCGGCCTGGATGTCCTTGTCGCTCTTGGCCGTGTCGATGACTTCGGCGCTGATGCGCTTGACGAGTGCGTCCGGGGCTTCCGGGGCAGCGATGGCGTTGGTGGCCAGCGCAACAGTGGCGACGGCGATGAGTTGTTTGATCAGTTTCATAAGCTCTTTTCTAAATAGTTGCAATTAAGGAAGACCGCAACCCGCTCAACAGGGGTTCAGTTCCCCTGTTAACTACTTGGTGGGCGTTTCGGATGACACAGGTTTGACGGAATCCTTGGCATCGGCCTTGGTCGGCTCTACCGGCTCTTCATCGTCCGCATACGCTGCGGCAATACTTTTAGCGTCCGGCTCGGCATCGTCATTGCGTGCGTTCTTGGCGGCCTGGCGCGACGTTTCGCCGTCGAATACCTTGCTGCGGCGTTGCTGCAGGTAACCGTCACGGATGAATTCGTAGCGGTCGCCAAGCGCGGCGCCATCAAGGATATCACTAGCGTCGAGCAACACGGCGCGCTGATCAACCACGCGCAGCGCCGTGCCGATATTGCGTTCACGCGAAGTGATGCCAAAACCCCAGGGATCGGCTGCAATATCGACTGGCAAGGCGGCGCTGTCGCGCAGCGTCGACGGCCCCAGCAGCGGCAACATCACGTAGGGGCCGGACGGCACGCCCCAGTAGCCCAGCGTCTGACCGAAGTCTTCGCTGCCGCGCTGCAAGCCGGCGTCGGACGCGACATCGATCAGGCCGGCCAGGCCGAAGGTCGAATTGATGATGACACGGGTGAAGTCGGACAGGCTGCGCTCGCCCTTGCCCTGCATCAGGTTATTGGCGCTGCTCCACACGTCGTTCAAATTGAAGAAGAAATTGTTCACGCCCGTCTGCACGAACGACGGCAATACCGTCTTGTAGGCGGTGGCCGCCGGCTTCAAGGCGTTGCGGTCGATCGCGTCGTTCATGTTGAACACGGAGCGGTTGAACTTCTCGTACGGGTCTTTTTCGCCCATCGACGCGCAGCCGGTCAGCGACACGGCCAGCGCCAGCAGGGCCAGCAGTTTGCTCAATTTCATTTTGCGCTCTCGTCTTTTCCTTCGGCGGCCTTGCTGTAGATGAACTGATTGATCAGGTCTTCCAGCACGGTGGCCGATTGGGTGCTGAGGATCTTGTCCCCGTTCACCAGGTTATTGGTATCGCCGCCAGCTTCGATGCCGATGTACTGCTCGCCCAACAGGCCGGCAGTGAGAATTTTCAGGGAGCTATCTTTTGGAAATTTATAGCCCGCCTCGAGTTCCAAGGTTACCAAAGCCTGGTAAGTCTTGTCGTCGAATTTGATGTTGCCGACCCGGCCGACCACCACACCGGCGCTCTTGACGGGCGCCTGGGGCTTGAGGCCGCCGATATTGTCGAACTTGCCCGTCACCGCGTAGGTGTTGGCAAACGACAGGGTGCTCATATTGCCCGCCTTGAGGGCGAGGAACAGCAGCGACGCCAGTCCCAGCAACACGAACATTCCCACCCAGACGTCAACAGATTTACGATGCATTTTTATTTCCTAACACTTGTTATTCGGCACACGAGGGGCGCCGGATTCAGATTCTTTTAATTGGGACGTTACTTGTTAAACATAATTGCGGTCATCACGAAGTCGAGGCCCCAGACCATCAGCGACGCGATCACCACGGTGCGGGTGGTGGCGCGCGAGACGTCTTCCGGNNTCGACACCGATCAGCTGCACGCCGACCAGGTAGCCGCCCAGCACGCCAACGGCGCTGAAGATGGTGGCCAGGATCGGCATGGCAATCACGCCGGCCCAGAAACGGGGCGCCAGCACGCGCTGCACCGGGTTAATGGCCATCATTTCCATGGCCGACAGTTGCTCGCCGGCTTTCATCAAGCCGATTTGCGCGGTCAGCGAGGTGCCGGCGCGGCCGGCAAACAGCAGCGCGGTCACGACCGGCCCCAGTTCGCGCACCAATGCCAGTGCGACCACCTGGCCGAGCTTTTGTTCCGCGCCGTACGGCGTGAGCGTGATGTAACCCTGCAGGCCCAGCACCATGCCCACGAACAGGCCGGAGACGATGATGATGACCAGCGAATAGTTGCCGATGAAGTGAGTCTGCTCGGAAATGAGCGCCGGCCGCTTGAACGCGCCCGGCGACACGCCCAGCAGGTAAAAGAAGAAGCGGGTTGAAAAGCCGATGCTTTCAATGCCTTCACGCAGGTAGCGGCCGAGGGCGGCAATCCAGTTGGTCAGGATCATGCTTGCGCTCCCAGGCCCAGGTCGTCCGCAAACGACTTGCCGGGATAGTGGAAGGGCACCGGACCGTCGGGCTGGGCGTTGACGAATTGCTTGACGTACGGGTCTTCCGAGACGCGCATCTCGGCCGGCGTACCCTGGGCCACGATTTTACCGGCGGACATGAAATAGACGTAGTCGGCAATCGCGAAGCACTCGTGCACATCGTGCGAGACCAGGATCGAGGTCGAACCCAGCGCTTCGTTGAGGCGCTTGATCAGGTTCGCGGTCACGCCCATCGAGATCGGGTCGAGGCCGGCGAAGGGCTCGTCGTACATGACCAGTTCCGGGTCCAGCGCGACGGCGCGCGCGACCGCCACACGGCGCGCCATGCCACCGGAAATTTCGGCAGGTTTGAGCATGGCGGCGTTGCGCAAGCCGACCGCGTTGAGCTTCATCAGCACCAGATCGCGGATCAGTTCGTCCGTCAGATTGGTGTGCTCGCGCAGCGGGAAGGCCACGTTTTCAAACACGGTCAGGTCGGTAAACAGCGCGCCGAACTGGAACAGCATGCCCATCTTGCGGCGCAGGCGGTACAAGCCGTCCGTATCGAGCTTGTGCACGACTTCGCCGGCGACCTTGACCTCGCCCTGCTGGGGACGGATCTGGCCGCCGATCAGGCGCAGCACGGTGGTCTTGCCACAACCGGAACCGCCCATGACGGCGACAACTTTCCCGCGCGGGAAGTCCATGTTCAGGTTCGACAGGATCGAACGGTCACCATAGGCAAAGTGGAGATTGCGGATTTCGACGAGATTAGGCACGGCGCTATTCATTATTCGGGAATGCCGTATTGTAGTGCAGAAAGGGCAATCCCTGCTTGGGAGGGGGCCTTTCGGCAGGGGTGCCAGGGGCCAGAATACAACACTACTGAACGGCGGGTCAGATATTTCAGAGCGCAAGTGATTGTTTCAATTGGGAAAAATTCGAGCAGAAACGATGTTGCTCAGCGGAAAATCACAGCAAAGTCTCCCCTCGCAGCACTTTTGGTATTGCGACGAGCTACTTGCGAACAAATTGTTACAAGCTTGTTCAACCCCGCGTTGCGGCCAGCGCCGTTTCATTGGTATCGGCCCGCCAGTGTGGCCGACCACCCACGGAGAACATGATGAATGCCTTGCGCCACCCCGCCCTGATCGCTGCCCTGATGCTGGCCGGCCTTGCCACCCTTCCTGCGCAAGCGACCAAGCCTTCTTTCCCCAACAACCAGCAAAGCCAGCAGCAGCCGCGCCGCGCCACGGTCGAACTGCTGTTCGTGCTCGACACTACCGGCTCGATGGGCGGCATGCTGGAAGGCGCCAAGGCCAAGATCTGGTCGATCGTCAATGACGTGATGCAGCAGCAAGGCGGCGCCAACGTGCGGGTCGGGCTGGTGGCCTACCGCGACCGCGGCGACAGCTACATCACCCGCGTCACGCCGCTGACCGACAACCTGGACCACGTGTACGCCCAACTGATGGGGTTTAAGGCGCAGGGCGGCGGCGACGGTCCGGAAGACGTGCGCAGCGCCATGGCCGAGGCGGTCAGGCTGGGCGGCTGGTCGGCGCCCGGACCGCGCACCTCGCAAGTGATGTTCCTGGTGGGCGACGCGCCTCCGCATGACGATTACCGCAATATGCCGGCCACCGACACCAGCGCCCGCAACGCGGCCCGGCGCGGCATCGTGGTCAATGCGATCCAGTGCGGCAGCGACGGCCAGACCACCGAGGCATGGCGCACGGTAGCCCAGTACGGCGGCGGCGAATACTTTGCCATTGCCCAGGATGGCGGCGTCGATGTGGTGGTCACCCCCTACGACCAGCAGCTGGCGCGCCTGGGCGAGCAGATCGGCGGCACCTATATGGCCTACGGCGCGACGGAAAAACGCATGAAGAGCCAGTCGGCCCAGGTGGCGATGGAGGCCGGCATGGCAGCGGCCGCGCCACCGGCAGCCAAGGCCGACCGTGCGCTGAACAAGGCGCTCAACGACAAGGCGTATGACGACAGCGATCTGCTGCAAAAGACCGAGGCGGGCAAGGTGGCGCTGCCGCAAATTGCAGAAGCCGAGTTGCCGGACGCGCTGCGGCGCCTGGCCCCGGCCCAGCGCCAGGCCGCGCTGGACAAGGCGGTGGCCGAGCGCAAGGCATTACGCGAGCAAATCGTGGCCGTGTCCAAGCAGCGCGAGCAATACCTGGCGGAGCAGCGCAGCAAACGCGGCAGCAAGGGCGGCTTCGATGCGGCCGTGTCGAATGCGCTGGCGCGCCAGATCAAATAGCGCTTACAGCAGCATGGGCTCATCCTGGCCGCTGATGGCGCGCGAATTGGCGTCGGTGCGGAACAGGATGGGCCTGGTTTGCTGCTGCGCCTGCTGCGACTGCATGACGATCGCGTGCACCCGCTCATGGTGGGGCGACTTCGAACACACGGGATCGGCATTGTCGGCGTCGCCGGTCAGCGCGTAGGCCTGGCAGCGGCAGCCGCCATGGTCGCGCGACTTGTCGGGGCAGCTGCTGCAAGGCGACTTCATCCAGGCGTCGCCCCGGTAGCGGTTGAAGGCGCCGCTGGCGTGCCATATTTCATCGACGCTAAAATCCCGCACATTGGGAAAGGCAATCCCCGGCAGCGAGCGCGCGGCGTGGCAGGGCAAGGCCGTGCCGTCCGGCGCAATGCCGAGAAACACCGAACCCCAGCCGTTCATGCACGCCTTCGGACGTTGTTCGAAGTAATCAGGCACGACAAACAGGATGCGCACCTGGTTGCCGATACGCTCACGGTAGGCGTTGACCACCGCTTCGGCGCGTTCGACCTGCTTGCGGGTCGGCATGAGTTGGGCGCGGTTGGCCAGGCCCCAGCCGTAATACTGGGTGTTGGCCAGTTCCAGATACTCGACACCCATCTCCAGCGCCATGTCGATGATGCGCTCCACATGGTCCAGGTTGTAGCGGTGCAGCACCACGTTCAAGACCATAGGGTAATCGTACTGCTTGATCAGCCTGGCCACGCGCGACTTGAGGTCGAACGTCTTGGTGCTGGACAGGAAGTCGTTCATTTCGCGCGTTGAATCCTGGAACGAAAGCTGGATGTGATCCAGGCCCTTTTCCTTCATGCGCGCCAGGCGCGGCTCGGTCAGGCCAATGCCGGAGGTGATCAGGTTGGTGTAGAAGCCGAGGCGGCGCCCTTCGCCGATCAAGTCCTCGAGATCGTCGCGCAGCAGCGGCTCGCCGCCAGAAAAGCCGAGCTGGGCAGCGCCAAGCTTGCGCGCCTGCGCCATCACATCGCACCATTGCGCGGTCGTCAATTCCTCGCGCTGGTTGGCATAGTTCAAAGGGTTATAGCAAAACGCGCAGTGCAGCGGGCAGCGGTAGGTCAGCTCGGCCAGCAGCCACAGCGGTGGCGGGATCTTGTCCATGATTTATGCCAGCCAGCCGCGTTCGTTGGCGGCGCGCAGGAAGTCGTCGATCTCGGGCAGCAGATTGCTAGCGCCAAAGGCCTCCTCGACCTCGCCGGCAATCGCTTGCGCGCTGTGCAAGCCGTCGCAGCGCTTGAGGATTTCGGCCGCGCTCTGGTTCAGCTTGACCATGCCTTCCGGGTACAGCAGCACGTAATTGCCCTGCGCTTCTTCCCACTGGATGCGGAACAGGCGCGACAGCTTCGGTTGATAAGGAACGGTATGCATCATCGGCTCGCTTTCAGGGGATAGGCTTTTTCGATGGCGTCCAGCATGGACCAGAGGATGTTGAGCTTGAACTGCAGGATTTCCAGCGCGCGCTCTTGCTGCGGGCGGCTGGTGAAGTAGCCCAGCGTGACCTGCAAGCCATGCTCGACGTCTTTTTCGGCCAGCGCGATGCGGCTGCGAAAGTAATGCAGTCCGGCCGGATCGATCCAGTCGTAATGATCGGGCCAGTTGGCCAGCCGGTCCTTGTGGATCTGGGGCGCGAACATTTCCGTCAGCGACGAGCAGACCGCCTCTTGCCATGGCACCTGGCGCGCGAAGTTGACGTAGGCGTCGACGGCAAAGCGCACGCCGGGCAGCACATGCTGTTGCGACCACAGTTCCTCGCGCGCCAGGCCGACCGCCTCGCCCAGGCGGACCCAGGCTTCGATACCGCCTTCCTGGCCATCGTAGCCGTCGTGGTCGAGGATGCGGCGCACCCATTTGCGGCGCGTGTCGCGGTCGGTGCAATTGGCAAGGATGGCGCCGTCCTTTTGCGGAATGCTGACCTGGTAGTAAAAGCGGTTGGCGACCCAGCCGCGAATCTGCTCGGCGCGCAGCTTGCCGCTGTTCATGGCGACGTTGAACGGGTGGTTGATGTGGTAGCCGGCGCCGCGCGCGCGCAGTTGCGCCTCGAATTCGCTACGGCACCAGCGCGGGGCGGTGGTCATAGCGTGATCTCCATGCCGTCAAAGGCGACTTCGATGCCATGCTGGCCCAGGATGGCGCGCTGGGGCGAGTCGTAGTCGAGAATAGGGTTGGTGTTGTTGATGTGGATAAGGATCTTGCGGCGCTTGCCGAGCAAGTCCAGCACGGCAATCATGCCGTCGGGGCCGGACTGGGGCAGGTGGCCCATGTCGGCCGCGCTCTTGCTGGAAAAGTCGAGCTGCTGCATCTCGTCGCCGGACCAGAAAGTGCCGTCGACCAGCACGCAGTCGCAGCTTTCCATGGCCGCCGCCACCGGGCCTGTGATGGAACCGAGTCCCGGCGCGTAGAACAAGGTCTTGCCGCTGGCCGTGTCGGTGATTGACAGGCCGATATTGTCGCCCGCCTCAGGATGGTGGCGGTGCGGCGAATACGGCGGCGCCTTGCTGGCCAGGTCAATCGCGGCAAAGCGGATGCCGTCGATGCCGGGCACCTCGAACGCGCCGGACAGCTGCAGTTGTTTCCATTGCACGCCGCAGTAGTGGCCCAGCACGGGGGCCAGCGGCAAGCCCGTGTTCAGGTCACCCCAGACCGAGGCGCTGCAGTACAGCGGCAGCTGGTGGCGCGATTCGCGCAGCATCAACAGGCCCGTCACATGGTCGACCTGGGCATCCATCAGCAGCACGGCGGCAATGCCGGTATCGCGCCGCGTGCGCGCCGGCTGCAGCGCAGGCGTGGCACGGATCTGGGTCAGGATGTCGGGCGAGGCATTGATCAGCACCCAGTCGCTGCCGTTGGCGGACACGGCAATCGACGATTGGGTACGGGGCGTGGCGCGCACGGTGCCGCTGCGTACACCCGCGCAATTGCGGCAGTTGCAATTCCACTGCGGGAAGCCGCCGCCGGCTGCCGATCCGAGGATGATGATTTTCATGGTGTGTTCCTGTGGTGCGAAGGCCAGTCAAGCGGCCTTCGCAGCGAGCCGGATCAGCGGTTCGCGATGTACAGCGTGATTTCGAAGCCAAAGCGCCAGTCGATAAATTCAGGTTTACTCCAGGTCATGATGCGTCTCCTTTGATTGCTTATGGGTTGGGCGATTGCGCAGGTGCACGGTGTGGGCTGTGCCAGCCAGGCAGTCAAAGGTAGTTGAGCAAGTAGCGTGCCATTCGATTGCGGCAGCATGGGGGCGGGGTGGTGTGCCAGATTGGGACAGTTGCTCAGCTTTGAGACAATTGCTCACCACGTTTAACTCGCGCTTATACTCTGCAGTATCTGCCTCAGAATTGCTTTGCCTTGGAGACTCATTTGAAACACCTTTGCGTGAAGATTTTCGACGTTGCAAAGCTCGATGGTCAAACTATCGTCAAATGGGTTGCCACTGAAATGGCGCTCGCTGAAGCGGGTCATCATTGGCAACACGTACTTTGGCGGCATCCATCTGTACCGTACCTTCAGCTAATCAGCATTGATGTTCAGTTGGAAGACGGGTCGGTCTATCGCATGCATTCTCAGCTAAACCAAGGTGGGAAACACAAAGAAAAATTTGGTTTGTATCTTGAAGAACGCGATTTCATCGAGCGTCCCGCCAATGCTGAAAATGACAGCATTTTTCGCACGCGGGAGCTAACCGAACTTCCAGTTGGCGTAGCAACCGTCACAGCGACCGAGGTCGCTACTCCAGATTCGGTAGTGCGGGCCGAAATTTTTATCGGTGGAAGAGCGATCTCATTTTTGGCCGCCGAGGTCCATGAACGCGAGGGCGGTGGGTTAGACATTGCGATGGGCGACGAGTCAATCCTGATGCAAGTAGACGGTAGTTATCCCCAGAAAGAACGCTAGCATACCCATCTAATCGATTGAAAAAAATCTGCCTTTTCCTCTGTGCGTGTATGCAGAGAGTTTTGGGGGATTCATGAAGGAGATGTTGATGAATGGGATCATCGGCCTGGGCGTTGCCATTGGCGCTATCTATTGGTTCACTGTTGCCTAGTGAGTCAAAATCCGGACCCATTTCTGAAATAAAAAGGGCCCGCCCCGACGACAATCGCAGCGGGCCCTTTCAAATTTCAACGATCGCTTAGCGCGGCAGCACCGACGATCCCATCAGGAATTCATCGACTGCACGCGCGGCCTGGCGGCCTTCGCGAATCGCCCACACGACCAGCGACTGGCCGCGGCGCATGTCGCCCGCGACAAACACTTTCGGCACGCTGGTCTGGTAGCAGCCCACGCCATCGGTGCTCGCCTTGGCGTTGCCGCGCGCATCTTTCTCGACGCCGAAGGCGTCCAGTACTTGCTGCACCGGCGACACGAAACCCATGGCCAGCAGCACCAGATCGGCCTTCATTTCGAATTCGGAATTCGGCACTTCGGTCATCTTGCCGTCTTTCCATTCCACGCGGCAGGCGATCAGCTTGTCGACCTTGCCGCCCTTGCCTTCAAAACGCTTGGTGGCCACGGCCCAGTCGCGCTCGCAGCCCTCTTCGTGCGACGACGAGGTGCGCAGCTTGGTCGGCCAGTATGGCCACACCAGCGGCTTGTTCTCTTGCTCCGGCGGCATGGGCATCAGTTCGAACTGGGCCACCGATGCCGCGCCGTGGCGGTTCGACGTGCCGACGCAGTCGGAACCGGTATCGCCGCCGCCAATCACAACCACGTGCTTGCCGCTGGCCTTGATCTGGTCCTTGACCTTGTCGCCCGCATTGACCTTGTTTTGCAGCGGCAGGAAGTCCATCGCGAAATGCACGCCCTTCAGCTCGCGGCCCGGCACCGGCAGGTCGCGCGGGGTTTCCGCGCCGCCGGCCATGATGACTGCGTCGAAGTCTTTTTCCAGGTCTTCCGGGAAAATGGTTTCCTTGGCCCAGTTGTTGACGCTGGCAGGGAAGTCCTTGCCCACAAGAACGCTGGTGCGGAACACGACGCCTTCGGCTTCCATCTGCTCGACGCGGCGGTCAATATGCGACTTTTCCATCTTGAAGTCGGGAATGCCGTAGCGCAGCAGGCCGCCGATGCGGTCGCTCTTTTCAAACACGGTAACCGCATGGCCCACGCGCGCCAGTTGCTGGGCGGCAGCCAGGCCGGCAGGACCGGAACCGATGACTGCCACTTTCTTGCCGGTCAGCGCGGCCGGTGGTTGCGGCACGACCCAGCCGTGTTCCCAGCCGGTATCGATGATCTTGTGTTCGATCGACTTGATGCCGACCGGATCGTCGTTGATGCCCAGCGTACAGGCTGACTCGCAAGGCGCCGGGCAGATGCGGCCCGTGAACTCGGGGAAGTTGTTGGTCGAGTGCAGGTTTTCCAGCGCGGCGCGGTAGTTACCGTGATACACCAGGTCATTCCAGTCCGGGATGATGTTGTTGACCGGGCAGCCGCTGTTGCAAAACGGGATGCCGCAATCCATGCAGCGCGCCGCTTGCACCTTGGCCTGCGGATCGGACAGGTGCAAGACAAATTCCTTGTAGTTCTTGAGGCGCGCGGCAGGCTCGAGATAGCCTTCGTCCTGACGCTTGAATTCCATGAAGCCGGTGATTTTACCCACGATGTTTTCCTTTTATTCTTTAAACTGATCTTAGGCCGCGATCTTTTCAGCAGCTTCTTCCATGCTGCTGTTGTGCATTTCTTCCAGCGCGCGCTTGTAGTCGGTCGGGAAGACC